>JABAOD010004545.1_pt2 | contig 13838 bp, 6 predicted proteins | sample 7062151 | NCBI WGS metagenome assembly JABAOD01 (sample SAMN14538626, study PRJNA623070) | marine sediment metagenome | biome: marine biome [ENVO:00000428]; feature: marine pelagic biome [ENVO:01000023]; material: deep marine sediment [ENVO:00002113] | place: India: Gulf of Khambhat ...
AGCGGCATGCCGAGCGGTTGGCGAGAGAGCATCAGGTCGAGTCTGATACCCGAGGCGATGAGCCTTTGCTTCGCCGACTTGAGGACTCCGAGCTGCTTATTGATCAGGTTTGCGACGATCTAAGCGAGGCAACTCAACTGGAGCAGAGCGTTTCGCCGTCGGCCGAGTGGATACTGGACAATTCCTACATCGTGCGTGGGCACATCAAAGATGTCCGGCTCAACCTGCCTAGGAAGTTCTACCATGAGTTGCCTGTGCTCAAGAGTGATCCCAACAGAGGCGAACCAAGGGTTTATAGTCTGGCGCAGGAATTGATCCTGCACTCCGATGCTCGGCTCGATCGCGGCAACATCAAACGCTTTTTGGCCGCCTACCAAGCGGTCAGGGTGCTCACGATTGGTGAATTATGGGCCATGCCTCTCATGTTGCGCATTGCATTGGTGGAGAATCTTCGCCAGCTTGCAGTGCGGGTCGGCCGACAACTGCGCGAACGTCAACTGGCAGACTTCTGGGCCAATCGGCTATTGACTACGGCCCGCCGGGAGCCGAACCAGCTGTTTGCGATTCTGGCCGAGCTTGCGGAGGAGCAGCCTGATCCGAGCTCCTATTTTGTCTCCCAACTCACCGGCCATCTCTATGACGAAGAGGCAGCCTTGGTCCCGGTGCAGAGCTGGGTAGAACGCAGCCTGCGCAAGCCACTGAGAGACATCACCCTCCAGGAGCAAAACCGTCAGGCCGCTGATCAGGTCTCGATTGGCAATGCGATCACGAGTTTGCGGCAGCTTTCGCTGCTGGACTGGCGTGAGATCTTCGAGGACCAGAGCCGCGTCGAGAGCCTGCTGTCGAAAGATCCGGCCGATGTTTATGAGGGCATGGATTTTGAGACCCGTGACAGCTACCGGCGGGCAATCGAAGAAATCGCCCGCAGCGCGGGTGTTTCAGAAGAGGATGTGGCAAATGTGGTCCTCAGGCTTGCTTCGGAAAGTGGAGAAGCCGGCCGCGAAGATCCGCGCCTGCGCCATGTGGGCACCTACCTTGTTGGCAAGGAGCGCCCCCGGCTGGTCGAGTCGGTGGGGGGACATGAGCGGCTTCGCAACCGCTGGCTGCAGTGGGTTTATCGCCATCACACTGCCCTGTACCTGGCCTCGATCAGTTTCACGACCACCTTAATTGTGTCGGGGGTGCTTTGGTTGTCCTTCTCGAAGAGCGGCTCGTCAGGCGTGCTGATTGCAGGGGCGGCGCTTGCCTCACTTCTACCGGCCAGCCAGCTTGCCATTCAGGCAGTTAACTACTTCGTGACNNAGATGTCCTTTGAGGAGACGGGGATTCCCGATGCGTACCGCTCGCTTGTGGTTGTGCCTGTTCTGATGATCGACGGCCCAACGATTATGGAGGAAATCGACAAGCTCGAGATTCGCTATTTGGCGAACAATGAACGCAATCTCCTCTTTAGTCTCTTCACAGACTTTTCCGACGCCGACGAACAGCATCAAGAGAATGACGATGAACTATTGAACCTGGCGATCGAAAAGATCGAAGGACTAAATCGGCGCTACGGTGCCAACCGCTTCTATCTCTTCCATCGCGGGCGCGAATGGTGCCAATCCGAAGGCAAGTACATTGGCTGGGAACGGAAGCGCGGCAAGCTGGAGGAGCTTAACGGTTTGTTGGACGGTCAGTCGCCGCGCCGCGGACAAGACATCGTCTATGTAGGCGATCCCAATCTGCTGGCAAACGTTCGGTTCGTGATCACACTGGACAGCGACACACAATTGCCCAGGGACAGCGCTCGGCGCATGATCGAAACCCTGGCCCATCCTCTGAATGAGCCACGCTTCCGCTCTGATGGGAGGACTCTCCCCGGTTCGTACACTATTGTTCAACCCCGAGTCAGCACTGCCTTGCCCAGCGCGACGGCTACCCCCTTCAGCCGTCTCTTTACCGACCCTGTTGGCACAGACCCCTACACTAAGGCCGTCTCGGACGTCTATCAGGACTTGGCGGGCGGAGGCTCTTATATCGGCAAGGGGATTTACGACCCGCGAGCCTTCTACCGGGCTCTATCGGGCCGGTTTCCTGATCAGTGGCTCCTAAGCCACGATCTGATAGAGGGCGCGCATGTTCGTGTGGCTCTCGCTAGCGACATCGAGCTCTACGACGAATTTCCGGCCGATTACATGACCTACACCAGGCGACTGCACCGCTGGATTCGCGGTGATTGGCAGATTGCCGACTGGCTCTTGCCGTTCGTTCCCGCGCCGGATGGAGGTCGGGTGCCGAACCCGTTGNNCGATCTTTGACAACCTGCGGCGGAGTCTGGTGCCTGCTAGCTCGGTGGTGCTTCTCCTGGCCAGTTGGTTGATCTCTCCACTTTTCGGAATGGTCTCCAGCGCTCTGGTTGGCCTGCTGCTGCTCTTCCAACCGATCGTCCAGCCCGTTACCTGGATGATGACAGAACTCGGCTCAGGCAAATTCTCCTGGCGCGAGGTTGCCCATGACCTGAGCCGCTCGATTGTCGAGGCGGCCCTGCTCCCGCACCAGGCCGCCCTATCTCTGGATGCTATCCTGCGTGTTTGGTATCGTCGCCTCATCAGTCGTCGGGGAATGCTGGAATGGACCACGGCGCATGTGGCTGGTATCACCGCCTCGGGCCACGCCCGTGCCTTCCTGATCAACATGGCGATGATCAGCCCCTTCACCCTCGGCGCGGCGATTGCCGTTTGGCGAATTGCGCCGTCCAGTATCTACCCGGCCGCTCCATTCCTGGTGCTGTGGTTCATCAGCCCACTGATCGCTTGGCGACTGAGCGTGGTGCCACGTCCGCGACCGGTACAGGACCAGATCTCGCGCAAAGGAATCCAGCTGCTCAGACGGGTTGCCCGAAAGACCTGGCGTTATTTTGATGATTTCGTGGGGCCAGAAACCTCCTGGCTGCCGCCTGACAACTACCAGGTCTCCCATCAGGATCAGCTCGCCCTGCGGACGAGCCCGACGAACATTGGCTTGTGGTTGCTAAGTGCCCTGGCGGCGCATGATTTCGGCTTTCAGACCCCCGACCAGGTGATCCAACGTCTCGGCCGCACCTTCCATACTCTGACCGAACTGGACCGACACATGGGCCACCTGTTGAATTGGTATGACCTCGAGACCCTCGCTCCGCTCGAACCACGCTACGTATCCTCGGTCGATAGTGGAAATCTGCTGAGTTGCCTGTGGACCATGGAGCCAGCCATTCAGGAGATTCTAACCGGACCACTGCTTGGCCCTTCCGCCCTGGAGGGGCTGCAAGATGCGCTCGGCGTGCTCCAGGAGTTGCTGCAGGAGGATAGTCGGGGAGCGCCGCGTCTCGAGGCCCTCCAGACACTAGAACGATTATTCAGCGATCCACCCGACGGAATTGATGAAATCATCGAGCGACTACGCCGGGCTGTCGTCCCGGCCGACGAGTTGCTGCATCAGGTGCAAAAAGACACTTGGCCTGACAATGAGCTGGTCTATTGGGCCGAGCAGATTCAGAGGCAGATTTCAGCATGGGGGTTGATCATAGATCGCTACCTATCTTGGGTCGAAATGCTTGGAGATGAGCAGGCAGACAATTTTCGGGCCTGGGCCGAGCAGGCTGAGTTCGTTTGGCGACAGACTTCAACCGCGGCCCCTTCACTCTCAGAGCTCGCCGATGGTCGGACGAAGGCCATCAGGGCTCTTGAGGAGATCCTCGAGCAGCGGAATGATCTCCCTGAGTCGATCGCCACCTGGATCAAAAGGCTGTTGGAAACGTATTCAGAGGCCCAAGCTTCTGCAAGCGAAACTGCCCAATCGGCCGGAAGGCTGATGGAGGATGGACGCCGCCTCTCTCAGGAGCTCAATATGCGCTTCCTCTACAACAGTGAGCGGCGTCTATTTACCATTGGATTCAATGTCAGCGAGGGGCGCCCCGACCCCTCATACTATGACCTGCTGGCCAGCGAAGCCCGCCTCGGTAGCTTTGTAGCTATCGCTCGAGGCGACATACCCAGTGAGCACTGGCTTTCGATGAGTCGGCCTTATGGCTCGGTCGGTAGGCGGCGGGTACTGCTTAGCTGGACCGGCACCATGTTTGAGTATCTAATGCCGATGCTGCTTCAGCGCACTTTCGAAAACTCGCTACTCGACAGAGCCTCACGCGAGGCAGTCGTGTTACAGCAGGAGTACGCCCGCCGGCGTGGTGTACCGTGGGGGATTTCTGAGTCGGCCTACGGCGATTTGGATCCCCAAAAGACCTACCAATACAAGGCCTTTGGCGTTCCGGGGCTTGGGCTAAAGCGAGGCCTCGAGGAAGACGTTGTAGTGGCGCCTTATGCCAGCCTGCTGGGATTGGCGGTCGATCCGCCGGCGGTCGTGCACAACCTGGAGCGTCTGGCTGGCATGGGGATGTACGACAGCCATGGCTTCTTCGAAGCGATTGACTTCAGCCGTCAGCGAAAGCGGGAAGGTGAGCGAGGGTTGATCGTCAGGGCTTATATGGCTCACCACCAGGCTATGGGGTTCTTGGCCATTGACAACTTTGTCAACGATCAAGCGATGCGGCGGCGTTTCCACGCCGATCCACGAGTGCGAGCCACGGAGCCACTTCTGTATGAGCGTATTCCGGTTTCGCCTCCGCTTTATCACATTTCGACCCGGGAACGGCCACCTTCCCGCCTGACCGAAGTCGAGATCGCTCCTTCCATCAGCAAGTTCGAAACACCGCACTCGGCAACGCCCAAGACGCAACTTCTATCCAACGGCAGCTATGTCCTCATGGTGACGAGCGCTGGGGGCGGCTACTCCCAGTGGAGAGATCTGGAGATCACCCGCTGGCGGGCCGATACCACTCGAGATCATTGGGGTACTTTCTGCTACGTGCGCGACCTTGACAATGGGCGGGTCTGGTCTAATGCCTACCACCCTGTGGGCGGCGAGATGGATGACTACTCTGTGAGCTTCGCCGTCGACCGGGCAGAGATCCGGCGCTCCGACGCAGGGATCGAAACGGAATCAGAGATCATCGTCTCTCCCGAAGACGACGTCGAGATTCGGCGTATCACCTTGATCAACCGTTCCATTCGTACCCGCCGACTTGAACTCACCAGCTACGTCGAGTTGGCGATGGCGCCACATAACGCAGACCTCCAGCACTCGGCCTTCAATAAGATGTTCATCAAGACGGAGTTCTTACCTGAAGACTGGGCTTTGCTGGCCTATCGGCGTCCACGCGATGAGGATGACCGCCCGATCTACGTCTCGCATCAAATGACCTTCAGCGCGGACGTCGAGGGCGAGATGGCGTTTGAGACGGACCGGTCGCGTTTTGTCGGCCGCGGTCGGACTGTTGCCAATCCTCTGGCGCTTAAAGGACCGCTCTCCAACAGCGAAGGACATGTGCTGGATCCGATCCTCAGCCTGCGGCGCGTGGTGTCGCTCAGGCCCGGACAGCGCGTTCAATTCTCACTCATGCTCGGGGCGGCCGAGACGCGTGAGGCGGCCGTAGGCCAGATCGAGAAATACGCTGATCCCAACGTGATCGCCCGCGCGCTTGAATTGGCGTGGGCTCGGTCCCAACTTGAGTTGCGTCAGTTGCGAATTCAAGCAGATGAAGCCCGTCGCTTCCAGCAGCTAGGCAGCTTCATGCTCTATCCCAACGCCCGGCTTCGCCCACCTCAAGAACGGCTGATCCAAAACAACCTGGATCAGTCGAGGCTTTGGCCTTATGGCATTTCGGGGGATCTCCCAATCGCGCTAGTCACCATCGGGGAACCGAGGGACATGGGGCTCGTTCGCCAGATGATTCTGGCCCATACCTATTGGCGCCAGCATGGGCTCAAGGCCGATCTCTTGATCCTCAACGAAGAATCCAGCAGCTATGAGCAACCCTTGAATGAAAGGCTGGAACGGCTGATACTGGGGCTTTCGATGTATACGGGGATTGATGAGCCTGGAGGCATCTTTCTTCGCAGCGTGGATCAAATCCCCGAAGAAGACTTCACGCTGATGTTGGCCGTCGCCCGAGTAGCGCTGGTTGCGGCGCGCGGCCCACTTCCGCAGCAGTTGGGTGTGCCCAGGGAGGCGCCTGAACTCCCCAGGCATCTTCCCACCCGGCGTGTCGCTGAGGAACCTTCTGCACCGCTGCCCTATATGGAGCTGCCGTATTACAACGGATTTGGCGGTTTCACACCCGATGGCCGCGAATACGCCATCTATCTAGGCCCCGATCGCCAGACGCCGGCTCCATGGGTGAACGTGATCGCCAATCCTGACTTTGGCACGATTGTCAGCGAGATGGGCTCGGGATTTGTCTGGTATGGCAACAGCCAGCGCAACCGCCTGAACAACTGGTCCAACGATCCGGTTAGTGACCCACCATCGGAGGCGATCTACATTCGGGATGATGAGAGCGGGAGGTTCTGGACAGCCACCCCACTGCCGATCCGCGAGCGAGAGGCGTACCGGGTTCGGCACGGGGCCGGTTATTCCATCTTCGAGCACAACAGCCACGGCATTGAGCAGGAGCTGATCATCTCTGTGCCAATGGACAAGGGTGGCGGTGATCCAGTCCGAGTGGAGCGGCTGAGACTGCGCAATGACTCCACAAAAACTCGGAAGCTCTCGGTCACGTTGTACTTCGAGTGGACCTTAGGGGAGGATCGGGAGACTTCTCAAATGCATGTGGTAACGGAGTGGGATGCAGAGGTTCGGGCTCTGCTGGCCCGCAATCGCTACCATCCGGACTACGGCGAGCGGCTTGCCTTCGCCACGCTTAGTCCCGCTCCAAAGGAATACACCGCTGATCGAACTGCCTTCTTGGGGCGAAACGGCAATCTGGCTGAGCCGGATGCCATGAAGCGGATTGGGCTCTCAAGACGCACCGGCGCAGGGTTGGATCCCTGCGCAGCCTTGCAGATCAGCTTGGAACTGGAGCCAGGCGAGGATTCCGAAGTGACGTGCATCCTGGGGCAGGCCGAGTCGCTTGAGGAGGTGCACCGGCTGATCAGCAAATATCGAGAGGACTTGGCTGTCGAGGATTGTCTGGTGCGTACGAGCAATTGGTGGAATGAGTTGCTGGAAAGCATCCAGGTCGATACGCCTGAACTCTCGGTAGACATACTTCTAAATCGCTGGCTTCTCTACCAGACGTTGAGCTGTCGGATCTGGGGGAGGTCGGGATTCTACCAATCAGGCGGGGCCTTCGGTTTTCGTGACCAGCTGCAGGATGTCATGACTCTTATCTATGGTGCCCCGGAGCTGGCCCGAGAGCAGATCCTCCTATCCGCCGGTCGGCAGTTTCGTGAGGGCGACGTGCAGCACTGGTGGCACCCCCCCGGTGGGGCCGGGATTCGTTCGCGTATCTCCGATGACTTGCTGTGGTTGCCATACGTGGTTGCCCATTATGTGCGCATCACGGGCGACACCGACATCCTCGAAGAACAGGTGCCGTTCCTCGAGGCTCCCCTCCTTGAAGAGGACGAACACGAAGTCTTTATGACCCCCGAGGCCTCTATTGAAAGCGCAAGTCTTTATGAGCACTGTCGCCGGGCGGTCGAGCGCGGCCTGACCTCCGGCCCACATGGTCTCCCGCTCATCGGTACGGGCGACTGGAACGACGGTATGAACCGGGTAGGTGTCGAGGGTCGGGGCGAGAGCGTATGGTTGGCCTGGTTCCTTGTTGAGGTGCTCAATCGATTTGCCGAAGTGGCCGAGCTGTGCGGCCAGTCCGATCAGGCCAGCGATTACCGACAACGGGCACGCAAGCTGGCATCGACCATTGAGCGGGAAGCCTGGGATGGAGAATGGTATCGACGGGCGTACTTCGATGACGGTACCCCCATTGGCTCGGCGACGAGCGATGAAGCCCAGATTGACTCCTTGCCCCAGTCGTGGGCCTGGATCAGCGGAGCGGCCATTCTTGAGCGAGCCGAGAGGGCGCTGGACTCGGCCTGGCAGCACCTTGTTCGCGAAGAAGCCAAGATGGTTCTCCTATTCACTCCGCCTTTCGACAAGTCGGAGCCGAGCCCAGGCTATATCAAGGGCTACCCGCCAGGCGTGAGGGAGAACGGCGGACAGTATACCCACGGGGCGCTATGGCTGGCGGTGGCGCTGGCCCGGCGCGGGGACGGTGAGCGTGCTGCCAAGCTCCTGCGGATGCTCAATCCGATCGAACATACCCGAGAACCCGAAGACGTTCTGCGCTATTCCGTTGAGCCTTACGTCGTTTCCGCCGATGTCTACAGCCTTCCTGGAAAAGTCGGTAAAGGGGGCTGGACTTGGTACACGGGGTCTGCCGGCTGGATGTATCGGGCCTGGATTGAGGAGGTGCTTGGGCTCAAAGTCCGCGATGGTAAGCTCTCTCTTCAGCCTGTCATACCCTCGGACTGGGAGGGATTCTCGGTCCGCTATCGGCGAGGCGAGGCGGTTTACGAAATCACTGTCGAGAACCCCGAGAAGGTCAGCCGTGGCGTAGCCATGGTGGAGCTGGATGGTCTCCCTCTGGAGGAGGCGACCATTCCACTCGAGGAGAACTTGATCAAGCACAAGGTGCGCGTGCTCATGGGGGTGAAACAGGAAAGTCCTGGCAGGGAGAAGATCGGGCTACCCGATCCCCCCGAGGAGGCCCTCTAAAGCCTTTGGCTTGCTGCATCTATCCGCGCCGGAGCCCAGCGGGCAGGGGCTGGGAGGCTCTGTAGGTATTGCTCCTCAGGTCCCGTCTTCTCTGGGTATGAAGCCCAATTTGGCTTTGAATAGGAGATTTGCGAGCCGCCGAGAGGACGTCGATTCGGGTTCCTATAGCGGGCTCCTGGCAACGGGACCGGCGCCTGNNCTGTGACGGGACCTCCTCCTCAATAACCCAGAGCATACCGCCTCAAGTAGGCTGGCGGCAAGCAACCCCCAGTGGAATCCCCCTGAAGAAGTTCAGCTGTGAGCCGTAGAGGTCGCTCTATTGAGATTCAAGTGAGGGATGGGTTGAGGGCCTGCTCACCGGCTCGCTGATCGTGGGCAGTTCAAGCGATATCAAGGCAGACTCTAGCACCCAGCCGACCTTATCCTCCAACACCACCTTCCACCAGTGGCCGCCCTTGGCCCGCACACCATTAAGTCTGCTGCGGTGGGGTAGGATAAGACCTTCGACGCCTGGGGGAATCGAAGCCAGGGAGGCGTAGTTGCTGCCCGGTCCCAACCGGATTTCGGTCGGGACGGCGGTTGCCACGCTTGTCCAATCCGACAAGGAATTCGAGATCTCCATCGGCTCGACAGCGATCATCATCATCCCATTCGCTACACGCCGTTCGACCCCTTTCCAAGGCTCGTTCACTACGCCGCCATTGATCCACATGGTTGACGAGCCGCCGCCGTCTTGGTTGATGCCTGAGGTGGCACCCAGCCTGTTGCGACAGAAGGCCGCCAGCTCATCGATCGTCATACCGATGCTCCGCTCAGCGTCTCGCCCGTCGACAACCACGAAGTAAAGGAAGGCAGCGTTGTAGCAGATTGCGGTGCGAGGGTTGCGATTGGTGGCGCCTCGGTCATTGGGGAAGCTTTGTATGCGGCGCTGGTGCAGGAAATGGAAACTTCCGGCCAAGCTGGCGTAGGTTCGCGTCCAACTAAGGGGGTTGGGGGTAACACAGTCATTCTTGAGATGGTTGATCTCCATGGAGATGCCGATCTCATCCCCGATTCCAAGATTCTCAAGCAGCTTTGTACGCTTGCCACCAGTGGCTGAAAGCACGACATGGTCGAAAGGGATAGGGGTTGAGCCATGTCCATCGCGAATGCTAGTGACATAGCCACGCAACATTAGAGGTCGTGGCAGGACAGAGATGGGTTGGGTCAGTTCGACGAGCACCTCGACGCCGGCGCTGCTAGTGCCGGTACTGGCGTCGTAGTGTGGCGTGTAGACGATGAGCTGGTTTCTGCCGCGTCCGACGTTAATGCCGTCGATCTCCTGGGTATGCCCTGTGCGGTGGTAGCGGAGGCGCTGACCCTTAGGCGAATGAGCGACGCAGCCGCCTATGAAGGCCTCTCGGTCCATGCCCCAGGCGAAACCGCTGCCTCCGCCGAGGTCGTCGAAGCGTTTGACGTACCAGCCCGACTGGATCTGGCCGCTCTCGGGCACTCCTGTCCCCTGGTTGTGGAAAGAGCCATTGATGGCCACGACAACGCGATTACGCTGGCCCCAGCTTCCCCCCCAGGCATTAATCGCCCCGTTGTAGCGCTCGGCCATGTCGCGTACTGTTTCTAGCCCTCGGGCCAGCTTTCCTTGAGCAATGCTGCTGTCCACGATAAGGTTGGGATTCTGGCGGTCCATGCGGGCCACGTGAACCCGGTTGGGACCCGGTAACTCAAAGAGGCTGTACTCGATTCCGTCCGCCACTTGACTCCAAGCGGGTAGAGCGGTTTCGGCAACCTGGAAGGAGGCAAGCAGAGCAGCTGAGAGGGCTAGCCAACTGAGGAGAGGTCGCAACTTCATTACTAAGCGCATGATAGGGATGTTTGAGTTGACGACCAGATGCGTAGAGACTGATCATCCAGTCCTTAGAGTAGCCTGAGTTGGTTTTCAGGCCAATAGGAAATGGGAAGGATGCGGTCGCGCCCGATACCCGTGGACTGCGGGAATCTCGAACTGCCGGCGAGCTACAATCCGCTTCGGCTGGCAGGCCAGGTACCCATCACTTGCCTGAGGATGGCGAATTCGCCGAGGTGGTAAGCGTTGTGGTCGGCAACCACAAGAATCTCGCGGAAGATGTTGTAGCTGACAGCATGGGGTAGGGGAGCGTAAAGATCGGTTTCAGGGTCGCCGACGAGATCCTGGAGCGCCTCCAAATCAGCCCAGAAATTGGTGAGGGTCTTGTGCCAACCAAGTTCATCGACCTCCGCTTCGGGCCGGGGCCAATATCCGTCCGGCCAGTTTGGCGAGGTGTGGTCTGGATCGCGGATGAATTCAAGGATATCCCATTGGGCGATTCGAATGTGTTCCAACAGCTTCCAGGGAGTGTAAGAGAGATTTGGTGGCCGTGTGTTGAAATGCTCCGGGGGAAACTCAGCGACGGCCTCGCGAAATCCCATATGGGCGTTGCCGCCCCGCAGCAGAGCAAGCAGTTGATCGCGCACGACTCTGTCATCGCTCATGGTCCAAGCTCCATTGGAGATTTGGATCATTGTACCAACCCTGTCGCCCGCGACTTCTTCTGGCGGCTCTCAGGCGTTGGCTCGATCTGCGGGTCTATGCCATTGCGTCGATTGTTGCCTGTTTAAACTGCGGCATCAGCATTGGTGGCTTTGCGCTCATATTCCGAACGTCAGACCGGGCTGAACCCAGCTGTTGGGTGACCCACAGCCGAGCGCTGGCCGGGGTTTTGTATCCTTGGGTTGAAAGCTGTGGTCTGGCGCCCCTGCTGAGCCAGCCCAATGGGAACGTAGACGGGAGGCCAGCCGTTCCACCGAGTGCAGGCTCGTGTGGCTTGCGGCCATCAGGAGCTCGAACGACAGGAGCATTTCAAGACGGTTCCCAGGCTGAGTCAGGTGGCTGTAAGCCAAATCAGGCAGTGCTGGGGTCACGACCTCGGCCGCGTTGCTACTGGATGTCGGTAACAAGCCAGCATGGGCGCTGCTCTCAGCGGTGGGAGATAGAGCCACCAGGCGAACAGCTCAGCGATCAGACCGCGATGGCTGAGCAGGTCAAAGCCTGCCGAAACACCGGATCGCGGAGGGGAACCCATATTCCTTCGACTGGACGTAGAATCCGCCTGCCAGTACTACTTATCGAAGATGGGCTATGCTGGCGCAGGCGGAATCCTTGCTTGACCAGACAACGGGTAGACTTAGGGGAATGGGACTGACGAGCGTCGGGCCATCAGACTTGANNTGAGGGGCCGGGACAGAGACTGCATAGGAAATAGGGCAGGGGACTGTGCCCCCTATCACCGTCCCTCACTCCGGATGGTGAGAGACCCCGCGATGAAGGTGGGCAGGACCTGGCGTCGGGCATACCTCCCGTTGGCACTCCTTCTTCCGATGATCTGGCTTATCGCCCAACGCCCTTTGACCGTGCACGGGCAAACCGAAGCCTATCTCATCAGTGGCCGGTTGACGGATCCTCAAGGGAGGCCAGTGTCGGAGGCCGAAGTTCGCCCTAATGCCTCACGCGAGGGCGAAGCCTTAGCGGTGGCCGAAAGTCATAAGGATGGCAGCTGGTCCCTGCGGATCCATTTTGTGCCGGAGCTTGGTCAGACCCTCTCCATTGAGCGAGCTCATTTCCACTCCGCAGAACATATTCTCGAGGCTGAAGCGGTCGATCAACTCAGGAGGTCGGGAACCTACGATCTCGGGGATATGACACTGGAACGCAAGATCACCGCTGGTTTTTGGGCAGCGGGCCTGATTTTTTTCCTGGGGATCCTCTTGGTGATCGCCACTGAAAGATTGCACAGTACGACGGCGGCGCTGGCGGGGATGTCGGTTGTGTTCTTGATCAGTCTGGTCGGTGGAGCCATCAATCCGGCATACTACATTTTCGACTTGGAGCGTGCCCTCACTTATATCAACTGGGAGGTGATCTTCCTGGTATTGGGTATGATGATTATCATCGCCGTTATCGAGGGCACCGGGATCTTCCAGTGGACCGCGTTTCAGGCCTATCGCTTGAGCCGAGGGCGGGCCTGGCTGCTGGTGCTGATCCTGATGGGGGTTACGGCCGTGGCCTCGGCTCTGCTGGACAACTTCACCACTATGCTGCTGATGACGCCGATCAGCCTGCAGATCGGTCTGGCGATGGGGATCAACCCGCTCGCGCTTATCATCCCCGAAGTGCTAGCTTCGAATGTGGCTGGAATTTCGACTTTGATTGGCACTCCGACCAACATACTCATCGGCGCCTATGCCGGGATCAGCTTCAGCGACTTTCTGGTCAATCAGACTCTGGGGGTCCTTCTGGCGATGTCTCTGAGGGCTGGATTTGTGCTTTTCTTCTTCCGACATGAGTGGCGAAAACAGGCGGAAGGGATCTCGCCGCGACTCTATGACAGGCTGCAGAAGAACGCCACTCTCCAGGATCCAGTCGGGCTCTGGAAGTCGGGGATCGTGTTCATGTTGGTGCTGGTCGGCTTTGTCGCCGGCGAACGGCACCACATCGCGCCAGCCGTGCCGGCTTTGATTGGCGCCACCATACTGCTGATCTGGCTTAACCCGGACATTCATCACATGATTCGGTCCGTTGACTGGACCACACTCGTGTTTTTTATTTCGATCTTCATCGTCATTGGCGCCATACAGGAAGTCGGGATTGTCAGCCTGCTTGCGGGCGCCATGGCGGATTTGATCGGCGGGAACCTGACGCTGGGGATCTTTGTACTGGTTTTTGGTGTAGGCACCCTTTCTGTCGCTATCGCAAATATCCCCCTGGCAGCTTCGATGTTGCCGATCGTCGAGTTTCTCAGCAGCTCGATCCCGGGTGCGGGCAGCAAGGTCTTGTATTATGCCCTGTCTATGGGCGCGGCCATGGGAGGCAATGGCTTCCTAATCGGGTGCGAGGCCAATCTGGTGACTGCAGGGATCAGCGAGCAGGCTGGGACGCCCATATCCTTCGGTGAGTTCATGAGAATCGGTCTGCCAGTGACCTACCTCACCTTGTCGGCTGGCTTCCTGTGGCTTCTGCTGCGTTTTGTTGTCTTCGGGAGCTAGAGAGGAGAGCGGCTATGGCTCCCATCCTGTGCCCAACCCGGGGAGGCGAACCCAGCTATCCCAATCAAGATCGCGCCATCCTGCTGGCCAAAGAGCGCGATGAGAGGCTCTTGTTTCTCTTTGTGGCCGACGTCAGTTTCCTTGGAGGG
>JABAOD010010644.1_pt1 | contig 13828 bp, 13 predicted proteins | sample 7062151 | NCBI WGS metagenome assembly JABAOD01 (sample SAMN14538626, study PRJNA623070) | marine sediment metagenome | biome: marine biome [ENVO:00000428]; feature: marine pelagic biome [ENVO:01000023]; material: deep marine sediment [ENVO:00002113] | place: India: Gulf of Khambhat ...
GCCGCAACCACCGCGCTGAGGTCGGCGAGGTGCGGCGCGACCGGCCGTCCGCGCAGTTTCAGGATCGCGGCCTCGAAGGCGAGCGCGAAGACGACCGCCAGCGCGATATTGACGAGCACGCCGGCGCCGAAGAACCACGCGTAGGTCAGCGTACCCGGCAGCAGCGCGATGATAACCTGCAGCATCAGGCGCCGCAGTCTGCCTCCCGGCGCGGCCTGGGGCGACGCCGCCGCCGGTTTCACGACAACTCGTCCTGCGTTGCCCCCTGCTTGCGTGCCTTGACCCGTTCGAGCGCCGCCTGCACCGGATCCGGCGCCGGTGCCGCCGCAGCGTCGCCTTCGCGCTTGCGCTCCAGCGCCTCGCGCTTCTGCCGGCGACGTTCCTCTTCCTGTTGCTTCTTCAGCGCCAGCCGCTTCTCGCGAAACTCGAAACGTGCGCGGGCGCGATCGGACCGGTACTTCACGTGCTCGGCCGCGCGGATTTCACTCTTCGCCGCGCGGTAATACTGCACCAGCGGGATCCGGCTCGGGCAAACCGCCGAGCAGCAGCCGCATTCGATGCAGTCGAACAGGTGATACTCGCGGGTGCGCTCGAAGTTGCGCGCGCGCGCGTGCCAGTAGAGCTGTTGCGGCAGCAGGCTGGCCGGGCAGACCTCGGTGCACTTGCCGCAGCGAATGCACTCGGCGTGGGCGCCGGTGTCGCGTGGGATCGTTTGTTCCTGCATGACCAGGATACAGTTGCTCGCCTTGACGATCGGGACACGGTCGCCGCGGAGTGCAAAACCCATCATCGGCCCGCCCATGACAAGCTGCGGTATGCTGCGAACGCGGTATCCTCCGGCCAGTTCGACCAGGTGGCTGATCGGCGTGCCGAGACGCGTTTCCCAGTTTCCCGGGCTCGCGACGTTATCGCCGGTGATCGTGACAATGCGCGAGGTTAGCGCTTCGCCCTGCTCGAGCGCGCGCGTGATTGCGACGCAGGTACCCACGTTCTGGCACAGCAGGCCGATATCGAAGGCGAGCTGGCCATGCGGAACTTCGCGCCCGGTCAGGATCTCGATCAACTGCTTTTCACCGCCCGAGGGATACAGCGTCGGAATCGAAACGATCTCGCTGTCCTGCAGGGTGCTTCGCGTCAGCGCCCTGCGCATTTCCGCGATTGCCTCGGGTTTGTTGTCTTCGATGCAAATCAGCGTGCGTCCCGGCGTCAGCATTTGCTGCAGGTAGCCGGTGCCACGCAGGATATCGTCCGCGTAATGGCGCATCAGCATATCGTCGCAGGTAATGTAGGGCTCGCATTCGACCCCGTTGATGATCAGCATATCGATCCCCTGGGACGCGGCGCGCTCGAGCTTGGGGAGAGTCGGGAAAGCCGCGCCGCCCAGGCCGACGATACCGGCGCGTTGAATGCGTTGGAATAACTGTGTCGGCCCCAGCTCTTCCGGATTCGGGCAATCGACTTCGATTCGTTCATCGTGGCCGTCGACGTCGATGACGATGCAGTCGTCGTCCTGCCCCGACGGGTGCGGCACCGGGTGCCTGCCGATCTCGCTGACGATGCCGGAGGTGGGTGCGTGTACCGCGGCGCTGATCAGCGCCGAGCTGCTCGCGATCAGCTGTCCGCGCAACACGCGTTCGCCCACCGCGACCACGGGCCGGTTGCTATCGCCGATATGCTGCCGGATCGGCAGGTACAGGCGCTGCGGCAGGCTGGCTTGCCGAAGGTCGCGTTGCAGCGATTCGGACTTGTGCCCGTCGAGCGCCAGGCCACCGTGAAAGTGGTGTAATTCGGGTTTCACGCGACCTCCGAGCGCGGACCCGGCGGCGACCATTTCCAGTCCTCGATCGTCTGCTCGACTTCTACCATCTCGATGCAGTCGACCGGGCAGGGCGGCAGGCAGAGTTTGCAGCCGGTGCATTCGTCGGCGATCACGGTGTGCATTTGTTTCGAAGCGCCGAGAATCGCGTCGACCGGGCAAGCCTGGATACAGAGCGTGCAGCCAATACAGGTTTGCTCGTCGATTACCGCAACCAGCGGTACGTCGGGATGTTCGCCGTGCTCGGCGTTGAGTTCCAGCACCTCGGTATCGAGCAGGTCAGCCAGTGCGACGATGGTCGCCTCGCCTCCTGGCGGGCACTGGTTGATCGGCGCCTCGCCGTTGGCGATGGCTTCGGCGTAGGGGCGGCATCCCGGGTAAGTGCATTGGCCGCACTGGGTTTGCGGTAGCAGCGCGTCGATCTGATCGACGATCGGATTGCCCTCGACCCTGAAACGGATCGCGGCATAGCCGAGAGCGAGGCCGAAAAGGCCGGCCATCAGGCTGATGGTTAAAATCGCGAGCAGCATCAGGGGGATCCTACGCCTTTACCAGTCCACCCAGTCCCATGAAAGCCAGCGACATCAGGCCGGCCGTGACCAGGCCGATGGCCGAACCGCGAAACGGTGCCGGAACGTCGGCGACATTGATGCGCTCGCGCAGCGCGGCGAACAGGATCAGCACCAGCGAAAAGCCCAGCGCCGCGCCGAAGCCGTAAACCACCGACTGCAGAAAATTGTTTTGCTCCTGTATGTTGATCAGGGCGACGCCGAGGACCGCGCAATTGGTCGTGATCAGCGGCAGGAATATCCCGAGCACGTTGTACAGCAGCGGACTGGTCTTGTGCACGACCATTTCGGTGAAATTGACCACCGCGGCAATGGCGATAATGAACGCGATCGTGCGCAGATATTCGAGGTCCAGCGGCGCCAGAATCCAGCTGTTGATCAGATAGCTCAGTACCGCTGAAAGCGTCAGCACGAAGGTCGTCGCCGCGCTCATGCCGATCGCGGTTTCGACCTTGCGCGAAACCCCCATGAACGGGCACAGGCCGAGGAATTTCACCAGCACAATGTTGTTCACGAACACGGTGCCGATGAGCAGGAGCAGGTATTCAGACATGGGCGCGATTATAAGGCCAGGTCCAGGCGAAAAATACCTTATTTCTCAACGGTTTTTATTAAATCTGTTGATAATCCAATCGCATACGAGATATGCCGTTCAGTCGGCAAATTCGCCCGGCGCGAGCTGCTTCGCCTCGGTCGCAAACTGCGCGATCGAAACCGTTGGCCTGAAATGCCAGTTCAGCACGCTGAGGCTGCGATGGTAATTCGCGGTCGGGCTGAAGTCGTCGATGAAGGCCTGCAGCGCGGGGCTTTGCATCAGCGATGGCATCGCGATCGGGCTTGCGATCAGCAGCGCCAGCAGGATGCTGCGCCGTGCGCGCAGGTGAGAAATGTGCACCAGGTAGAGGCCGATTGCTGCCGGAATCAGCATCAGGTACCAGCCCAGGTGCAGCAGGGTCGATGGCCATCCGGCAGAAAACAGGTGGTCTAGGCCGGCCGCGAGCAGGGTAACACCATAGAACAACAGGTAGACCAGGCACACCGAGGTCACCAGTTGCTTGATTTCCCAGCGATTCACCAGCAGGCGTTCGAGCACGGCCAGCGCGATGACGAATCCGCCGAGGGTCAGCACCGTCTCGCGCATCACGTACTTGAGCAACTCGCCCCCCTTGAACGCGTTGTAGGAGTTCAGGTAAAAATCGAGCCCGCCAACGATAATGCAGGCCAGTACCAGGACGAAGGCCCAGGACGCGTGGCCGAAAAGATGGCTGCGCCGGCCATCGCCGGCCAGCGGTCGGGTCGCCGCGACCTCGTGGTCGCGCGACAACAGGCTGGCCTGGATCCGGCCGATGCCGAGCGTCAGCGGCAGCTTTGCAGTGACCGCCGAGCTTACCGTCTTGCCATCGATACGCGTCGGGTTGATCTCGGCCAGGTTGACGATTTCCAGCGAGTCGTCGCCATAACGGATAATCTTCATGTGGTGCGGGGCGACGGTCGGATCGGACAGGATGATATCGTTGTCCAGCGCGCGCCCGATCGCGGTGATCTCGCGTTCTATTGGGTAGTAGCGATGCAGGCCACGCGTATTGATCTCGAGAATCAGGGCTTCCATTGCGTGGTCTCGAGGAAGCGTTGGATCAACGGCAGCGTCGATTCGAATTCGACGCCGGTCATGATCATCGTGATGAAAAATCCCTGTCGCGCATGGCCGGTCATGGCCGCGGTAAACAGTACGTCGCTAAGCCCGCGGTACTCGACGTACTCGCGACGGCAAAGGTTGGCCTTGAATTCCTGCGCCGCCACGTCGACGAACCAGGTGCGGCAATTGAAATTGCTGACCACGTCGCGAGTCAGTTTCGACTCGATCTGGTCCTTGTTCAGATTCTCATAGAGATTGTAGAACTGTATCGGGTTCAGCTCGTCCGACTCGAGCCAGAAATACTCGTACACCAGGTCGCCGACGAAGTTGTTGTCCTCGTCGAGGTAGACATGGTTCTGGTTGGCGCAACGGATCTGAAATCGCCGGTAACGGGCGATCGCGCTAAGCTTGGCGCTGTTGTCCCAGCAGCGCACGGTCGGCGAGACGACGCCGGGAAGACTGAAGTGGCGCATGTCGAGGTCCGGCCATTCGTTTTGCAGGAGTTGCGCGATATAGTTTTTTTCGTAAGCGATCACCTGGCGCGCGACTTCGTCGCGCAAGTCCTCGTCCGCGGCAAACCGTGAGCTACCCGCCTGGTCGATCAGATCAGTGAGGAATCGTGACGGTACGATGAAGCTGATATCGTTGCGCGCGGTGGCGACGTTGATCCCGATCACATCGCCCTCGTCGTTGAAGGTTGGGCCGCCGCTCATGCCCGGGTTCAGGCTGCCCGAGAACAGGATGCGGCTGGCGTCGGTCTGGTCGAGGATGCCGCCGTTGGTGCCGACCGCGATACTCAACCCCAGGTCCAGCGGATTGCCCATTGCAAATATGGGCGCGCCGCGCGGCGGCAATTCGCTCATGCGGACCGGGCCGCCGAGCATGTCGTCGGCGCCGAGCAGGGCCAGGTCGCGCGCGACGTCGAGTCCGAGCAGCTTGAGTTCTCCCTCCTGCCCGTCCTTGTCGATATAAGAGATATAAAACGTTTCAGGCTCGAGAATGACCTGCCCGATGACGTGGTAATTGGTCGCAATCTGGCTGCCGTCACCGACGATGAAGCCGGAGCCGATACTCGACTTCTTGCCGGTTTCCCGATTGAGCACGCGAATCTGGAAGACCCGGTTTTCGTTTTGCTGGTAAACCTGTTTCGAGTCCAGCGCCATGGCGGGCGGCAGGATGAGTCCCGCGAGCAGCAGGCCGGCGAGTAAGATTCTGAAAGGCAAACCTAACTGACCCGCATACCGGGTTGCGCGCCTGTGTCCGGATGCAGGATATAAATTTCCGTTTCGCCGGAACCGGCGGCGAGCACCATGCCCTCGGAGACGCCGAAGCGCATCTTGCGTGGCGCGAGGTTAGCGACCATGACGGTAAGTTTGCCGACCAGGTCGTCCGGATCGTAAGCCTTGCTGATACCGGCGAACACGTTACGTGTCTCGCTGCCGATGTCGAGTGTCAGCTGCAGCAGCTTATCGGATTTTTCGACCCGGCTCGCGGCGACGATGCGCGCGACGCGAAAGTCGAGCCTGGCGAAATCCTCGTAGACAATCTCTTCGGCGATGGGTTCGATCGACGGGTCGTCGTTGGCTTGTTGCATTTTCTGCTCCTCGACCAGGTCTTCCTTGCTGTCTTCTATCATGCGTTCGATGAACACCGGCTCGATGCGCGTCATCAATGGCTTGAACCGATTGATCGCGTGATCCAGCAAATCATGCTCCAGGTCGGCCCATGCCAGGTCGCCAACAGCGAGAAATTCCTCGGCCTGCGCCGCCAGTCGCGGCAGCACCGGCTTCAGCAGGATGACGAGCTGGCGAAAAGCATTCAGCCCGATGCTGCAAACGTCGTGGACCTCGGCATGGCGCGCCTCGTCCTTGATCGCAACCCAGGGCTGTTTTTCATCGATGTACTGGTTGACGCGGTCGGCCAGCGCCATGATGTCGCGCATCGCCTTGCCGTACTCGCGCCCGTCGTAATAGTCGGCGATTGCCGCCGCGCCGGCGACGATTGTATCGCTGATCCCGGTGCTGGACAGCGTCGGCGCGAGCTTGCCTTCGAAACGCTTGTTGATGAAGCCGGCGCAGCGGCTGGCGATGTTCACCAGCTTGCCGACCAGGTCGGCGTTGACGCGGGTGGAGAAATCCTCGAGATTCAGGTCGATGTCGTCGATGCCGGGGCCGAGCTTGGCGGCGAAGTAGTAGCGCAGGTACTCGGGATTCAGGTGCTCGAGGTAGGTGCGCGCCATGATGAAGGTGCCGCGCGACTTCGACATCTTTTGCCCGTCGACGGTCAGGAAGCCGTGGCAGTAGACCGCGGTCGGCTTGCGAAAGCCGGCGCCGTGCAGCATCGCCGGCCAGAACAGCGTGTGGAAGTAGGCGATGTCCTTGCCGATGAAGTGATAGAGCTCGGCGCTGCTGTCCTGGCTCCAGTAGTCGTCGAAATCGTGACCGGATGTTTCACACCAGTTCTTGAAACTCGCCATGTAACCGATCGGCGCGTCCAGCCAGACGTAAAAATACTTGCCCGGCGCGTCGGGGATTTCGAAGCCCCAGTAGGGCGCGTTGCGCGAGATGTCCCAGTCCTTCAGGCCCTCGTCGAGCCATTCGTTCAGCTTGTTCGCAATTTCGGTTTGTACATGCCCGGAACGAACCCACTGCTTGAGCATGTCCTCGAAGTCCTCGAGTTTGAAAAAATACTGCTCTGACTCTTTTTCGATCGGCGGCTCGCCGCTGACCACCGACACCGCGTTTTTGAGATCGGTCGGGGAATAGGTCGCGCCGCAATTCTCGCAGTTGTCGCCGTACTGGCCGGCGGCGCCGCAGTTCGGGCAGTCGCCCTTGATGAAGCGATCCGGCAGGAACATTTCCGCCTTCGGGTCGTAAGCCTGTGAGATCGTCCGCGTGCGAATATGCCCCGCATCGCGCAAGCGGGTGTAGATCAGCTCGGCGAAATAGCGGTTCTCGGGCGAGTGCGTGCTGTAGTAATTGTCGAAGCCGACGCCGAAATCGGTGAAATCCCGCAGGTGCTCGGCGTGCATGCGCTCGATCAGCGCTTCCGGGGTAATGCCCTCGGCCTGCGCGCGCAGCATGATCGGCGTGCCGTGCGCGTCATCGGCGCAAACGTAAATACACTCGTGACCGCGCAGTTTTTGAAAGCGCGCCCAGATATCGGTTTGCACATACTCGAGCATGTGGCCGATGTGTAACGGGCCATTGGCGTAGGGCAGTGCGCTGGTGACGACGATCTGCCGGGTTGGGGAACTCATACCGGGCTTGCCTGGTTAAAGCAGCGTATTTTAGGGGGTCGCCCAGGGGCTGTATAGAACAAACCGACAAAAACTAAGTGATATTTGGGCGACGGCTCGGGTAAAATGCGCGCTCTTACGCACAACCCCTGCAAAGCAGAAAACCATCATGGCGATTGCAAAATCCGAAATCGAAGCGAAGCTCGGCGAGTTCATCGATCCGAATACCGAAACCGACCTGGTTTCGAGCAAGTCGGTCAAGTCGATCGAGCAGGATGGCGATCGCTGGAAGATCGAGTTGTCGCTGGGTTACCCGGCGGCGGGATACTTCGACGAGTTGAAACAGGCGGTAAAAGACAGCCTCGCCGGACTGGACGGAATCGGCGAAGTCGACGTGCAGGTTTCAAGCCAGGTCAAGTCGCACGCGGTGCAACAAAACCTGAAACCGTTACGGGGGATCAAGAATATCATCGCGGTCGCGTCCGGCAAGGGGGGAGTCGGCAAGTCGACCACGGCGGTTAATCTTGCGCTCGCATTGCAGGCCGAGGGCGCCGTAGTCGGCATCCTCGACGCGGATATTTATGGCCCCAGTATCCCGCGCATGCTCGGTTGCCAGGGGCAGCCGGAATCGACCGACGGCAAGAGCCTGGAGCCGATGATCGGTCACGGTATCCAGTCGATGTCGATCGGTTACCTGGTCGAGGAGGACACGCCGATGATCTGGCGCGGTCCGATGGTGACGCAGGCGCTCGAGCAACTGCTCAACGATACCCGCTGGAACGACGTCGATTACCTGATCATCGATCTGCCGCCGGGCACCGGCGACACCCAGCTGACGCTGGCGCAACGTGTTCCGGTGAGCGGCGCGGTGATCGTGACCACGCCGCAGGACATCGCCCTGCTCGATGCGCGCAAGGGGCTGAAGATGTTCGAAAAAGTGGAGGTGCCGGTACTCGGTGTCATCGAGAATATGAGTATTCATATCTGCAGCCAGTGCGGCCACAGCGAGCACATCTTCGGCGAGGGCGGCGGCGCGCGCATGTCCGAGGAGCACGGCGTCGATCTGCTCGGTTCGTTACCGCTCGATATCCACATTCGCGAGCAGGCGGATAGCGGTAACCCGACCGTGGCGGCAATGGAAGACAGCCAGATCAGCTCGATCTATCGCAGCATCGCGCGTAAAACCGCGGCCAGGCTCGCCACCAAGGCGCGCGACCACTCGGCCGCGTTTCCCAATATCGTCATCCAGAACAATTGACCGGCGCGGCCCACGGGTCGCGCGGCTTATCCGACCGCTCGACCTCGGCTTCCAGGGCAATAGAAAACAGCGCAGCCGTGCACGGCCTCCCTGACACTGCCGGCCAGGATTAAAGCCTAAAACTTGCCGCTCTGGTAATCGCTGAACGCCTGTTGCAATTCCGCCTGCGTATTCATCACGAAAGGTCCCATGCGGGCTATCGGTTCGCCCAGCGGTTTACCCGCGATCAGCAAAAAACGCGTCCTCGCGACGGCGCCTGTCACCTCGACCCGATCGCCGCTGCCCAGCACCGCAAGCTGGTCGCGCCCGAGCCTGACCGGTCGGTCGTTATCGTCGTCGAGCGATAGCTCGCCGCAAATCACGAACAGGAAGGCGTTGTGTCCGCCTGGCAGTGATTCCTCGAAGCGGGTTTGCGCTTCCAACTCGACGTCGAGGTAAAGCGGTTCGGTCAGGGGTTGACAGACCGGGCCCACCGTGCCCAGTGACGTGCTGCCGGTGATGACCCTGATCCGGGTGCCGGGTCTCGATTCCAGCGGGATATGCGTCGCGTCGAACTCCTGGTAAGCGGGCGTGGTCATCTTATGGCTGGCCGGCAAATTGATCCACAGCTGGAAGCCCTCGAGCAACCCGTCTTCCTGTTCCGGCATTTCCGAGTGCACGATGCCGCGCCCGGCGGTCATCCACTGGATGCCGCCGGGCTCGATGACGCCCTCGTTGCCGGCGTTGTCGCGGTGCCGCATGCGGCCGTTCAGCATGTAGGTCACGGTCTCGAAACCGCGATGCGGGTGCGGCGGGAAACCGGCGATATAGTCGTCCGGGTTGTCCGAACGAAACGAATCGAGCAGCAGGAACGGATCCAGGTCGGCCAGCGCCGGCTGCCCGATAACCCTGACGAGGTCGACGCCAGCGCCGTCGGTAGTCGGTTGGCCATTGACGATATGCCTGACTCTGCGTGTACTCATGTTTGCTCCCGCCGGTTACCCGGTCGTGCTGGAGTTGGGCCGGCCGGCCCGCGGGCAATCTGGCGGACGATCCGAGTTAGGCAACCGAAGTGTGGGTTTTCGCGCCGATTTCAAGGCGATGCGGGCGCGGTTTAGCTGGCCTTGCGCGCGCCGAGTTGTGCGCCGGGGAAGTAGCGCTCTAGCAGCGTTACCAGTTGTTTCTTGACGAACGGCTTGACGATAAAATCATTCATGCCGGCAGCGATACAGGCGTCACGATCGCTTTCCTGTGAATTTGCGGTGATCGCGATAATCGGAATACTGCTGCTTTCCACGCCGAGTGCGCGAATTTTACGCGTGGCCTCGATGCCATCCATGGTCGGCATCTGGATATCCATGAAGATCAGGTCGTAATTGCGGGATTGAGCCGCTTTGATCGCTTCCTTGCCGTTGCCCGCGGTATCGACATGGTAGCCGAGTCCATCGAGCATTTTTTCGACCACGAGCAGGTTGACGAGGACGTCGTCGACCACCAGCAGGCGCAGCTGCGCACCGGTCTGGTCGGTTTTGAACTGCTGCCCCGGCAGGATCGTAATCGTATCGTCGCGCCTTTCTTCCTGCGTTTCGGGATCGAGTCGCGGCAGGGTTACCTCGAACCAGAACACGCTGCCCCGGCCCTCGGTGCTGGAAACGCCGATCTGCCCGTCCATGGTCTCCATGATTTTGCGGCAGATCGCAAGACCCAGCCCGGTGCCGCCGAAACGGCGCGACGTGGAGGCGTCGACCTGGGTAAAGCTATGGAACAGGTTGTCGAGCGCGTCGGCCGGAATGCCGATGCCGGTGTCTTCGATCTCGGCACGCAGGCGCGGCGCATCGTCCTCGCCGCCGGCCCGACTGATTCGGATACTGATTTCGCCCTCGCGGGTAAATTTGATCGCGTTGCCGACGAGGTTGACCATGACCTGGCGCAGGCGACCGTAGTCGCCAATGTAATAACCCTCGACCGCGTCGTCGATATGGTAGCCGAGCTTGAGTCCGCGTTCGCGTGCCTGCGGCTGGAGGATATCGACCACGCCGCTGACCACGCTGGTGAACTCGAACTCGGCCTGCTCGAGATGAATGCGCCGCGCTTCGAGCTTGGACAGGTCGAGGATATCGTTAATGATGCGCAGCAATGCTTCCCCGGAGTCCTGGATGATCTCGGCATAATGCCGCTGTTTCTCGCCAAGACCGCTGTCGAACAGCAAGTCCGTCATACCGATGATCCCGTTCATCGGCGTGCGGATCTCGTGACTCATGATGGCGAGAAATTCGGACTTGGCGCGGTTGGCCTGCTCGGCGGCTTCCTTGGCCTCGATCAGCTGCTGCTGCGCCTCGTGCAACGGCGTGATATCCGAGCCGGTGCCGCGGTAGCCCGCAAAACTGCCGTCCGCGGCATAAACCGGCTTGCCGCTGATCGACAGCCAGACCCGGCTGCCGTCGGGTTTTTCCCGCGGATGAGTGAAGCTGCGGAACGGCTCGTGGCGTTCGAGGGTTTCGAGATGTTCGAGAAAGTCCTCCGCAGGCATGTTCGGAATACCGGTCTCGGCACGGGTTTTGCCCAGCAGGCGTTCGGGCTGGACGCCGGTTACGCTTTCGAAGCGGCTCGAAAAATAACTGAAGCGTAACTCGGAGTCCATTTCCCAGAACCAGTCGGCGCCGGCCTCGGCGAAATCGTGCAGCCGCCGTTCCTGGAAGGCGACGTCGCTGCGGTGCGTCGTCGGCGATCTCGCGCAGCGCGTCGTTGAGCAGGTCGATCATATGCCCGAGTTCGTCGTTGCGGTTATGCTTGATCGGGCTCTTGTCGGCGTTGGCCGGATCGAGCTTGGATTGTTGCAGTTTTTCATGGATTTTGGACAGCGGAAAAATCAGGTTGGCCGCGACCCAGATGAAAACGCTGGCGCCGGCGACGACGCTGATCAGCAGCACCAGGCCGAGTATGCGGACGAGAAAATTGATCAGTTCCCGGGAGAGACTCTCCACGTCCAATCGCAGTACCAGGTCGAGCTGGGCGCCGATCTTTTCGGCGGGCAGGTATACCAGGTAGGTATCGCTGTTGAGTATTGCCGAAATCTCGGATTCGTGGTGGCTTTTCATTACCGCGGCTTCGCCGAGGGTCGCGACCACGCGGCCGTAGCGGTCGATGGCGCTCGCTCCCTGGATTTTTGGTGCGGCGGTCATGATCCGCTGCAGGCCGTCGATCAGCTCGCGTTCATTCGGCATGCGCATATCGAACGAAGCCGTGGCGGCGATGCGCGCCTGCTCGCGATAATCGGCGAGACGAGACGCCTTGTAATTGTGATAAGACGGAATAACGATGATGAATTCGATCACCACGATCGCCGCAATCACAACGAAAACCAGCTTGCGCGCGAGACGAAAGCTGAGCATATGCCTCAAGGTTTCAGCCCAGTTCAGAGGCTGGCGCCGGTTCTCTTCAATATTCTCCATCTTAATGCTATCGGCAAATTCCCCCGTTGCCTTAGCCTGAAAACGCTGGATTATTCCGGGTTTGAGAGAGGTCGCACGGTCTTGTACAGCCTTTAAAATAGTCTCGGGACATCGACGTCGAGGACTCCGAGCAGATATACTGCGGCTTTTTTCACGGGAAGTGGCTGTGAGCATCAAATCGGACCGCTGGATTCGCCGCATGGCTGAATCCGAGGGCATGATCGAACCCTTCGAATCCGGGCAGGTTCGGGAGTCGGAAAACGGGCGCATCATTTCGTACGGCACCTCCAGCTACGGCTACGACGTGCGCTGCGCTGACGAGTTCAAGATATTTACCAACATCAACTCGGCCATAGTCGACCCCAAGAACTTCGACGACGAGAGCTTCGTCGACATCCGCTCCGACGTCTGCATCATCCCGCCGAACTCGTTCGCGCTGGCGCGCACGGTCGAGTATTTCCGCATCCCGCGCAACGTGCTGACGATCTGCCTGGGTAAATCCACCTACGCCCGCTGCGGCATTATCGTCAACGTGACGCCGCTGGAGCCCGAGTGGGAAGGGCACGTCACGCTCGAGTTTTCCAACACGACGCCGCTGCCGGCGAAGATCTACGCCAACGAAGGCGTCGCGCAGATGCTGTTCTTCGAATCGGACGAGGTCTGCGAAATCTCGTACAAGGATCGCGGCGGCAAGTACCAGNNAAGGACCGGGGCGGCAAGTACCAGGGCCAGCGCGGGGTAACCCTGCCCAAGGCCTAGCGCAGATCGATCACGGGCCAGTCGCGCTCGCCGGCAATTTTGCCAAGCTGCTCGTCGGGGTGGACCGCGACCGGGTTGTCGACGAGTTCGAGCAGCGGCAGGTCGTTGATCGAATCGCTGTAGAAGTGGCTGCCTTCGAGCTCGTGATCACGCGTTTCCAGCCACTGCCGCAATGCCGCTACCTTGCCCTCCCGATAGGTGACGATGCCGACGTAACGTCCCGTGTAGCGCCCGTCGACGATTTCCGGCTCGGTAGAGAGCAGGTTCGCAACGTCGAGCATTCGTGCGATCGGTTCGGTAATGAAGCGGTGCGTTGCGCTGATGATCATCAAATCATGCCCCTGCGCGCGGTGCTGGTCTAGCAGGGGCGCCGCTCCCGGGGCGACCAGCGGGCGAATCCAGGTTTCGACGTAATCCTCCCGCCAGCGGTGCAGTTGTTCGATCGGGTAGCGGGTCAGCGGTTCCAGCGCGAACGCGAGATAAGTATCGTTGTCGAGCTCACCACGCTGGTAATCGGCGTAGAACTGCCGGTTTCGCTCGCGGAACGCGGCCTCGTCGACGATGCCGTTTTCGACCATGTATTCTCCCCAGAGAAAGTCGCTGTCCCCATCGAGCAGGGTATGGTCGAGATCGAATAATGCGAGTGTCATGGCGGTTCGGGGTCTTCGCTTGCTGGGGTTTGAAAATCTGTGTCAGAATGGGCGGCCAGATTCTATCCGATTATTGGCAACGGACGAAATGATTGACGCAGACGGTTACCGCGCAAATGTCGGCATCATCCTGTGCAACGCGGGCGGGCAGGTCATGTGGGCGCGCCGTATCGGCCAGGATGCGTGGCAGTTTCCGCAGGGCGGAATCGGCCTCGACGAGAACCCGCTGGACGCGATGTACCGTGAACTCTGGGAAGAAACGGGCCTGCGGCCGGAAAATGTCTCGCTGCTCGGATCGACCGACAGCTGGTTGCGTTACAAGCTGCCCAAACGGTTGATGCGGCGAAATTCCGAGCCGCGCTGCATTGGGCAAAAACAGATGTGGTACCTGCTGCAGCTCGACGCCGACGAGGCCAGCTTCGACCTGAGCGTGTCGCGGTCACCGGAATTCGATCACTGGAAATGGGTCGA
>JABAOD010042250.1_pt3 | contig 13826 bp, 14 predicted proteins | sample 7062151 | NCBI WGS metagenome assembly JABAOD01 (sample SAMN14538626, study PRJNA623070) | marine sediment metagenome | biome: marine biome [ENVO:00000428]; feature: marine pelagic biome [ENVO:01000023]; material: deep marine sediment [ENVO:00002113] | place: India: Gulf of Khambhat ...
TCTCCGAATTCCGCGTCTAGTTTGTCACACCGAGTGGCTTCACCATCGAGGCTCAGACGGACCATCGATGAACCGCCTAGGCGGATGTGCTAGCATACCTGATCTGCAAAACCACACCAAAATGAGCGGTTTAGCTTGAAACTTGACGGCGATAGACCGTCTAAGTAGCTTAGATACGATCCGAAATTGAGGACCCAAGGAGAACCACTGAATGCAGCCAACCGTACGAACGATTCCGCGACCGCGTGAAGCGGTTCTAGCGACCAACAGTCTCATCCGCAACACCTACATACTGTTGTCGCTGACCCTGCTGTTCAGCGCAGCCATGGCCGTTGTGGCGGTGGTGACGACGGCCCCGCCACTTAACGTCTGGTTTGTATTGATCGGCTATTTCGGCTTACTGTTCTTGACCAGCGCGTTGCGCAACAGTGCCTGGGGGCTGTTGTCGGTGTTTGCGCTGACCGGCTTTATGGGCTACACGCTCGGGCCGATCATCAGTATCTACATCGCCGCCTTTAGCAACGGTGCCCAACTAGTTGCCTATGCCATGGGCGCGACCGGCGTGATCTTTTTAGGCTTATCCGGTTACGCGCTCAGCGCCCGCAAGGACTTTAGCTACATGGGCAGCTTCCTGATGGCCGGCATCCTGGTCGCGTTTTTGGCCGCCATTGCTAATATCTTTATCGGCATGCCGGCGCTGGCGCTGGCTGTCTCGTCGCTGTTCATCCTGCTGATGTGCGGGTTGATTCTGTATCAGACGAGCGCCATGGTGCACGGCGGAGAAACCAACTACATCATGGCCACGATCACGTTGTACGTCGCCATCTATAACCTCTTCACGAGCCTGTTACATATCCTCGGGATATTCGGCGGCGAAGAGTAGTTTCGTTAATCGTTAAGCGTGATTGAGTGACGAAAAGGCCCTGTCAAGGGCCTTTTCGTTTATGCAGTCATGGAAGTTAAGGCGGGCTCAGTACGGCCATACCTCCCATATAGGGATGCAAGACGTCTGGAATCTTGGTGCGACCTTTTTCGTCCTGGAAGTTTTCCATCACGGCTACCAGCGTACGGCCGACTGCCAACCCCGAGCCGTTCAGCGTGTGCACCAATTCCGGCTTGCCGGTGTCGGGATTACGCCACCGCGCCTGCATACGCCGCGCCTGAAAATCCTCGAAGTTACTGCAAGACGAAATCTCGCGATAGGCCTTCTGACCGGGTAGCCACACCTCGATATCGTAGGTTTTCGCTGCCGCGAAACCCATGTCGCCGGTGCACAACGCCACCACCCGATACGGCAGCTCGAGAAGTTGTAGCACCTTCTCGGCATGTGTAGTTAGTTCCTCGAGCGCTGCGTAGGAATCCTGCGGACGTACGACATGCACGAGCTCGACCTTTTCGAACTGGTGCTGACGGATCATGCCGCGCGTATCCTTGCCGTAGGAACCGGCCTCACTGCGAAAGCACGGCGTGTGCGACACATATTTTCGCGGCAAGCTGTCGGCCTCGAGAATCTCGCCGCGCACCATATTCGTCACCGGCACCTCGGCCGTCGGCACCAGATAGAAACCCTGCTCTCCTTTGAGTGCGAACAGATCTTCTTCGAACTTGGGTAGCTGGCCGGTACCGCGCATGCTGTCAGCATTGACGATGTAGGGGACATAGACCTCGGTGTAACCGTGCTCGCGTATGTGCAGATCCAGCATGAACTGCGTGAGCGCGCGATGCAGCCGCGCCAGCGGTCCGGACATGGTGACGAAGCGCGAGCCCGACACCTTGGCCGCAGTCTCAAAATCGAGCATCCCCAGGGCGGCGCCCAAATCGACATGATCTTTCGGTGCGAAGTTGAATTGCGGCAGCTTTCCCCAGCGGCGTATTTCGACGTTGGCAGCGGCGTCGCGGCCCTCGGGCACGCTGTCATGGGGCAGATTGGGGATATCGAGCAAAGCCGCATCGAGCTGCTGCTGAACTTCCGCAAACGCGGCTTCGGCCTGTTTCAACTCATCACCAAGATTAGCCACCGCCGCCAGCAGGGGCGCGGTATCCTGACCCGCGGCCTTGGCCTTGCCGATCTCTTTGGCGCTCGCATTGCGGCGGTTTTGGAGCTCCTGCGTGCGCACCTGCGCACTCTTGCGCTTCGCGTCCAGGTCCCTCAGCCGATTTACATCGAGTGCGTAGCCCCGGGTGCTGAGCCGCTTGGCTGTTGGGGCAATATCTTCACGTATTAGTTTTATATCAATCACTTGTATGATTTATTATAGATATTACTTGAAGTCTATTTCGTCGCTTTTCTCGCGGTTGGCCCGCTTGAGCCAGTAACGTGACTGGTCCGGATCCCGCGCAAAACCGAGTTTGCCCTGCTCGTACGCCTTGCCCAGCACCCTTTGTGCACTGCGGGAACCGCCCTCGGCTGCCTTCAGCAACCACCGCCGAGCTTCGGCTTCGTCCTTCTCCAGCCCGGGCCAACCCTGTGCATAGCCAATGGCGAGCTTGTACTGGGCTCGTGGATGGCCTTGCTCGGCTGAACGCCTGTACCACTTGAGGGTCTTGCCGGGATCTTTCGCGACCCCGTCACCCTTCTCGTACATGTGGGCCACGTAGTACTGCGCGGCTGGGTGGCCCGCCTCTGCCAGGGGTTCCAGAATCGTCATCGCTTTAGCGTAGTCCTGCGCACGGTAGGCCTGCTTGCCGGCGGCAAACTTCGAACTGTCAGACATCTCGGTGCGGGCAACCCCTCCCGCGCCGGCGACGGTAGAGAACATGGCGAACAACGCCGCGGTCCACACCGATATGTAGACGGCTTTAGCTGTGCTTTTCATCCTCCGTCTTCTCACTGCTGGGGGCCGAGGCCTTGCGATTTAGTCCGCGTAGATAGGCCAGACGCTCAGCGATACGCTGTTCCAATCCGCGCGCCACAGGATGGTAGTAATGTCGCGGCGCCATGTCTTCGGGGAAATAGTTTTCCCCCACAGCAAACGCATCCGCTTCATCGTGTGCATAACGATAACCGGCGCCATGACCAAGATCGCGCATCAATCGCGTCGGCGCATTACGCAAGTACAACGGCACCTCGAGCGAGCCGTGCTCACGCGCATCGCTCGTAGCCGCATTGAAGGCTGTATAGACGGCGTTGCTTTTCGACGCGCACGCGAGGTAGACCACGGCCTGCGCAACTGCGAGCTCCCCTTCCGGGCTGCCTAGGCGCTCAAACGTGTCCCAAGCGTCTAGGGCGATACGCAGCGCTCGCGGATCGGCATTGCCGACATCTTCGCTCGCCATGCGCACGACGCGTCGGGCGACGTACAAGGGATCACAACCGCCATCGAGCATACGTGCGAGCCAGTACAGCGCGGCATCCGGATCGGAGCCGCGTACCGACTTGTGCAAGGCCGAGATCTGGTCGTAGAACGCGTCACCATGCTTATCGAAGCGCCTGACGCTGCCACTCAAGATTTCCGCCACCAGCGCGTCGCTGATGACCTCACGTCCGTTTTCTTCTGTGGCCAAGTCGGCCGCCATCTCGAGCCAGTTCAGGGCCCGCCGGGCATCGCCATCGGCGGCCACAGCCAGACGCTCGCGCGAGGCGTCGAAGAGTTCCAGTTTACGCGCACCCAAGCCTGCATCCTTGTCATCCAGGGCACGATCGATGATCTGACGCAGGTCCGTCGCTTGCAGTGGCTTGAGCACGTAAATGCGCGCACGGGACAGCAAGGCATTATTGAGCTCGAACGAGGGGTTCTCGGTCGTTGCACCGATAAATGTGAATGTGCCGTTCTCGACGTAAGGCAGGAAGGCGTCCTGCTGCGCCTTGTTGAAGCGGTGCACCACCTCGTCAACCAACAGTACCGTTGAACGCCCCTCGGCGCGCGCCTGCACCGCGGCATCGACGGCTGCCCGAATGTCCTTCACACCGGTGAACACCGCCGAGATGTTGATGAAGTAGGCGCCGCTGCGATGCGCGATGAGCCGCGCAAGGGTGGTCTTACCCGTTCCGGGCGGACCCCAGAAGATCATGGAGTGCAAGACGTTGCTTTCGATCGCCTGACGCAACGGTTTGCCGGGCCCGAGCAGATGCGCTTGGCCAAAAAAATCTTCCAGGCGTTGCGGGCGAAGCCGATCCGCCAGCGGCTGCCAAGGCTGCGTGCGGTGCGGCGCGAATAGATCTTTCATGACGTCGGTCTTCATGCTGCGTTTGCCCGGCCGACTCAGCGCCTAGATGCAGCGCGTTCTTGCACCACATCAACGCCGGGCGGCGGCTTGAAAACGAACTTGTCCGGGTTGACGTCGATGTTCTCGGCCGCTTTACGCAAAGCGATCCGCGTAGTCTGTCCAAACCCGTCGATCATCTCGAGCACGCGGAGCTTGCCTTTATCGAAGCCCACGCGGATATCTTCGAAACCGCCGTCCTTGGACTTTGGGATGAGCTGCAGCCAGTCAAGCTTGCCCTGAGTTCCAAGGGACTTGACCACAAAGTCGTCATCCAGCGTGCCATGGCCCGCCAGCAAGATTGCTGGCGTGTTGCCGAGGCCGCCCGACATTTGGCGTACTGTGACCTGCCGCAACTCCACGTCGTACACCCAGATCTTGTCACCGTCGCCGACGATTTGTTGCTCGAACGGTGCGTCGTAGTTCCAGCGAAACCGGTTTGGGCGCTGTATCCACAGCGTTCCCGATGATTCCTGGAGCATGTTGAGCGACTCATCGAGCACGACCTGGTTGAATCGGGCCGTGAAGCTCTGCACGTCCTTGAAGAAGCGGCGCAGATCGTTAGGTCCGGTCTGCGCCGCGCCCGCTACGTGCAGCCCGACCAGAGCTAGGATCCCGAGCAAGGTCAAAGTGACTGTGTGCTTGGCGACTGCGAAAACATTCATGGATGGCTCAGCGTGCAAATCGTGGACAAGGATGCGGGATATGATACCAGCTTACCGCTGGTGCGGAGGCCGGACGTCCAGTCAGATCGGCGGTGGCGGCGGCGCCAGCACTTCGCGGCTGCCATTCGACTGCAATGGGCCGACGACGCCGGCCTTTTCCATCTGCTCGATCAGGCGCGCGGCGCGATTGTAACCGATGCGCAAGCGTCGCTGGACGCCGGAAATCGACGCGCGGCGGCTTTCCGTTACGATGCGCAGTGCCTCATCGTAGAGCGGGTCGCCTTCGGCGTCGACCTCGTTCGGTCCGAGAAACGTCGCGTCGCTGTCTTCATTGTAGGCCTCCCCCGTGAGGATCCTTTCATCGTAACGCGGGGCTGCGCCCTTCTTCAGAAAGCGGGTCACTCGATGGACCTCTTGATCCGACACGAAGGCGCCGTGCACGCGTATCGGCAGACCGTGGCCCGGCTGCATGAACAGCATATCCCCTTGCCCAAGCAACTGCTCGGCGCCCATCTGGTCGAGCACGGTGCGCGAATCCGCGCGCGAGGCCATCTGAAAAGCGATGCGCGTTGGCACGTTGGCCTTGATCAAGCCGGTGATCACGTCGACCGACGGACGCTGCGTCGCCAGCACCAGATGCACGCCAGCGGCGCGCGCTCGCTGGGCCAGGCGAACAACGATCTCTTCCACCTTCTTGCCGACCACCAGCATCAGATCGGCCAGCTCGTCCACCACGATCACCACATAGGGCAGTAACGTGAGTGGCTCGGCCTCCTCCGGCACGCGTGCCAATGGATCGAGGATCGGCGTACCGCGTTCCTCGGCCTCCTTGACCTTGCGGTTGTGGCCAGCGATGTTGCGTACGCCAAGCGCCGCCATGATTTGATAACGCCGCTCCATCTCCGCGATCGCCCAGCGCAGCGCATTCGCCGCATGCTTCATGTCCGTCACCACCGGTGCCAGCAGATGCGGAATGCCTTCGTACACCGCCAGCTCCAGCATTTTCGGGTCGACCATGATCAAACGCACCTGCTCAGGCGTGCACTTGTACAACAGACTCAAGATCAGAGAATTCAGGCACACGGATTTGCCCGACCCCGTTGTGCCGGCGATCAGAATGTGTGGCATACGGGCAAGATCGGCCACCACCGGGCTGCCGCCGATATCTTTGCCCAACGCCAATGAGAGCGGCGCTGCGGCCGTTTCGTACGCCTCCGACGACAGCACCTCGCGCAGACAGACGGTCTCGCGGTGCTCGTTGGGCACCTCGATGCCCACGGTGGTCTTGCCAGGGATGTTCTCCACCACCCGCAAACTGATGACCGACAAGGAACGTGCCAGATCACGTGCCAAATTGGTGATTTGGGCTGCCTTAACACCGGCCGCTGGCTCAACCTCGAAGCGCGTGATCACTGGACCCGGCAATACCTCGACCACGTGGACCTCGACGTTGAAGTCGAGCAATTTCTTTTCAAGCAGGCGTGAAATGCTCTCGAGCGATTGCTTCGAGAACTGCGGTGGTCGCTCGCTATCCACCGCATCCAGCAACGACAGCGTGGGTAATTGCGCCGCCGGCGTATCGAACAGGGGCGCCTGCTTTTCTTTCTCGACGCGCCCGCTTTGCTGCACTCGCTCAATCACTGGCTCGATGCGCGGCGCTGGATATGCCGCCAGCACTTTCTCTTCCTCCGCGACGGTCTCGCGGCGCTTGCGACGCGCGTGCCAACCGAGCGCTCGATCAACAAGTGTAGATCCGAGGTAAATCGCCTGACCACCCAAACGAAAGGCGAGGCTTCCCACCACATCCATCAGCCGCAGCCACGACAGTCCCGTGAACAAGGTCACGCCCGAAAGGAGTAGCGCCAGCAACAGGATGGTGGCACCGACATAACTGAACGCTAGTACCAACATGCCGGACATGCCCTCGCCGACCCAACCACCGCTGGCGAAAGGCACGGTGGCCTGGCTGGCCGCAAAATGAAGACTGGCAATGGCACAACCTGCCAGCACCGTCATCGCAAAACCGGCAACCGTAATGGCCTTGTGGCGAATGTCCGGAGGTTTCACATCGTGACGGTGGACATAGACACGCCAGGCGGCGAAACCGATCAGCAGCGGAAACAGGTAAGCCGCGTAGCCGAAGATGTTGAACAACAGATCAGCGATCCATGCGCCCGCGTGACCGCCGGCATTGTCCACGTGGTGCGTCGGACCGCTGTGCGACCAGGAGGGATCAGAGGGTTGGTAGGTCCACAACGCGATCAGGAGATAGAGCGCGAGGGCACCCAAGATGTACAGACCCGCCTCGCGAAGCAGGCGCATCACACGCGGTGTCAATGGCGCTCTAGCGGAACTTTTCCAGGTAGCCTGGCGCACAAACTTCCTTTGCCGAGCTGGCAGTCAGCTCATTTTCCTCTTTTGTTTCAAATAATCCAAGGCCCAAGGTTATGCAAGGGCATCGGCAACGGCTGGATGCACGATCTCGCCCTCTCTCACATTGATCGCTGCGCGCAATGTCGCATCGGCGAGTCCGTCCGTTTCCGCCAAACGTAACGCAAAAGGTAACAGTGCACTCGACAGCGCCTGCGAGCTAGTGCGCGGGACTGCACCGGGCATGTTCGTCACGCCGAAGTGGACCACGCCTTCCTCCATGTAAACCGGATGATCATAGTCCGTGGGCCTGATAGTCTCCACGCATCCTCCTTGATCGACGGCCACATCGACGATTACGGCGCCGGGTTTCATCTGCGCTACCAGCTCCGCGCTGACGAGCCGCGGCGCCCGCGCACCGGGGATCAGCACCGCCCCGACCAGCAGGTCGGCGTTCAATACCGCCTCGGCCATCAGGGTCTGATATGCCGGCAGCGCCGTCACGTTCGGCCCCAACGCATGCACGCGCATCAGCGACTCACGACTGCGTGCAAATACGGTCACCTGGGCGCCCATTTCCGCGGCCGCGCCGACCGCGCAACCTCCCACATTGCCGGCACCCAGGACCACTACCTGTCCACGTTCGGCAGCAGGCAGGCCCCCCAGCAACACGCCGCGCCCACCCTCGGGGGTGTGCAGCAAGACGGCCCCGATCTGTATGGCCAGGCGACCGGCGATTTCGCTCATGGGCGCGAGTATGGGCAACTGCCCCCTATCCTCGACCGTCTCAAACGCAACGGCCGTCAGACCTTTGTCTTGCAGGACCAGGGCGAGCTCCGCATTGGCCGCCAGATGCAAGAAACAGAACAGGATGTGGTCATCGCGCAGCAGGCCATATTCGGCGGAAATGGGTTCCTTGACCTTGAGCACCAACTCAGCCTCGGCATACAGCGTCACTGCGTCCTCGACAATGCGAACGCCGGCGTTGCGATAGTCGAGATCGGGGTAGCCACTCGTGATGCCGGCGCCAGCCTGCAAGTACACTTCATGGCCGTGCTTGACCAGTTCGCCTGCCGCCGGCGGAATCAGCGCCACTCGCCCTTCCTTTGGCTTGATTTCTTTCGGAATGCCGACGCGCATGTGCCCTCCCTTTGCTGTGGTTGCGCGGATAGCGTAACATAGCCGCGACGATTCACCAGACCAGCCTGTCTACACGCGACCGCGGGCAGTTTGTAGACTCTCTCTTCGCGAAAGGAGCAGTAGTGCATGGCAGAGCCCAAACACTGCCAGCTTTTGATATTGGGTTCAGGTCCAGCGGGCTACACCGCCGCCGTGTACGCGGCGCGCGCAAACCGTCATCCCGTCCTCATCACCGGCATCGAGCAAGGCGGACAGTTGATGACGACGACCGACGTCGACAACTGGCCGGGCGACGTCGAAGGTCTACAAGGGCCCGATCTCATGGACCGCATGCGCCGCCATGCCGAACGCTTTCATACCGAGATCGTGTTCGATCACATCAACAAGGCCGAGCTGAACACGCGGCCGTTTCGCATCACCGGCGATAACGGTGTTTACACGTGCGACGCGCTGATTATTGCGACCGGGGCGAAAGCCAAATACCTGGGCTTAGCATCCGAAGACGCATACAAAGGCAAAGGCGTGTCGGCGTGTGCGACGTGTGATGGCTTTTTCTTCAAGGGCGAAAAGGTTGCCGTGATCGGTGGAGGCAACACGGCCGTGGAAGAAGCGCTCTACCTGGCAAATCTCGCCTCCAGCGTTACGCTCGTACACCGGCGCGACGAATTCCGCGCCGACGCCATTATGGTAGATCACCTCATGGAACGTGCGGTCGAGCGCGGCGGCAACGTCACGCTCGAGTTGAATTACGTGGTCGACGAGATCCTGGGTGACGACAGCGGTGTCACCGGGGTGCGCATCAAGCACGTCAAGAACGGCACGGCTAAGACCCTCGATGTCAAAGGCGTGTTCATCGCTATTGGTCACACACCGAATACGGAACTTTTTGCCGGCCAGCTTGAAATGCGAAACGGCTACATCATCACCAACGCCGGCTGCGAGGGCGACGCCACCGCCACGAGTGAGCCGGGGGTCTTCGCCGCTGGCGACGTGCAAGACCATGTGTACCGCCAGGCGGTCACGTCCGCGGGCAGCGGCTGCATGGCGGCACTCGATGCGGACCGCTACTTGAAAGAGCACCACAGCTAACGCTAGCTATGCTATGAACAAGTGAAGGCCGGTATGTTGCGATACCGGCACGGCAGCCGCTGCTACAGGCCAGTGCCATCATGAGCGACGAAAGCAAACACAAGGACCCAGACGCAGACCTGTTTCGCGAATCATTGAGCGGGGTCCAGCCTCTCAAGCAGGACCGCATCACCCCACCGGCGAAGCGTCCTGCCCCGATACCGCATCAATCGATGAGTGACGCCCGCGACGTGATCGCGAACCTGCTGTCGGGCGACCATGACCACGCCGAGATCGAGACTGGCGAGGAGCTGCTGTTCGTTCGCCCGGGCCTGCGCCCGAGTGTGGTCCGCAAACTCCGACGCGGCCAATACGCCATCCAGGCTGAGCTCGACCTCCACGGCCTGCGGGTGCCGGATGCCCACACGCTGCTGAAACAGTTCCTGCGCGAGTGCCGATCGCAGGATAGGCGCTGTGTCAGGGTTGTGCATGGAAAAGGGCTTGGTTCCGACGGCAAGATCCCGGTCCTGAAGGGTAAGCTCAATGTTTGGTTGCGGCGCCACCGTGACGTGCTGGCCTTTTGCTCCGCCCGTCCCAATGACGGCGGCACGGGCGCTGTGTATGTCCTGCTCAGAAGATAGAGCGCGCTGTCTGGCCCAAAAAGGGTTGCGTGTAAAAACAAGAAAATACTTTAGATATACTTAATAAGCTATTGTTAATAAAACTAAATAGTAGTCACTCTCCCGGCAGTCCCCCGCCCCGATCTTTCTCGCGTCGAAGCGCTGCGCCGCCCGGGCGACTTTATCGAGGGCCTCGTCCACAGGCATCTTGACCCCACGGCGAAAACGCAGAGGATTAATCCGGGCGACCACAAAGTTGCGCAGATAAGGGCTTTGCAGCCCGCGGCCCTTGAGCGCCTGTACCAGGTCCGTAACCCGGTCGTCGATGGCGAGCACCCGCTCCGCATAGCCCTGGCGCTGAACCAGGGCATCGGGGAGCCGCTTGTTTGTTAATAAAGGTATCGACGCGCCTGATTAGAGGGTGGTACGCGCCGCCGGCAAAACGCCCGCGCTGCTCGTAGCACAGGCCGAGCGTCAAGAAGGCTGGCTCCTCGAACTCAAGGGTCAGGTCCCGTTCCCGCAGGTCGGGTAGCGGCTCCAGGTGGCGCGCCAACCGGATCACCTCCAGGCACTTCTCGCGCAAGTTATGGGCCTTCTCAACGTTGAGCGCCAGGATCAGACGCGCCACCTCTTTCTCGGTGACGATGAGAGCCGTAATGGAACGCGCGCCCAAGTGCCTCATCGCCGTGGCGCGGTGATGACCGTTGGGGCTTTGATAGCGCCGCGGCCCTACCCTGACCGCAATATAGGATCAAGGTACCGTCCGGTTTTGCCAATCACCTGGCTCAGGCGCTTGACGTGCGCCTCGGACAAGCCGCGCTGGTAAGGCGTAGGTTCAACGACGCTGACGGGTAACACGGTTAACACGAGCCAGCGTCCGCCCAGGGGATCGCGATAAGGTGCCAGCACTCTGCCGCCGTCGCGCTCGATGTCACTGACCAGCCCCTCGACAGCGGCCGGGATGCGCCCGGTGACCTGCCCCGGTGTCAGGCCTATGGGCGCTCGAGGTCGGGGCTCACGGCGACGGTTGGTTTTCTTGGCCGCAGGCATGGCGAAGGTCTTGGCGAAACGGCTATGTTAACAAGAAAATGGGTGGTCCTTCGCCGGCCTTGGCGTGCGCAGACGGACACCTCGGAAACTTCACCGGGCTTCGAGGAACGAATTTAACAGACCGCGCCGACCACACCAGGAGATCGCCAGCGATGCGCAAAATGATGCCGATGTTTTTCGCCCTGCTATTGTTGAGCCCCATCGCTTTTGCCAAACCACCCGTGTTCGAGACCCGTGCGGGCGCGATTCGCGGCTACGATGCGGTGGCTTACTTCACAGAGAGCAAACCCGTCAGGGGAAACAAGGACTACGTCGTTGAATGGAACGGCGCGCGTTGGTATTTCGCGAGCGCCGAAAATCGCGATCGTTTCAAGGCCGATCCAGAGAATTACGCCCCGCAGTACGGCGGCTACTGCGCCTGGGCGGTGGCCAACGGCTACACCGCCTCGACCGATCCCGACGCCTGGACGGTCGTTAACGGCAAGCTCTACCTCAACTACAGTCTAGGAGTACAACAGCAGTGGGCGGAGGACATCCTCGGCAATATCGTCAAGGCCAACAAGAACTGGCCGAGCGCGCTTGAATGAGTGCGCGCGCGAGTGCGCATGCCATAGCCCTGCGCCCGAGACGCGCATGCGTATTCGATGCGCAGGGAATTGACTCGCTTGCCGTCTCGGCCTCAAACGAGGCCCATCGCTAACTAGAAATCAGGCCCAAATCGCAGTCTTTCAAAACGGTGACTACTTGCCGTTTCCGAACCGGTATATGCCACTCAAGGAAATAGCCTCGATATCTTCCTCGAGTACCTCCGTAAATACCTCCCAGTCGAGGCGCAGCCCCCAACGTGGGCTGGGCCGCCATTCCGCCCCCACGCCGAAGTGTGGATCCGTCCCATCGTCGTCCGCCGAACCGGACACGGGCGGATTGCTGACAGTGACTTCCGCATCCCAGTTGTGGAAGCCGATCTTGCCGAACAGCGACCACTTTTTAAACGGGATGATTGCGATTAGGTCAACAAATAACGACTTGGTCTCGATATCGATATTCACCGGACCGGTAAAATATAGAAACCCCAGCCCATTTGATGTGCCATTGAAATTACTCTCGCCCAGGTCGGCGTAACCGCCCTCGATAGCGAAGTTCTTGTTAAACCCATAGCCTCCAAAAAGCTTCCAACCAGTATCCGTATCATCGACGCGGCCTGACGTAATCGAGCCATCGTTGAAATCGCTGACGCTAAGGTCGGCGCTGCCCTCGCCGAAGCCCACACCGATATAGCCCCCCTGCCCCTCCATTTGAGCCAAGGCCAGTGGGTTCATGCTTAGCGCTACGAGAAAAATCGCGGTCGCAATCGCAAAAGATGATGCCCTCATGACTACCCCCTTTGGCCCTGAAATTACATGCAGGATGCAAATACGCTTGGCCAATTTCGGCGCGATTAGACGCCGATGGAGCGTGATTCTCCTTGACAGAAATCAAAAACCCGGCTGCTTAATAAGCGACTGGAGAGGTGCGCGGCCTACGGCGTTTCGCAGCCCATTGCTTGAAAGCGGGAAGTGAGTACCGGCCGTCTTTAAGGAGCGCTTTCCAGCAACACGACGGCGTAGGCCGCGATGCCCTCCTCCCGGCCGAGAAAACCCAGCCTCTCCGGATTCGTCGCCTTGACGTTGACACCGCGGACATCGACGGTGAGATCGGCCGCGATGTTATCCCGCATGGCCGGCAGATGCGGCGCCAAGCGGGGGGCTTGGGCGACTACGGTGCTATCGACATTCACCACGCGCCAGCCGTGGTCGTGGATGCGCTCGCGGACCCCCCGAAGCAGCTCGCGGCTGTCGATACCCTTATACTGGGCATCGGTGTCGGGGAAGTGGCGTCCGAGGTCGCCGAGCCCGGCCGCCCCCAGGCAGGCATCGCAAATTGCGTGGATCAAGGCATCGGCATCGGAATGGCCTTTCAGACCCTGCGGGTGGTCGATGGTCACGCCGCCGAGCACGAGCTTGCGGCCCTCCGCAAAGGGATGCACGTCGTAGCCCTGCCCGATACGGATCATCCCTGCTCGCGTTCCTGCTGCTTGAGGTAAAGCTCTGCCAACGCCAGATCCTCGGCAAGCGTAATCTTGATGTTGTCCGCGTGTCCAGCCACGACTCGCGGTCGCCCGCCCACATGCTCCACGGCAGCGGCCTCGTCGGTCACGACCACGCCGTCGGCCGCGGCCTGTTCAAGGGCCACTTGCAGCCGCGATCGCGGAAAGAGCTGTGGCGTGACCGCGCGCCACAGATTCGTGCGCGAAACGGTTTCGATCACTGCGCCGGCGGCATCGGTACGCTTGACGGTATCCGACACGGGGACCGCCAAAAGGCCGCCATCCGGATAGCCCAGGACCTCGGCGATGAGCCGGTCGACGTCGGCTCGGCGCACGCAGGGCCGGGCAGCGTCGTGCACGAGCGCCCAGTCATCTACTGCCACGTCGGCAGCCAAGGCCTTGAGGCCGTTTAGCACTGTATCGGCGCGCTCGGCGCCGCCCTCGTAGGTCTTGATCGGCTTCGGAAAATCAGCCAAATGGGATGCCAGCTCCGGCCAGTAGCTGTCCTCGGCCGAAATGCCGACCAGGACACCGGCCACCTTAGGATGGCCGGCTAAGCGCTCGAGCGTATGCAGAATGACAGGGCGGCCGAGGAGGCGCAGGTACTGCTTGGGCCGCGAGGCA
>JABAOD010006934.1_pt4 | contig 13825 bp, 16 predicted proteins | sample 7062151 | NCBI WGS metagenome assembly JABAOD01 (sample SAMN14538626, study PRJNA623070) | marine sediment metagenome | biome: marine biome [ENVO:00000428]; feature: marine pelagic biome [ENVO:01000023]; material: deep marine sediment [ENVO:00002113] | place: India: Gulf of Khambhat ...
ATCGGACCCTGCTCGATATGGACCTCGAAAAACGCCTGCGGCTGCTCCGCGCCCACCGGCTCGGCCCCCGCGTAGCCGATGGCCGCGAGCGCCGCCGCCATGGTCACGCCGTCGGCGTCGCTGCGCGCGAGCGCGTCTTCCAGGCTGTAGACGCCGGAGAAGACACCCGACGCCAGCATGCCCGGGAAGCGTACGCCTTCCTCGTCGGTCCAGACCACCACGTCGATGGGTGCGCGGGTCTCGACGCCGGCGTCGTTCATGGCGCGGATGGCCTCGAGCCCGGCAAGCACGCCGTAGATGCCGTCGAACTTTCCTCCCAGGGGCTGGGTGTCCAGGTGACTGCCGGTCATCACCGCCGCGAGGCTCGCATCGGTGCCTGCGCGGCGCGCGAAAATGTTGCCCATGCGGTCGACGCGCACGCGGCACCCGGACGCCTCGCACCAGCCGACGAACAGGTCACGCGCCTGCCGATCGAGATCGGTGAGCGCGATGCGCCCGACACCGCCGCCCGGGGTCGCACCGATGCGGCCCATCTCCATGAGGCTCTCCCAGAGCCTGCTCGCGTTGACCCGAATCGGTTCTTTGTCCTTCATGGTCTGTCTCCCGGTTTCATTTGCGAGGTGCGGCGACCACGTTGACGGGATTGCCGCGGGCGTAGCGCACGATGTTCTCGATGCTGATGTCGAGAAGCGAGTGCGTCGCCTCCGGTGTGTTGTATGCGACGTGCGGGGTGAGCAGCACGTTTTCGAGCGCGACGAGAGGATGCCCTGCGGGCAACGGCTCCTGGTGGAACACGTCGAGCGCGGCACCCGCCACGTGTCCCGAGTCGAGCGCCGCGAGCAGCGCTTCCTCGTCGATGATCTCGCCGCGGGCGGTGTTGACGATGAGCACGCCCGGCTTCATGAGTTCGAATGATGCCGCTTCGAGCAGACCGCTCGTCTCAGGCGTCAGTGCCGCGTGCACGGAAATGACGTCGCTGTCGCCAAGGAGCGTTTCGAGCTCGGCGAACTCGATGCCGTGCCGTCGGGCCCGCTCGGCGCTCGGATGACGCGTCCACGCGCGCACCTGCATGCCGATGCCGCGGGCGAGCTCCGCCATGCGTGCACCGATGCCGCCGAAGCCCACCAGTCCGAGCCGCTTGCCGCGCAGCTCGATGCCCGCCAGGCCCTGATTCCATCGACCGGCGCGCAGGTCGCGGTCGAGGCGCGCCACGTGTCTCGCCAGGGCGAGCATCATGGCGAGTGCGTGCTCGGCCACCGTGTCGTCCGCGTAGCCCGGAGTGTTGCACACGGTGATGCCCTGTGCCGCCGCCGCGTCCAGATCGACGAAATTGCCCGCGCCGATTCCGACGAAGGCGATGAGCTCGAGATTCGCTGCCGCACGCATGACGTCGCTGGGCAGCCCCCAGCCGAGCATCAGGGCATGAGCATCGGCGATGCGTTCGATGAACTGCGCGTTGCTCTCGGGCCGCTCCATGTGTATGGCGAAGTCGCCGGCCTCGCGAATGCGCGCCAGGCGCGCCCCGCTCATGAGCTCGGCAATCGGCGCGTTGGCATCCGGGTAGACGATGCGCATGGAATGCTGCTCACGAGACACATTGCCCGCGTTCGTCACGACCCTGCCTCGCCTGCCTTCGTTGTCGTCGCGCGCGCGGCGAGCCGGGCGGCGATTTCCAGCAAGCGGGCGTCCCCGTGTCGAGCGCCGACCAGCTGCACACCGATCGGCAGTCCGTTCTCGCCTTCGAGCAGCGGCAGCGCGATCGACGGCACCCCCATGAGCGTCCACATGGCGGAGAAAACCGCATTGCCGGTGGAGCCGAGTCCGAGCGGTGCCTCGCCCGGGGCTGCCAGGGTTGCGAGAGCGTCGTAGTCCCGGAACACCTCGCGCAGGCGCGCCCTCTGTTGCTCGACGCGCGCCGTGGTGCGGATGTAGCTGCTTGCGGAAAGGGTGAGGCCGCTGCGCACGCGCTCGCGGGTGACGGGCTTCAAGTCCAGGGGGCGGCTGCCATAGGCCGCGCCGAGATTGGCGGCCAGGTTGGCATCCAGAATCAGGCGCTGGCAGTCGACGGCGTCGTCGAAGGCGGCGCCGAGATCGGCATCCGCGCTGCCTTCCAGATGCCTCGCCCAGGCGTCGAAGCGGCTTCGCGCATCAGCGCTCGCCTGTTCCCACACGGGCGCCCGCACCAGCCCGATGCGGATCGGATCCTGCGCGCCGAGGACCTCGGGCTCACCGGTGCGCGCGCGCGCCAGCACTCCGGTGACCAGGGCGATGTCGCTCACGTCGCGCGCAAACACGCCCACGTGATCCAGCGCCTGCGCGAGGAGGTGCATGCCGGCGGTGGGGATGGCAGCGAAGGTCGGCTTGAATCCGAAGATGCCGCAGTAGGAGGCCGGCCGGATAACCGAGCCGGTTGTCTGGGAGCCGATGGCGAGCGGCACCATGCGATCGGCGACGGCGGCCGCAGAGCCGCTCGACGAGCCCCCCGGCGTGCGTTTCAGATCCAGGGGGTTGGCGGTCGCTCCGGGCGCCGAGAGGGCCAGCTCGGCGGTGACCGTCTTGCCGAGAATGACCGCGCCCGCCTCGCGCAGCAGGGCCACCGCCGCCGCGTCCTGGCGCGGCCGCCGGCCCCGGTAGAGCGCGCTGCCGCACTCGGTCGGCATGTCGGCGGTGTCGAAGATGTCCTTGATGCCGACGGGCACGCCGTGCAGAGGCCCGAGCCGGGTGCCCGCATCGCGCGCGGCGTCGGCATCGCGGGCGGCGGCGAGCGCAAGCTCCGCATCCACGAAGGCCCACGCGCTCACCAGGGCGTCTCTACCCTCGATGCGTTCGAGGCACGATTCCACCAGCGCCAGCGAAGTGATTTCTCCGCCGGCGATCNNGGCGATCGCCGCCGCCGCGCCGCTGGCGGAGAGCTCGTGGAGCGACAGGTCCGTTTGCATTTCGGTCGGAATTGACAAATCAACGCGTGAGCGCCGATTGTATACGCTATCCGGGTGGAGGTACCGACCCCATGCGCTATGTAACTGCGGGCATCGTCGTGGTGCTCATGCTTGCTCTCACCGCCTGTTCACAAATGGAGACCAAGGCGTTCGCCGTCGATGTGAGTCCCTACAGCATCGAGCACACACCCGGCATGATTCACAGCTATCTCAGGTCCCGCGGCTTTCAGCGTGTGAAATTCCAGGACTACGAGAGCGGACTGGTCATTTACGAGAAACGTAACTCCGAGATCGACGAGCAGCGGTTCGTTTTGAAATCCCGGCCGCAGATAAGGGTGATCGTCCGCCTGGAGAAAAACAGACATACGTTTGAAAAGTCCAATCCCAGAGTCATCGTCTGGTTCAGCGAGAAAGGCACAAACAAGCTCTCGTCTTTTGCAGAGGGAGAATACAATCGCTTGCTCGCCGAGGTGACCGAGCGGGTCGGCGACGATCGCGTCAAGGTATGGCCGAATCAGCCCCGCGGCTCAGGTGAGTGGTAACATCACGTACTTTTGAAAGCCCGGCCGCTGCTTGAGCCGCTCGTGCCAGGCCTCGACGTTGGCGAGGCTCGGTCGCTCGGTCTGCATGTTGTACCAGCGCCAGGCGGCCGTCCCCAGGGGAATGTCGGCCATGGTGAGCCGATCACCGCACAAGAACGCGCGATCGGCCAGATGCGCATCCACGACTGCCCAGCTCTCGCCCAGCCGCGACGCGGCCGCGGCGAGCTTTTCCGGGTCCTGATTCGCCTTGAGATCGCGCACCACGGCCCAGAAGATGAACGTGATGTCGGCGTGGACCGTCGTCTGCTGCCAGTCCATCCACTGGTCGGCGAGGGCGCGCTCGCCGGGATCCTCCGGACTCATGGTCCCGGCGCCGTACTTGGCGCACAGGTAGCGCACGATGACGTTCGACTCCCACAGAATCAGACCGTCGTCCTCGATGGTGGGCACTCGCCGATTCGGATTGAGCTTCGCGTAGAAGTCTTCACCGACGACGCCGTACTGCATGCCCGCATCGACGCGCTCGTGCGCGATGCCGAGCTCGTCGACGCACCACATGACCTTCATGACATTGATGGAATTCAGCCGACCCCAGATCTTGAGCATTGTCGTATCCGCTGTTAGACGCGCAGGCGCACTTTCTCTCTATATATCACACAACCCTCAGCCTGCCCGCGGCGCATCCTGATGCGGCAGCAGGTAGACGAGCAGGTTCGCCACCAGCATGGTGGCGGCCAGCATGTAGAACACCGTGCTCAGACCGTAGGCGTCGGCGATCAGCCCGCCGATGGGCGGAACCGCCGCCGAGAGCAGCGCCTGGGTGCCGAACATCAGACTCGTCGCGCTGCCTGCGAGGTTCGACGGCGCCAGATCCATCATCCAGCTGTGGATCACCGGGCGCACCGCGAAAAGCGCGAAGCCCAGCACCGAGACCGCCGCCACCACCACGGCGTCGTTCTGAATCAGGGTGAGGGCGACGATGACGACGGTGGTCACGCTCAAGCCCGAGAGCACCACGGGGCGACGGCCGATGCGGTCGGACCAGGTGCCGGCGATGGGGGCCGCCACCAGGCCGCCCATCTGCATGGCCATGATGGCAATGCCCATCCACAGCGGACCGGTCTGCAGCTCGTCGACCAGGAACAGCGGCAGGAACACCAGCAACCCGTTCTGAGCCATGCTGCGGAATCCGGCCATCAGGCACAGGCCGAGCACCAGCCGGTTGGCGACGATGCGCTTGAGGCCCGCGACATATTCCGACAGGCTCATGCCGCCGGCGCGCGCGGCGTGGGCGCTCTTCTCACCGCGCAGCAGCAGCGCAGTGATGGCGATGGCCACCAGCACCACGGGCGCCGAGCCGCTCGCCGCGGCGCCCTGCCAGGTGAGCACGGCCAGCAAGGTGCCGGCCGCGAGCGGCGCCAGGGTGTCGCCGAGATTGGCGCCGAGGGCGTGAATCGACAGGGCGTAGCCCCGATTGCCCGGGTAGATGTCGGACAGGTAGGCGATGGCCGGGGGATGCCAGAGGTTGTTGGACGCCCCGATGAGGGTCACGAGCAGCGCCAGCATTGCGAGCTCGCGCGTGACGCCGAAGGCCAGCAGGGCGCCGGCGCCGACCAGCAGCGATACCACCTGGAACAGCACGCGGCGCCCGGTGACATCCACCAACAGGCCGCTGCCGAAGTTCGCGAGTAACGAGCTCACGTGAAAGACCGCCACGAGCAGCCCCGCTTGCGCGTAGCTGAGGTCCAGATCGCGGGTGATGTAGGGAAGCAGCAGGTAGAAGAATGCGGCGATCCAGTGGGTGCTGGCATGGCCGAGGCCGACCAGGAAGGCCGGCCCCTGACGGTTCCAGTGCACCCCGCTCACACGGCTGATAAGCTGCAGCAAAGACGTCTCCCGGGGTTACCTGAAAGCTCTGCAAAATAGTCCAATGCACCGTGGAATGAAACTCCGCGCGGTGGCGGCCAACCTGCCGCTGCAGGCCGCGTTCGAGTCCCCCCGCGAGGCAAAGCTGGACCTTTGCGCGACATTCGATAATCTTCGCCGCTGGGGCGGAGCGCGCCGTATCCGGCCGCAGCCGCCAGAGTGAATCTGCAGACCGATGAAGGGTGATCGCCCATGAATGAAAGCTCCGAAGCCCTGCCGCTGGCGCGCTTCACGGTTCTCGACCTCACCCGGGTGCGTTCCGGGCCGACGGCGGTGCGCCAGCTCGCGGACTGGGGCGCGAACGTCATCAAGATCGAGGCGCCGGCGAGCATCGACAGCGCAAAGGGCATGGGCGGTGCGCGAAACGGTCCGGACTTCCAGAACATTCATCGCAACAAGCGCGGCATCACGCTGAATCTGAAAATGCCCGAAGGGCTCGCACTTTTCATGCACATGGTCGAGCAAGCCGACGTGGTGGTGGAGAACTTTCGACCCGACGTCAAGGCGCGGCTCGGCATCGATTACGATGCGCTGGCAGCGGTCAACCCGGGCATCGTGCTGGCCAGCATCTCGGGCTTCGGCCAGGACGGGCCCTACGCCATGCGGCCGGGCTTCGACCAGATCGCCCAGGGCATGGGCGGGCTCATGTCGATCACCGGGCTGCCCGGCCAGGGGCCGGTGCGTGTCGGTGTGCCCATCGCCGATCTGTCGGCGGGACTCTACGCGGCCATCGGCATTCTCATCGCCCTGTTGCAGCGCGAGGAGACCGGCAGGGGGCAGTGGGTGCGGACCTCGCTGCTGCAGGCGCAGATCGCCATGCTCGACTTCCAGGCGGCGCGCTGGCTCATCGGCAGCGAGGTCCCGCCCCAGGCCGGCAACAACCACCCCACCAGCATCCCCACCGGCGTGTTCCGCACCCGCGACGGCTATATCAACATCGCTGCCAGCGGCGACATCATGTGGAAGCGCCTGTGCGAGGTGCTGGGTGCCGACGAGCTCTTCGAGCATCCGGATTACGCTGACGGCGCGACGCGACTGACGAACCGCGATGCACTCAACGCGGCGATCGAGGCCTTCACGCTCGAGCGCTCGAGCGACGATCTGGTGGAATCGATGAATGCCGCCGGAGTACCGTGCGGGCCGATCTATTCCATCGACGAGGTCTTCGCCGATCCGCAGGTGCAGCATCTGGGAATGTCAAAACCCGTCCGGCACGGCGAGCTCGGCAAGCTCGACGTGGTCAACAATGCGCTCACTCTGGGAGGCGCCGGTGAGATGACCTATCGCGCCACGCCGGAGCGCGGGCAGCACACCCGCGAGGTGCTGGGCGAGTTCGGATTGAGCGAAAGCGAAATCGACGCGCTCGTCGAGCGCGGCATCGTCTGAGCCGAACGCATCGATTCAGACGAGGCCGGGCGGCGCCGTCGTTCAACCCTTCGGCAGATACGGGATCGTGCCGGCCAGATCCGTGTCATCGATGGCGTGGAAATTGCTCACGCTGCCCTTCTGACGCGCCTCGGCATGGGGTGCGTATTCCGGGTCGTCGACGAAGGCCTGCAGGGCCTCCATGGACGGGAACTGGATCAACGCGACCAGGGTGTTGTCCAGGCCTTTGCCCTCGAGGGTCTTGATATTTCCGCTGCGGGAAAGGTACTTGCCACCGTGTTTCGCGGCGATATCGTGAACGACCGCGGCGTAGTCGGGGACCCAGCTGTCGTCGGTAATCTTCACGTCGGCAATCAGATAAGCGCTCATTGCAGATTCTCCTCCGGCGGTTATCGTGTCTCTCAGCGACCCTTGAACTCGGGTGGGCGCTTCTCCATGAAGGCCTTGCGGCCCTCGGCGTAATCGTCGCTTGCAAAGCACGCATCGACCATTTCCCTGACCGTGTCGAGATCGCGCGCACCGGGATCTTTCATCGCCTCGGCGACGGTTCGCTTGGCGGCGCGGATGGTGAGCGGCGCGTTCGCGGCGATGCGTTCGGCATACTCCTCGACTTTCGAAGCGAGCGCCGAGCGCGGCACGACCTGGTTGATCAGTCCCATGCGCAGCGCCTCCTCGGCACTGAACTGGCGACCGGTGAAAAGAATCTCCTTGGCGGCGCTCGGCCCGACCAGCTGAACCAGCGGATGGACCTCCTGCCACCGGTAGGCGAGGCCGAGCCGCGCCGCCGGTATGCCGAAGCGCGCATCCTGCGACGCGATGCGAAGGTCGCAGCTGAGCGCCAGCTCCGTGCCGCCGCCGATGCAGTAGCCCTGGATCATCGCGATGGTCGGCTTGTCCAGGTGAACGATGCTCTCGACCGCTTCGTGGGCCATGCGATCGTACGATTCGACGGCCTCGCTGGAGGCGCGCATGGCCTCGAACTCGGAGATGTCGGCGCCGGCGGAGAAGGCTTTTTCTCCCGCGCCGCTCAGGACGGCGACGCGCAGCGCGCCGTCGGCGGCGAATGCGCGCATGGCGTCGGCGATTCCCTGCCACATCTGCGCGCTGATGGCGTTGTGTTTTTCCGGCTGATTGAGAACCAGGCGGCCGACGCCATTGGATACGTCGACGATGAGCTTGTCGGTCGATACCGTCATTGGGTGTCTCCCACGGAACTTCCCCGGACATGTTCGGCAACGGCGGCCGCGAAGGACTCGGTGGTGCCGTCACCGCCGAGGTCCGGAGTATGGTTGACCGTCTCGGCGAGCGCGGCGTCGACGGCGCCCTCGAGCAGGTCCGCGGCCACCGCGAGTCTCGGTCTGTCGTGGCGGCTCGCGAGCCAGTCGAGCAGCATGGCGGCCGAGAGCATCAGCGCCGCCGGATTGGCGATGCCGCGCCCCGCGATGTCCGGCGCCGAGCCGTGCACGGCCTGCGCCACGGCGTGCTCGTCGCCGGCGTTGAGCGACGCGGCGAGGCCGAGGCCGCCGGCCAGCTCGGCCGCCTCGTCGGAGAGGATGTCGCCGAACATGTTGGTGGTGACGATGACGTCGAAGGCCTCCGGCTCGCGGATCAGGCGCGCCGCCATGGCGTCGACCAGCATCTCGTCGAGGCGCACCTCGGGGAACGCGTCCGCCACCTCGAGCACCTGGCGCACGAAAAGTCCATCGGTGACCTTCAATACGTTGGCCTTGTGCACCATGGTGACGTGCTTGTCGCGGCGCATGGCGAGCTCGAACGCGGTTCTCGCGATGCGCCGACAGGCGGCGGCGGTCACCTTGCGCACCGCCAGCGCCATGTCCTCGGAGGGCTGAAACTCGCCGCTGCCGATGAACATGTTGCGGTCGGCGTAGAAGCCCTCGGTGTTCTCCCTCACCACCACCAGATTCATGTCGGCGGCCACGTTCCGCACCCCGGCGCGCACCCGGCTCGGGCGTATGTTGGCGTACAGATCGAGCGCGATGCGAACCTGCGCCGATGGGTTGATGCCGCCCTGGTCCGCCGGCGGATAGTCGTAAGTCGAAACGGGAGCGAGAATCACGCCTTCGGCGGCGCGCGCCGCCTCGAGCACCTCGGTCGGCAGGGTGCTGGCGTGGCTTTCGAGGGTCGCGAGACCCATGGGGTGCTCATTCATCGAGATTCAGGCCCAGCTCGAGCTTCTCGTCGAGCGCTTCCAGCGCCTGGCGGGTGGCCGCGGTGATTTCAGGGCCGATGTCGTCTCCGGGCAGAATGGCGATGCGCATCATCGGCCTCCGGCGAGCTTCTTTTTCAAATGCGGAATGAGGCCGCCGTCGGCGACCATCTCCACCAGGTGAGGGGGCAGCGACTCGCACGCAAGCGTCTCGCCGCTGGTGAGATTCTCGACCACGCCCGCGGTGGCATCCACGCGCAGACGGTCGCCGCTGCGAATGCGATCGGTATCGGCGCACACGAGCGCCGGCATGCCCAGGTTGAGGGCGTTGCGATAGAAGATGCGGCCGAAGGATTTCGCCAGCACCGTGCGGATGCCGAGCATTTGCAGCGCCTGGGGTGCCTGCTCCCGCGAGGAGCCGATGCCGAGGTTGTCGCCGGCTACGAACACGTCGCCTTCTTTGACCGATCGGGCAAAGTCCGGGTCCAGGTCCTGCAGGCAGTGCGCGGCCAGCTCCTCCATGGAACCCTTGAGATACGCAGCCGGCGCGAGCAGATCCGTATTGATGCCGTCGCCGTAGACCCAGGCGCGTCCGCTCTCGCTCACAGATAGTCCCGCGGATCGGCGATGTGCCCCGCCAGTGCCGTGGCGGCCACCGTGTAGGGCGAGGACAGATAGGTCTGCGAGGACGCGTCGCCCATGCGTCCCTGAAAGTTTCGCGAAGAGCTCGATATGCCGACCTCACCGGCTCCGAGTCGCGCCGGGCCGAGCCCGATGCAGGCGCCGCAGGCGCTCGGCAGGATCGCCGCGCCCGCGGCGCGCAAGGTGTCGAGAACGCCTTCGCGTTCGGCTTCCTCGTTGATGCGCACCGATGCCGGCGCGACGAAGAATCGCACGCCCTCGGCGATACGTCGGCCATCGACTATCCGTGCCGCCATGCGCAGATCGTCGAGCTTGGCGCCGGTGCAGGCGCCGATGTAGGCCTGATCGATTGGCGTGCCGGCGTGCGCGTTCACCGGTGCGCTGTTCTCGGGGCTGTGGGGGGCGGCTACCTGCGGCGCGAGTTCGGCGGCATCGACGACGATCTCGCGCGCCACCGGGGCGTCGTCGTCGCTCTGCCAGGTTTGCGCGTCCGCCACGTCGACGCCGACGCCGGCGAGCCACGCGCAGGTGACATCGTCAGGGGCGACGATGCCGCACTTGGCACCGAGCTCGACGGCCATGTTGGCGAGCACCATGCGCTCGTCCATGACCATGGCGGCGACCCCGCTGCCGGTGTACTCGGCGGTCATGTAGTTGGCGCCGTTGATGCCGATGCGGTGGCAAATGGCGAGAATCACGTCCTTGGCCGCGACGCCGTCGCCGAGAACGCCGTCGACGCGCACCCGCAGCGTCTGCGGCACGCGCACCCAGATGCTGCCGGTGGCGAGCACGCCGGCCATGTCGGTGGCGCCGATGCCGGTCATGAAGCAGCCGAATGCGCCGCCGGTGGTCGAGTGGGAGTCACCGCCGACCACGAACATGCCCGGCGCGAGATGGCCGCGCTCGGGCAGCACGACGTGGCAGATCCCCTGAGCCTCGTGGTAGCCGCCGAGATTGCGCTTTGCCGCCCAGTCGCGGGTGAGCGACTGTATCTCGATGCTCAGCTCGTCGCGCTCGCCGACGAAGTGATCGGTGATGAGCACGACCTTCGCCGCATCCCAGACGTCGACGCCGAGCTCGGCGAGCTTTGGAATCTGGCGCCTGGGGCCGCTGGAGTCGTGCATCATGGCCAGATCGACCTCACAGGTGACGATTTCCCCGGGCCGCACGCGCTCGCGACCGGACGCCCGGGCGATGATTTTCTCGGCGAGGGTCATGGACATGGGTGTCTGGCGAGCGGCGTCGTTATCGTTGTGTTTGCCGGGCATTATACCGGCATTGCGCTCACACTCTCGGCATTCGCGCGAGCACGACCGTTCCGACGACGGCGAGCACGGCCACGCTGATGAAGGCGGCGGTGAAGCTGTCGGTGCTCATGACCAGCAAGCCGAACAGCGGCGGCACCACGGTGATGCCGCCGAACATCACCACCTGCATGCCGGCGGTGGCGTCCACCGCGAGGCCTTCGGGCGCATGCGTCGCCACCTCCGAGAGCAGCACCCCATTCCAGCCGAGGCTGCTGGCGCCGAGCACCGTCGCCACGGCGATGACGGCGAGCAGCGGCCAGCCGCTGTGCATGAACGGCGTGACCACCAGGCACGTCGCGGTGACGAGACCGATAGCCACCAGCACCGCCCGGGGCGCACCCAGCCTCGAGGCCACGCCGCCCCAGACGAGGCGCCCGGCGAAGCCGCCGGCCTGCAGGCACGCGAACACGCTGCCGGCGAGCACCAGGCTCATGTCCACGGCACGGGTCAGGAACACCACCATGAAGGACATGACGCTCAGCTGGCAGCCGGCGTAGGCGAAGGCGGTGAGGGTATAGCCGCGCAGGCGCGGCTCCATGAGCGCCAGGCGCACCGGCTCCAGCAGACGGCCCGCATCGAGCTGGATCGGCGCGCCGCGGTCCGCGTCGATGCCGGCGCGCAGCCCCTGCAGCAGGACCATCATCACCAGCGCGACGGCGCCGACGGTGAGCGCGCCGCTCTGCCAGTCCGACCACACGACGATGGCCGGGATCAGCGCGCCGGTGAGCGCCCCGCCGAGCGGCACCCCGGTCTGCTTGATGGAGAACACCAGCGGTCGCCAGCGCGGCGTCGACAGCCGCCAGAGCACGTGGGCGCTGGCCGGGTTGAACGGCCCATAGGCGCAGCCGAGCACCACCGCGCTCGCCAGGGCCCAGGCGATGGATGCCTGGGCGAAGCACAGCATCGCCAGCGCCGCCAGTGCCATGGTCGTCTGACATACCCGGATGGCGCCGAAGCGATCCACGAGCGGCCCGGTCACGGCGCCGGAGAGCGTCGCGAACACGTAGACGATGGCGGTGTAGGTGCCGATGCGGGTGGCGTCGACGCCGATCGCCGGCGCCGCCTCCGGGGCGAGCACGGCCACCACCGTCACCGCCATGCTGGAGGTGGTCAGCACCGTCAGCATGGCCGATAGGGGAAACAGGATCGGCGTTGTCCCGGGCCGGTGAATTGGCCTACTCTCTACGCTTTGCGAGCGCGCCAAGCTACCACAACCGGCACGCCGCGCGTCGCCTTTATAACGCCCGTCTGGACCGATAACGATACCGAGGCCCGTGATGTTGCCCGACCTGAGTATTACGCCTGCGACCCACAGCCGGCTCGCCGACGTCGACTTCGACGATCTGGGATTCGGGAACGTGTTTTCCGATCACATGTTCAGCATGCAGTATCGCGACGGACGCTGGCAGCAGCCGGCGGTCCTGCCCTACGGGCCGGTGGCGGTGGATCCCGCCAACGCGACGCTGCACTACGGACAGGCCGTGTTCGAGGGCCTCAAGGCGTTCATGGGCGCGGACGGCACGGTGCGCATCTTTCGTCCGGACATGAACTACAAGCGGCTGTGCGACTCGTGCGAGCGGCTGTGTATTCCGGAGCCCGACGCGGAGCACTTCTACGGCGCCATGGAAGCGCTGATCCAGCTCGATCACGCCTGGATACCGCGCCGGCGCGGCCAGGCCCTGTACATCCGCCCGCTCATCTTCAGCGACGAGTCGCATCTGGAAGTGCGTCCCTCGCAGGCATTCCGCTTCCTGGTCATGACCGCACCGGTGCGCGCCTACTTCGACGAGTCGGCGGCGGCCATCGAGCTCAAGGTCGAGGAGCAATACACCCGCTCGGCGCCGGGCGGCACGGGCGCCGCCAAGACCGCCGGCAACTACGCCGCGAGCCTCTACCCCGGTGAGCTGGGTCGCAGGGAGGGATTCGCCCAGGTGCTGTGGCTCGACGGGCGCGAGCACCGCTACGTGGAGGAGGTGGGCGCCATGAACATCTTCTTCCGCATCGACGGCAGGGTGGTAACGCCGTCGCTGGTGGGCACGATTCTGCCCGGCGTGACCCGCGCCAGCGTCATCCAGCTGATGGCCGACGCCGGCGATCCGGTGGAGGAACGCCGCATCGAGATCGAGGAGGTCGTCACCGCCATCCGCGAGGGCCGCATGCAGGAGTGCTTCGGCGCCGGCACCGCCGCCATCATCGCCCCGGTGGGCGGCATCGCCTACCGCGGCGAGCACCTGTCCATTAACGACGGCCAGGCGGGGGACGTGACCCGCAGGCTCTACGACGAGCTCACCGGCATCCAGCTCGGCGAGATCGCCGATCGCCACCGCTGGAATCGTCTCGTGAAGATCGACGCCGGCGAGAGCGCCAGGCGCGCCGCTCGCTAGACACCGAAGCAGCAACGCGCTCGTCCCTGGGAAGGGAAAGCCGGCGCCTCTTTTTGACTTTGCTCAGTCCGGCCAGACGACGGTCTTGGCCAGATCCGGCCAGCCGATGGGCGCGCCGGCCGCCTTCGCTGCCCGCGCGTCGTCGAGGCCGGCATCCCACAGGGCGGCAACGAACCGTTGTCCAGTGACCCCGTCCGAAGCCGTCGACGCCAGCCAGCGCATGGGCGGGCCCATGATGGCGGGCCTGAGCATCTTGTCCCGGGGGATCCCCGAGTCGTCGCCGACGAAGGGCGTATCCGTGGGACCGCCCGGAACCAGCACATTCACGCTGATGCCGGTGCCTTCCAGCTCCTTTGCCCAGATGGCCGACATGGATTCGAGCGCCGACTTGGAAGCGCCGTAGGGCAGCACTCGCAGCATGGTGAAGAAGCTGGTGGTGTTGTTGACGATACGCCCCCAGCCCCTCGCGCGCATGGGCGCGAGCGCCGCCCGCACCATGAGCAGGGGCCCGGTGACGTTCACCGCGAAGAAG
>JABAOD010021713.1_pt1 | contig 13821 bp, 11 predicted proteins | sample 7062151 | NCBI WGS metagenome assembly JABAOD01 (sample SAMN14538626, study PRJNA623070) | marine sediment metagenome | biome: marine biome [ENVO:00000428]; feature: marine pelagic biome [ENVO:01000023]; material: deep marine sediment [ENVO:00002113] | place: India: Gulf of Khambhat ...
GTCATCCAGTTCGGCAGGGAAGTGTGCACCGCCCGGCGGCCCCGCTGCTGGGAGTGCCCTCTGGCCGACCGCTGTCCGTACGACGACAAGACGCCGGCCCCACAGTGAGCGATCGCAGGGCGCTGGACCGGGAGATCTACCGCTTGGCGCTGCCGGCCCTCGGGGCGCTGGGGGTGGAGCCGGCCGTCTCGCTGGTCGACACCGCGTTCGTCGGGAGGCGGAGTTCCGCTACCCGGCCGTGGCCACGATCGCCGCCGCGTCGGTGGCGTCCGCCGTCCTGATAGCAGTGGTGCCGATGGATTGGGGGCCGGCGGGGGTCTGGGCGGGCATCACCGTCTTGATGGGGATGAGGGCGGCGGCTTTGACCCGCTGGTACCTGCGTGTCGGGGAACCACGAGCGGCTTGGTGAGATCCCGGGCACGGGTCTCGGGGAGGGGGAGCACCAGGACGGCGGCAGCGAACAGGCCGGTTCCCAACAGGGCGATCGTCACCGGGAGGCCCAGCGTATCGATGGATATGGCGCCCACCAGAAACCCGAAGATGCTGCCGACGATCGCGAAGTTGGTGACCCAGGCTCCGGCCGTGGCCCGCAGCCTGGTAGGGAACAGTTCGGCCCGATGGGCGGCAAAGGCCGGGGTGAGGGCCGTCGCTCCGAACGTCCCGATGAACAGCGAGACGGCCAGGGCCCAACCGTTCTCGAGGAAGTAGAAGCCGAGTCCGCCCAGGAGTCCGGTGGCCAGGGCCAACAGCTCGGTCGGCCGCCTCCCCGCAGTGTCGGCCAGTCGGCCGCCGACGAGGAGGCCGACCGTGCCGAGGCCGCTGGCGACGATGAGGAGGAGACGGGCCGTCGACGTGTCCCAACCGAGGTCGTTGATGAGCCGCTCGAGACCGAAGTCGAGTGCCGGTGATGCGAAAGCGGCCACGAAGAAGGCCATCGCTCCCAGAGTCCAGAGGTACTGGCCATGGCCCTCGCGNNACCAAGACCGGGAACACAAACAGACCCACCCCGCTCAGCGCGAACAGGAAGCGCCACGCCTGACTTCCCCGGTCGGCAATCGGCAGCAGGAGCAGGCTGGCACCGTTGCCGAGGGCACCGGCCAGCGCATACACACCGATTCCGTAGCTGCGGAGGGCCGGGGTCAGCTCCTCGGCGAGGAAGACGAGGGCCAAGGCGGCCACGGCAATCACCCCCACTCGCTCGACCGACTGGAGGGCTACGAAGGGGATCGCTCCCGGGGTGACGGCCGTGGCCAGGTTGGCAATCGGCACGAGCAGGAACGCGAGCAACAACGGCCGCCTTCGACCGTAGCGGTCCCCGTACAGAGAGAAGACGATGGCTCCCAGGGCCACGAAGCGGGTCGTGGCGAAGATGAAGCTCATCTGCCCCTCGGTGAGAGTCAGTCCCCGGCGGGCAAAGGGCAGGGTGTGGGTGATGAGGCTTCCCGAGAAGCTGATCACGAACGCGGTCAGCGCCATCAGCGTCATGATGCGCCGGTCCGACACTGAGAACCGGCCCGGGGGACGGACGAATGCGGGGACCATCAAGCCACCGTCGCCCCCGGGGGTACCGAGGTATCCACCGATAGCAACACCACTCCGTCGTCGGTGAGGGCGCCCAGAACGAGCACGTCGGACCGAAACCCACCAACCCGCATCGGCTCGAACCCAGTCACCGCCACCACCTGTCGGCCCACGAGATCTTCGGTGCGGTAGCGGTCGGTGATTCGAGCGGACGACTGCAATCGGCCCAGGGGGCCGAAGTCGATCCATAGGGCGTAAGAGGGCGCTCGGGCCCCGGCGTTGCGCTCGGCTCGGACCACCGTTCCGATCCGGACGTCGAGCGCCTGCCAATCGGAGAGGTCGGGCATTCCTCGGGAGGTTACTCAGAAATCGCGTTCTCACCGAAGACGGTCACGGAACTCCCTACCCTGGTTTACCGTTGTACGCGGGGCTTCCCCCGATCGACCCAGCTGGAGTACGGCATGTCCACCACCGAGGTCAACGTACTGATTGCCTTTGCCTTCGGTGCGCTGTCGTTCATCTCCCCATGCGTACTGCCGCTTCTGCCCGGCTACCTCAGCCTGATGTCGGGGTACTCGGCCAATGAGCTATCGACCGGCCAGGCATCGACGCGCCGGGTCCTCTACGCCACCACCTTGTTCATCCTCGGTTTCACCGCCGTCTTCGTGGCCCTGGGGGCCGGGGCGACGTCGCTCGGCTCGTTTCTGGTCAGTAACCAGAACACGTTCACGAGAATCGCCGGGTGGGTGATTGTGGCGATGGGCCTGTTCATAGCGGTCACTGCGGTGTGGAATCCCTCCATCCTGATGGGATTGATGCGTGAGAGGCGCCTCGAGGTGCGCCCTTCTCGCCTTGGTGCCTGGGCCCCCCCGGTGATGGGAGTCGCCTTCGGGTTCGGATGGACGCCCTGTATCGGGCCGGTCCTCGCCGCCATTCTCACTTTGGCGGCCAACGAGGAGACCGTGGGGAGAGGGATGCTGTTGCTGTTTTCGTACTCGATGGGACTGGGCGTCCCCTTCCTGGCGGCCTCGATCGGCTTGAGCAAGGCGTTCGCGGCGTTTCGCTGGCTGCGCACCTATCTGCGCCCGGTCCACGTGGCATCCGGCCTGCTGCTCGCCGGCTTCGGGGTTCTGATGATCACCGGCCGCATCACCGACCTGTCGCGCTTCTTCAGCGATCTCCTGATTCGCCTCGGGCTAGAAGACTTGGCGACGATCTGACCGATACGCTGAGGCGATGGTGGATCAGCGCGACCGTGCTCCCAGCTACGGAGACGTGACGGGTGAGTATCTGGCCCTGCGCAGCGACGCCGGAGTCGTGACCGGGGAGCACGAGATCACCTGGGTGCGCGGCCCGGACGCAGTGTCCTTTCTGGACGGGCTGCTGAGTCAGGACGTGGCTGCTCTCGGACCGGACTCGACGGCTCGCTCATTCCTGCTGTCCCCTCGAGGAAAACTGCGCGCCGTGCTCTGGGTGCTGAGCGGAGTCGACGAAGTCGGGCTGGTGGCAGACGCCGGCTTGGGCAGGACCGTGGCAGCCGACCTGGAACGATTCAAGCTGAGGGTGGCCGCCGAGATCGATCCCGAGCCGAATCCGGTGGTGGAAGTCTGGGGCCCCGGCTCCGGCCGGGTGCTGGCCCGGGCCGGTGTGGAGGCTCCGGAGGGTTGGACGCGGGATGGCGGGGTTCTGGTGGCCCGCGCCGATCTGGGCCGACTGCCCAGGTATTTCGTGGCGGGCACGGAGAGCCGATCACTCGAGGCGGCGGGAGCCGTTCCGGTCGGGGCGCTGGCCGCCACCGCGGTCAGGATCGAGGCCGGCGAGCCCAAGATGGGAGTCGATCTCGACGAGGACACGATCCCCCAGGAGTCCGGACTCGTCGAGGAGGCCGTGTCGTTCACCAAAGGCTGCTATTTGGGACAGGAACTGGTGGCCCGGATCCACAGTCGGGGCCACGTGAACCGGTTCCTGCGGGGGCTGACCCTGCGCCAGAACGTGATTCCCCCCCGGGGCGCCGAGCTGGTCTCCGGCGGTGCTGCGGTGGGCCGCCTCACCTCGGTCGGCGAGTCTCTGGAGTTGCGTGCCCCCGTGGCCCTGGCGATGGTCCGGCGTCAAGTCGAGCCGGGGGACCTCCTGGAGGTGCGCTGGCCGGGGGGCTCGGCGCCGGCGGACGTCCGGGAGCTACCCCTCGATGATTTCAATGTCTCCTAACACTCCTCGAACCATTGGGTGACTAGTCAGCCTGCATTGCGGGAAACCATTCTCGATTGCGGCCCGTCCGGTGCCGATCTGTTTGACAGCAGCAGCAGGATGGGCATCCCGCCGGGGGCCGGACGATCCGGTCCCCGGCTCTTTTGGGTCGACCGACCCATTGCGGGCCGAAGCGACGATTGCCATATTGGACGGGACGACCACGGACCGGGACCGGCCGGGGGTAAGCGATGAATGGAGGCGTACCGGGAGGGGGATTCGAACCCCCACGGGCTTGCGCCCAGCGGATTTTGAGTCCGCCGCGTCTACCGTTCCGCCATCCCGGCCGGAAGGCGCATGTTAGGAGCGAGGCGGCCCGCCCCGATACACTGGCCGCTCCCGCTTCTGTGGGTTCGGGGTGAGACCAAAGGGCGACGATCGGGGGGCGGCTCTCGTGGAGTTCGCTCTCGTTTCACTGTTGTTGTTCGGCTTGATATTCGGTGCCGTCGAGGCCGGCTTTGCGTTTCGCGACTGGCTCAGCATCACCAGCGCCTCACGTGAGGGGGCCCGGGTGGGATCGGCGGCCGGCAACGCCGACGGGGCCGACTGTTTCATACTCGATGCGCTGTCGGGGTCACTGCTCACAGTCGATCTGGAGGACATCGAGGACGTCTACATCTTCAAGGCGAACAGCGACGGCAGCATGTCCACCGAGCGCCAGCACTACAAGGTGGCCGGTGATACGCCCGCCGATCTGCTGGTGTGCAATGAAGGCTGGGACCGTCAGGCGGGCAGCAATTGGCCCCCGACCGATCGGAGCGTGGTCGCAGGCGATCTGGACTTGCTGGGCATCCGCATCGTCTTCAGCCACGATTGGATCACCAACGTCGGACCGTTCGGCGGAACAACGACGTGGGTCGACGACGCCGTGATGCGGCTCGAGCCGAAGACTTTCGTACCGTGACCGGCACCCCGGACGGTGAGAATCGGGAGAGCGGCGCCGTCTTCGTTCTGGCGGCGGCTTCGCTGGTGGTTCTGCTGGGCATGGCCGCCTTTGCAGTCGACATCGGCTGGTTGTTCCTCAGCAAGTCGCGGGTACAGCGGGCGGCCGACGCCGCCGCCCTGGCCGGGGTGACTCATCTTCCGGCCCAGACCGAGGAGGCGAAGGCCACCGCCGTCGATGTGGCCGGCATCAACGGCTACGACGCTGCCGATCCCGACACGACGGTGATCCCCACCCAGATCGGCGACAAACAGCTGCGGGTCGAGATCTCGGACGAGGTCCAGACGTTCTTCATGCGGGTGTTCGGCATCGACTCGGTGACCATCGACGCCCGGGCTCAGGCTCGTTACATCCTCCCGATTCCCATGGGGAGTCCCGAGGACTTCTTCGGGGCCGACCCGACGGTGGCCGGCCGTGACATCACCGACGACGGCGGTCCCGGGTTCTGGGCGGCGATCCAGGCGCCGCTGACTCGCAAGGACCATGGCGACCCGTATGCCACCCAGTGCTACGACTTTCCGGGGGAATCGACCAACAACAACCTGGGTCTTCAGTGCGTCACCGCCAACGAAGAGTATCTGGGAGCACTCGCCGACGGCGATCCGGACGGCTACTGGTACGCCGTCGAGGTTCCGACCGGCAGCTCGGCCCTCACCGTTCAGGTCTTCGACGGCGGATTCCTGGATCGCAACACATTCGAGGACGAGACCGGGGACGACCACCTCGACCTCCCTACGGCCACCAATGTCTACGAGATCCAATCGGTCGGCCACGACGCCACCGGCGGGACGTTCACGCTCAGCTTCGGCGGCGAGACCACGGCACCGATCGACTGGGACGCCTCTGCAGCCAGGGTGGCTTCGGCAATCCAGGCGCTTTCGAGTGTGGACGCAATCGTGCCCTTGGGGGGTACCGGGACCACGGCCGATCCCTGGCGGGTTCGATTCCAGGATCCGGGCCCCGCCGATCTGCCCGAGATGACCGGCAACGGCATCGGCTTGACGGGGGGTACGGTCGGGCTCCAGATCAGCACCGTGGCCGACGGGATCTCGATGGGCCCCAACATGACCTTCCGACTGTACGGTCCCGACGGGACACCGTTCGATCATCGCGACAATCCCCTGCTGTGTGAACTGACGATTCCTTCCGAATCCGGGCTCCGGTACCAGTGGCAAGACCTGTGCAGCGTTCCGAGCAGCGGCGGCGCAATCACCCCCGGGGTATACCCGCTGCGGGTCTTCACCTCCGGCCGGGGGACCGCCTCCAGTCACTATTCCCTCCGACTGCAGGGAAGCCCTCCCTCCGGCGAGAGCTTCCGTCTGTTCGCCATCGACCGCATGTCGATCTTCTCCAATATCGACGGAGGCTCCGGCGCTCCCCGGGACTCGAAGTTCTTCCTGGCCGAGGTGGACGAGCTGCACCGTGGCAAGAATCTGGTCATCCGGCTGTTCGACCCCGGCGATGCCGACCCGGGCGTCGCCAATGTGATCAAGATCAACGGCCCCGACGGCTCGGTGTGGACCGGGGGCTGCCAGATCGCCGAGTCGACCGAGCGGGCCGGACCGCCCCGGTTCAGCGTGGTGGAGGAGATCTCCCCGGGCAGGCCTTGTCAGGTCGACGCCACCCGCACCGGTGCCGAGCACCCTCTGGGTGGTTTCAACGGCCATTGGCTCAAGGTGACGGTCGGGCTTCCCAACGACTACGGGTGTCCCGAGGTCGGCGGGGAGCCCTTCTGCTGGTGGACGGTGACCTACACGTACTCGGGGGGCCTGGCCCACGACCGCACCACTTGGGAGGCCAGTGTGGAGGGGAGCCTGGTCTCTCTGGTGTTTGCCGAACCGTGAGCCGCCTCGAGCGCAAGATCTTCCGGCTGGGCGATCAGATCGCGGCCATCGAGCGCCAGGAGGCGCTGGTTTCGGAAGAGCTGGCCATACACCGCCACCTCCACGACGATGCCCAGCGTGACGCCGTTGTCAGCGACCACCCCCTCGATAGAGCGGATGCTCGGGACACCGGCGCCGATGTAGCCCGATTCGAACGGGCACTGGAGGACCTGCGGCTCCGGAGGCTCAAGCTGGTCGAGCGGCGCGACAGGCTGCTGCGGCGTCTGGGCTGAAGGCCGCTCCTATGATGCCGCGGTGCCCAAGCTGGTCCTCCTCGACGGCCACAGCCTGGCCTACCGGGCCTTCTATGCCCTTCCCACCGACCTCGCTACCCCCGCCGGGCAGGTGACCAACGCCGTCTACGGCTTCACGTCGATGGTGATCAAATTGCTGGCCGAGGAGCAGCCCGATGCTGTTGCGGTGGCGTGGGACACGCCGGAGGCCACCTTCCGTTCTCAGGAGTACCCGGAATACAAGGCCACCCGCGAGGCGGCCCCCGATCTCTTTCGAGGCCAAGTGCCCCTCATCAAGGAAGTCGCCGAGGTGCTCCGGTTTCGGCAGATGGAGGTAGCCGGCTTCGAGGCGGACGACGTCATCGCCACGATGGCCGATCGGGCCGGGGCCGAGGGATGGGACGTAGTGGTGGTTACCGGCGATCGGGATGCCTTCCAGCTCATAGGGGGACCGGTCGAGGTGATCTACACCCGGCGGGGCATCTCCGACACGGTGCACGCCGACTCGGCATGGGTGGGTGAGCGTTACGGAATCGATCCGACCCAGTACACCGACTACGCCGCACTGCGCGGCGATCCCTCGGACAACCTGCCCGGGGTGCCCGGGGTGGGAGAGAAGACGGCGTCCAAGCTGCTGCAGGCCTACGGCTCGCTGGAGGGGATCTACGAACACCTCGACGAGCAGACTCCCAAGCTGCGCGAGAACCTGGAAGCGGCCCGAGAGCAGGTGTTTCTCAATCGTCGCCTCGCCACGCTCCGCCGCGATGCTCCGGTCGAGGCGACCCCGGCCGACTTGGAGCTGCAGCGTTTCGACCGCGCCGAGGTCCGCAAGGTCTTCGACGCTCTGGCGTTTCGTAGCCTGTGGGAGCGGCTCGAGGAGGCCCTCGAGGGTGCGGCCCCGTCCGGCGGGGAGCTGCTCGACGTGGAGATCGCCACCGAGGTCGACCCGGCCCGTGCCGAGAAGCTGTTTGCCGCCGGGATGGTGGCGTTGCAGCCGGTATGGGACCTCGACGAACTGGCCGGCCTGGCGGTCGCCGCCGGAGAGGCACGCGCTCGGTTCATCCCCGCCGATCTCCTGGAGGGCCTGGCCCCGGTGCTTTCCGACCCGGCCGTACCCAAGGCGGTCCACGACGCCAAGCCCCTCATTCGACGGTTGCTCGACTTCGGGTGGGATCTGGGCGGACTTGCGTTCGACACGGCGCTGGCCGCGTACGTCATCAATCCGGCCGAGCGGACCCCCGATCTGGGAGATCTGGCCGAGCAGGTGCTGGGGTTGGCGGTGGGGCGGCCCCAGGAGGAGGGCGAGGCCCATCGGGGCCAGGCCTCTCTTGCTTTCGAGGCCGGGCCTCTCGACCTGGAGACGGCCGGTCGGGCTGCGGTAGCCGTCCAGCAACTAGTCGGTCCACTCACCGCCCAGATGGAGGCACGGGGTGGGCGAGGCCTGTATGAGGACGTCGAGTTGCCGCTGGTGCGCGTCCTCGCCCGGATGGAGCACGTGGGCATAGCCGTCGACCAGGCCTACCTCGAGGCGCTGGGAGACGACCTGCGCTCGCGCCTGTCGGCAATCGAAGACGAGATCTACCGGGCGGCCGGGGAGCCCTTCAATGTCAACTCCACCCTGCAGCTGCGCGAGGTCCTGTTCGAACGGCTCGGGCTACCGGTCCTCAAGAAGACCCCCAAGGGAGCGCCGTCGACGGATGCCTCGGTGCTTGCCAAGCTGGTCGACGAGCACCCGATCGTCGAGCGGTTGTTGACCTATCGGGAGCTCGAGAAGCTCCGTTCCACCTACGTCGATGGCCTGCTGCCGCTCATAAGAGAGGATGGCCGGATCCATGCCCGCTTCAATCAAATGGCGGCCGCCACGGGGCGACTCTCGTCGGAGAATCCCAACCTGCAGAACATCCCGGTCCGTTCCGCCGAGGGTCGCACGATCAGGCGCGCTTTCGTGGCCGCCGAGGGTGCGACCTTCATCGTGGCCGACTACTCCCAGATCGAGCTGCGCATCCTCGCCCACCTCAGCGGCGATCCCGGCCTGGTCGAGGCCTTCGAGCGCAACGAGGACATCCACCGGGCCACGGCGGCACGAGTATTCGGTCTTGCCCCCGAAGACGTGCCTCCCGAGCTGCGCCGTCGAGCCAAGATGATCAACTTCGGACTCCTCTACGGCATGGAGGCCTACGGTCTGGCGCAGCGGCTCGAGATTCCCAAGGAGGAGGCGGCCGAGCACATGGAGGCCTACTTCGAGCAGTTTCCCGAGGTGCGGGCCTACATGGAGGGCATCGTGGCCGAGGCCCGCAACAGCGGATTCACCACCACGATCCTGGGGAGGAGGCGCTACCTGCCCGAGTTGGCATCGCGCAGCTTCCGAGAGCGGCAGATGGGGGAGCGCATGGCGCTCAATGCACCCATTCAGGGATCGGCGGCCGACATCATCAAGAAGGCCATGGTGGAGATCGACCGGGTGCTCGAGGTACGAGACGACGGGTCGGCCATGGTGCTCCAGGTCCACGACGAGCTGGTGGTGGAAGCGCCGTCGGACGAGGCGCCCGAGATCGCCGGGGTGGTGCAAGGGTTGATGGAGGGCATCGTGGCGTTGCGCGTACCGCTCCGGGTCGATGTGGCCACCGGCGCACACCTGGCCGAAACCAAGGCGTGAGGCCGGCTAGGGGCCGCGCTCTCGGTGTGGTACGCTGACCCGGCTCCCGGGCCTCACAGGAGTCCCGCGAGCACCCAAAGTACCAATGACCCCCGATTCCGATATCTCGCCCGAGCGCGCCGCCGAGGAGACGGCTACCGAACCCACGCCGGTCGACGCCGCTGCGGAGGCCGATGAGGAAGTCGTCGGCGGCGGTGACACCGAAGCAGGCGAGATGGAGGAGCAGGCCCAACGAGGGGAACCGGCGACGGACGAAGACCGGGCTTCGGAGGGAGAGCCGGAACGCCGTTTCGAACCGGTGGTGGTGAAGGCGCCCGACGTGGGCGAGATACCCGACGATATCGGTCCCGACGACTTCGCTGCGGCCGTGGAAAGGACCGTCGTCGAGTTCGACGAAGGGGACATCGTCGAGGGAACGGTGGTCCGGGTGGACCCCGATGAGGTACTGGTCGATATCGGCTACAAGTCGGAGGGAGTGATTCCGCTCAAGGAGCTGTCGATTCGCAAAGACATCGACCCCAACGAGGAGGCGACCGTCGGTGATCGGATCGAGGCTCTGGTCATCCAGAAGGAAGACCAGGAGGGGCGGCTGATCCTGTCGAAGAAGCGGGCCCAGTACGAACGGGCCTGGGGGAAGATCGAGAAGGTGATGAACGAAGGGGGCACGGTCTCGGGCAAGGTGATCGAGGTCGTGAAGGGAGGCCTGATCCTCGACATCGGCTTGCGCGGCTTTCTGCCTGCCTCGCTGGTCGACCTGCGGCGGGTGCGCGACCTCCAGCCCTTCGTGGGCGACGAAATCGAGGCCAAGGTCATCGAGCTCGACAAGAACCGCAACAACGTGGTCCTGTCACGGCGGGCGTTTCTCGAAGAGGAGCAGGCCGAGCAGCGCCATGCGTTCCTGGAAGGACTGCAACCGGGCGAGATCCGCCCGGGGGTGGTGTCGTCGGTCGTGAACTTCGGGGCCTTCATCGATTTGGGCGGAATGGACGGCCTGGTCCACGTCTCGGAGTTGTCGTGGGAGCACGTCAGTCATCCCAGCGAAGTGGTGTCGGTGGGCGACGAAGTCCAGGTCAAGGTGCTCGAGGTGGACCGGGAGAGAGAGCGCATCTCACTGTCGGTCCGCCAGACCAAGGCCGATCCCTGGCAAGCGTTTGCCGAACGTCACCAGCTCGGCGACATCGTCGAAGGAAGGGTCACGAAGACCGTACCGTTTGGGGCCTTCGTGTCGGTGGACGATGGGGTGGAGGGCCTCGTCCACGTCTCGGAGATCGCCACCCATCATGTCGAGAGCCCGGAGCTCGAGCTTTCGGTCGGCCAGACGGTGAAGGTGAAGCTGACCGAGATCGACGTGGACCGCAGACGAATCAGCCTTTCGATCAAGCAGGCATCACCGGAATGGCAAGAACGGGCCGCCTACAGCGAGCGTCGCCGTCGCGTCGATCGCGAGTTCGAAAGGGAAGAAGAAGCCGATCAGGAGGCGTCGCGCGAACCGGCCTTCAACGCGGATGCTTCCCTCGAGGCAATCCTTCAAGAACTGAAAGAGAAAGGTATCGGCAGGAAGTGACCTCGTCGCCGGCCCGGGGGGGTATGGCGCAAGGGTGCGGGGGCCACGAGTCGGGCGGCCGGGCCGGGAATCCTCGATGCGAGGGCTTGGTCCGCCCGATCCACCACCACTAGGAAGAGAATGGGAAGACGCACCATCGTCCTCGTCCTTGCCGTCGTGCTGGCGGGCCTGTCTGCCTGGGCGATCTGGGCCTTCCTCAGCGACGTCGAGGAGGATGCCCGCGCCGGTCTCGACGAGGTGACGGTGTTCCGGGCCACAGAATTCATAGATCGCAATGCCGAGGGCGACGCCGTGATCGACAAGTTCGCCGAATCGACCGAGCTGGAGGAGCTCCTTCCCGACAACGCCATCACGACCCAGGCGCAACTCGTCGACGTGCTGAGCGGCAAGGTTTCCCGAGGCCCCATCAGCAAGGGCCAGGTGGTGACCACCGACCTGTGGGCCGAGCCCGCCGAGGAAGTGGCCAGCCTCTCGGAGCTGATCAGTCCGGGTCGGCAGGCCATCACGATCAGGCCCGATGAGGTGAGGGCGGTGGGCGGTTTCGTACGGGCCGGCGACGGCGTAAACGTCATCGCCACCCTCGACGTCGATCGGTCGACGACGATCGCTTTCCTGCGGAACCCGGTGGGACGGGACTTGCTCGGTGTGGCCGACGAGTTCAACAGGTTCGAAAGACTGCTTCCGGCCGATTTGACTGGCGAGCAGGTGGAGGAAGTCTTCGATGAGCTGGCCAGCGCTATTCCGGAGACCAAGACCGTGACCCTGACGGTGCTCCAGGATGTCCAGGTGTTGGCAGTCGGCTCTGTAGCCCGGGGTGGACCGAGCGGCGAGGACGCTGGGGAGGCTCCCGAGGCCGTCGAGGCGCTCGGCAGCCAGCTGATCACGCTGGAGGTGACCCCCGAAGAAGCGGAGCAGGTCGCCTGGGTCTTCGAGAACAGCAGCGTATGGCTCTCTCTGGTGTCGTCGCAGGTTCCATACGAGCCGGTTCCCACAGAAGGAATCACCATCGAGGACATCGTCGGCGAGGTGTTGGATCGCCGCGCTTTCGACGCGCTGGGAGTCGAGTCGCCGTGAGCAACGAGGCCGCCGGCTACAACGTCCTGGTCGTCGACCGGGATGAGGAGTTTCACGAGAGCGCCGACAAGGCGCTCGGCGGCCACCGGGTGTTGAGCGCCCGTAGCGTCTCCGAGGCCCAGGAGATCGTCTCCGACACCTCGGTCGAGATCGCCTTCATCGGCCCCTCCTATGCCCACGAGGTGGGAGTGGCCGAGTGCAGCCTGTTGCTCGACGTCGAGCCCGAGCTCATGCTGGTCCTGGTTGCCGACGGGCTGGAGACTCCGACGCTCAAGGCGGCCCTGCGGGCCGGCTTCGGGGACGCCATCGAGGCGCCGATGACGGCTCCGAAGGTCGAGGATGTGCTCGGCCAGGCCGAGCGACTGCACAAACGACGCGGCGAGGTCGAGGAGTCCGCGGTCGGTCGCTCCCGGCTGGGACGGGTCGTCACGGTCATGTCCCCAAAGGGCGGGGCGGGCAAGACGGTGATGGCCACCAATGTGGCACTACTGCTGGCACAGTGGAACGATCCTTCTCGGGTCGCCGTGCTGGACGCCGACTTGCAGTTCGGCGATGTGTGCCTGGCTATGCAGCTCGATCCCAAGACTTCACTGGTCGACGCCGCCGCCAATTTGGAGAAGCTCGACGAGGCCCTCCTGGACTCCCTGATGGTCAGGCACGAATCCGGCGTACGAGTCCTGGCGGCGCCCTTGGAACCGGCGCTGGCCGATGCGATATCCACTCAGGCAGTGGTGAAGGTTGTCGGCATGATGAAGCGGATGTTCGACTACGTGATCATCGACACCGCGCCGTTCCTCGACGAGCCGGTGCTCACCATCCTGGAGCGCAGCGACGACGTGCTGCTGGTGGTCGACATGGACATGCCCAGCGTCAAGAACGCCAAGCTGGCTCTCGACACCCTCCGCCTCATCAACTTCCCGATTCGCAAGATCAAGCTCATCCTGAACAGGGTGAATTCCAAAGCGAGGCTCGACGTGGAAGAGCTGGAGCGGTCTCTGGATCTGAGAGTGATGGCGGCCATCCCCTCGGACAAGATCGTGCCCCGTTCCGTCAACGAAGGCGTTCCGGTGGTGGCGTTGAACCCGCGATCGCGGGTGGCCAGGGGCTTTCACAATGTGATCAGGCTGATCGGCGACGGCACGGTATCGGGCGGGCCGTCGCGGCCCCGGCGCCGGCTCCTGGGATGAGGGAGTGGAGTAGGAGATGAGTCTCGCCGATCGCGTCAGGGCAGCCAAGGCCACCGACACCACGCTCGATCCCGTCAAGGAGCAGGCCCATCAGCAGCTCCGCCGCAAGCTGCACTTCAAAGTGGTCGAGGGGCTCGGTCCCACGCTCTACGACCGGCAGATGAGCGATGCCGAGCTGAAGCTCCGGGTCATGGAGATGCTCGAATGGGCCCTGGAGCAGGAAGAGGCGGTCCCGCTCACCCGCGCCGACCGCCTAGTGCTGCTCCAGGAAATCGCCGACGACGTGCTCGGCTACGGTCCGATCGACCCGCTCCTGAGCGATCCCGACGTGAGCGAGATCATGGTCAACGGCCCCCACAAGGTCTACATCGAACGCGACGGAAAGATCGAGACCACCGACGTCAAGTTCGTCGACGCCAGCCACCTGGAACGGATCATCGAGAAGATCGTCGGCCAGGTGGGGCGCCGCATAGACGAGGCCACTCCGATGGTGGACGCCCGACTACCCGACGG
>JABAOD010027299.1_pt3 | contig 13820 bp, 14 predicted proteins | sample 7062151 | NCBI WGS metagenome assembly JABAOD01 (sample SAMN14538626, study PRJNA623070) | marine sediment metagenome | biome: marine biome [ENVO:00000428]; feature: marine pelagic biome [ENVO:01000023]; material: deep marine sediment [ENVO:00002113] | place: India: Gulf of Khambhat ...
CGCCGAGTGGGCAAAGTTGGGAGAAGGACCCAAGCGTGTTGTACAACCAGAGTACAATAAGAACGGCGACGAGGTGTGGTTTTCCGTTTGGAATGGGAAGGAACAGCAGTCGGCGATCGTCATCGTCGACGACAAGACGCGCAAGCTGAAACACGTCATCAAAGACAAGCGTCTGGTCACGCCGACCGGCAAGTTCAACGTTTACAACACGCAGCACGACATCTATTAAACAAGGCCGTGAACGGCGGGTGGAACAGGCTTCACCCGCCGTGAACGCGTTTGGCTGCCGGCGCCACCAACGTTCCCAAAAGTAGGCGCGGAGGCGGGGCCACGCGCGTGACTAGGGTGGGAGCTGTGCATCGCCCCCGCTCATTGATGAGAGGCTTGTAGAGACGGCCCGTCGGTGCCGTGGCGACATCGATATCGCCTCCGGAAAACACGATCAGCGTGTCGTTTCGACCGTTCGGATCCTACCGTAGATGCGCTGAGAGTGCGTCGTCTTCGTTTTATTACGCGAATCCTCCCAGATCATGAAAAAGCTATCGCTCTTGGGGCTAAAGGAAATCGCCGGGTAGCGTCGAATACCGGGAGCCTGAAAGTCGGAAACCAGAAATTCTTCGGAAATCCAACCCTGGGTAGTAATGTAGCGACCGTAGATATCCTGGTTCAGGGCGCTGTGGTCCCGGCGCAGGTCGTACCAGATCACAAGGAAACGACGGTGGGTCGGGTCGTAGGCGACAGAGGGAAACTCCTGGTAATCCGACTCGACAGCAATGGGGAACGCACGGCCCTGCCGCTTACCATCTTTCGCCCTGACAAACGCGCCGTAGACATCCAGGCCCCTCTTCTCATAGTCGCGTGCCGTCGTCCAGACCACGAGGAACACGTCTTCTTCGGGCGCATAGGCAGCGGCGTAGAGTGACGGAGGAAGGCATGCATCCTCCTCGGTGTCGATCAAGCTCGCCCCTTCACCTTGCGGACCACGTTCGGCGTCGATAAAGGCCGCAAAGATCCCCTTACCTTTCAGTGGCGTCGTCAGATACTGGTGTTCATCTACGATGTCTCGCCATACGACCAGAAAGCGCTTTCTTTTCTCGTCGTAGTACAGGGAGGGTCTATCTTGCTTGCCAACGCCCTGGGCCACGGCAAACTCATTGCCCAGGAGACCCCCTTGCGGGTCAATGAATTGACCATAAAGCCTTTCCACGTCCTGACCCCGAAAATCTTTCCATATTACGAGGAAGCGGCGATGGAAAGGATCAAAGGCCACGGTAGGTTGCTTTTGCGAAACCCTACGCCGGGTAATCGGGAATTCCTCGCCGAAGGGGCTCCCATCGGCATTGAGCAGCCGCCCGTAGATGTCGGAATCGACGCTTTTTGCCTCGCGCCAATCCGCCCAAACGACCAGGTAGCGGTTATGTAAAGGGTCAAAGGCCACGGCGGAGGTGCCTTGCCCTCGCCTTGCGCTGGAGATAGGAAAATCGCGGCCAACCGGATGCCCGCGAGAATCGACCAGCCGCCCATAGATATCGACGCCCGAGGTGTGGCGGTTCCTGAAGTCCGTCCACGTTACCAGAAACCGGTCGTGGTTGGCATCGTACGCCAGGGTTGGCCGGCTCTGAAGCGACTCGTCTTCGGAGACCGGGAAGTCCCTTTGCGCGGACGGATTACCCGTGGCCAACACTGAAAGCAGCGACAGAACTGCTGGCAAGACTACCTTGATTCCTCTCATCATCAGTAACCTCGTGGGTCATGTCTGGTGCCGTGACATTCTAGATAACACGTTCCCGAATATACGCCATTGTCGACGAAGGTAGGCTCGGCAAAACTCGTGCCCAAGATCTCATAGGGTCCACCCGGAAAATTGGAGTACTTCAGAAAGTTGATCAAGTGCGGAAAAGCATGGGAACCGTGGGGATCGTGGCAGTTAATGCATGTCTTACTCCGGCTGTTGATATGACGGCCATGGGAAAAGCCACTGGTTTCCAGGTTGAGCAGGGTATTCTCGTCGTGACATTTGAAACACAACGCCATGTCCGTGGTGGCAGCGGCGGGAACGAGGGGATCCAGTGTGTATGCCTGGGCGAATAAGCCCTCATGGATCGAACCGTGGGGACCCGCGGGACCAGTTCCGCCTGCCGCGATGGAGGCATCGTTGTTGTGGCAGTCGGTGCAGTAAATGAGGCTGTTGACCTTGTTTAGCGGGACGTCCGTGCGGAGGCTGGGGACCTCGCTGTTGTTCGCCGGATTGTTCGATTCTACAGGGTGATAAGACACGAGCCCGGGGGTACCACTGTAGACCTTATCGCGGATGTTGTAGACGGCGTCGAGCCTGACGTTGTTGTAACCGGCGGTGCCTAGAGTCGAACAGCGCTGTGTCGGTCCACCCCCACACGGGCCTCTCCCAGGAACCCCGTGACATTTGAAGCACAGCTCATACTGGTTGTTGATGTCGGCGAGCACGTTGCCGTTGACATCGAGGCCGGAGACCCCCTTGATCCGGTCGTTGGCCAACGGCGGCGTGCTGTGGTTGCCGGCAAAGGGTTGGCTTGGATCGAAAGCGACCATCGGCGGGCCGTTCTTGACGGCGTGCGGGTTGTGACAGTCGGCGCATTCCGCGTGAAACGGCATGGTCAAAGGGTTCTCGATCAAGGTTGCATCGTGGTCCGGATTGGGGGTAGTCGCCACTGGATGAGAGTGCGCCTTGAGAAACTCCGCCTGGATGTCGGTCGCCGCCACGTTCCCGTTGTGGCATAGATAGCAGGTATTCTCCTCATCAGCCTTGATCAGCCGGCGCGGCGTGGCGGCGGTGTGCGGCCGATGGCAGTTGAAGCAGGCATTCTCGGCCACGTTGCCGCCTTTCCACGCGGGCCGACGCTCCCCCCAGGGGTCCGCGCCACCGCCCGCCCATACGGAAGGGGAAGTGGCGTGCGAGGAGGTTGTCCAATCCCAGGCTAGGCCCTGGCCTCGTAAATGGCACGTCGTACAAAGCACCCCGTTCAGCGATGTCTTGCGCAAAAACGGCGCCAGGTCCTTTTCGTGCGGATCGTGACAGGTGGTGCATTGCAGCTCACCGCTCTCCAATGGCAGATCGATCGTTGCCGGCGTGGCCAACTCGCCGTCCGCAATCGCCAGGTTGTTATCGTAGAGAAAGGAGATGGGGTGATCGTCGGCGAGGTCTGTGCCCAGATAACCCCGATCCGCGGGCGTGAGAAAGGTGCCGCCGAGATCCATCGTCTGCCCGGTCGGCGGATTCACCAGCGCCCCGAGCGCTACCGTACCGTCGTGGCACGCGAGGCAGAGCATCGATTTCCCCGTGGGTTGACCCGGCTTGGGTGCGCTATCCAGGGTTGAGCTGTCATAGGGCGTATAGGTCTGCCCGGATGGCAACTGATGATTCCAAAGCGGTGCCTGCGGCTGCGCGGCATGGGGCGTGTGACAGAACACGCAGACCGCATCGACGGTGGCGCTCTTGACGGTTCCCGGCCCAGAGACAGACAGGTTGTGCCGAGTATTCACCACGTCCTGGACGCCCCATGCCAGCACGGGAAGCAACAGGACTAGCAGCGACGCGCGGACGAGAGGCAGCCCCGATCGACCGAAACACGACATGCTAGCCGCCCCCGAGGAACTGAAACACCTGGATCCGCTCGTTGTAGGAGTCGGCCACATAGACGCGGTCCTGAGCGACGAACAGTCCCGCGGGCAGCCAGAAGTTCCCGGCGTTTCCGCCTAGCTGTCCGAAGGCCAGAAGAAACCGGCCGCGGCGATCGAAGATCTGAACCCGATTAAAGAGCGCATCGGCCACGTAGATGTGCCCTTCTTCATCCACGGCCACGCCCTTGGGCTGAGCGAAATGGCCGGAACTGTTCCCATGGGTGCCGAAGGCCGCCAGCTTGTTCCCATCCAGATCGAAGACCTGGAGCCTGAAGTTCATGGTGTCGTTCACAAACAGCATGCCCGCCTTAAGGAACAGGTGCGTGGGATAGTTAAACCGTCCCGTGTCCTCCCCTCGGTCACCAAAGGAAAAGAGTTCCTTTCCCTCTCGGTCGAACACAGCGATGCGGTGCTTGAGGGTATCGGCTACGTAGAGTCGCTGCGTGCTCGGGTCGAGCGCGAGGCCTGTCGGGCGCGCCAGACCAGGTATGCTGGAGAGATACCTGCCGCGGCTATCGAAGATGAAGACCTTCTGCAGACCCGAATCCGCGAGGTAGATCCGGTCCGCGCCGATGGCCACCCCAACCGGGGACTCGAGAAACTCATCCCCCGCCTTGGCGATCGGCCTGTACTTCTTGCGCGCCAGGTCGAACACATGCACGGCGCGGACGCCAGGATCCGCCACAGCGATCGTGTCTCCCTCGACGGCGATCGCATAGGGCCTGGCCATCTTCCACTGTCGCTTCCCCGCGATCAGGCCCCAAAGACGCTTGAACACGGAGCGTGACAAGCCTAGGTCCTTCGGCTCCTGGAAAGCGTAGAGAAACTTGATCCGAGGCGGGTCCGGGGGTTGCGGCCACACCAACGCCTCGGCGGCGGTCTGCCGAGGCGTGTCTTGCGTAGACGCGCAAGACGTCAAAAGCGCCGCGAGGAGCCCGATGAGCAGCGCACGAATCATCGGGACCTCCTGCTGATGGCAAATGACAGCCGATTTTCGTCAGTGTCGTTGAAGGTGCCGCCCCAACTATTATGTTCGAGGGTGACGCTAAAACGTAACTGACGCACGGTCCATTCCAGATCCAGCCCGGCCGTAAAGAACCCCTGGGTCGAGACATCGGGCTCGTCCCGATACCATGCACCAATACGGGGGGTGAGGGTAAAACGGCGCCCCGGCCGCCATCGCACGGAAACGTCCATCATGTAGAGGCCAAATTTCGTCCCGTTGCTCTTGGTAAACGTCTCACTGGCAGTGAGGACGAGGTTCATCTTCCTCGACCCCGTGTAGCGTAGCGACTGGCGGAGAACGGTCGAGTTGGACTTGAAGTCTCCCGAACGCAGCGACTGCATCTCTACGTCAAAGGTCGCTTCAGTGCTGAGAAGGCTCCCTCGGAATCGGACCCCCGACCTGGCGTCTCGCCGGTCCGTCAAGAAACCTTGCGCCGTTCCCGAGATGAGGTCCTGGTCTGAACGGAACGCCCGATGGAAGAATGAGACCCAGCCGAAGTCCAACCCGATACGGTAACTGAGGTCGTCGGTCGAGTATTCCAATGACGGTGCAGAGGCAAATTTGTAGTCGACCGAGATCGTGTCACCGACGTTGATCAGTCCAGCGGGAAGGATTTGGATCTCCGTGACATCGTTAGCGGCTGGAACGACGATGTAGTCCGCGCCTTCCGTGAACACCACGAGGCCGGCGGCATCGGTCACTACAATGGTGCTCGTGTCGATAAAGCGCTCGTTGAGCACCACAATATTGGTCAGGTCGACGACGCTTTGCTCATCTATGACGTCCTGCAGCCCCCCTGTGGCAATGCGATCCGTGATGCGCGTGCCAACCCCAAGGCTTGCCGAAAGCTTGGCCCCCAACGCTATTTTCTTGTTGTAGTTAAGGTCGAGCCGCGCGCCGCGCTCGTCTTGGGCACCCGAGTCAAAGTCGGTATTCGCGCCGGAGAGCGCGAAGGTCGTCGTCAGATTTTGATAGAGTTGATGAGTTAATCCCAGATTGATGGCGTTGCGCTCGGTCTCCGACTCCCGTGCTACCGAGGAGTGATCAATCATGTAAGTACTGTAAAGCTTGTTCGTGTGTTGAAGGCGTGCCTCTTCAACCAGGTAGACGTTTTCGTAGCCCTGGAAGCCCTCTCTGTCCACATACGCCATTCTCGAATTCAAGTGACTTCCCTTCCCCCACTGCGCGGAATGGGAAAGGTGCACACGTTGTTCCGTGAAGTCCCTGTCAAAGGCCAGATCATCCAAATCAGTGCGTTCCAGGGTCACGGAGGTCTTGCTGCTGCGCCCCTTGAAGCTCACCGTGCGCAGTCGCTCCTCGCGCTCAGAGATGGCGCCGCTGAAGCCGGAGCGGAACGTCTCATCCAAGAAGCGTTCGGTATAACTTAAGGTAGAGGGAAAGGCGTCCGTTTTCCAGTTTAGCGCCAGGCGTTGGTGCTGGTTCTCGAAGGCGCTGCGGCTCCCCAGGCTAAAATCGCTCGTGCCGCTACTGCGCGTCGCTTGCGCATCGAAACTGACCGGCCCGGGCGTCCCATGCAGCAAGCTCACGCTGGCATCATAGTTCAAGGAACTGCCATTCAGCCTGTCATCCTGACCCGGGAGCTGGAAATCGCCTTGCGAATAGACGGGGTTCAACTCCAGTGAGAAGTTGGCGATCCGCGGATCGAGGCTGTACCCGCTTTGCCGCAGGCGAAGATCTTCGTCAAACCGAAGCTCTTTGGCATCGCCGGCATCTCCGGTCCGCTTGCGCCCATCGAATTCGAAGATCACCTCCCAATCCACGGGATGCAGCTGGAACCATTCACTCGCCCATGCACTCGACACCGACGAAAGTGCGACGATAAGTGCAGCCAAATAGGTTTTTGAGATTGCCGTTTTCATTCCGACCCAGGTGGGGCCCGATGCTCCGCGAAGCACTGCGCATCAGGCGCCCGGGCCCCGAAGCGATGGGCCAGGCGGTCCAGGCGGCACAGGGTCGATCAGAACAGGACGGAGAAGGGCCCTGAGGTTTCAGGAAGTCTTTCATTGTTGATCTCCTCCAGGCTTGGCGTCCGTCGTCGCTTGGTGGCAGCGTATGCAGGTCTGGATGTCGACGTTGAACGCGGCTTTGCCGTTGTGACACTTGCCACAGAAATCCCCCTGTCTGATCTTCTGCATGGTGATCTCGTTAGCGCCTCGTTTCATTTCGAAAATCTGGGCGTGGCACACATAGCAGCGAAAGCGCGCGCGGTGCAGCCAATGGGGAAAGACCGCCGGCGCAAACGCGCGTGTGTTGTCCTCCCTTTCAAAGACAATATCTCCCGTCACGGCCCATCCGCTGTCTGCCCCTGGCCACGCGACCCCAGCCAGCAGCAATGTTAGTAGGACAGCCCTCGGTTTCATCGCGCGCGCCTCCGCCCGTTGCCTACTGCGCCATCGCCACATGACAACGGGCGCACTGGTCGAGGCCGAATGCCACGCGCCCATGACAGACGCCGCAGTACTTGCCTGCCTGGAGATCAGCCATGGTGATCTTGGTCCCGCGCGTGCGGAAGATCTTGGGATGGCAGCTGTCGCATCCCAGCCACTCGGTGTGTGAGGAATGGGGGAAGTAGGCGTCAAACATCGGCGTCGGTCCCGGGAAGAAGAAATCAAACTTGAACACACGCGCATCCGCCGGCCTCGAGCCGTCGATCGCGGTGAGGGGTTTGATCACCCCCTGGCGCAGCGCGGCCATCCAATCCGCCTGACCGGTCGTGCGGTCTCTCGGCAGTTGTTTGGCAAACTCCTCCCACACCAGGATTGTTTCAGCCTCCGCCCGCGCCGCCGCCTTCTCGGCGGTGCTCACCGCAGTCTCAGCCGCCACCGCGGAACTAGCCGCTTGCCGCTTCTCGGCCGCGGCCAGCTTTTTTTCCTCGCTTGGCGGCGGCACATCAAAGAAAAGCGACAGCGCCCCCTGGCTGCAAGAGACCGCGACCAGCAAGGGAGGAAGGAGTAGCCACAGATGTCTCACGGGACGCATGTCCTTCCTCCCCCCTCAGCTGGCGCTCACTTGATGTGGCAAGTGGTGCAGAGCGCGCTGGCGGCGTTGGATTTACGCAGGAACGGAACGTTGGTCGTGTCGTGCGGATTGTGGCAGGTGCCGCACTCGACCTGGTTTTGCCCGCCCCCGTAGAGCACCAGTCCACCGGCGCCCGTGACCGAGGCGGCAGTGTTAAATGCCGGATCCTGTGCGGGATCGTAAGTCACCGAGATCGGGTGCTGGTTGGTCAGGTTCGCGGCGAACTCCACGGGCAGCCCTCTTCCGGCCATGCTGTCGGCACCCGTAAAAATCCACCCCTGGTCGGCCCCGGCTCCGTTGTAGTTATAGGCGCCCGATGCTGCGGTGGTGGCGTTGATGAGGACGTCGAAGGCGACGGTGCCGTCGTGGCAGGACAGGCAGGCCGCAGAGACGCCCTGGGGGCTACCGGCGACCGTCATGTCGATGGTCGGACTGAAGGTGCTGTTGTACATCGTGTACGACGCGGCAGAGGTTGTCCGGTTCCACAGCGGCGCACCGTTGTTGGAGCCCGCGTGCGGGGTGTGACAGAACACACACACCTCGTCGGTATTACCGGTCGTGCTGAAAGCCGTACCGGTGGCTGTGGTCAGGTCATGTTTTGACCCCACGACGTCGGCAAGCGCGATGCCGCCGATGCTCAGTAGCGCCGCAGATGCTAAGGTACAAAGGAACTTCTTCATTGCTAACCTCCTCAGCTGTCTGAAGTAAGAAATCGTTCGCTTTCGCTAGCCTCCGTCCGCTGCCGTCTGGTGGGTGACCCTTTTTTCCGCTCCCAGGGTACGGGTCTTTTGGGGGCGGTCGCGCTCCGGCGGTCGCCGCGCCTGCTCGCCGTCCCTGAAATACTGAAAGACCTGGACCCGGAAGTTGTATTGGTCCGCTACGTAGATGCGATCCTGCCCGTCGATGTAGGCGCCGGCGGGCAGCCAGAATTGGCCGGGCTCCTTGCCGATGGATCCGACGAACAGCAGCAGCCGGCCCTCGGAATCAAAGATCTGGAAGTTGTTGAAGGCCGCATCGATCACATAGATGTTTCCGTCGGAATCGACGGCGATGCCCTTGGGGCGGGCGAACTGCCCCAAACCATCACCGACGTTACCGAAGGTCTTTATGACCTTGCCCTCAGGGTCCAGAATCTGCACGCGGAAGTTCATGCTATCGACCACATAAAGCTTGCCTTCGTGATCCAATGCCATGTTGGTTGGGAAATTGAACTGACCGGGCTCCTTTCCCCGTTTGCCGATGGTGGAGACCAGGGCGCCATATCGAACACGGCGATGTGGTGCTTCTTGACATCCACGACGTAAATACGCCCGATCTTTTCGTTGACGGCGATGCCCGCCGGCCTCTCAAGTTCGCCTTTCTTGCCGATTGCGGAAAAGAAATTGCCGTCGCGGTCGAAAACAACCACTCGCTGAAGCTGCATGTCAGTGACATACACCTTTCCGAAGCTGTCGGAGGTGACACCGATCGGTTTTGCGAGAACACCCCGTCCGCCCTCGCCCCAGAGCGAGAACGTCTTGTTCTTGCCATCGAAAACGACGAGCTTGCCCAGGCCCGTATCGGTAACGAGGATGCGCCCCTGCTTGTCTACATGAACGCCGTACGGCTTTCTCAGCCGACGCAGTTTCTCGGTCTTACCCAAGAGGGCGTCCTTGAGCCGGTGCGATCGGCTCTTGCTGGCCCCGATATCGCGGTCGGAGCTGATACTTCGCAAGAATGCGACCCGGGGCTGTTCCGGCGGCTGCGGCCACGCCAATTCGTTGAGCCCGGGGGTGGTTCCTATTTTGTCGCCGGTGGCGCAGCCGGCAACCAGCAATAGCGCACCCATCACGGCCCAGAGGGGCCAGCGAGAACATTTCGCTTGGCAGCATTGCAACGACATGAATCCGCTCTCCCACTAACAACTGTAGCTGCGAATCCGCTTATGTGGGTTGCAAGAGACATACCAGCGCCGACGAAGCAGCGATGAATAAGGCGCCTTTATTGATTTACGTCAAATGTGCACACGGGCCCGGAGAGCGGCAAGCTAAAAACCCAGCAGAGACCGGCCGTTTCTAGCCTGCCCTTCCCCGATCTACGGTGCTAAGAGAGTGCTGCCTTTGTCACAGAGTACCAAGCTTGGCCACGGTCCCGAGATCGGACCGTTCGTCTGATATTTCGCACGAGGCGCGTCACAACCGTGCAACTCGACTGCCGCAATACGTCACATCAGCGTGCACACAACGGGCATCCGTTGACCATTTGTTCCGTGGGCTCCTCACATAGGTCTCCCTGACGATAGCCTGGAGCAATTGCAATATGCCCCCATCTTGTCCCCCAGCGTTCATGGATGTATGACTCTCGTCGCGCCATTCAGACCAAGCGGCGATACTCCGCCTTCAACGATGGCATGAGTCATGCGCTGTCCGGTGCTGCTATCAAATACGGCGACAAGGACGCGGTACATCTCCTTGACTGCCCGAATAGGATGACTCTTCGGCAACAACTTGATGTACTCGGCCAATCTGTCTGCTGCCGTCAGCCCCGAGTAGACGGTCAAGCCATCCGCTTCTTGCGACACGCCTGGACAGCGCGCGAATGCTGCCGTCGCAAACCCCGCCAATAGCCGGCCGACAGGGCGCATAGCGTGCTTGTCAGTGATTCTTGATAACCAGGCCCTTCTAACCCTGGCGTCGTAGATGCACGCTTGTTTCGCTTTTCATCGATCCGACCATTCTTGCTGACGAGCAGCCTATTTAGGTGAGTTTTTGGATTCGACCTGGGTCGGGATTTTGACTGGATACTTTGGTAGGATAAATTGGCGCTGCCAGAGAGCGGGCACTCCTAGCTAGCCGCACCGCGCGGCGCCGAAATCTGAGTAACGCCTTGTATCACCCATCGAGGAGATAGCGCTAATGCAGATCCGCACCGTCACCCTTCTCTCAACCTTTCTCGCCGCTCTTTTCCTGACGTGGACACCACCGACCTACGCTGCAGAACCTATGCGGCCAGGTGGGGAAGCGACCAAAACCTGTGAACAGTGTCATGGTCGCAAGGGATGTGCCCCGGTGCAGGGCCTCATACCTCGGCTATGCGGGCAAAACGTCGAATATCTTCAGGCAACGCTCTTCCAATTCCGAGACGGGAGGCGGCCTGAGCCAGTCATGCATGAGATATCAAGATTCTTATCCGATAAAGATATTAGGGCGCTAGCGGAGTATTTTTCGAACGCCCCCTGCTCGAAGAAATGACTCGTTGTTCCACTTACAATGTGCAGACGTTTTGTAATAGCACGCGCAAATTCAGAAATGCTGTTCGCGACTGCTCGTGGATGGGCATGGGCGTGAACAGGTTCGCCGAGAGCAAAGGCGCTTGCGGCGCCCGCGCCGGTGTCATGGCCTCAAGGGGGCGCCACGAACGCCTTCATTCAGCCGGCTGCTGAGTTGGCTCCCACGGTGGGAAAAGGCGGGTCATACTCCAGATTAAAACAGCGGGGCGGGCAGTATCTCTTAAGCTGCCATCAGGCAGCTTTCCGCTTACTTTGCGAACGCGCCCACCTCAAACAAACAATGCTTTATTGCGGCAAACCGCAGGTAACTGTCACCCGCGGTTTTTCATTTGCCAAAACGGTTGGAAAATATTCCAGCGACAGGCATCCCAGGCTGTCTAACCGATGACGCGCGGATCAGTGACCCCCCGCTCGGCTATCTGAGCAGGCATCGTGTAGAACCATATCTGATACATCGAAATAGTCCACATATAGGCGAAGGAGAGACCCATGACAGCACCGGCAAGCAACACCGCCCATGCGAAGGGAGGGAACAGTTTCGTTAGATACCAAGAGGCAACGTCGATACTAATGGCGACGAAGGGTAGTGCCACCACCGCACACTTGAACCACACCGGACGGACGTACGCATGGCTGAAGATCAGGCCGGCGATAAAAAAGATAAAGGTAAGGCCGAAAAAGTGGATATGTGACACCCGCACAAGTGTAAACAAGTCCATGCCTGTATCGAGCTCTGCCATCTTTATCAGGTTTTCGTACCCCTTCAAGTTCTCAAGATGCGGATTGCTGCCGTCGTGGCAGGCCATGCAACGCTTGTCTAGGATGGGCTTGACATCCGTTTCGTACTCACGCTCGTCGGAACCTCTGCGCACCCAGGCAATCAGCTCGCTTATCTCAGTAGGTGGCAACATTCCGCTCATCGGTCCTTTCAGGGCGGCTTCGAGCCGACTGCTTTCCTTACTGCCGCTGTATGCGATCTCTATATCCTGTACCGAGAGCGACGACGGATTGCCATCATGCCCGGCATGCGAGGCCCAAATATAGATCATGGCGAACAGATAGCCCATGGCGAGCACGAGCAGTGCCGCCGTATAGAGCACGCGCATGCTCCAAGGCAGTTCCTGAAAGTGCAAATATAAGCGGTGAAGTGGTTGATCATTCATGGCTTTTCCCTAGCGGTCCACAAGCTGACAGCCGGGCTGTGGCATCACGACACCGCTATCCAGTGTACCCATCGATGAAGCAAGTGGTTCAGCTTACCGCAGCGCCGTCCGGCGCTTGCTCACTTAAGCGAAGCGTAGTACGCGGCCAAGTCGGCCATATCCTGGTCGCTGAGTCCGCTCGCCAATTGCTTCATTATGGGGTTCGCCCGCGCGCCCGACTTGTACGCCTTCAACTGCTCGACAAAATAGCTCTCTTTTAGACCGGCCAGCGGGGGATTAGGGGCTACCCCGTTGCCGTCGGCGCCGTGGCAGCCGGCGCACGTGGTGGCCTTCTGCTTGCCAGTACTGGCGTCACCGCCAGCCTGGGCGGTACCGATCATTGCCAGTAGGGCGATTAGATATGCGATTAACAGTTTGTACTTCATGCTAACGCTCCTTTCTCAGGTTATGCAAATTTTCGCCGAATTAGAATCCAATTCTCTAACGATCCAGTCAAATCTGGTTAATTGCCGCTTGCTCTGCGTAGCCAGTGATGAAATGTACCTCTCGCGAAGAGGCCATTACACCATTAATCGCATGGCGTTTTGACAAATACAACCGCCCTTGGCTGCTTGCGGGCATAATAAGCTGCGAGATTGCTGACGTCCGTCTCAGTCAAAGCTTTGGACATCGCAAGCATCGCTGGCTTCGGGCGCGCACCGGTTCGGTACTTATTCAACGCGCTCACTAAGTAAGCCTCATGCTGCCCCGCCAACATGGGAACACTCGGGTCCGTACTGTTGCCATCGACGCCGTGACATCGATCACAGCGTTGCGCCCATTCGGCCGTCTTGAGCGGTTTGCGCACGGCCGGCGCTTTCGGTGTCTGAGTCGCGTAAAACGCCGACACATTATCGATATCGGCCTTGCTGAGGGGATCGACTATAGATTTCATGGTGGCGTGATCACGCTTTCCATTGCGGTACGACTCTGTCGCCACCGCCAGGAATTGCGGATCCTTTCCCGCCAGACTCGGCGTCTTGGGATCTGTACTATTACCGTCCGTACCATGACACCCTGCACAGGCGGCGGCCGCAGCTTGCCCCGCAGTCGCGTTGCCGGCAGCGGGTGTCGTGGTGCGTTTGGGTACTTGGAGCGCGTAGTACAGCGCGATCTTTTCAATCGCAGAATCGCTTAATGACCCCACCAGCGACTTCATCGTCGCATCCGTACGGCCGCTACCTTTATATGCCTTCATGGCGGTCACGAGGTACTGCGGGGATTGTCCTGTCAGGCTCGGCATGCCCGGTATGCTGGCGTTCCCATCTGGCCCGTGACAACCGGCGCATGCGGCCGCCGCCACCTTGCCTTCCGCTACAGGATCCTTTTCCGCCGTACGTATCTTCGCAGAGACTTGCGCTGGTTCGAGGCTGGCGTAATAAGCCGCTACTTGCATGAGTGCATCGTCGTTAAGGTATTTCACCGCCGCCCCCATCGATTTATCTGCACGGGCACCCTGCTTATACGCTAATAACTCACGGTAAAGGTACTCTGCGCGTTGACCCGCCAGATGAGGCCATTCCTCGTTCGCACTGATGCCCTTCAGGCCGTGACAGCGCACACAGGTAGACTTTGCAAGACCTCTGCCTGCGTCTAGTTCAACGGCCGACGGAAACAGCAGTTGTTGGCGTTTATCAGCGCTAATGGG
>JABAOD010009223.1_pt4 | contig 13816 bp, 14 predicted proteins | sample 7062151 | NCBI WGS metagenome assembly JABAOD01 (sample SAMN14538626, study PRJNA623070) | marine sediment metagenome | biome: marine biome [ENVO:00000428]; feature: marine pelagic biome [ENVO:01000023]; material: deep marine sediment [ENVO:00002113] | place: India: Gulf of Khambhat ...
CCGGCCGCCCTGCGGATGTGGAGGACACTGTTCGGATGAGGGGGATATCACCATGATTCAGCTCGCCACCGAAGTCGGCAAGCCCCGGTCGATGGCCTCGGTGCTCGAAGGAATCGAGGCCGGCGAGGCACCATCGGCGGGACCGGTCAGTTACAGCACCGGGTTTGATCCGTTGGATCGAGCCCTCGATGGGGGGCTGCGGGGTCAGGATCTCGTCCTCGTGGGAGGTGGGCCCGGGGTGGGCAAGACCGTCGCCAGCCTGCAGTGGGCTCGCAGCTTGGCCGAGGCGGGCAAGACGGCGATCTTCGCCTCCTACGAGCACGATCAGGCCTCGCTGTTCGCCCGCCTGCTCCTTGCCGAGATCGGCACGATCGCAGACGAGAGCGACCTCGAGCGGAGTGCCGAGGTGCGAGCCCTGGTGCGGGCCATTGCCACCGGCGACCGCACGATCGACGAGGTCGCTCCGGGGAGCGACCTCGTGCGCACCGCCGCCAACCGGCTTTCCGGATACGCCGGGCGGCTGTGGCTCATCAGAGCTTCCAGCGCCCACACCGGGTTGCGTCAGCTCGACGAGGCGACCGAAGATCACGGAGCCGGCGAGGCCATTCTCTTCGTCGACTACCTGCAGAAGGTGCCGGTGCAGGGCGCCCCCGACGAGGGGCGGAGGGTCACCCGAATCACCGAGGGCCTCAAGGAGATCGCCCTGTCGCGCGGCATAGCAGTCGTGGCCGTGGTCGCCGGGGATCGGGCCGGCCTGAACGCTCGCCGCCTCCGGATGCACCACCTGCGGGGCTCTTCGGCGCTCGCCTACGAGGCCGACGTCGTCGTGATGCTGAACGACAAGTTCCGGGCCGTCTCCAACGTCCACACCGCCTACGATTCGGTCCGAGCCGAGACCTTCAAACAGCAGGTGGTCTTCACGATCGAGAAGAATCGGGACGGTCCCTCCCCGCTCGACCTGGAATTCCAGAAGGACTTCGAGCACTACCGGTTCCACCCCGTCGGCGGCTATGTAGCCGAACGGCTCGTCGACGACCGCTTCTATACGGAGTAAGCCCTCCATACGGGGTAAGCCGCTTCGGTCGTCGCGGCGAGAAAATAACACTATTTGTGGCAAAGAGGTTGCCTCTCCGTGGTTTTTTTGGCACAATCATGGCCCTGACACTCTGTGTCGGGGCCAGGATCAAACGGGAAACCACATGGAGGACGGGAAGATCTCCCACGGCGAGCGAGCCAAGCGGTATTCGCCCGCAGCCGCACTCCTGCTTGGAGCAGCGCTGCTGGCGGCCGTCTTCGTGTCCTTCGCGGTCGCCTCCCAGGATCCCCGCCACCCCTGGGGCGGCCTCGACACCGGCCTGCTCGAAGGTGTTCTGGCGGCCGCCGCGGCCGCAGTGAGCATCGCTCTGGCGGTGCTCCTCCTGCGGTGGTGGCATCACCGGGGCGCTGCCCCAGCGGCCTGGATGGGTACCGCCGCCATTCTCATCGGCGCATTCGTTCTCACAGAGCCGACGACGGGCCCCGGCACTACAGCGGCGTACGCCTCCGGCGGGCTCTGGGCGCTGGTAGTGATCGGCACCGTCGTCGTTTTGCTCCATGGGCTGCGGAGCCCGGCCCTGGACCTGACTCCTGGTCCGTATCGGACCACGGCCGGCGCCGCCGCCCTGTTGGGCATCGCCACCGTCATCGCCAATCTGGCGGCCGGGAGGCCCGAGCCGGATGCCTGGCTGACGATCGTGCTGGCGGCGGTCTGGGGCTCACTGGGCACCGCCTACCTGTCGGTCGGCCTGGTGCGAAGAGACTCGCTGCCAGGATGGTTCGGCCTGGGCCTGGTGGCACTCGCTTTCGTCGAGCTGAGCCACCTGGTGTCGGCCGAATCGGAATTCGTGCTCGTCGCCGGAGCCGGCGCAGTACTCATGCTCGGGCTGCTCCTTGCCTTGCTCGGCGCGGCCGCCGAGGTGCAGAGGCAATACTCCGAACAGAACGAACGTCTGCGCCGCTCTCACGCCACCCTGGCCCGGCTCCAAGCGGAGGCCCGGAGCGAGCTCGCCGCCGCCGAACATCGGCGCCACGAGGCCAAGTCGGCACTCGCCGCTATCGATCATGCCACCCATTTGCTGGGTCGACACGACCCCGGCGCATCAACCGCAACGCTGGCCAGCCTGGAAGCAACCATCCGCACCGAAATCGGTCTGCTGCGCAACTTGCTCACGATCCCGAAGGGCGAGAACGCTCCCTTCCCGGTCGCCGACGCCTTGGTCGGAGCAGTCTCCGTTCAGCAGTTGTACGGCGCCGAGGTGACGCTGCACGTGTCCCGCAGCCTGTACGCATGGGGGAACGTGCACTCCACCGCCGAGGTGGTNNCCACGCCCCGGGAGCCCCGGTCGAAGTCCGGGCATTCCGGGCGGGCGATGAGGTCCACATCGAGGTGCACGACAGCGGACCGGGAATACCCGCCGAGCTCCAGGGAGAGATCTTCACGCGCGGCGCCAGCCTCGACGGGCGCGGTCTGGGGCTGGGCCTGTCCATCGGCAGTGACCTCATGGGGGCCCAGGGAGGACGCCTGTGGTTGGACTCGAGCAGGCCGGGGAGTACTCGCTTCGTCTTGTGTCTGCCCGTGGCCGAGGAGTCGGGCCGGAGCGACTCAGCCGCGGCTCTCCACCAGCTCGACGAGCTGGCCGAGGCGGGTGACCGGAATGGTCGCGATGCCCTCGCCGCTGTGGACCGCGGCCCAGCAGCCCGCCCCAGGAACGTCGGAGAGAACGATGGTCACCTCGGCCGCTAACGGCGGGGCCGCCTCGCCGACCCGCACCGCCACGTCGAAGGGCCCGGCCCCGGCCGCCGAGGTCTCAGACACCCGTACCACCTCCAGGCCCGGCCGATCCAAGAGCCTGGCCAGCAGATCGGCCAGCATCGGTGGCGAGGCGGCGATCGCCACTCGGCGCAACGGAGACGAAGTCATGGACGGATTGAGCCAGACGGCCTCCCCCGCTGTCATCCCCAGATCTGGGGATTCTGGGCTGCGTATCGGCATCGTCGAGGATCACGCGTTGCTGGGGCGCATCCTCGTCGACGCCTTGCAGGCCCGAGAGCTACAGGCCGACCTCGTTGCCGGCCAGACGCTCGATGAGATCCTCCAGGTGGCCGAGCGGCTGAGCCCGACTCTGATCCTGCTCGACCTCGATCTGGGCGAGTCCGTCGGGGACTCGCTCCCTCTGATCGGCCGGTTCATCGACATGGGTGCCCGGGTGCTGATGCTCACCGGCTGCACCGACCGCCTTCTGTTGGCCGCCGCCCTGGAGGCCGGAGCCGAGGCCATCATCAGCAAGGGGAAGGACTTCGAGGAACTGCACCGAGCGGTGCTGGCCGCCGCCGCCGGCGAGGAGCTGATGGCACCGGAGGAGCGCCATACATTCCTCCGCGAGCTGCGGCTCCGTCGCGAGATCGAACATCGTCGGCTCGCCAGATTCAGCCGCCTGACTCGGAGGGAACGAGAGGTGCTCGACGCGCTGAGACGCGGCCAGCGTGCCGCCGCGATCGCGGCCGAGTCCTGCACCTCGCTGGCGACGGTCCGGACTCAGATTCGGTCGGTTCTGACCAAGCTCGGAGCAGGGTCCCAGCTCGACGCAGTGGCCATGGCCCACGAGGCAGGCTGGTCCATCCACTAGAGGGCCAAGAATCATCAATCTTGATGATGACTCGCTCCCGTCTTCCGATCATGCTCGCCCCCAGATGCTTTGGGTCCGGCTGAAGCGGACCCTGGATAGGGGCAACGGGCGCGATGGGCAACCGAGGGACCGGTGAAGCCGCGACGGCGGCTGTTCCCATGCGGGTCATGGTCGTCGAAGACCACGAACTGCTCGGGTTGATGCTCGTCCGGTCGCTGCGCGAGGAGGGGGTGACGGCCGAGTTCACCTCCGGCCCATCACTGTCGGGCATTCTCGACGCCGCGGAACGGTTTCGGCCCAACCTGGTGCTCCTCGACCTCGATCTGGGCCCTCTCGGCGACGGCAGCGCTCTCATCGAGCCACTGACGGATACCGGCGCCATCGTCCTCGTTCTCACCGGCACCGGCGACCGCCTCCGGATCGCCGAATGCGTGGAGCTGGGCGCGGCCGGCGTGGTCCCCAAGGAGGAGAGCTTTCCGATCTTGTGGGAGGCCATCATCACCGCGACATCGGGCGGCCGGCCCTTTCCCGGCCAGGACCGCCACCAACTCCTGAGAGACCTCCAGCTCCACCGCGCCTCCGTGCGGGCCCGCTTCGCCCGGTTCGAGCACCTCACCCGCAAAGAGCGGGAGGTACTCCGTGCCCTGAGCCGGGGCCAGTCGGCGTCGGTTATCGCCGCAGAGCACTACGTCTCGCTGTCGACGGTGCGTTCCCAGATCCGGTCCGTCCTCACCAAGCTGGGCGTCTCCTCCCAGCTGGCTGCGGTGGCACTGGCCCACGAGGCCNNGCTGAGCGGTTTCCCCAATCTTGGGGATGACAGGCGGCCCTTGTTGCGCAAAGTTAGCCCTCAGGAGCTCGACCGATACGCGGTCGGGCGAAGACACGAAGGAAGGACAGCGCATGCTCGTGCGAGCCTGGACAAAGGTGGAGGCGTATCTCCGCAGCGACCGGGGTGCCACGATGGTCGAGTACGGCCTGATGGTCGCGCTCATCGCCGTTGTAGCCATTGCGGCCGTCACCCTCCTCGGGGGCAACGTCTCAAGCAAGTTCAACCAGGTAGCCGGTGCAATCGGCGGCGCCGGCGGTACTCCCTAAGCGCCGCAAACCGCACTGCCCAGGGAAGGCGGCGGCCTCCGTTGGGGAGGCCGCTTCCCTCCCGCCGGCTGGACCATGGAAGTGAGCGCACGTGAGCCAGCAGTTCTCTACCACACAGTCCTTTGCCCCAGATGAGAAAGATCGAGGAGCAACGATCGTGGAATACGCCATCGTCATCGCAGCGATCGCCCTGGTGTCGATCCTGCTGATCAGCGCCCTCGGGATCTCGGTTCGGGACTTCTTCACGTCGAAGACGCTCGTGGACGCGGTCTCATGATCCGGACGGTCACATCCCGAGAGAGGGGCGCCACCCTCGTCGAAGCGGCCCTCGTGCTGCCCGTCCTCGTCCTTTTGGTTTTCGGCCTGGTCGAGTTCGGCCGGGCCTACAACGCACAAGTGACCGTCACTCATGCCGCTCGGGAGGGCGTCCGGGTGCTGGCCCTGAGCAACGACCCGGCCGCCGCCAGCGACACCGCCAAGGCGGCGGCCACCTCGCTCGATCCTGCTCAGATCACGGTCACCAACACCCCCTGTGACCCGGGCCAGCCCACCGAGCTCACGGTCTCGTACCCCTTCAGCTACGACATCCCGTTCCTCGGCTCTCACACGATCACCCTCAACGGAAAAGGAGTCATGCGATGTTCCGGCTGAAGAACGAGAAGGGATTCTCTCTCGTGCTGGTCGCCATCGTCCTCGTCGTCCTCATCGGCATGGTGGCCTTCGCCGTGGACGTCGGAGCCCTCTACGAGGAGCGGCGCGAGTTGCAGAACGGTGCCGACGCCGCCGCACTCGCCATTGCCGAGAACTGCGGCCGGGGTCTTCCGTGCGACACGACCACCGCCGAGGCCACGGCCGATCAGTACGCCGACGCCAACGGCATCGACGGCGCCGCCGCTATCGACGAGCTCGACCTCGATCTGGCGGCCCAGACCGTCAGGGTCGAGACGGCCACCGAAACCTCCGACGGCGGCACCATCTTTCGGCCGTTCTTCGCCCAGGTGATCGGGTTCGAAGGGAGCACCGTACGCGCCGAAGCCAGCGCCGCTTGGGGCGTCCCCGCCGGATCGGGAGACATCCCCCTCACCATCTCCAAGTGCGAGTGGGACAAGTTCGTCGGGCCGTTCGTCGTCGGGTACCGCGCCGACGGGACGCCGATTCTGGACCTGAACGAGCCCCCCGCCGAAGACCAAAACGGAGACGGCGTGATGGATCACTTGGACTGGTTCCACCTCTACGACCCTCCGGGAACAAACGCCAACTCCATCACGGCCACCTTCCACGACGGCAAGGCGACCGAAGACTGCAGCGCCGAAGCGGGCCAGGACACGGACGGAGACGGACGCCTCTCCGGGGGCTTCGGGTGGCTCGACACCGACGGAGACTGCTACGCCGAAACCGACCACGAAGGCTGGTACGGGGAAGATCCCGGCGCCTCGCCCTCATCCGGCTGCGGGCCGAGCCAGCTCCAGGGCATCCTCGGCACCGTCGTGACCATCCCGGTGTTCACCGACACCCAAGGGCTCGGGGCCAACGGTCAGTACCTCATGACCGAGCCGCTGGCCCTCTACGTGACCGGTTACAACTTCGGCGGCCAGTACAAGGAGTGGCTCACCGATGAGCCGCCCTGCAAGGGCGACGTCCGCTGCATTCAGGGTTACCCCACGGTGACGCTCGACACGACCGGCGACATCCTGCCGGGCGGCGAATACCGGGGCGTATTGGTAGTGAAGCTCACTGGTTAGGAGAGGAAGGCTGATGAATCGCAAGCTATTCGGTCTGATCGTGGCCATCGGATTGGCCGCCGCGGGGACCTTCGTCTTGGTGTCGTACGTGCGCAATGCCGAGCAACGGGCCCTCGCCGACGAGGAAAGGGTGGAGGTGCTCGTCGTCGACGACCCGGTCGCCACCGGTGAGTCGGCAGAAACCCTGGCCGGTCGGATCAAGCCCGAGTTGGTGCCGGCCAAGGTGCGGGCCGACGGGGCAGTCGCCAGCATCGATCAGCTGGAGGGCATGGTGGCCGCCGTCGACCTCGTCCCCGGCGAGCAGCTGCTGGCGAGCAGGTTCATCACCCAGGACGATTTCGCCGCACTCGGTGCCGTCCAGGTGCCCGAGGGCCTCCTGGAGGTGACCATCTCCCTGGCCCCGCACCGGGCCATCGGGGGCCAGATAGTGCCGGGCGACACGGTGGCCTTCGTGGCCTCTTTCGATCCGTTCACCGTCGAGGATGGCCTCGGCGAAAGCCCGGAGTTCGCCGCTCAGGAACCGACCGGCGAGGAAGGGGCCGGCTCCCAGAACACCCGGACCTCCAATTCCACCCACATCATCCTCCACAAACTGCTCGTCACCAACGTGCAGGTGGAGCGCCTCCCCAGCAACACCGACGCCGAGAGTGCCCAGGAATCAGGGCTGGATCTGGCCCCGACCGGGAACCTCCTCATCACGCTGGCCGCCGACGCTCCCCAGGTGGAGAAGATCGTCTTCACCGCCGAGCACGGCTCCGTCTGGCTGGCCCGGCAGTCCGAGACCGCCTCTGAGGAAGGCACCCAGATCCAGACCAGAGGGACGATCTACCGATGAGCCGAATCATCCTCGCCACCGCCAACCTGGGCTTCGAGCAGCGAGTACGGCGCGTCTTCGACGGCAGTCTCAACGGCGAACTGACCCGATGGCGCGACCAGCAGCTCATCGTCGAGCCCGACCGGGCCGTGGCCGAGCTGTCCAACAGCCAACCCGAGCTGGTCGTGCTCGGTCCCGACATCCCGATCGAAGACGCGCTCCGCTTGGCCAGCCATCTCGATCAACACCGACCCGAGATCAGCCTCATCCTCACCGCCGAACCGAGTCCCGACTTGTGGCAGCAAGCATTGGGTGCCGGGGTGCGGGCGATCATCTCCCCAGAGGCGACCGACCACGAGCTGCGCAAGGAGTTCGATCGGGCCATCGAAACGGCCCGCACGAGGCGCAACAACCTCATCGGAGACGCCGGTCCGGGCGGCCCGCACGGGAGGGTGATCACCGTTGTCTCCCCCAAGGGCGGCGCCGGTAAGACGGCCATCGCCACCAACCTGGCAGTAGGCCTGGCCGAGGCCCGGCCCGGGGAGGTGGTGCTCGTAGACCTCGACCTCCAGTTCGGAGACATCACCACGGCGCTGGCTCTCACCCCGCAGCACAGCATCGCCGACGTCGCCTCCACCAAGGGAAGCCTCGATGCGGCCACCCTCAAGGTCTTTCTCGGTCGCCGCAAGGAGCGCCTGTTCGTCTTGTGCGCTCCCGATACTCCTGCCGAAGGTGAACGAGTCACCGAGGGGCAGGTCCAGGCGGCCCTCCGGCTGCTGGCCGACGAGTTCGCCTTTGTCATCGTCGACACCTCGGCCGGGATCGGCGAACACACCCTCTCCGCCCTCGAGTGCTCCACCGATCTGCTGTTGGTCTGCGACCTGTCGGTTGCCAGCGTGCGGGGCCTGCGCAAGATCGTTGATGCCCTCGACCGCCTGGATATGACGGCACCAGCAAGGCATTACATCCTCAACCGAGCCGATGCCCGAGTCGGTCTCGAGGCTGCCGAGGCGACCGCCACTCTGGGCACGAGTATCCACCACAAGATCCCCAGCTCGAGGCTGCTCCCGCTCTCGATGAACCAGGGGGTTCCGCTGATGGAGACGGCCCCCAAGGCGCCCCCGGCGCGGGCACTGCGGGATCTAGTCGACGTGTTTGCCGAAGTGCCGGCCCAACCGACGGGCTTGCTAGGAAGGATCAAGAGCAGATGAAACTGAGTGACCGGCTGCGCCAAGTCGAAGACGCCGAGCTGGATGCATCGGGTCAGCCACCGCTGCGGGCCCGGGGGAATGGCGACCCGCTGGCCACTCTCAAGCAGCGGGCCAAGGAGGCACTGTTCGTCAAGCTGGGAGCCCGTCTCTACGACTCGAGCATCAGCAAACAGCAACTCGACGTGTTCGTGCAAAACGAGCTCGAGGAGATCGTGCAGAGCGAAGGCGCCCCGCTCTCGAAGGAAGAGGTCGGCAAGCTGGTCGGCGCCATCAGCGAGGACATCCTGGGATATGGACCGATACAGCAATTCCTCGCCGACCCCACGGTCACCGAGATCATGGTGAACGCCGAGCATTCGATCTTCATCGAGCGTGACGGAAAGCTTCACCTCACCGACATCCGCTTCGGATCGCCGAATCACCTGCGGCGGGTCATCGAGCGGATCGTGGCCCAGGTCGGTCGGCGCATCGACGAATCGTCGCCGATGGTGGATGCCCGGCTCCCCGACGGTTCGCGGGTCAACGCCGTCATCCCGCCCCTCGCCGTCGACGGGCCCATGCTGACGATTCGCAAGTTCTCCAAGGAGCCGTTCCAGGTCGACGACCTCATCGCCATGGGCACGCTGTCCGAGCAGGTGACCGAGCTCCTCGTGGCGTGCGTCGAGGGACGCCTCAACCTGTTGATCAGCGGTGGAACCGGTTCAGGAAAGACCACGCTGCTCAACGTGCTCTCCGGGTTCATCCCCGAGGACCAGCGGATCGTCACCATCGAGGACGCCGTCGAGCTGCAGCTGCATCAGGACCACGTCGTGCGGCTGGAGAGCCGCCCCCCCAACCTGGAAGACAGGGGCGAGGTCACGATCCGCGACCTGGTGCGCAACAGCCTGCGCATGCGCCCCGACCGCATCGTGGTCGGCGAGGTGCGCGGCGCCGAGGCCCTCGACATGCTCCAGGCGATGAACACCGGCCACGAAGGCTCGCTGTCCACGGTGCACGCCAACTCGCCGCGCGACGCCCTATCCCGACTGGAAACGATGGTCCTCATGGCCGGGATGGACCTGCCGGTGCGGGCGATCCGCGAGCAGGTCTCCTCTGCTCTGGACGCCATCATCCACCTCAGCCGGCTCCGGGACGGCTCCCGGCGGATCACCAGCATCGAGGAAGTCGTCGGCATGGAAGGCGACGTGGTCACCCTGCAGACGATCTTCGAATTCGACTACGGGGCCGGAGTCGACGAGGCCGGCCGCTTCAAGGGAACGATCCGACCGACCGGCATCAGGCCTCAGTTCAGCAAGCACCTCAGTGAACTCGGAATCGAACTGCCCCAGGGCATCTTCGGCCGGCCGGAGCTGGTCGGCAGAACCCGAACGAAAGGCACCCGGTGAAGTCCGACATTCTCGTGGCCGCCCTGCTGGCCATCACCCTCGCGGTCGCCCCCCCACCTCCGTTCGCCTCCGCCCAGGAGGGCGGGGCCGCGGCCCCGCTGCGGATCGAGTCTGTCGATACGGCCGGGCATCCCATCGTTTCGGTCACGGTGAGCGTTCCCCGACCGTTCGTCGGCACCGACCTCCCTCCCGAGGCATTCCACCTGGCCGAGAACGGACTAGCGCAAGATGCCCAGGTCGCCCGCATTCCCAACGAGGGTCTCGAGGTGGTGCTCGTGCTGGACACCTCGGGCAGCATGGCGGGCGAGGCACTCAGCGCCGAGAGGTCGGCGGCGCTCTCGTTCGTCGAACAGATGCCGGAAGGGGTGAGCATCGCGGTGGTCGGATTCGGCGACGAGGCCACCGTCGTGAGCGGGTTCTCGGCCGACCGGGAAGTGGTCAGGGCGGCGATCGGATCACTGGTGGCGGCCGGTGAGACCGCCCTCTACGACGGACTCAGCGCGGCCGCCGGTCTGTTCGATCTCGAACAGTCGGCGCGCCGATCCCTCATCCTTCTTTCCGATGGAGGCGACACGGTCAGCCAGAGCACCCTGGAGGAGGCGATCATCGCCGTTTTGGACGGCCGGACGGACTTCTATGCGGTGGCGCTCGAGACCTACGAGAGCGACTTTGCGGCCCTCGATCGGCTGGCGTCGGCCACGGCCGGCGAAGTCGTCTCCGCCAACGATCCCGACGCGCTGGCCGGCATCTTCGACCAGATAGCTTCCGGGCTGGTCAACCAGTACGTGCTCACCTACACATCGCAAGCCTTCGACACGACCCGGCTCTTCCTCTCCGTGTCCTCGGCAGGAGCCCTCGCCGAGGTGGTCCAGACCATCGAGCTGCCCGCGGCACCTCCCGCACCGGAACCGGCCCCGGCGCCCGAGCCCATCCCCGCCCCTTTGCCGGCCCCGACTCCGGCCCCGGAGCCTCTTCCCGTTGCGGAACCGCAACCGCAATCCCTCCGGGTCGGCCTCCTCGGCGGCGGATGGTCCCTGTACCTCGGTGCCGCACTCGTATTCGTGGCACTGGTCACCTTGATACTGCTGGCCCAGGCCTCGGAACGGAGGGTCCATCTCCTCAGCAGGGCTGAACGCAAGATGCTCAGGGAGGGACGCAAGGGCAAACTCAGCGGAATCACCGACCGGGCCGTGCTCTTCGCCGAAGTGGCCCTCGAGCGACAGGGCCGAGCCCGCGGTTTGGCGGCGACGCTCGAGCGTGCCGGGATCCTGGTGCGCTCGGGAGAGTTCTTGGTGCTGGCCGTGAGCGCCGGCGTCATCGCCTTCGCCGTCGGCCACGCCCTGGCCGGACCCCTTTTCGGGGCCGCTCTCACCGCAGCGTCAGTATCGGCATTTCCGGTCGTGCTCGCGCTACGGGCCGCCCGGCGTCAGGCTGCGTTTGCCGAACAGCTGCCGGACAGCCTCCAGCTGATCACCGGAAGCGTTCGGGCCGGGTATGGACTTACTCAGGCCATCGACGCGGTCGCCCAAGAGGCCCCCTCCCCATCGGCCGACGAGTTCCGGCGAATCGTGGCCGAGGTCAACCTGGGACGGGACCTCGACGAAGCGCTCAAGGCGGCGGCCGCCCGAGTCAACAGCAAGGACTTCGAGTGGGTCGTCGAAGCCATGGAGATCAACCGTCAAGTAGGCGGCGATGTCGCCGAGGTCCTGGAACGGGTCGCCACCACCATCCGCGACCGCAACCAGATCCGACGGAAGATCCTGGCCCTGAGCGCCGAGGGCCGGTTGTCGGCCATCATCCTGATCGCTCTCCCGTTCTTGGCCGCCGGCTTCATTTCGATCAGCAATCCCGACTACATCTCTGAACTCACCGGCACCGGCTTCGGCAAGGTCCTGTTGGGAGCCGGGGGACTGCTGATGGTCGTCGGCGCCGCCTGGATGCGGCGCATAGTGAAACTCGAGTACTAGGGGGTCCGAGAATGCCACTCACCGTCATCATCGCCGCTGCGGCCATCTCCGCCTCGCTGCCGATCCTGTGGCTCTCTCTGAGCGCCAAACGGCCGGCCCGCGCCTCCGCAGGGGACGGCGCCCCGGCCGCCGACCTGCACCAGCTGGCCCTGACCCAATCGGCCACCGAGCGTGTCTTCCGTCCCGCAATCGCCGCCATCTCGGGGCGGCTACGAGTGCTCACCCCGGCCGGCTGGGTGGAGGGGCTGGAGCGTCAGATCACCTTCGCCGGGCTGGGGGCGAAGTGGCCCGTGGAGCGAGTGCTGGCGGCCAAATTCCTCATGGCGGCCCTCACCGGGTTCATCTCGTGGTTCGTGCTCGGCCCTCAGGGCCTCGGTCGGCTTCTGCTCGTGGTCGTCGCCGGAGCCGCCGTCGGCTACTTCATTCCCGACCTCGTGGTGAGGAGCCGGGCAACAGAGCGGCAGCAGGAGATCGAGCGAGCCCTTCCGGACGTCCTCGACCAGCTGACGATGAGCGTCAGCGCCGGTCTCGGCTTCGAGGCCGCCTTGGGACGGGCCGCCCAGGTGGGCGAGGGGCCGATGGCCGAGGAGGTCTTCAGGGTGCTTCAGGAGATGCAAATCGGCGTTTCTCGCGACGAGGCGCTGCGCAACCTGGCCGAGCGGAGCACGGTTTCCGACCTCCGCAACTTCGTGTTCGCCACCCTCCAATCCGAGGCGTACGGCCTTCCCATCGCCGACGTGCTGCGGGTCCAGGCTTCTGAACTGCGGCTGAAGCGACATCAACGCGCCGAGGAGCGAGCGCTGAAGATCCCCGTCAAGATCATCTTCCCTCTCGCCCTGTGCATCTTCCCGGCGCTGTTCATCGTGCTCCTGGGCCCTGCGGCCATCAGGATCTGGCGGGCACTGGGCGGATAGGGAGCCCCCTTGACCAACACGATCCACCTTCGGGAAACCCTCATCGGAGCAAACACGGCCGCCGCGATCAAGGATTCGCTCCGGGAAGGAGCCGGCCACCCATCCACCTGGTCCGCCACCGGGTTCGATCCCCTCGATCGGGCCCTCGGTAGCGGGTTCGCTCCCCGCGACCTGACGCTCGTCGGGGGGCTGCCCGGCGTCGGCAAGACCGTGGTCACCTTGCAGTGGGCCCGCCATGCCGCCCGATCGGGTCGCGCCGTCGTCTATGCCTGCTTCGAGCACGACGTCTCGGCATTGCTGGCCCGGCTCATCATGCTGGAAGTGGGCGAGATCACCCGGCGCACCGACCTGGCCGGCTCCGATCAGCTGCGGATGATGCTGTGGGACGTCGCTACCGGTCGACGGGGCCTCGACGAGCTGGTGCCACACAACTCGGTCCTCGAAGGCGCATGCGAGCGGCTCGACGAGTACGCCGGGCGTCTCTGGCTGGCTCGGGCCTCGGGTGCGACCACCGGGCCGGCCGAGTTGGAGCGTATGATCGCCGAGCACGACCACGCAGCATTGTTCGTCGACTACCTCCAGAAGATCGCCCTCCCCGACCACTCGGTCGACAACACCGAGAAGGTCATCCGGGTCGTCGAGAGCCTCAAGGAGATCTCCCTGCGGCGGGGGGTGCCGGTGGTGGCAGTAGTGGCCAGCGACGCCCCGGGCTTGGTCGCCCGCCGGCTGCGGCTCCATCACCTGCGGGGGTCCTCGGCACTCGCCTACGAGGCCGACGTCGTGATCATGCTCAACGAGAAGTTCGACGCCGTGTCCAAAGTGCACACCGCCTACGACCCGGTACAGGCCGAGTCATTCCACCGCCAGGTGGTGTTCACCATCGAGAAGAACCGGGGCGGCCCGGCCCCGCTCGACCTGGAGTTTCGCAAGGACTTCGAGCACTACCGGTTCGAGCCGTCCGGCGGCTACGTGTCCGAGCGCCTCATCGACGACCGCTTCTATACCGAGTAGGCGGGCCGGCCG
>JABAOD010010305.1_pt2 | contig 13807 bp, 11 predicted proteins | sample 7062151 | NCBI WGS metagenome assembly JABAOD01 (sample SAMN14538626, study PRJNA623070) | marine sediment metagenome | biome: marine biome [ENVO:00000428]; feature: marine pelagic biome [ENVO:01000023]; material: deep marine sediment [ENVO:00002113] | place: India: Gulf of Khambhat ...
TGGCGGCTCGTCGACGGGTACGATATCGTGCTTGGTATGAACCGCGACGAGTCATCCGGACGGCCCGCCGATCCGCCGTCGCTCCTGCAAGGCGAACCCCCGATTGTGGCCCCTCGGGACCGGAAGGGCGGAGGCACTTGGATCGGTGCAAGCGGCAATGGCTTTGTGACGGCCCTTTCGAACCGACCCGGGCACACCCTCGAAGGAGCTCGATCTCGCGGGCTCCTCGCCATGGACGCACTTCGACAGAAGAGCGTCTCGGGCGTGAAGGTTTTCCTGGAGCGCGAAGTAAGGAACCATACCTACAACTTCTGGAACCTCATGGCCTGGAGTCGCAAGGAAGTGCGGTTCTTCCGATACGACGGAGAACTGTCCATGCGCCGGGGCCGTGAGGGCCTCAACGTCCTCACGAACGAAGGCGGAAATGTCACGACGGACCCGAAAGTTCAGACCGTCCAGGGCCTCCTTTCGAAGTCCTCCGTCCGCTCCATCGAAGACGCCGTCCGGATCCTTCAGTCGAGCCTGCGATACCACTCCTCGAGTCCCGCGGGGGCGAATCTGTGCGTTCACGGGATCGTTGGCGGAACCGTGTCCTCAACCGTTCTCGCCCTCAGCAACGCGGATCCCGCGGAGAACATCCTTCTCTACTCGGACGGGGCTCCCTGCTCGACGCCCTATCGAGACTTCCACGACGCAATCCGAAGGCTTCCCGGTCCTAGCTGAGACGCCGGGCTGTCACGCAGGGAGGTCTGAGCGGTGCGTGGGATCCTGGCAATTCCGTGAAGCACGCTCGATCCAACCGAGCTTCGCGTGTCAATGCATTCACCAANNGCGGCGAACAACGGAAGGCGAGCCACCGGACGGCGAAGGGTTTTTATGCGCACGCTTCCCTCGTAAGGGCTCGAGCCGCATGGCACGTGTCGTCCTCAAGAAGCTGTCGAAATCCTTCGACGGTACCGTGATGGCCGTGAAGCAGCTTGACCTGGAAATTCGGGACAAGGAATTCGTGGTCTTGCTTGGTCCCTCAGGCTGTGGAAAGACGACGACGCTCCGATGCATTGCGGGACTGGAGTCCCCTACGGAAGGCGAAATCTACATCGGAAACCGCATCGTGAACGACCTCGAGCCGAAGGATCGTAACATCGCCATGGTGTTCCAGAGCTATGCACTGTATCCGCACATGTCCGTCTACAACAACATGGCCTTTCCTCTGCAGAACGCGAAGGTTCCTGAACGGGAGATCGTGGAGCGGGTGAACCGCACCGCGAAACTCCTCCAGATCCAAGAACTCCTAGGAAGGAAACCCGGCGAGCTTAGCGGAGGACAGCGCCAGCGTGTCGCTCTCGGCCGGGCGATCGTACGCGAACCCCAAGCGTTCCTGATGGATGAACCGTTGAGCAACTTGGATGCGAAACTGCGCTTGCACATGCGTGCCGAGCTGAAGAAGCTCCAAAAGGATCTTGGCGTCACGACGATCTACGTGACGCACGACCAAGTTGAGGCGATGACGATGGCGGACCGAGTCGCGATCATGAACGACGGCCTCCTCCAGCAGTTCGGCACACCGTCCGAGATTTTTCGACACCCCGCGAACCGATTCGTGGGCGGTTTCATCGGGAGCCCACCTATGGATTTCTTTGAGGGCAGCCTCGGGCCCGGTGGGACTTTCGACGCCGCGGAATTCACCTATCCGCTTCCGGACGACCTGGCGGCCCTGGCCCGCGAGGCGAGTTCCGATGAAATCGTCCTGGGCATCCGGCCCCAAGACGTCCGCATTTCTATGGAGGCGAGGAACCAGGATGGATATATCCGGACGGAGATCTTTGCCACGGAGCCCTTGGGCGACCAGACAATCTTGGACATGAAAATCGGCGATTCCATCGTCAAGGCTGTCGTGAGCCCCGACTTCCCCGCAGGGATGGGGGCCCAAGTGTGGATTTCCTTCCCGTCCGAGAAGGTCCACCTCTTCGACAAGAAGACGGGAAAGGCCTTGGCGTAGGGAAGTCCCATGAGGGCAGTCCAACGGGCGCCCCGCGGGGAAGCGGAGGTGCGGGGCTGGCATGATGGGAGGAGGATCCCGTGAACCTCGATGACGTTCGCAAGGCGCTCCGACGGGACCTTGATCGGCTGCGAGCGCCCGAGGGCTATCTCTACGCCGGATACCCACGTTTCCACACCCTCTTCGGCCGCGACTCCCTGATGGCCGCATGGCAGACCCTCGAGATGGACCCCGCCATCGCGAGGGCCACCTTACGAATCCTGGCGAAGCATCAAGGCCGCCGAGTCCACCCACGCTCCGAGGAACAGCCGGGCAAGATTCTTCACGAGTATCGTTTCGATGTCTCATCACAACAGGAACTCCCCGGTTGGGAATTCCCTTACTTCGGTAGCATCGACAGCACGCCGCTCTTCATCCTCGTGGCCCATGCATACGCCCGGAAAACGGGAGACGAACGGCTGATCGACGAGCTCTGGGACAACATCCGGGCCGCGTATCGCTGGATGTCCGAGTACGGCGACGGGGATCGCGACGGCTATCTCGAATACGAGCGGATGAACCCATCCGGGCTCTTGCACCAGGGCTGGAAAGATGGCTTCAACGATCACCTTCGGGTCACCCCTCCCGTTGCGCTAGTCGAGGTCCAAGGGTATGCAATCGGGGCCCGTCGAGGATACGCGGAGATCGCTCGGAGACGGGGAGACCGGGACGGGGCGGATCGCGCGGAGACGGCCGCGATTCGAACCCGTGAAGCCTTGGATCGGGACTTCTGGATGGCGGACCTACAGTTCTACGCCCTTGCGCTCGATGGATCGAAGCGCCCGCGGACGGCGATTACCTCGAACCCGGGGCACCTCCTCGTCACGGACGCTGTGGCCCCCGCCCGCGTGGGACCCCTCGTGAAGCGGCTCTTGCAGGACGATATGTTGACGCCCTACGGCCTCCGAACCCACTCCTCATCGGAGCCTGATTTCGATCCGTACGGGTACCACACTGGGAGTGTCTGGCCCCACGACAACTGGGTGTTCGCCCGGGGGCTGCTGGCACACGGGTTCGTGGAGGAGGCGAAGCGAATCGCCCACTCCCTCCTGCGAGCCTATCGTGAACTCGGAAGGATGCCCGAGCTGTACGCGTTCGATGGGGGCGCCCTCGTCGATCTTTCGGCCTCCTCCCGAAAGGAGTGGCGGGCGAATCCACTCCAAGCGTGGGCGACAGGCGCCCTATTGAGCTTGCTCTCGGACTCCCGTCTCGTCCCGCAGGCGGGCGAGAAGGACGGGCTCAGCCCTTGACCGTCCAGCCGATCATGCCACGGATGTAGTACTTCTGAAGGACTGCGTACAGGAGGACGGGGACGAGCATCACCCAAATCGAGCCTGCGGCCAAGAGGCCCGGATCGAACTGGTACTGACCGATCTCTCGGATGAGTGCGACCGTGGCCGGCNNCACCAAGGGCGGGAAGGGCCATGGGCAGGACGACCCGGAAGAACACCTTCAGGTCGGAAGCGCCGTCCACCCGTGCGGCCTCCTCGATCTCTTTCGGCAAGGCGGAGAAGAAGTTACGCATGAACAGGATGATCCACGGAAGGCCCCATGCAGAGTGAAGCAGGACGAGGGAGAGCAGCGTATTCGCGAGACCCAGATTCACCATGGTTTGGAATATGGGGATGGCCACCATCTGCTGCGGGATGGTCATGAGCAGGACGATCGTGAGGAAGAGGTAGTCTCGGATCGGAAACGAAAATCGCGCGAATCCGTAACCCGCAAGGGCGGCCACGAACATGGGGATCAAAGTTCCAGGGATTGCAATCAGGAAGGAGTTGCGCAAGCCGGTCCCAATCGCGTCGAAGGCCGCCGCGAACTTCTCCGGGGTCGGGGTGAAGCGGTCGAAGTTCCACCATCCGCCAACAATCTCCGGGAACGGGCGAAACGCGGCCATGGCAAGACCGACAAACGGAAACAGCCAAGCGACCGCGAGAGCCCAGGCGAGGACATGAATGACAATCGTGCGGAGGCGGATCATGATCGCTTCACCATGTAGCGAATCGTTGCCACCGTGGCCACCATCGTGAGAATGCTGAGAAGGGTCGCCACCGCCGCCGCAGTCCCAAAGCTGGCAGGAATCTGGACGAAGGCGTAACGAAACATCTGCAGGGCGAGGACATCAGCGGCACCGCCCACGCCACCCTGTGGATTCGTCGCGCCAAAGACGAGGTCGAAGATCTTCAGCTCCCAGAGGATGCTCATCGTCACGACGACGATGGTCATGGGCTTCAGGAGGGGAAACGTGATTCGGGTGAACATCCGGAACGTCGACGTGCCGTCGATTTTGGCAGCTTCCCAGTATTCCTTCGGAATCGTCGTCAGCCCCGCGGAGTAGACAATCAAACTGAATCCGGTCCAGAGCCACACGGAGCCGAAGATGAGCCCAAACAAGAGCGTCTGGGGCCGCTGCAACCAGCCCACGGCGAGGGACTCGACCCCAAGGGCACGGAAAAAGCCGGGCACGATTCCGATCGAACCGTCGTAGATGTAGAGCATGATGATGCCGCCGATGATCAGCGGCGTCACCATTCCAATGAAGATCGCGGATTTGATCCATGAAGCGCCCTTCACATCCCGGAGGACCAGGGCCAGCCACAGGCCGATGAACAGAGACAGGGGGAGATGAAGCGCGATCCAGATCGCGTTGTGGATGAGCGTTCCGAAGGGTGGCGGCTTGGGGAAGCGGTCTAGGTTAACGGTATCTCGACTGTCAAGGACCTCCTGGTAGTTCGCGAAGCCGACGAACTCGCCGTCCGAGGACAGAAAGCTAACGCCAATCGTGGCAAAGACCGGGTAGGCAACGAAGAGGAAGACCAAAAGGAGGGCGGGGACGAAGAAAACGAGACGAAGGGCGGACCGTTCAGCCCGAGATCGTACTCTGTCCCTCCGCCCGCCGCTCCCGCGCCTCCGAAGGCGGCGCAGGAGAGAGGTGAATCCTCGGATGCTCAATCCGCTCACGACGCCGGCATCTTGGCTTGGATCGCCGCCAGGACGCTGTCAAGCTGATCCGGAGACACCCAGAGCAGCTGGAGCTGGCTCCAGAACGTGGTCTGGAACTCTCCGCCAATGACATCGTCCAAGTCCGAGAGAATCTCGACGCCCGTCATCAGCTGCGCGACTCCCTGGTCGACGGCCGGGTATTCGCTGAGGGGTATCCCGAGGGCAGTCGCGATATGGCCGCCCTGCTGGACCTGGATGGTCTGGCCCTCGGAGCCTGCCAACCACTGGAACAGCTGCTGCGCCTCCGCCAGCTCCGTGGTGTACTTGGGGATGAAGAAGTAGTCGCCCCCGAAGACGATTCCCGTCGTCGTCCCCTGTGGCGGCGGCAGGGAGAAGACGCCGAGGTCGCTCGGATCATCGACCAAGCCCGTGATCCAGCTGCCCATGAAGTACAGGGCGTGCAACCCTCCCCACCAGTTCGTGAGGGCGACAGTGTTCCACTCCAGGGGCTCGCTGAGGCACCCGCCCGCCAGAAGGGNNTCGGCGAAGACGGCGCGGACATCCGCATCGGTCCAAGACTTCGTCCCTGCGACGAGGGCGCGATGCATGTCCGCGCCACCGTAGGAGGCGATGAAGTGCTCCGCGACGTCTGAGAGGGGCCAACCCACGCTGTCGCCGCTCACGATTGGCGTCCGGATGCCGTCAATCTGTGCGATCGCTTGGAGAAGGTCCTTGAACTCATCGAAGGTCGTCGGGACCTGGAGGTTGTTCGCCTGGAAGAAGGACTTCCTGTACCAGAACCCAGGCTTGACCTTTCCCGTGTACACGCCACCGTAGACCTCGGTGCCGACCTTGACGGGATCTAAGGCGCCCGGGATGAAGTCCGTCTCGTTGACCAGGCCCGAGACCTCGACCATGTGCTGTTGCCCGTTCGCCTGGATGAACGAGCTCACCATGAAGATCACATCGCCCGGCGCCTGGCCGGCGGCGAACTGGGTCGGCAGGATGGTCCGGAGTTGTTCCTGTCGTATATTCTCGTATGTTACGGAGATTCCCGTGCTCGCGGTGAAGTTCTCGAGGACGGGCATGAATGGATCGGCCTCGGGGCCTGCCCACGGCCCAATGACCTTGATCAGCTGCGGCGGCTGGCGAGGCGTGGGTGATGGGGCGTCAATGCGATAGGTGTACCTCGTCGAGGTAGGCTCACGACTCGTATACGCGGGAGCGCTCGTCGTGGGCGGAGCCGGCGACGCGCCACCGTCCCCCGCGCACAGCAAGACCGGCAAGGGTGCCGGCTGCGAGAGATAGAAAACGGTCAGCCCCGTGATCAGATTCGTCACGATGAGAATGGCCACCACAGCCCCTAGGAGTCTTCCCCGTCCACTCGGCGGCCTGTAGCCCTCGGTCGCACCCCCTGGCTCACCCGGCGTAGTCCCCGCTTCAGCCACTCCTCTTCCTCCCCTGAGAGCTTGGCAGGCGATTGACTCAACACACTTTAGCTTTGCCTGTGGCCGCCAAGGAAGGCCTAGGACGGTTTTCGAACTTCCATCCCTCCCCGGACCGCTCCGTAATGCCAGGGCCTTGGAGACCCCTTCGCCCCCTTCTCGAGTAACGGAAAAACATGGCCTGCGAAAACACATAGGCCGCGGGGGCGATAGGGAGCCGAGGCCATGACAGAGCGCGAGAACCGCCTCGCGACGGAAACCTCCGTGTACCTCCGGTCCGCCGCCCGCCAACCCGTCGATTGGCGTCCGTGGGGGAGCGAGGCATTTCGCAAGGCGAAGGAACTCGACCGGCCGATCCTGCTCGACATCGGCGCCTCGTGGTGCCATTGGTGCCACGTGATCGACCGGGAGTCCTACGAGGACCCGACCATCGCGAAGGTCATCAACGAGAACTTCGTGGCCATCAAGGTCGACCGGGACGAGCGACCCGATGTCGACGCGCGGTACCAGCAGGCCGTGGGCGCCTTGATCGGGCAAGGGGGCTGGCCGCTGACCGCCTTCCTCACCCCTGACGGGAAGGTCTTCTATGGTGGCACTTACTTCCCGCCCGAGGATGCCTTCGGGCGGCCCAGTTTCCGGCGCGTCCTCCTCGCCGTCGCGGATCACTACCGAAAGGCGAAGGCCGAGGCGATGCGGGATGCAGAAGCCCTCCACCAGACCCTCGCCGAGGAACGGGGCATTCTCGGATCCGAGGGGGCCGTCAACGAGACGATGATCAAGACGGCCCTCGAGGGGGTGCGGGGCCAGTCTGACCTCGTGAACGGCGGGTTCGGGACCGCCCCGAAATTTCCCCATGCGGGGACCCTCGAGTTTCTCCTTGCGCGGTACCACCGAACCCGCGAGGACGCCCTTCGGAACCTCATTGTGCGCACCCTGAGGGGGATGGCCCGCGGCGGCGTCTACGACCAGATCGGTGGCGGCTTCCACCGCTACTCCACGGACGCCCACTGGCTCGTGCCCCACTTCGAGAAGATGCTGTACGACAACGCGGGGCTGCTCACGAACTTCGTCCATGCATGGCAGCTCCTTCGTGTCCCGGAGTTCCGAGAGACCGCGGAGGGCATCCTCTCCTGGATCCAAGAAGTCCTCTCGGACCGGGATCGGGGTGGCTACTATGCGAGCCAGGACGCCGACGTAGGGCTGGACGACGACGGTGACTACTTCACGTGGACCCTCGACGAGTTGCGCTCCGCCGTGGACGAGGAGGAAGCCCGCGTCCTCGCCCCACACCTGGGCGTCAACGAGCGGGGCGAGATGCACCACGATCCGAAGAGGAACGTCCTGTATGTCGACAAGGAGGCCGAGGAGGTCGCCGGGGAAACCGGCCTGCCTCTCGAGCGGGTTCGAACCCTCCTTGCGAGCGGAAAGGGGAAGCTCAAGGCGGCCCGCGACCGACGGCCCGCTCCGAGCGTCGACCCGACGGTCTACGCGAACTGGAATGGGATGATGGCGGCGGCATGCCTCCGGGCGGCGACCGCCCTGGACCGTGAGGACGTGAAGGCCTTCGCGTTGAAGACCCTCCATCGAATCCAGGAAGAACTGTGGTCGAAGGAAGAGGGCATGTACCACGCGACCGTGGATGGCCAACGGAAGGTCCGTGGTCTCCTGGAAGACCATGTGTACATGACGGAGGCTCTCCTCGAGGCGTACACGGCGACGGCGGACCCGGCATACCTCCGAAAGGCGGAGGAAGTGATGGCCTTCACCCTGCGTCACTTTTGGGACGGAGACCACGGCGGGTTCCTCGACCTCGCCCGGGACCTCCACGACGGGAGCGATCTCGCCGTCTTGGAAATCCGTCGCCGTCCCCTGGAGGACTCCCCCTACGCGGGCGCGAACGCGGTGGCCGCCCTCTGTCTGCAGAGACTCAACGCCCTCACGGGAAACGACGAGTACCGCCTCCGGCACGACGAGCTCCTCATGGCCTTCGCCGGGGAGGCCGCCCGGCACGGCGCGATCTTCTGTGGGACCTACTTCTTCGCCTCGGAGCTTTGGGTCCACAAGCCCGCGGAAGTCGTCATCCTGGGGCCCCCGGAGGACCGCCGCGTGCGGCAACTCCACGGGGCCGCGTCCCGCGCCTACGCGCCGGGCCGGACCGTCCTGGTGGCGGAGGGCGAGGAATCCTACCTGCCGTCCCTCGTGGAGCCCATGCTCCAGACCCAGGAGGCCAAGGCGGGACCCGTGGCCTTCGTCTGCCGGGGCACCACGTGCTCCGCACCCACCTCGGACCCGGGTCGCGTGCAGGATCTGCTCGAGGGGACGTCTCCGACCTAGCCCGTGTCCCGTGCCGTCCCGGGACGGGGGATTTCAGGGTTCCGTCACGCTTATCGCGCCCCCCTCCCGAGGCTTTATGACACAGTTCCGCGGTGCCCAATTCGGTTTGATACTATAGCCGAGCCAGCGAAGGTCCTCATGATCGGATGTGGGGCCATAGGATCCGTGATTGCGAAACACCTCAGCGCCAGCGACCGAATCGATCAGATCGTCCTGGCAGACGTCGACGCGCAGCTCGCGAAGCGCGTGGCCGCGGCCACGGGGAGCTCGAAGGCGAAGGCCGTGGGGCTCGACGCGGCGGACGGCGACGCCCTCCGCAAGGCCATGAAAGGGTTCGGACTCGTCGTGAACGCGTCCCTGCCCCGATTCAACGAGGGCATCATGGAAGCGGCCCTGGAGTCGGGCGCCCACTACCTCGACCTCGCCACGGGGGACGAGGACCCCTTCAAGCAGTCGGATCGCTGGAAGTCGAAGGGATTGACGGCTCTCGTCGGCATGGGAGAGGATCCCGGGCTGAGCAATGTGTTCGCCCGCCATGCCGCGAACGGCATGGATCGCGTGGACTCGATCCGCGTTCGAGACGGCGAGACCGCGTCGAACTCGGAGTACCCCTTCATCGCCCTCTTCAGCCCGGAGACCCTCATCGAGGAGACCCTGTCGCCCGCGAAGGTCTTTCGGGATGGCATCTGGCACGAGGTCCCGCCCCTCAGCGATTTCGAGGACTACGACTTCCCCGAGCCCATCGGGACCCTTCCCGTCTGCTCCGTGGAGCACGAGGAAGTCACGACCCTGCCGAGGTTCATCGGGAAGGGGGTCCGCTACGTCGACTTCAAGCTCGCCCTGGAGCCTCCGACGGTTCAGATGCTCCGCATGTTCGACGGCCTGGGCCTGCTCGAGCCGGGCCCACCCGGAGGTCCGAGCCCTCGGGCGGCCCTCCTGTCGAGGATCCCGAAGCCCGCGGACCTCGTCGGCCGCGTGGACGGCTATGCGATCGTGCTCGTCGAGGTGAGGGGAGCGAAGGACGGGCAGGCGAAGGTCCACTCCCTCTACGCGATGATGGCCCATCCCGAGGCGTCGAGGAAGTTCGGCGCGACCGGGACCGCGTATCTCACGGGGACCGGCGGCGCGATCGGCGCCCTCCTGCTGGCCTCCGGCGGCCTGAAGGACGGCGGGGTCCTCTCCCCCGAGCATCTCGATCCCGCACCCGTGTTCCCGATGCTCAAGGAGCGGGGGATCGAGGTGAGGGANNGCCCGTCCTCTCCGGCTGAGCCCCGGGGTCACGAGCCCCGCCGTGCGTGCTTCCGCAGGGATGCTTCCATTGCCTCGAGGCCGGCCTCCAGGGTCTCCTCCTCGATCGTGAGGGGCGGCTGGATGCGCAACACCGTGTCGCCGTAGTTCCACAGGGGGATCGTCCCCCGCTTCACGCAGTCGAAGAAGACCCGGCGGGCCGCCTCCGGGTTCTCCACTCTTGAGTCCTTGTCCTTCACGAGTTCGACCCCGATGCAGAGCCCGAGCCCGCGCGTCTCCCCGACGAGGTCCAGTGCCTCCCACTCCCGGACGCGTTTGAGGGCGCTCGACCCGAGACGCGCGCTCCGCTCGGCGATCCGCTCGCGGAGGAGGACGTCCAGGGTCGTCGCAGCGGCGGCGCACGCGGCCGGATGGCCCGCGAAGGTGGTCCCCGCCGCGACCTCCCGCTCCCCGAGGGCCTCCTCGGAGCCGAGCACGGCGGCGATGGGCATGAGGCCGCCGCTGATCCCCTTGCCGATCGCCATCAGGTCCGGCGCCACGCCCGAGTGTTCGATGGCCCACATCTTGCCGGTCCGGCCCAGGCCAGCCTCCACCTCGTCGTCGATGAAGAACCAATCGTGGGCCTTGCAGAGCTTGGCGAGACCCCGCACGAAGCTCAGGGGAGGAATCCAAATGCCCGCCTCGCAGGCCACCGGCTCGAAGATCACCCCGGCGATTCGATCGGGCGACGCGAGGTGACCCAGGATCTGGTCCTCGATGTAGCCGAGCACCCAGTCGCCGTACTCGTCCTCCGTCATCCCGCGAGGACGTCGGTAGGGGAAGGGATAGGGCGCATGGAGGACCCCTCCCTGGAAGGCTTCCCACTGGCTTCGCTCGCGGGCCGACAGGGAACCGATGTTGATCGCCCCGATGCTCAGCCCGTGGTACTGGCCCATGAAGCTCAGGACGAGAGGACGCTCGCGGACCTCGATCGCATACTTGACCGCCCCCTCCGCGGCTCCCGTCCCCGACAGTTCGAAGAAGGCGCGCGTGAGGTTCCTCGACGGACGGACCTCGAGGAGCTTCTCGGCGAGCTCGATCATGGGCACGTGGGGGTTGATCGAGTAGATCAGGAAGCCGTACTGTTCGAGGGCCTTCATCGTCACCTTGAGGACTTCTGGGTGCACATTGCCGAGGTTGTTCGTCGACCATTGGCTCGTGAGGTCGATGTACTCGCGGCCGTCTGCATCGATGACCTTCGATCCCTTCGCCCCCGCGACGATGATGTCCGTGATCCGCGTTTCGTCAGACCAGAACGCCTTGGGCATGAGTTCCCGGTACCGCTTCCAGTACCGCGCGGAGGTGCCTTTCCGTCCCGACGCCGATCTTCCGTCCTTCGCAGCCATCCTAGTCACGGGCCCGACATGGCGGGTCAGGCAATTGACATTTTCCTACGCAAAACGACCGGTCCCGTGGTTATCCCTTAAGGATTAGGTAGGGCGAAAAACCCCTGCCGATTTCGCGAGAACAGGTCCTCAACACCACGCCCCCGGGCCACCCATGGAACCTTTATCGTCGAGGTTCGCCTACACCCTCGCAGGAGAACCTCGACGTGGTCGACCGCGACGCCGGCGTCTTCAAGATTGCCCTCGCCCAGCTTTCCTGTTCACCGAATCCGGGAAAGAACATTCTTTCCGCGACGCGGGCCGTGCAGGCGGCGGCGCGTCGAGGCGCGGAGCTCTGCGTCCTCCCGGAGCTGTTCACGAATCGTTATCTGGGCCAGTTCGACGATGTGTCCTCTCGCTTGAAGGGGGTCCCCCATCACGAATCCGTCCTCGGGCGGTTCACGGAACTCGCCAAGGAGCTCTCGCTGGCCCTCGTGGTCCCCTTCGCGGAGTTCCCTGACCCAACCACGTGCCACAACTCCATCGTCCTCGTCGACGGGGAGGGCGCGATTCAGGCCCGCTATCGCAAGACCCACATTCCCGATGCCGAGGGCTACCGCGAGGGTCTATACTTCCGGGCGGGGGACCTGGGGTACACGGTCGCATCCCTCGGGCCGATCCGGCTCGGCCTCGCGATCTGCTGGGACCAATGGTTCCCGGAAGTATCGCGTATCCTCGCCCTACGAGGCGCCCAGTTGATCATCTACCCCAGCGCGATCGGCTCGGAGGTCCATCCTGTCGCCCTCGGCGACGATGATGTCGAGCCCGACTTCGATTCCCGACCCGCATGGGAACTCGTGATGCGGGCACAGGCGATCATGACGGGCGCCTACGTCGCGGCCGTGAACCGGGTGGGGCAGGAGGAGCGCATCCGATTCTACGGCGGAAGCTTCGTGGCCGACCCGTGGGGACGGGTTTTGAAGAGGGGCTCCACGACTCGCCCGGGAATGATCTACGCGACCCTCGACCTTTCCCGGATCGCGAAGGCAGACGCATACTTCGAGTTCTACAAGTACCGGAATCCGGCCGCCTACGCGGATCTCACGAGCCCCGCGTCCGACCTCACGAGGCCCGCCGGAGAGGGGGTGCCGTAGCTTGGCGGAACAGCGGACACCCGCGGCGGACGGCTTCATGATGCCTGCGGAGTGGGAGCCGCACAACGCGTGCTACATGGCATGGCCATGCCGTCCGGAGACGTGGTTTGGTTATTACGCCGAGGCAAAGGCCGGCTATGCGCAGGCGGCCCACGCGATCGCCAGGTTCGAGCCGGTGATCATGCTCGCGCCGGCTGGCCTCGTCCAGGAGGCCTCGGAATCCATCGGTCCCGGCATCGAAGTCCAAGAAATGGACATCGATGACTCGTGGGTCCGGGACAACGGACCGATCTTCGTCCGGCGGGAGGACGGACGCATCGCCGCGGTCAAGTTCCGTTTCAACGGCTACGGGAACAAGTTCCTCCCCTACGACAAGGACGCGAAGGTACCCGAACGACTCGCAGAAGGGCTCGGGATGGTGCGCTACGACGCGCCGATCGTCTTGGAAGGCGGGGCGATCAGCGTGGACGGGCAGGGCACCCTCCTGACGACGGAGCAATGTCTGCGGAATCCGAACCGGAACCCGGAGCTGAGTCGGGAGGAGATCGAAGGAATCCTGGCGGACTACCTCGGGGCCCGCCGGGTGATCTGGTTGGGCCGAGGCCTCGAAGGGGATGTCACGGACGGACATGTCGATGGGATCGCCTGCTTCGCGAGACCCGGGCTCGTCCTCGCGGCGTATTCGGACGATCCCTCGGACCCGAACCACGCGGCCCTCGCGGAGAACCTCGCCCGCCTGGAGACTTCGACGGACGCGAAGGGTCGGTCCTTGGAAATCGTGAAGCTCCCGCAACCGAGGTACGTCGACCTCCACGGCCGTGCCGTGATCACGTCCTACCTCAACCACTACATCGCGAACGGCGGAGTGGTCGTCCCGATCTATGACCTGCCGGAGGATGGAAAGGCCCTCGAGACCCTTCGGTCCGTGTATCCGGGGCGGGAGGTCGTTGGCGTTCCCGGGACGTACCTCCAGGTGGGAGGCGGCGCCGTCCACTGCATCACGCAGCAGCAGCCCGGAAGCGCTCCTCGGGGAGCGCGGCAGGGCCACGGTGGCAAACTAAAAGGCCCTCGGAGAAATCGCAGGGCGTGAACCCCGCGCCGCCGCGATCGGCGTTCACGCGTCAAGAGAGGAAGCTCTTGGACGCCCTGGACACACCCCGTCGCGTGCAACGTTGGCTCGAGTCCCTTCCCTACAACCACGAGGAGGACGGGGAAACCCTGCGCACGTTCCGGGGCGTCGTCCGCGAGGGAGAGGCACACTGCCTCGAAGGGGCCCTGTGC
>JABAOD010007577.1_pt3 | contig 13806 bp, 22 predicted proteins | sample 7062151 | NCBI WGS metagenome assembly JABAOD01 (sample SAMN14538626, study PRJNA623070) | marine sediment metagenome | biome: marine biome [ENVO:00000428]; feature: marine pelagic biome [ENVO:01000023]; material: deep marine sediment [ENVO:00002113] | place: India: Gulf of Khambhat ...
GCCTGAGCGGCTTCGACCATCGGGATGTCGTCCGGATCGTAGCAGCGGTGGTGGTGCCCATCGAAAACCACCCGGATTCCGGTCTGGCGATGGAGGCGCAGCACGTCAGCGACGCCAAAGCGGCTGTCGTCGTTTTCCACCACCAGCCGTCGGCGAGCCACCGCGGACAAACAGTCGAGTCGGCGCGCAAAGCGCTCCAACGCGTCGCTCCAGTCACCATAGACTCCACCGACGTGAGTATTCACCACCGCGTCGTCGTCCAGGCCCATCGCCTCCAGGATTTCAGCCTGAACTTCGATGTCGGCCATCGACCGCTGTGCCAGCTCATCGTCGGGTGTGTTCAGCACAACGAACTGTCCCGGGTGGAAAGACATTCGAACGCCCTGTTCCCGAATCGCTGCACCGATCAAATCTAGGCGCCGGCGGCTTTCTTCGACCTGGCCGTGGAACTGTGGATGATCCGGATGGGTTGCATAGGGAGCCAATGCCGAGGCCATGCGATACATGCCGATCCCCTGGTCATGCAGGTACTCCAGGACACGGCTGAGGTGATCCAGGCTGACCCGCAGGCTGGGGCCGCTTGACCAGCGTCGCGAATCGTGGGAGCGCAAACCCGGCCGACCCAGGACCTTCACGGCAAAGCCCAGCCGGGGTCGCCGATCTGTCTCTCCCGTCGGCTTCTGCGTATCAAAGGGATTCACTGGAAGCCTTTCAGGATGTCACGCGTCGCGGATGCCTGGCCCTATGTCCGGTGGGGTGGCCCGTCACAGCATGGGGCCTCGCAGCGGAGAGGATCGATGTCGCGGAGGGTCCTTCTAGAACTCCCTACGTGTAGTCCATCCAACTCCCGGACCCATCTGGCCACCAGGATCCACCTAGTCCGCATTCCGCATCACGCGATCTACGAGGGAGCGATCTTGCAGAAACGCTCCGCGGAGGGCCTGGGTGTGCATGGTGCCTCTCCGCTGCTCGACCCCCCGCATTGCCGTGCACAGGTGAAATCCCTCCACGACCACTGCAACCCCGAGCGGATCCAAACGATCGTCAATGAAATCCGCGATCTCAGCCGTCATGCGCTCCTGAACCTGCAGTCGACGGGAGAATGCATCCACAATCCGCGGGATCTTGCTCAATCCCACCAGCCGCCCCTGCGGGATGTACGCCACATGCGCCTTGCCGTAGAAGGGCAGCAAGTGATGCTCGCATGTGCTGTAGAAGTCGAGGTCTGCTACCGTCACGGGCTCATCGTAGTCCTCATGGAAAACCGCACCGTTGATGATCGCGTCCAGGTCCACATCGTATCCGCTGGTGATCTCTCGCAACATGCTCGCAACCCGCCGGGGGGATCCCTAAGGCCCTCACGTTGCGGGTCCTCGCCTAGCTCGACGAGCAGAGTGTGCACCGCTTCAATCATCTCCAGTGGGGGCAACTGCTCGCCCCGAACGGCCATCACCCGTTCGAGCCTTCCTCTCCCAGCCAATTCCCGCCCGACGACGAGATCAGGCATAGCATCGCTGGCCCCTTCAAGGTTGAGAGCGCTCGAAGTCATGTCTAGACCTCCCTATCTAGCACTCTTGCCGGTGGACACAATATCAGATATCGCGCGAAGTGTCAACATCTTGTCTAGATAGTGTACAAGGTTGCGTATGTAGAGACTATGACGGCGGTGGGCCTTTCCCCCCAACTTTGCAGGCCAACCCTGGATCCCACTCCTCCGTAGCGTGGGTCATCACGGTCACGGGTCTGGACCCTGGGGGACATTTGGGATTCAATCACTCCACGACATGGGGTAGTCGGTAAGAACATGGACAGACCTGGCGAGGAGAGCGGCAAACCAGCTACGAGAGGGGCAAAATCGACGATGAAAGGGGCAATTCGGCGACGAGCGAGAAACCGAGTCGCCAGTCCGCAGGGGCGACGGGGACCTCAGGTGCGCGACTTGCACGTCTCGAGGAAAGATGTCACAACCAGCGGACGGAAGGGCGAATAGTACCAAAGTCCCGCAGAGCCAATCGTGTCTTCCATCGGTTCAGACAATGCTCTCATCTTTTGGAAGGGAGGCGTAGGTAGTGAGAGCGTTCCTATTCCTTATCTTCATCGCCGGTTCGCTCGCGGTTGCATTCAAATGGGAGGACGTCCCGTCCGCCCTGCAACCATACCTTCTGCCGGTGGCTGCAGTATGGGTGTTCGCCTTCCTCCTCATCATGATGGGTTGGGGCCGCTCGGGTCAGGCCGTAGCATCTACCCGTTCCGGCTACTATCCCACTCCTAAGTACCGGCGAACGGAGAAGCCCTTGCCACCCCAAGCCCGCCAGTCCTAAGTGGCAGACCGGCGGTAGAAGCAGAGCGTCGGGCAGAAGGCCCGACGCTCTGCCCTTTCCCCAATCGCAGAAGTCAGTCTCGGCCGGCCGCCTCCATGTCGCCTAGCTCGTACAGAATGGCCGCGGCGGCCACCAGTCCGGCCGTTTCCGCCCGCAGAACCCGAGGCCCCAGCGTCACCGGCACCGCCCCATAGCGGGATCCTTCGGTCAGCTCGCCTCTGGTGAACCCTCCTTCAGGTCCGATGAAGAGGTTCACAGAGAACGGGGGATGCCGCCGATCGCGCAGGGCTTTCCGAAGGGGCAATCCGATGTCGTCGCCATCTCCGGTGCGGGATGACCGTCCCCCGGCGCGCTTTGCCGGTACGCCGCGCCCATCGCCCCCGGAGGACTGGCGAGTCGGTCTCGAGTTCGTCGGCCTCGTCTCTTCTTCCCTGCCCGCAGGGCTGGCCACGAGAGTTACGCCTCCCTGGCTCGCCGCCTCCCAGGCTTGCCGCAACATCAGCGGCCCCTGCAACTCCGGCATCCGTCCCCGACCAGACTGCTCGGCAGCCTCCTGGATGATACGTCTCCATCGTTCCTGCCGTTCGGAGCTCACGTTGTCCAGGCTGGCGATGATGGTGCGCTGGGACACCACCGGTACAAAGGCCACCACCCCCAGTTCGGTGCCCTTCTGGAGGACGAATTCGAAGGATCTCCCCTTCAGCACCGCCTGATACAGGGTGATCTTGGTCCGAGGCTCGCTCGGGGCGAGGGTCTTCTGAAGGACCCGGCCCCGAACCTCCTCCCGATCCACCAGGGTCAGATGGATCCGATACTGCCACCCGGAGTTGTCGAGGACCATGATCTCCTCGCCGGCCCTGAGTCGCAGCACATTCCGAATCTGGTGGACCGCGGGACCCTGGAGAACAGCCTCATTTCGCCTCAACCATTCCGGCGGCACGAAGAAGCGATGCACTAGAGAGCCTTACCCAAGTCCAGACTCTGGGTCGAGTACCCCTGGCTCTCGTACAATTGGCGAGCCTCCTCGTGATGGGCTGCTACGGTTACCCCCACCTTCACACAGCCCCGAATCTTGCCCCAGTCCTCTGCCACCCGGAGCAGCCGCTTCTCCAGGCCCTGTCCGCGGAAGGCCTCCGCCACGAATAGATCCATCACGACGGCCCGTCGCAATCCGGCCGCATCCGCGCTCTCTTCCATAACCCATACATAGCCTGCCATCTCTCCTTCGTCGCTCCGTGCCACGAAGGCGTCGTTGGGAGAGCCCTCTTCGTCCCTGATGCGATTCACCCGCTCGAAAGCCTGCTCGGCGACCGCACCCCAATCGGCTCGACTCTGCTGCTCCGGGCCCAGACGCGCCCAGGCGGCGAGCTTCTGAGCCTCCATGATCACCATCCAGTCTCGATCGGTGGCATCATCGATCCCGATCGCCATCCTCATTCCCCTTCTTGCCGGCCAGGGTCACCCAATCGCCCTGCGCCCGGCTCTCGATCCCCTCCAAGCCGTAGGCTCCGAGCACCAGCCGGCACTCCGCCTCCCACCCTGCCAGGATTCCTCCCGCAATGAAGGCACCGGAGGGAGAAAGTTGGCTGAGGAGTCCCTTCTCCACCATCTCGATGATGGTGTGGGCCAGGATGTTCACAACAATCAAATCGAAGGAGCGAGACCCAATCAACTCCTCCGATCCCTGGACAATCTCAACCGTCGCACCCACTCCATTGGCTCGCACGTTGGCCCGGGCAACCCGAAGAGCCACGGGATCGGTGTCCAGAGCCAACACTTCATCCGCGCCCAGCTTGGCGGAGGCAATCGCCAAGATGCCGGATCCGGTACCCAGATCGAGGACCGCCGTCCCCGGCCGCAGGTACTCCTCAAGCGCCTCGAGACAGAGTTGCGTGGTGGGATGCGACCCGGTGCCGAAGGCCAACCCAGGGTCCAGCCGGAGAATGATCTCGCCAGGGGCCTCCTCGTAGGGGATCCAGGAGGGCACGACCACCAGCCGCCGGCCTACCCGTTGCGGCCTATACCCCTCCTTCCAGGCCTCTGTCCAATCGGTCTCCTCCAGAGGAGTGAATTGGGGCTCCGGGATCGGCCGGATCTGCCCAAGGTGCCAGAGCGCCCGCTCCACTTCCCGCCTCCTCCGATCTTGAGAGGAATCAGGGGCGAGGAATGCCTTGACCAGAACTGTATCCGGCTCGCCTTTGCCGTCTGGTTGCGTCTCCACGACGGCGCCGCCCTCTAGGTACCTGGCGAGGACCTCGGAGACGGCCTCGGCAGTTTCGGATTCCACCGAAACACTGATCTGCAACCAGCGCGACTCTTTCATAACAAAAAGAGGCTGGGACCGATCCCAGCCATTATAGCCCCGCGCGGGGACCCCTCCAACGGTCGGCTTGCCTTCGGCGCCTCAGGCCCTGTTCACAGGTAGGAGGCTTTCTCCATCTCAAACACGGCGCCGGCTACGCCGAGCCTCGAAATGCCTCCAGGATTCGGTCGAGGAACCCTCTCTCGCCTTGAGGTATGGGTTCCTTGCCGAGAGTCTTCCCCAGCTGGCCAAGGAGGTCTCGCTGCTCGTCGCTCAGCTCCGTCGGGGTGACCACGTACACTGTCACCAACTGGTCCCCTCGCCGCCTTCCGTTCAAGTGAGGGACTCCCAGGCCCTTGAGCCGAAGGGTCTCGCCGGTCTGCGTGCCGCTCGGAAGGGCGATCGTCACCTCGCCGTCTACGGTGGGAACCTCCACTTCGTCACCCAGCGCCGCCTGGGCGATGTTGATGGGCAACTCAAGCAGAATGTCTGAGTTCTGACGCTTGAAGAAGGCGTGAGGGCGGACAGCGACGTCGACATACAGGTTGCCAGGGGGTCCTCCTCTGAGCCCTGTATCCCCTTCTCCAGAGAGTCGGATCCGGGTGCCATCGTCGATCCCAGCAGGGATGGTGACGGCTATCCGGCGCGTGGCGCGCACCCGCCGGCCGCCTCGACACTCTTGACAGGGCGTGTTCGCCACCTCGCCTTCTCCCCCGCAACGGGAACAAGTGGTCACACTCACGAAAGATCCCAAGAGTGACTGGCGGACGTGCCGTTCCTCGCCCGTCCCGTTGCACACGGGGCAGCGGGACGGTTCCGTCCCCGGCTCAGCGCCCGAACCCTGACAGCGCGGGCAGGTCTCGAGCCGTTCGATCTCGATCTCCTGCTCGGCTCCAGAGATCACGGTTTCGAATTCGACCGTCAGCCCGATACGCAGGTCTCGGCCCCGCTCTGCCCGCACCCGCGGCCCCCGAGCGCGGGTCCCGAACCCGAAGAAATCCTCGAAGATGTCGGAGAATCCCCCGAAGCCCATTCCCATGTCGCCAACTCGGCCGAACCGGTCGTACCGGGCGCGCCGCTGGGGATCGCGCAGCACCTCGTAGGCCTCGTTGATCTCCTTGAACCGCTCCTCCGCCTCAGGGCTCTTGTTCACATCTGGGTGGTACTTCTTGGAGAGCCGGCGGAAGGCCCGCTTGATCTCATCCCGCGAGGAATCACGCGGAACGCCTAGGGTCTCGTACAGGTCACGGGGACTCATGGATTCTCATGCGCGATCGGGGCAACAGGAGAAAGTATACCTCAGCTACCGAGCCTCAGGCAGACCAATGGAAGCGAAGACTCTGGATCACCCGGCTTCGTCGGGTGGTCGACGGAGCCGCTTCACCTCGGAGCGGCGCTTCTTCTCTGCCAGGCGCCTCTCTCTCGCCGTCCGGGAGGGACGGCTCGGCTTCCTCTTCCGAGGCCGGCGCAGGGCCTCCGCCAGGAGCCGCCGAAACCGCTCCGTGACGTCCTGTCGGTTCTGGGCCTGGCTGCGCGTCGCCTGAGAGGTCAGGTGGAGAACGCCTGCCGTATCGATGTATCCCGACAGCTTCTCATGGATCCGCTTCTTGTCGCTCTCGCTCAGGCTCGGCGAATCGTGCACGTCGAATGAGAGCTCTACCTGGGTCTCCCTCCGATTCACGCGCTGGCCCCCCGGCCCGCTGCTTCGAGCGAACCGGAACCGGATCTCGGTGAAAGGAATGGCGACCCGAGCGTTGATGCGAATGTTCCTGTCTTCGCCCCTTTGCCTATCCTCTGGCTCTGTCATCCCTGTCCTGGCTCTCGGTGTCTGCCTAGGCGGCTCTGGGTGACAACTCTCCAAGTGTGGCCCGTCAGCGCTGCACGGACGCGATCGCACACCGCCTCGATCGCCTCCCTACCGCCTCGAGGAGCCTCCGGCCAGTCATCCACCCTCGGCCCCCAGTACTCCCGCGGCGCCCCTGGATACCGAGGAACCACGTGCATGTGGAAATGGGGAACCCCATCCCCGATTACGAATGCGTAGATGTGTTCTGCCCCTTCCACCTCCATGAGGGCTCGCGCGAGCCTGGACGCCTGCCACGCCACAGCCTGGGATTCCTCCTGGGTGAGGTCCCCGAGTCCCGGTGCATGGCGCTTCGTCTCAACCATGAGATACCCTAGGTAGGCCGTCTTCTGATTCTCTCGGGTATGAGCGTGACCCGCATAGATCAGGTCGTCCTGGTAGATCGCGCCCCCCGGGACGATGAAGAGGCCGCGATGCTTCTGGCAGATCACGCAATCCGACGGAAAATCATCCTCTAGTGCCATATCCCGATCCCGCCCCGGATCGTCCCGTCCCCCGCTCATTCCTGGGAGACGTCGGACTCATCCTCGGCGGATGAGCCGAGAGGCTTCTCCATGGTGAAGAGCGGAGTGCCGAGGAGATCGCGGGGCCCCTGGTCCGTCCGGCGGAAGCCAAACCGCTCGTAAAGTCGGATCGCCCCAGAGAGAAACGGAGTGCTGCTGAGATACATTCGCAGCACGCCTGCTTCGAGAGCATGTGATTCCACCTCTTCGAGCAGGCGGCGCCCGATCCCCTGTCCCTGCGCTGAAGGAACTACCGCCATCCCCCTCACGTACAGTCCGTCCTCTCTCTCCACAGCCGAAGCGGTGCCCACAACTTGGCCCCCCTGTAGGGCGATCCAGATCGGGCCCTCCGTCATTCTGTCCACGACCTCTTCGCCCGGAAGCGCGGTCGCCGCGAAGCCTTCGGGAGTGTAGAGGTGTTCGAACTCTGCGAATGCTTCGAACAGAAGCGAGGCGATCGCCTCAGTGTCCTCGGATGCAGCCCGTCGAATCTCGATGCTCAAGGAGGGTTCACACTCTCAGCTAGTCCCGAGCCATCCCGACGACGGTCTGTCGCAGGAGCAGATGGGTCACTATCCAATCCGTCATTACTCCTCGATGGCTCCCCCGATTCGCCGCAGGTGCTCCCTGAAAGTGTAGGAGGGATCCGCGTCTCGCCTGGACAAGAACTCCTCGAACTTCAGTAGGTCCCGCAGCGTGGTGCCAGTCTCCACCGCCCTTGCCTGACGCCGCTCGGCCTGACGAATAGTCTCCGCAGCAGTAACAACCTCGCCGGCCCTGCTCAGCGGCACGAAGAGGACGCCGTCGGCATCGGCAAAGACTACATCGTCCCTCCCCACCGCGAAGTCGCCAAATCGAGCCGCCTCCAGCGCTTCCGGCTCCCGCTCGTCCAGCCGCTGAGGTCCCGAAGGAATCGCTCCGTAGCTGAAGACGGGAAAACCGATCTGAACGAGATCCGCCGTGTCTCGGTGGTAGCCCCAAACCACCATCCCAGCCAGTCCGGAGGCCCTGGCCTCAAGCGCGCTGAGATCCCCCACGCACGCCTCATCTCGTCGGCCTCCATTATCTATCACCAGGACATCGCCTTCCTCAGCTGACCCCATCGCCTCGAGAATGATGTCCACGCTGCCGTAGTGCCTAACCGGCACGACTTGACCGGCCAGTTTGCTCCCTGTGACGACTCCTCGAATCCCAGGTGGTGCAGACCGAATGGGCACCCCCTCGCGGAGGCAAGCGTCCGCTACCAGTGGCGTTGACACCTCAGAGAAGCTCTCACTGAGACTCTGGTTGTCCATTCGATCCTCCATCGCTAGGCAGCCCGCCAAGCGCAGGGAGAACTGTCCAATGGCTCCCGGCCTCGGGCTGCGAGACATGGCAGCCGTCTAGCTTGGCACGAAGCTGACATTGAGACTCTGGTTCTCTCTATGCCTGCGCGTCGGAGTTGGCTGCCCGAAGAACACCTCTACCCAGGAAGCCCGCGGACAAGATGAGCGATCCGGTCACGAAGAAGGTGAGTCTCACCACCCACCACTCGGCCTCTAGATATGGCTCCGTGCCGTGATAGATGTCCGTGAGCGCTAGGTAGCTCGCCACCAGCCCGACCAAGGCCAGCACACTCAGGCCCAACGTCACGAACGCGTACCGTCTCAATCCACTCATGAGCTTCCTCCTTGGCACCTAGCAGACGCCCGATTCACAGATAACGGCGAACCTTCTCTCGGTACTTCCGATACTCGTCTCCGAATTGACCCTCCAAGAACCGTTCCTCTCTGCGGACGGACAGGAAGTGCATCGGGACAATGACGGCTGGGAAGAGGATGACGAGCCACAGGGAGTTCACTGCCAGGGATATTCCCAGGTATATCATCGACCAACCCACATACATGGGATTCCGGCTCCACGAGTAGGGTCCACCCGTGATGAGTCTCGTAGGAGATTCGATATTCATCTCCCCCGCCTGTCTGGTGGCCCGTGCAGCAAGACTCAGACCTCCCAGGATGAGCGGTGCGCCAAGAGCCAGACCGATCCGCGAATCAGGAAAGATGCCGTCGGGACGGAAGAAATGGATGACGAGCCCCAGGATCAACCCGCCCAGGTGTTCGACTGGGATGGGGAAGTTGCTCCATCTCCAGTTCACCCCTATACCCCCTCGGTCGGACGGACTTCGCCTCGGTTCTCTTCCGGCTCCGATCCGGGCGCTCTAGTGATCCGTCTAGTAGATCGGCGGGAACAAGAAGGAGGTCCGAGCGACGTGCTCCTTCCACTCCTCGCCAAACATGCGTTCGAGGGCCTCCTCCTCTCGACTGGCGTGGGCGATGGCCGTGGGCACCATGAGCAATGGCGTAGCGACCAATCCCCAGAGGCTCATCAGCCCGATCGAAAGGCCGAGGAATGCGATGATCCACCCCAGATAGTAGGGATGACGAACGAATGCATAGGGCCCGGTGGTGACCAGGGTGTCGCTCACGGGCTCTATATCCCCGATCTTCTTGCTCGGCCTCCTCAGGTGAAGGCCTGACCAGATCACCAGAAGAACGCCGGCTCCGAAGCCCCCGAAACCCAAGGCCCTAGACAGCGTGCCATCAATGGCCAGACTATCCCTGCTGAGGAGAATGATCACCAGGACCGCGATATCAGCGATCTGATGTGCCCAGAACACCACTCTGTCGCTCATCAAAGGGCTCTCCTTCCCGCCGTAGGGCTCTGCCGTGGCTGAAGCGGGTCAGGTGCCAGCGCACAGTGTCCGGGCCTCGACCCGCCGGTGGTACCCGAAGACCGCTACCCGGTGGACTCGCTCGATCCGAAGACCTCATAGTGGTGAACCGTCACCTCNNAACACCACGGCCTGGGTCCAGTCCTCTCCCACCGCCTCCTTCAGAGCATCGACGTTCTGCCACAGCGAGACGATGCAGCACTCCCCGGCATCCCCGTCGATGGGTTTTCCGAAGTAGTAACCGAGCATGCCACGCTTGGATTCAAGCCAGGGAGCCGCTGCCTGCTCGGCCTCCTCCTGCCACTCTCCGAGCTTTCCCTCCCGGATCTTGGCTCGAAACACTCTCACGATCATGTTTCCTCCTCCCTGTGCCTCACCCCTCCTGCCTCCGAAAGAGTGAAGGCAGGATTCCGGCCCACAGAACGAGCGCCATCGCAGCGAAACCCAGGATCTCCCCCGGCACCGGTCTCCTGAAGAACTCATCCGGCGGGAAGGAGATCAGCGCGTAGGTGATGATCTGATGAACTGCCAGCGGGATCGACGCCAGGGCCACACCCCCGAACACGACCCCGTGCACCATGAGGTACCCCCTGTGGAGAAACGACTGCCCGCGCTCCTCTGGTCCCTCCACGCGATCGCGTAGGGACCAGTGCAACAGGAAAGCAAGGATCCCAATGGCTGCGAACGCTCCACCAGCGTAAAGATCCTGGGTTCGAAGCGACTCATCGTAGCGGATATCCGACTCCTCCACGAACCGGAAGCTTGTCCGCCCTTCCACCTCTCCCAGATAGCTGAAGGGCGTTCCCAGCGCATAGGCGAGACCGGCCCTGATCAAGAGACCGCCCCCCGTGAAGAGAACCAGCGCTGCCAGGAACATCATGGCGTAGGCGTAGAACCGGTGCAGGAAGCGTTGCTGCAGGGACTCCGGTTCCCTCTCGGACCGGATGTACACAATGGCAGCGACCAGGACCGCCACGAATCCCAACATCAAGATCAGCGGAATCAGCACATCAGCGCCTATGGCCATCTAGCTCCTCCGTAGCCAGCAGGAAGAATCCCCGAACGGGCATGTACTCCGTGCACAGTGCCCCACGTCGCATCCGGGCGGCATTATTCACTCGCTCCCTCTAACCCAGGCAAAGAACAGCTCAGTCCCAGATACGNNTCATTCAATTCAGCCGCGGCTCCAAACAAGGACACGAAGTCCCGGTAGTCGTCGAAGCCCTCGTCCTGGGCGCTGAACGAGTGGACCATCATCATCGACTGCACGGCATGGAATCTCGGCGCCTCAAGCACCGCCGATGCAGTACGGTGAAGAAGCTGATATCGGATCGGTCCTATCTCCATGCCCTCCAGTTCAAGAAGGCTCCTGATGAACTTCAACCTCTTCCTCTTGCCTGAAGAGGCGTCACTGAGCCAATCCTGCACAGTGGGACCGAAGGGCTCAGCTACCTTTCCCTCGACCGCCATCGAGACTAGCCCCGAATCGGTACGGGCCAGAACCCAGAGATCGCTCTGGGATGGCGTACGTCCCCCGGGCAGTGCCACTTGATGCTCTGGAATCGCCAGAAGTAGCTCAATACTCGTGAACCTGCCCGATTTGGCCAGAACCCGACGCACTGATTCAGGGAACCCATCGGCCTCCTGCCAAGCGTGCGCCAGGGCGTGCGCTGAGTATCCAGCCTTCCACTGTCTGTCCGGCTTAGCGAGGAATTCCTTCCAGTCGTTCGCTGATGATGCTGGAACATAGACCAAGGGCATGGGATGACCTGCCAACTAGACCGCTAGCTGGCCGCCCTCCTCAATCTCGAGCGCTCAGGAACGCCTTCCATCAGCTCTTCAAGCTTCGATAGCCCGATCGGTCTCTGGCCGTTCTTCTGCATCCTTCCAGCAGCCTCCCAGGCAATCTGGCCCGGGCCATTGTACGCCTCCTCGAAAGTCCCGTCCGGTTGGATTTGGATCACCAGAAGATGATCGGGGTTGATGGAGATCCCAATGGAGCGGCGCTGCGTGGCCTTTATCTGAACCAGACGGCCGTCCAGGGCTCTCGCATCATGCCCCTCTTCTGACGCCGGCAATAGCTCCAGCCCGTAGGCGTGGGCGGCGAGTACTTCTCCGATGCTTCCGACTAGATGACCATCCGGCGTGAATCGCCGGTGAGGGAACAGCTCCTCCAGCTTCGCTACGGTCGAGTAGATCTCCCGAATCAAGGTCGGAATCTCTTCAATCGCCTCTCTCTCAGCAGAGTAGTTGCCGCCCATCTTTCCACTAGCCAATCAAGGCGGTCTCAGATCAGGTTGGCCTTGTAGTAGTGTCGCAGGTATTCGAAGTAGCCTCTCTCTTCACTCGATGGCCGGAAGACGCTACTAGTGAAGACCTTATGAAGGACCTCCGCCATGGACGCAACATCGGGCGCCTGAAATGCGTTCCAGTCCGTATCCGTGGGATGTCCAATGTTCTGCAAGTGGACCTTGTTTCTCAGGGGCCGAAGTTTCTTGAGGGACGCATAGACGGAGTGGTCAGACCCCAGAACCCTGTGCCTCTCCGCCTTCTTTAGCATCGCATCGAAGGTCATCTCCTCCAGCTTCGGAGAGGCGAGACGGGTGAGAATGTGAGAATCAACCTTCGTGATTCTGCCGTCGATTCTCTTCGGGTTACCTGGCGCCACCGCCTTTAGTGCCCACTCCGTCACAGAGTGCACGCCTCTCGCTACCAGGAGATAGTGGAGTAGCGATTCAATGATCGCGCACCCCACTACGATGATCGTCTTCCGNNCCGCGTCTGAGTTCTGAGAACTGAGCTCAGCTTTAGGTCCTTCAGGCATCGGTCCAAGAATTCGACATGCTGCAGGTTGTAGGCGATGTTCCTGCGCAGGGCGTATGTGTGACGGTAGCCCCGGCCTGAGTAGATGACCTTGATTAGAAGGTCATCCAAGCGCTCTATCGGGACAGGGTACCAGCCCGAGCCAGATTCGTTGACTCTAGTCAATCTGGACATTGCGGGACCTACCACTCTTCTGGGATTGACCCTTCGCTTCGATTAGATTCCTCAATCTTCCCCATCCTGGATCCAAGGAATCCTCGGGGCGCTCCAATAGTCCTTTCCATCGGTCACCCACCTGCTCCTCATCGATCATCCCGAGAAAGGTCTCGAGAGCAGGCTGAAGGGCATTGCCGATACCCGTAAAGTCCCAGCCCTTTCTTTCTCTCTGCGGATAGACCAGGTGAACGATCTGCTTGTCGACATAAAAGACCAGTTCGTCGTACTCCAAGGCAGAGGGCAGCTCTCCACGCGCTTCGCGCCAGTCGCCTTTCTCCTGGAAGAAATGCTCAGCAACCATGTCGTCTTGTCGTACGCGTCTCTTCTTTCGCTCCCTCTGTTCCTCGCCATAGAAGAAGTCGACCAGGTTTCTTGAATGAATGGCTCCAGCTTCGATGAGCAGCTTCCTGGTCAATTGGTCGTCAACACCCTCTTCGAAGGCCTCCGCGATTCCAGTCAGCATCTGCCACTCATAGAAGAGCCGGTCAGATGCGCCCCTCAGATCCTCTGCCGTTTTCGACTCCCACCCGGTGTCGGCCATGGTCTTGTAAGCGAAGCGGGGGGCTTGCGCCCCCCGCTCGTTACTCGTCTACCTCTTTGAATTCGCCTTCGACGGTGCCTTCGTCCTCGGGCGGAGGCTCGCCGCCAGGTTCGCCTCCTCCCGCCGCCGCCTCCTGCTGGTACATCTCGGCCCCGATCTTCTGCATCGATTCGGAAAGCTCGGACGCCTTCTGGCGGATGAGGTTGATGTCCTGGCCCTTCATAACCTCGCGAACCTCCGCCACTTTCGATTCGACCTCTGACCGAACCCCATCGGGCACCTTGTCGCCCAGGTCTCCCAGGGTCTTCTCGGCAGCGTAGGCCACGGAGTCTGCCTGGTTGCGGACCTCGACCTCCTCCTTGCGCTTGGTGTCCTCCGCCTCGTACTTTCTAGCGTCCTCAACCATCTTCTCGACCTCTTCGTCACTGAGGCCGCTCGAGCCCGTGATGGTGATGTTCTGCTCCTTGCCGGTGGCCTTGTCCTTGGCCGAGACGTTGAGGATGCCGTTGGCGTCGATGTCGAA
>JABAOD010001155.1_pt1 | contig 13800 bp, 12 predicted proteins | sample 7062151 | NCBI WGS metagenome assembly JABAOD01 (sample SAMN14538626, study PRJNA623070) | marine sediment metagenome | biome: marine biome [ENVO:00000428]; feature: marine pelagic biome [ENVO:01000023]; material: deep marine sediment [ENVO:00002113] | place: India: Gulf of Khambhat ...
CGGCATCTTGTGCAGGGTCATGCCCGGCGCGCGCATGTTGAAGATCGTGGTGATGAAGTTGATCGCGCCGAGGATCGACGACGCGCCCGCCAGATGCAGCGAGAAGATCGCGAAATCGACCGCTGCATCCGGGTGGCCGAGGGCACTCGACAGCGGCGGATAGATCGTCCAGCCGGTGCCCGCGCCGCCGCCGATCAGCGCCGACAGGATGAGCAGCGTCAGCGCCGGCGGCAGCAGCCAGAAGCTGATGTTGTTCATGCGCGGGAANNCCGATCATCAGCGGCACGAACCAGTTGCCGAAGCCGCCGATCAGCGCCGGCATGACCACGAAGAACACCATGATCAGCCCGTGCGCGGTGACCACCGTGTTCCACAGATGCCCGTTGGGGAATCCGTCGCTCTGCATGTACTGGACGCCCGGCGCCTCCAGCTCCATGCGCATGTAGATGGACAGTGCCAGCCCGATGAGCCCGGCGATGAACGCCAGGATCAGGTACATCGTGCCGATGTCCTTGTGGTTGGTCGAATAGAGCCAACGCCGCCAGCCGGTCGGCGTGTGGTGCTCGTCATGCGCATGCGCGCCTGCTGTCACTTCGGCCATGGTTGTTCCTCTTTACTGGCGCTGCGTTATTCGACCGGCGCGGTGTGCGCCACGCGGACCGGCGAGTCCGCGGCCGGCTCGTCGACCCGCGCGAACTCCTCCTGCGCCTTCTCGACCCAGGCGTTGAATTCCTCTTCGCTGACCGCCTCGATAGCGATCGGCATGTAGCTGTGATTGACCCCGCACAGCTCGGAGCAGAAGCCGTAATAGACGCCCTCCTTGCTGATCTCGACCCAGGTCTCGTTGAGTCGGCCGGGGACGGTATCGAGCTTGATCCCGAGTGCCGGAACGCCCCAGGAGTGCAGCACGTCACCCGCGGTCAGCAGCAGCCGGATCTTCTTGCCGACCGGCAATACCACCCGGTTGTCCGTCTCCAGCAGGCGCTTGCTCTTGTCCTCGAGGTCCTCCTCGGCGACGAGGTAAGCGTCGAACGTGAAATTGCCGTGGTCCGGGTACTCGTAGCTCCAGTACCACTGATGGCCGATGACCTTCAGCGTCATGTCGGCGTCCACGACCTTGTCCGCGAAGACCATCAACCGATAGGACGGCACGAAGATAATCACCAGTATGATGACCGGAACGGCCGTCCATACCACCTCGATCAGGGTGTGGTGTGTGGTCCGCGACGGCGTCGGGTTCTTCGACTCGCGATAGCGATAGATGACCCAGACAAGCAGCAACAGGACAAACAGCGAAATCGCCGAAATCCAGAGCAGGAGCTCGAAATGGAAGTCATTGATGCGTTGCATCGTCGGCGAGGCCGGCTCCTGAAAGCCCATCTGCCAGGGCACTGGCTCACCCGCGATCGCCGGCACGCCGGGAATCGTCAGCAATAGCGCCGCCAGCGCGGCCAGTCGCATTGTCACGGTAGTCTCTCCCGTCTCTGACCCTACACAAGAGCCGATTATCTGCCTGCGGACCCGTGGTCCGCAGCCCGATCCGACACGAATTTTCGCGGCATTCTATTCAGTCGCCACCGCCGATCAAGCGCCATGGACACCGCGCCGCACCCGCAACATGCGGGCATCCCCACATTGGCTGGGGGATTTGTCCACGGATTCGCCGGATTTCTCAATCTTTACGCCGCGCGACATTTTGTCGCAACCGATTTCGGGGTATAATTGACATAGATCAACGCGCGACGTCCGAAGAGTCGTTCCCGATCCGTCGGCGCACCTTGCGGACCGCCACCCAGACCACCAGGATCACCAGCGGGATCGACAGTCCGGTGACGAGGTCGACCGGCACGGGCACGCCGGCGGCGGAGGCGCCCTTGGCGGCATAGCCGACCAGCCCGACGAGGTAATAGCTGATCGCGGCGACGGACAGCCCCTCGACGGTTTCCTGCAGGCGGAGCTGCAGCTTGGCGCGCCGGTCCATCGAGCGCAGCAGGTTGCGGTTCTGCTCCTCCATGGCGATGTCGACGCGGGTCCGCAGCATGGAGGTCGCCCGGGCGATCCGCTCGGCCAGCCGGTCCTGGCGCGCGGCGATCGCCTGGCAGCTGCGCATCGCCGGGGCCATGCGCCGCTCCATGAACTCACCGAACGTCTGCAGACCTTCGATCCGCTGCTCGCGCAGTTCGGCGATGCGCTTTTCCGTGAGCGCATAGTATGCGGCCGTGGCGCTGAACCGGTAGGTGTTGGCGGAGGCAAGGCGTTCGATGCGTGCGGCGAGCCCGGTCAGCTGCTCGACCATGCTGCGCTGCTCATCGAGGCCCTCGAGCCGTGTCATCCGTTCGGTAATCCCGGTCAGCTCCCCGGCGGTGGCGCTGATCTCCGGTCCGGCACTGCGGGCCAGAGGCAGGGCCAGCAGCGCCATCAGCCGGTAGGTCTCGATTTCCAGAAGCCGCTGCACCAGGCGCCCGGCCTGGCGGGGGCGGAGGCCGGCATCGCGTACGAGGAACCGTCCGAAACCGTCGTCGTGGAGCCGGAAATCCGTCCACGCCTCGGCATTGCCGCCGGACATCGCGCTGCCTGCCAGGCTGTCCTCGGCGAAGATCTTCTGCAGGCCTCGGGTGCTGCCCTTGGTCTTGCCCGCGGGCTCGAACAGCAGATGGCAGGCGACCAGCAGCTCGCCGGGGCACGCGGCGAGCCAGTCGGCCGGCACCAGATCGGTCACCGGCTCCTGGAACGCTGCCGTTGCCGCCCCCTCGGCGATGAAGGTGAAGCTGGTGAATTCCGTGTGCCGCTCCCAGCGACAGCGGAACGGGCCGAGATCGCCGGAAAAATGGTTGGCATCGCCGGCCGGCGCCGCCACGCCGAAGCGCCGGCACAGCTCGGCGAGGTGCGCGCGGTCCTGCGCCGCCGCCCCCTCGCCGGTCAGCCATGCCATGTGCGAGGCGCGCGCCGGCGCCACCAGGGTCTCGAACGGGCGGGCGTGCACTTCGTTGACCAGAAGCCGGCGCAGGCCGTGTTCGGTGAAGTTCGCCATGGGGATTGCCTGGTTGGATTGCCTGCCGAGATTGCGCGGGCGCGGAAATTGCGCGCCAGGGACCTATATAATGGTGTAATGCAGAAGCGGGCGTCGCGACAATCTGGAAAAGCGGGTAGGACGAACGATGAGTGACCTGAGCAGGACCGACGAGCTGTTCTTTACGCGGGCCGGACTCGACCGGGCCGAGGTCGAGAAGATCGTCGACGATGCGCTGAACGGCGCCGACGACGGCGAGCTGTTTCTCGAATACTGCCAGTCGGAAGCGGTATCCTTCGACGACGGGCGGATCCGCAGCGCCAGTTTCGACACGGCGCAGGGGTTCGGCCTGCGCGCCGTGGCCGGCGAGGCGATCGGCTATGCCCATGCGAGCGACCTGAGCAAGGAGGCGATCGAGCGCGCCGCCGACACGGTAAGGGCGGTGCACGCGGGCCACGGCGGCACCATGGCGGCGCCGCCGGCCGGCACGAATCGCGGTCTCTACAGCGACGAGAACCCGCTCGGCGGTTTTGCCTTCGAGGACAAGGTCAAGCTGCTCAGCGACATCGATGCCTATGCGCGCGGCCGGGACAGCCGCGTGCGCCAGGTCAGCGCCTCGCTGGCCGGCGAGTGGCAGGCCGTGCAGATTTTCCGCAGCGGCGGCGAGCGGGTCGGCGACATCCGCCCGCTGGTCCGGCTCAACGTCTCCGTGGTCGTCGGCGACGGCGAGCGCATGGAGAGCGGCAGCTACGGCGCCGGGGGACGGTTCGGCTTCCAGGCGTTCTTCGATCCGGAGATCTGGAGGGACCAGGTCGACGAGGCGCTGCGGCAGGCCCTGGTGAATCTGGACTCGGTTCCGGCCCCGGCGGGCGAGATGGACGTGGTGCTCGGCCCCGGCTGGCCGGGCATCCTGCTGCACGAGGCGATCGGCCACGGCCTCGAGGGCGACTTCAACCGCAAGAAGACCTCGGCCTTCGCCGGCCTCATGGGCGAGCGCGTGGCGGCGCCGGGCGTCACCGTGGTCGACGACGGCACGCTCGCGGACCGCCGCGGCTCGCTGACCGTCGACGACGAGGGCACGCCGACCAGCCACACGACGCTGATCGAGGACGGCATCCTCGTCGGCTACATGCAGGACCGCCAGAACGCCCGGCTGATGGGCGTCAAGCCGACCGGCAACGGGCGCCGCCAGTCCTTCGCGCACGTGCCGATGCCGCGCATGACCAATACCTACATGCTGGCCGGAACGCACGAGCCCGACGAGATCCTGCGCGCGGTCGACAGGGGACTGTACGCCGTCAATTTCGGCGGCGGCCAGGTCGACATCACCAGCGGCAAGTTCGTGTTCAGCTGCACCGAGGCCTATCTGATCGAGAACGGCAAGGTCGGCGCGCCGGTCAAGGGCGCGACGCTGANNCAAGTTCGTGTTCTCCTGCACCGAGGCCTACCTCGTCGAGGACGGCAAGCTCGGCCCCGCGGTCAAGGGCGCGACCCTGATCGGCAACGGCCCGGACGTGCTGACCAAGGTCTCCATGATCGGCAACGACATGGCGCTCGACACCGGCATCGGCACCTGCGGCAAGGACGGCCAGGGCGTGCCGGTCGGCGTCGGCCAGCCGACGATCCGGGTCGACGGGCTGACCGTCGGCGGCACCGCGGCCTGAGGCTGCGACCGGCGACCGCCCATGACCCTAGCGACTCGAAGCCCGGCGGGTCCGGACCACCCGGACGAATTGCCCTGCAGTTGCAAACTGGATTAACCGGACCTTAATACCCTGCGGCGATTCTGGGGCCGCCGGCGCGCGTCCCCTGTGCCGGCGGCGCACCGGGGCCCGTCACGTTGCGCCGCGCCCGGGTAAAAGGAGATCCCAAATGGAAGCGATATTCTGGCAGGTCTTGCCCGTCATCGTCATCGTCGGCCTGGGGTATGCGGCCGTGCGGTTCGATTTCGTCAGCCAGGCCGCCAATGAGGGTATAACCCGCTTCGTTTTTGCCGTCGCCCTGCCGGCATTGATGTTCCGGAACCTGGCCATCGTCGACGTCGCCGCAAACGCGCAGTTCATCTGGAAGCTCCTGGTCGGCTACTACGTCGGCGCGCTTGCGGTCATGCTGCTCGGCATCGCCGTTGCCAGATTCGCCTTCAACAAGGGCCGGGCGGAACAGCACATCCTTGCGGTCGGCGCATCGCACGCGAATGTCATCCTGCTCGGCGTGCCGGCGGTGTTGCTCCTTCTCGGGAACCGGTGGGCCATGCCGCTGCTTCTGATCGTCGGCCTGCACGGGCTGTTCATGGCGATCCTGCTGACGGTGGTCAGCCGGATCCGTGCCGGACAGGCCGGCGAACTGCCCAAGGCGATCTGGCAGACGTTCCTGAACCAGGCCAAGAATCCGATCTTCATCGCGCTGGTCGCCGGCGTGCTGTACAGCGTGCTGGATCTGCCGCGCCTGCCCGACGCCGCGAATACGGTGCTCCGCATTCTTGGCGACGCGGTGCTGCCTGCTGCCCTGTTCGGTCTCGGCGGCATGATGGTCCGCTACCACTTCGCCGGCCAGATCCCCGAGGCATTCGCTGTTTCCGCGCTCAAGCTGGTGGGCCACCCGCTGCTCGTCTGGTGGATCGCCGGCCCGCTGCTCGGGCTGAACAACTGGGCCTGGGTTGCGGCAATGGTCGCCGCAATGCCTGTCGGGTTCAACATGCACAATATGGCCAGCCGCTCGCAGCAGGGCGCCGCCCTGGCAAGTTCGTCGACCGCGCTGTCCTCCCTCGTTGCGGTGGCCACGGTGATCGGGCTGCTGTATTTCCGGAGCGGTTAGCCCGGCGCCGGACAGGATCCGCCAGTCGGCTTCGCGGCCGGTCGCGGCGCCTCCGGAAGGGTGCGCCGCATTCCCGGATTTCAGTAGGCGTATTCCTTGAACAGCGGATCGACGCTGCGGTTCCAGCGGTTCTCGTAGGCGTCAAGCAGTTCCTCGGCCGGAGTAGTACCGGTCTCCGCGATTTCGTGCAGGGCGTTCAGGTAATGCGCCTCGTCCTCTCCGAAATGATCCTGCGCGGCGCGGGCCGTGAGTCCGTCCTTGGCGATGGCCAAGACGTCCTTGGCCAGGTCCTGCAGCGTGCCACCGCGGAATTCCGTCTTAAGTGCCCGGCGGGGCGCCTCGGCGCGCAATGCCTCGCGCTCCTCGGCCGACCAGTCGCGGCAGAGCCTCCAGGCCGCCTCGAGTGCGGCATCGTCGTAGAGAAGTCCGACCCAGAGCGCCGGCAGGGCGCACAGCCGCCGCCACGGCCCCCCGTCGGCACCGCGCATCTCCAAATAATGCTTCAGCCGCACCTCCGGAAAAGCGGTGGTGAGATGGTCGGCCCAATCGCCGAGACCGGGGATCTGGCCCTCGAACCCGTCGAGCCGGCCGGCCATGAAGTCGCGGAACGACTTGCCGGCGACATCGACATAGGTGCCGTCGCGATAAACGAAATACATCGGCACATCGAGGAGGTAGTCGACCCAGCGCTCGAAGCCGAAGCCCTCGTCGAACACGAATGGCAGCATGCCGGAGCGGTCGGGATCGGTGTCCGTCCAGATGTGGCTGCGGTAACTCAGGTAGCCGTTCGGCCGGCCCTCGGTGAACGGGGAATTGGCGAACAATGCCGTGGCCACAGGCTGCAGCGCCAGCGCGACCCGGAATTTCTTCACCATGTCGGCCTCGGACGAAAAGTCCAGGTTCACCTGCACGGTGCAGGTCCGGGTCATCATGTCGAGGCCGAGTTTGCCGCGGGTGGGCATATACCGGCGCATGATCTTGTAGCGGCCCTTCGGCATCCACGGCACATCCTCGCGGCTTGATTTCGGCTCGAAGCCGAGGCCGATCATGCCGGCACCCATCTCGCCGCAGATCTCCTTGACCTGGCGCAGATGCTCATTCACTTCGTGGCAGGTTTCGTGGATGTTGCGCAGCGGCGCGCCAGACAGCTCGAACTGGCCGCCCGGCTCCAATGTAATCGAGCAGCCATCCGCCATGCGCAGGGCGATGATGTTGTCACGCTCAAAGACGGGCTCCCAGCCGAACCGCACGAGTCCCTCGAGCAGCGCCCGGATGCCGGGACGGCCCTCGTAGGCGAGCGGCCGGTGGTCCTTCAGGTCGTAGACGAACTTCTCGTGCTCGGTACCGATGCGCCAGGCGTCGCGTGGCTTGCAACCTTGTTCCAGATACTCGACGAGCTGACGCTTGTTGGTGACCGGACTGCCGCCGGCGCTCGATGGTGCTGACATGTCGCTCAAAACCGCCCGTTCCGCGTGTCGTGCATACGCCCGGACGGCCGTTCCCGCCAGTCGCCGAGCGCGGACTGCCAGCACGCCAGTGCCGCCAGTGCCGCCGTGTCGGCCCGAAGGATACGGGGCCCCAGACCGACGGCAGTAACAAAGGGGAGATTGCGCAACGCGTCAAGCTCCGTCTGCTCGAATCCGCCCTCCGGTCCGGTCAGGATTGCGCAGGGCTCCGCGGGTCCGAGCTCAGCCAGAACGTCCCGAATCGGTACGGCGCACCCGCTCTCGGCACACAGCAGGATCCGGCGGCCGTCCGGCCAGCTGCCGAGAATTCGCGCGAGCGGCGCAGCCTCGCGGACCTCCGGTACCGTCAGCCGTCCGCATTGCTCGGCCGATTCGATCGCGTTCGCCGCCATGCGCTCGCGCCGTACCCTCTCCACGATGGTGCGGCGGGTGATCGCCGGAACCAACGCGGATACCCCCAACTCCGTGGCCTTCTGCACCAGAAAATCGAGCGGGGCGCGCTTGACCGGGGCGAACACAAGCCACAGGTCGGTCTCTGGCGTCTGCTCGCGCAGGCGGGTTTCGATCGAGAGCGAGACGGCGTTCTTGGCCAGCGATTCGATTCGGGCGCGCCATTCGCCGTCGCGCCCGTTGAACAGCGCGACCATCGCACCGGGCGCCAGTCGCAGCACGTGTGCGAGGTAATGTGACTGGCCGCGTCCGAGCGTCACCGGCACCGCCGCAGCGAGCGTGTCTTCCACGAATAGCCGCGCCTCGATTTTTCGCTCCATGCTGTGCCCCTCGGCCGTCCGTATCATCTCCGCTTGTCGCGGCGTTGCGACGGCGGCAAGATTATCCCATGAATGACGGGGCACAAAGGCGCGCCGACGCCTCCGACATGCCGCGTGCCGGCTGGATCGACCGGCTCGTTCCGGCGCCGCTGCACCCCTGGATCCGACTGGCGCGCCTGGACCGCCCGATCGGCACCTGGCTGCTGCTGCTGCCGTGCTGGTGGAGCGTGGCGCTGGCCACCGCCGCGCAGCCGGGGCCCGCTTGGCCGGATCCGATTCACATCCTGCTGTTCGCGATCGGCGCCACGGTGATGCGCGGGGCCGGCTGTACGTGGAACGACATCACTGACCGCGAATACGACGGCAGGGTCGCGCGAACCGCAATGCGGCCGATCCCGAGCGGCCAGGTCACCGTTCGCGGCGCGCTCGTGTTCATGGGCCTCCTGATGGCGACGGGACTTGCCGTCCTTCTGACCTTCAACCCTTTTGCGATCGCCGTCGCCGCGGCGTCACTCTTGCTGGTCTTTCCCTACCCCTTCATGAAGCGCATCACCTGGTGGCCGCAGGCCTGGCTCGGCCTCACCTTCAACTGGGGCGCGCTGGTCGGTTGGGCAGCAGTTGCCGGAAACCTCGCCGCTGCGCCGCTCCTGATGTACGCGGCGGGTTTCTTCTGGACGCTCGGGTACGATACGATCTACGCCCATCAGGACAAGGAGGACGACGCCCTGATCGGCGTGAAGTCTTCGGCGCGCCGGCTCGGCGCCCGGACCCGGCCCTTCCTCTGTCTCTTCTACGGCTTGACGATCGTGCTTCTGGCCGCGTCGGCATGGTCGGCGGGGCTCGCATGGCCGTTCTACGCGGGCCTCGCCGCGGCCGCGGTTCAGCTTGCCTGGCAGGCGGCGACGGTCGACATCGATTCGCCCGGCGATTGCCTTGCGAAATTCAAATCCAACAAATGGTTCGGCCTCGTCCTGCTGGCCGGGATCGTGGCAGCAGGCCGACTCTGAACGCCGGCCGCCATGGCCGGCCTCACACCTTGTCAATGACCTTCTTCAGCAGGCCCTGGACGGTCTTCGCGATGTCTCCGAGCTTGGGGTTGTCGATCGCCGCCATGGAGGCGATCGGATCTACCGCCGACACCTCCACCTTGCCATCCGCGGTCCCCTGCAGAATGACGTTGCACGGCAGCATCGTCCCGATCTTGTCCTCCGACTGCAGCGCCTGATAGGCATAGTGGGGGTTGCAGGCCCCGAGGATCGTGTAGGGCTTGAAATCGACGTCGAGCTTCTTCTTCAGGGTCGCCTTCACGTCGATTGTCGTCAGCACGCCGAACCCTTCGCTCTGCAGCGCGGCAGTCACGTCATCGATGGCCTTCTCGAAGGGCCGGTCGATCGTCTTGCTGAAATGATACGTCATGATGCCTCTCGTCGGTATCTCGATGGGGGTGAAGCTGCGCCGGACGGCGCAGGGTTGTCTGACATATAGGATTGCCGGGCCCCTTGTCACCACTCTGCAAACGCTAAGCATTAAGGGCCGGTTAATCTGTATCGGTTACACAGGAGGATGTTTTTGCTGAACATGGAGGAAGGACCTGATGAAACGGCTTATCGGTACGCTTACAGTCCTCGCAGTGGTTGCCGTCGCGGCGGGACCTGCGGTTGCGGCGGAAGGCAGCATATCGCGCGCCCAGTTCACCTCGGCGGTTCTCGACCGCGAGCCCGTTGACGAAGTCACCAGCATCAGCAGCAACACCGGGAGCGTTTTCTTCTTTACCGAGTTCCGGAATTTCGAAGGCACCACCGCGACGCATCGCTGGATCTATAACGACGAAGTCAGATTCGAGCTGTCCTTCAAGATCCGCGGGTCGCGCTGGCGCGTCTACTCGCAGAAGACCCTGCCGGCGGAATGGCTCGGCGACTGGAAGGTCGAAATCGTCGCCGAGGACGGCAGCGTCCTGGGAACCCACGTCCTCCAGCACGCCGGCTCCTGATCCGCCGGACTTGCCCGGCCCGGATCAGACCACCAGTTTTCGGGCCGGGTGGGCGAACGGCACGGCGTCGGTCGCGATCGCCGCGCTGCAGGCAGCGCGGAAGCTAGCGTCGTCAACCAGCCTGACGACGAAGTCCGTTGGATTGGCCTCCGGCGAAACGCGTCTGCGCACGATCTCAAGGACCTCCGTCGTCGTCCGTGCCCGCGGGCGCCGACCTTCGGCCGGTGCAGCGGCCATCGCCACCGCCGTCCCGTCATGAACCAGGTGCCCGTGTTGACTGACATACAGGTGGACGTCGCTGAGGCGCGAACCGCAGTCCAAAGCAAGGTCGATATCCTCGATCACAGCGTATCGGTAGTTGGCGGCGCGTAACTCGGTGTCGTGCATGATGGCGAGCTGGCGGTCGTCGAGCCAGGTTACCGACAGGGTGACCGCGGTGCCGGGCGCATGCTGGAGCATCGCCGGCACCGCACCGTAGGCGGTGATATGGGCCGAATAATAGATGTCGAAATCGGCCAGCCGCGCGCGCTGCACCGGGATCTCGCCGGACTCCGCGAATTTCAGGGTCAATTGTTGCGGCGACTGGTTGGAGCCGATCGCCAGGACCGGCGTCCGGCCCGCCCGCGCCGCCGGATCGAACCCGGCGACCGCACCGCCCCTCCAGAGATATGATCCTGCGGGTATCGCGTATGGATAGTCCCGCGCCCGTGAGAGCTTCGCGGCGCGGTCGGACGATGTGCCCGTTGTCATCGGGCCGTCCGGCGATTGGCCGACGCGGTCGGCGCGATATGCCGTCTCTTCCCGCATCGGCAAAGACTTAACACGCGGCCGCACTCGATTGAAGCACCGTCATCCCCTTGACGCCGCTGCCGCGACGGTCTGTATAGGACCGGAACCCGAGCCCGGACCCGGAACCATGTCCTATTCCTCCCTGCGCGACTTCATCCACCATCTGGAATCGAGCGGCAAGCTGGTGCGGGTCTCCGCGCCGGTTTCGCCCGAGCTGGAGATGACCGAAATCCAGACGCGGCTGCTGGCGACCGAAGGCCCGGCGGTGCTGTTCGAGAACGTCGTCGGCCGGGACGGCCGTATTTACGACATGCCGGTGCTGGCCAATCTGTTCGGCACCGTCGAGCGCGTTGCCATGGGTATGCAGCGCGCGCCGCACCAGTTGCGCGAACTCGGCGAAACGCTCGCCCTGCTGCGCCAGCCGGAGCCGCCAGGCGGCTGGCGCGAAGCCATCGACATGCTGCCGATGGTCAAGACGGTGATGGCCATGAAGCCGAAGACGACCGGCCGTGCGGCGTGCCAGGAGGTCGTGCTGCAGGGCGAGGAGATCGACCTTGCGCGGCTGCCGGTGCAGACCTGCTGGCCCGGCGAGCCGGCGCCGCTGATCACCTGGCCGCTGGTGGTGACCAAGGGGCCCGGCCGGCACCGCACAGACGACCACAATCTCGGCATCTACCGCATGCAGGTCATCGGGCGGGACGCGACCCTGATGCGCTGGCTGAAGCATCGCGGCGGCGCCCAGCACCACGCGCGCTGGAAGGCGGAGCGGACAGAGCCGTTTCCCGTGGCCGCCGTGATCGGGGCGGACCCGGGAACACTGCTTGCGGCGGTGACGCCGGTTCCCGACACGCTGTCGGAATACCAGTTCGCCGGGCTGCTGCGCGGCAGCAAGGTCGAGCTCGTCGAGTGCAAGACGGTGCCGCTGAAGGTGCCGGCCGACGCCGAGATCGTTCTGGAGGGACATGTCTCCCTCGACGAACTCGAGGACGAGGGACCGTACGGCGACCATACCGGCTACTACAACGCGATCGAGAAATTCCCGGTGTTTCGCATTTCGGCGATCACCATGCGGCGTGACCCGATCTACCTGACCACCTTCACCGGCCGTCCGCCCGACGAGCCGAGCGTTCTGGGCGCGGCGCTGAACGAGGTTTTCATCCCGTTGCTGCAGCAGCAGTTCCCCGAGATCGTCGATTTCTGGCTGCCGCCCGAGGGCTGCTCCTACCGCATCGCGGTGGTATCGATCAAGAAGGCGTATCCGGGCCACGCCAAGCGGGTGATGATGGGCGTCTGGTCCTATCTGCGCCAGTTCATGTACACGAAATGGGTCATCGTCGTGGACGACGATATCGACGCGCGCGACTGGAAGGACGTGGCCTGGGCGATCTCGACGCGCATGGACCCGGCGCGCGATATCACGCTGGTCGAGAACACGCCGATCGACTACCTCGACTTCGCCGCGCCCGAATCCGGGCTCGGCTCGAAGATCGGGCTCGATGCGACCGACAAGTGGCCGCCGGAAACGAAGCGCGAATGGGGCCACAAGATCCGCATGGACGATAAGGTGATCGACAAGGTCTCGGCAATGTGGCCGGAACTCGGCCTGCCTGGCGACGGCAAGCCCATCTGGAAATAGCTGGCCGCCCCGAAACGGAAATCGAAGACGCGCCGCTGGCCTCGCGGCAGTGGGATGGCTATATAGGTCTCGGTGCGGCGCGACTGGCCCGCCGCGCCGCATGCCCGCAACCGGACACCGAGCGCCATGCCGAAACACCCCCCGCAGACCGCCCTGTCGGATACCGACGACGCCCTGAACCTGCTCGACGATCTCATCGGGATGGCCAAGGCGGGCGGCGCCGATGCGGCGGATGCCCTTCTGGCCAACGGCGTTTCGCTGTCGGTGGCGCAGCGGCTTGGGCGCCAGGAAAAACTCGAACGGGCCGAAGGCAACGATCTCGGCTTGCGTGTCCTGGTCGGCCAGAAACAGGCAATCGCGTCATCGAACGACTGGACACAGGACAGCCTCGGCGAACTTGTCGAGCGGGCCCTGGCGATGGCCGCCGCCGTGCCGGATGACCCGTATTGCGGTCTGCCGGGGCCGGACGAGATCTTTGCCGGTCCGCTGATCGACCCGGAAATTTGCGACGACACCGAGCCCGACATCGAGACCCTGACGGCACGGGCCAAGATTTGCGAGGACGCCGCACGGGCGGTCGAGGGGGTGACCAATTCCGAGGGCGCCGAGGCAAGCTGGAGCCTGACCGAGATCGCGCTGCTCGCTTCGAATGGATTCGCCGGCAGCTATGCGGTCTCGCGCCATGGCGTGGGCACCGCGGTGGTCGCCGGCGAGGGCGCGAAGATGGAGCGCGACTACGAATTCTCGACCGCCGTGTTCATGGCCGATCTCGACGATCCGGCGGAGGTCGGCGAACGGGCCGGCATCCGCGCCACCAGCCGTGTCGGTGCACGCAAGGTCGAAACCGCGAAGGTTCCCGTGGTTTACGACCCGCGCGTCGCCAACTCGCTGGTCGGGCATCTCGCGGCAGCGGTGAACGGCACCGCGGTGGCGCGCGGCACGAGCTTCCTCAAGGACATGATGGGCAAGCAGATCTTTGCCGACGGGATTGGCATCGTCGACAACCCGCACCGCAGCCGCGGCCTGCGGTCGAAGCCGTTCGACGGCGAAGGCATGGCCAACCCGCCGATCAACCTGGTCGAGGGCGGCGTGTTGAAGAACTGGGTGCTCGACCTGCGCTCGGCCCGGCAGCTCAAGCTGCCGACCACCGGCCGGGCGGCGCGCGGTGTATCCTCGCCGCCGTCGCCCGCCGTCACCAATCTGTTCATGAAATCCGGCACGGTCACGCCGCACCAGCTGATCAAGGACATCAGGAGCGGGTTCTACGTGGTCGAACTGATCGGCTTCGGGGTCAACATGATCACCGGCGACTACAGCCGCGGCGC
>JABAOD010012984.1_pt1 | contig 13780 bp, 11 predicted proteins | sample 7062151 | NCBI WGS metagenome assembly JABAOD01 (sample SAMN14538626, study PRJNA623070) | marine sediment metagenome | biome: marine biome [ENVO:00000428]; feature: marine pelagic biome [ENVO:01000023]; material: deep marine sediment [ENVO:00002113] | place: India: Gulf of Khambhat ...
GCATCGGCGCCGTTCACGGTGCAGCCGATGGGCTCGGTCGCCTACAAGATGGCGCGGGTGGCGGCCGGTCTGGAACCGGCCACGTGGACGCTGGTCCCCAAGCACGAGTGGGACGTGGCGGCCGGCGCGGCGCTGGTCCTCGCCGCCGGCGGGGTGGTGCGCTGTCTCGACGGCACCGAGCCCGACTTCAACCGGCCCGCGCCCAAGCTGGACGGCCTGATCGCCTGCGGCGCCGCGATCGCGCCCGAGGTGCTGGGGCTGCTCGACGTCCCCGCCAGGGATTGAGGCGCGGGCGTAGGCTGGCGGCGTGGCGGCCGACCTCGTCGTGCGCAGTGGCCGGGTGGTGCTTCCGGTAGGAGAAAGGCCGGCAGGGATCGTGATCGCCGGGGGCCGGGTCGTGGCCACGGTGGAGCCGGGCGACACGCCGCCCGGAGTACCGGTCGCCGACTACGGCGACGCCGTCGTGATGCCGGGGTTGGTCGACTCCCACGTCCACGTCAACGAGCCGGGCCGCACGGCGTGGGAGGGTTTCGCCACTGCCACCGCAGCCGCGGCGGCCGGGGGCGTCACCACCATCGTCGACATGCCCTTGAACTCGATCCCGCCGACGACGACGGCCGGCGCCCTCGAGGAGAAACGCAGGGTGGCGGCCGGCAAGTGCCGGGTCGACGTGGCGTTCTGGGGAGGTGTGGTCCCGGGCAACCGCGCCGCCATCGGCGCACTGGCGGCGGCCGGCGTCTGCGGCTTCAAGGCGTTCCTCGTGGACTCGGGAGTCCCGGAGTTCCCGCCGATCGGGCTGGCGGAGGCAGCGGCGGCGTTGGATACGCTGGCGCCGATCGGCCTACCGCTGATCGTCCACGCCGAGCTCGCCGGGCCGATGGCCGCCGCGCAGCAGACCTTCGCAGCCCTCGAACCGGCGGCCCGGCGAGACTATGCCGCCTACCTCGCCTCGCGGCCGGAGGAAGGCGAGGTCGCCGCCGTCGTCGCCTTGGCGTCGCTGGCGGCCCGCCGGCGCACTCCGATACACGTCCTTCACCTCGCCGCTGCCGGTGCGCTGGCCGAGTTGCGGCGGGCCCAGGACGCCGGGGTGCCGATCACCGCCGAAACCTGTCCGCACTACCTGGCTTTCGCGGCTGAGGACGTGCCCGCCGGCGCCACGCCGTTCAAATGCGCGCCGCCGATACGCGATGCTGCCAACCGGGAGCGGCTGTGGGCGGGCTTGAGGGCCGGGACGATCTCCATGGTGGTGTCGGACCACTCGCCGGCTCCGCCCGCGGTGAAGGCGCTCGGCTCCGGCGACTTCGGCGAGGCATGGGGAGGCATCTCGTCGCTGCAGCTCCGCTTGCCGGCGGTGTGGACCCATGGCGCCGCTCGGGAAGTGACTCCCGCCGACCTCGGGTCGTGGCTGGCGGCAGGGCCGGCCGCCCTCGCCGGGCTGGGTGGGCGGAAGGGCGCGATCGTTCCCGGCGCCGACGCCGATCTCGTGGTCTGGGATCCCGAGGCCGAGTTCGTGGTGGACCCGGCGACCCTCGCCCACCGGCATCCGGTGACACCGTATGCTGGACAGCGTCTGCGCGGGAGGGTGGAGGTCACCTACCTGCGGGGGCGGCCGGTATACGAGGCGGGGCGGCTGAACGGGGACGCGTTCGGGCGCCTGCTGCGACGAGGCGAGGCATGAGCGAGGCGAGCGACTTCGACGACCACCCCAACCTGGCATCGGCGCGACTCGGCGCGGTGGCGGTCGCCGCCAACGACGAGTTCTTCGCGCCGAAGGAGAGCCTCGTCAGCGATGTGGCGCCGGTGTTTCTCCCCGGCGAGTACACCGACCGCGGGAAGTGGATGGACGGGTGGGAGACCCGGCGGCGCCGTTACCCGGGGCACGACTGGTGCATCGTCCGCCTCGGCGCGCCGGGTGTGGTGAGGGGCGTCGTCGTCGATACGGCCCACTTCACGGGGAACTACCCCGAGTCGGCATCGGTCGAGGGTGCGTCCTTCGGATCCGACGAGGAGGCGGTCGATGCCCCCGACGAGCGGTGGCTGCCGCTCGTTCCCAAGTCTCCGCTCGCCGGCGGCACCGAGAACCGTTTCCCGGCCCAGGAGGGCCGTCTCGTCACCCACGTTCGGCTCAACATCTTTCCCGACGGCGGCGTGGCGAGACTCAGGGTGCACGGCCGCATCGTGCCGCGGTGGGCTGCGGTTGCCGGCGGCGGGCAGCAGCTCGACCTGGCCTCGGTCGAGAATGGTGCTCGGGTCGCCGCGTGCAGCGACGAGTACTTCTGCGAGCCCGGCAACCTGCTCCTTCCCGGAGCGGCGCTGAACATGGGTGATGGCTGGGAGACGCGGCGGCGGCGAGATCCGAGCAACGACTGGGTGGTGGTGCGATTCGGGGTCGCGGGCACGATCGAGCGGGTCGAGGTCGACACGTCGTTCTACAAGGGCAACGCGCCCGGGTGGATCTCGTTGTCCGGCAAGGACGGCGGGAGCGGCTGGCGGGAGCTGCTCCCGCAGTCGGAGGTTCGACCGGACTCCAGCAACGTCTTCGAGATCGGGCCCGCGCCGCCGGTGCGGGAGCTGCGCCTCGACATCTACCCGGACGGGGGCGTGGCCCGTCTGCGCGTCTGGGGCAGGGCCGACCCCCGGTCGCTGGCCGACGCCGGGACGGACCGGCTCAACGTGCTCGACACGCAGGCGGCGCGGCCCGAGCTGGTGAGCTGCTGCGGCTCGAACGCCTGGGTGGAGCGGGTGCTGGCGTCGCGCCCCTACCAGGGCTTCGCGGAGCTGCTGGCCACCTCCGGCCAGATCTGGTGGGAGCTCGATCCCGACGATTGGATGGAGGCATTCCGCGCCCATCCCCGGATCGGGGAGAGGGCGCCGGCCGGAGCGCCCGGGAGGGCCGCGGTGTGGTCGGGTGAGGAACAGGCGGCGGTCCAAGCCGCCGGCGAAGGGGTCGCGCCCGCGCTGGCGCAGGCGAATTCGGAGTACGAGCGGCGGTTCGACCACACCTTCATCGTGTTCGCCACGGGGAAGACGCCGGAGGAGATGCTGCGCCTGCTCGAAGAACGGCTCGCCAACGACCCGGCGGAGGAGCTGGAGGTGGCCGCGGCCGAGCAAGCCAAGATCACCAGGCTGAGATTGCACAAGCTGATGGGGGTCGACCCGGGCCAGCTGGCGCCCCGGTCGGCGCCCCACTGACGCGGAGGGGCCGGATGGCCGGCATCAGCACCCACGTGCTGGACGTCGGGGAGGGACGGCCGGCCGCGGGCGTGCCGGTGACGCTGGAGTACTCGGCGGCGGGCGGCTGGGAGCACCGCGGCGGCGGGTTCACGGACGAGGACGGCCGGATCAAGGCGCTTTCGAAGGACGGCCCGGCCTTGGAAGTCGGGACCTACCGGCTCTCGTTCGATATTGCCGCCTATCACCGCGGCCGCGGCACCACCGGCTTCTACCCGCGGGTCGCCGTCGAGTTCGCCGTGACGGAGCCGGATCAACACCACCACGTACCCCTGCTCCTCAGTCCCTACGGCTACACCACCTACCGCGGGAGCTGAGGCGGATCCCCTCCCGGAGGGGCGGGCATCTCCCCTACGGAGGCTCGATCTCCACTCACCCCCGGCGGCGCGTCTCGAGGATCGTGACGAACGATCGGCTGCGCAGCTCGTCGAGGCTGAGGCCGCTGCGGGCGGCCGCCTCGTTCTCGTCGACGGCGCCGGAGTTGACGGCGCGCAAGAAGTAGTTGAGCAGCCCCTGGCCGGTGGCGGCGTCGTCGAACACCTCCCCGACGAGCGTCGCCTGGGCGGCCTTGCCGACGAGGTTGCGGAGGCGCTCTCCGGCCGCGTCGAGGCTCTCGAGGAAGAACGAGAACACGGCCGCGTAGCGAGTGGGGAGCTGGCCGGGGTGCAGGTCCCATCCCTGGTAGTAGCCGTGCGTGAGCGAGTGTCTGATGTGCTCGACGTGGAGACGCCACGCCGAATGCACGGCAGCCCGGTTCTGGGCGACCTGCTCCGGGGTGAGGCCCTCCCCGTGGGAGGGTGAGTGGATCGGCACCGGCATGATGTTGGTGGCCCCGTCGCTCAGCCAGACGCCGGTGCCGGCGAGCGCCACCTGCATGACGTGGCGTGCGAAGTCGCAGGCCGGATGCGTCATGTGCTGGTGCGCGGCGGTGATGTTGCAGCTCGCGGTGTAGTCGTAGGTGCCGAAGTGGGCGGCGATGCAGCGGCCGCGGCCCGCGTCCACGATGCGGCGCACGTTCACGGTCCCATCCGGGGAGAGCACCGACTGCGTCACCTCGATCATGACCTCGAACGGCACGCTGCCCTTCTCCAGACCCAGCTCGGCTTCCAGCAGACCCAGCAGGTCGTCCATCACGGCGGCTTGCTCGGCGTCCGTGATCTTGGGGAGCGTCACCACGAAGTTCGGGGGCAGGTAGCCGCCGGTCGCCTCCACCAACGACGTGAGGAACACGTCGAGAGTCCGGAACGAGCGGCGGCGCAGTTCCTCGGTGAAGGGTTTGATGCGGATGCCGATGAATGGCGGCAGCGTCTTCTCGCTGAGTCCGCGGGCCATCTCGGCTGCCACCCGGCGGGCGTGGCCGTCCTCCTCGGCGTCGGGGCGATTGCCATAGCCGTCCTCGAAATCCACCCGGAAGTCCTCAACCGGCTCGCGAGCGAGCTTCTCCCGGACCCGCTCGTACACGACCGGCGCCTCGGCTGCGCCGAGGCCGATGGTGCGGCCGAAGGTGGCGGCATCGGGGGCGTGCTCGTCCATCAATCGCAAAGCCAGATCGCCCAGCTTCGGGGCGGTGTCGGCCGAGAACAGGTGGGCGCCGCCGTAGACGGTGTGGACCGGCTGCCGGGCCTCCCGCTCGCCCCGGAAACGGGCTGTGGTGCCGGCGTTGACGGCGCGCAGGCGCTCCGCCAGCCCAGCGATCTGGTCGTCCCCCAGCGTCGTCATTGCAGCCTCCGTCACTCGCGGGCGGCCGACTCTACGGTGCTACCCGGTCCTGCCCTCAGATCTCGAGCCGGACGCCGACCTCGAAGACCCGCTCGGCCGGCAGCCGGAAGTAGTCGGCCGCGCTGGTGGCGTTGCGGTGCAAGAGGGCGTAGAGCCGCTCCCGCCATGCGGCCATGCCGCCGCGATGGGTGGGAAGGATGGTCTCCTTCCCGAGGAAGTAGGTCGCATCCTGGGCGTCGAACCCGAAGCCGCGACGGACGGTGGCGGCCAGCGCCCCCGGCACGTCTGGCTCCTCCATGAACCCGTACCTGAGAACGATCTGATGGAAGCCCTCGCCCAGGTCGTGCACCGCGGCGCGCGCCGCCGGCGCCACCCGCGGCTCGTCGGTGGTCTGCACCGCCACGACCATGACCGTCTCGTGGATGACCTCGTGATGGCGGAGGTTGGCGAGCAAGGCAGGCGGCGTCGCCCCGGGCTCGGCGAACAGGTAGACGGCGGTGCCCGGCACCCGGCGCTGCGGGTGCCGGTCGATCGAGTGGATGAACCGCTCGATGGGGAGCTCACGGCGCAGCAGCCGGGCCCGGACGAGTTCCCGGCCGTGGCTCCACGTGGTCATCACGGTGAACATCGCCAACCCGACCGCCAGCGGGAACCAGCCGCCGGCCGGGACCTTGAGGATGTTGGCGCCGAAGAACGCCAGGTCGACCACGAGGAAGAGCGCCGTCAGGGTCAGAGCCGGTGCCACGCCCCAGTTCCAGCGCTCTCTCATCACGACGTAGAGGAGTGCGGTCGTGATCACCATCGTCGATGTGACCGCTACTCCGTAGGCGGCTGCCAGGTTCGTCGACGACCCGAACGCGACCACCAGGCCGATGCACGCCACCATCAGCGTCCAATTGACGGCTGCGACGTAGACCTGGCCCACCTCGCGCGGCGACGTGTGGTCGACCACCACCCGGGGCAGGTAGCCGAGTTGGACTGCCTGCATCGTGAGCGAGAAGGCACCGGTGATCAGCGCCTGGGAGGCGATCACCGTCGCCGAAGTGGCCAGGATCACCAATGGGAGCACCGCCCATTCCGGCGGCAGCCGGTAGAAGGGATTGTCGATCGCCTCCGGTTCGGCCAGCACCAGGGCTCCCTGTCCGAAGTAGTTGAGCAGGAGGGCGGGGAACACGACCGTGAACCAGCCGAGCCGAATGGGACGCTTGCCGAAATGGCCCATGTCGGCGTACAGCGCTTCGCTGCCGGTGACGACGAGGAACACGGCTCCCAGCGCCAGGAATGCCAGGCGCGGCTCGTCGAAGAAGAAGCGGAGGGCGTGGTGAGGGCTGAGGGCCGCGAGGATGCCCGGGTGCTCGATCAGGCGATAGGCGCCCAGAGCCGCAAGCGCGCCGAACCACACCATCATGATGGGACCGAAGAGCGCCCCGACGACTGCGGTTCCGCGGTGCTGGATGCTGAAGAGCCCGATCAGGATCACCACCGCGACCGGGACGACATACGGCTTCAGCGTCGGCGTCGCGACCTCGAAACCCTCGACGGCGGCCAGGACCGAGATCGCAGGGGTGATCATGCCGTCTCCGTAGAGGAGGGCCGTGCCGAAGAGGCCCAGCAGCACGAGGCTCCACCGCATTCCTCGCCGGCGCAGGCCTGATGCGGGCACGATCAGCGCGGTGAGGGCGAGGATGCCCCCTTCCCCCGAGTTGTCGGCGCGCATCACGAACACGAGGTACTTGACGCTGACCACCAGGACCAGCGCCCACACCATCAGCGAGAGGATCCCGAAGACACTGGTGCGGGTGACCGCCAGTCCGTCGGCGGCCACGAACGACTCCCGGAGGGCGTACAGGGGGCTGGTCCCGATGTCGCCGTACACGACGCCGAGCGCGCCGAGCGACGTGACAAGCAGGTACCGGGGGCGGCTGCTCCGACTCGGGGTCATCGCGTCGCTATTGCTACATCACATCTCGACGGCCGTGGTGGCCTCGCAGGCGGGACCGCCCCGGCTCGGCCGGGGCGGCTCCGCCATGCCCCCCTCCTTCGCCCCCCGCATCAGGTGGTGGGCACGTGTGCCTGGTCTCCGCTGGCAGGGCGCCCGTCGCACGTCGGCGAACTGTACACGGGCACCGCCCCGGCGTCAATAAGCATTGCTGCAAGGGCCCTTGCGAGCCGGCGGTTCGCAAGGCAAGATGGCACGGTGAGCACCGAGGTAGAAGCGACGACGCGCCGCCTGGTCGAGGTGTTGCGCGACCTGCGCGACATGGCGGATGCCAACATCGCCCGCTCGGAGGACATCAAGGCGCGGATCGCTCACCTGCTCGAGCGCATCGAAGCAGGCGAGCCCCTGCCCGACATCGTCGACAACGAGACCCGGCCCCTGATCCCCGCGTTGATCACGGAGAACATCGAGGCGCTGCACGATGTCGGCTCCACCCTGCGAAGAGCAGAGGCGGCTGCGCTGCGGGCCCACGGCTACACGATGGAGCGGATCGCCCGGCTCTTCGGGGTGAGCCGGCAACGGATATCGGCCCTCCTCCAAGGACCGGCCGGCTCCAGCCACCGCCGCTAGCCTCCTGCGCCGTGCCGACCCTGCTCGTCCGCAATGCGGCGATCCTGGTGACCATGGACGAGGAGCGCCGCGAGATCCCCGGCGGGGGGCTGTTCGCGCGCGACGGCTGGATCGAGCAGGTGGGGCCCACGGAGGAGTTGCCGGCCGCGGCGGACGAGGTGCTCGACGCCCGCGACCACGTGGTGCTCCCCGGTCTGGTCAACACCCACCACCACCTCTACCAGAGCCTGACCCGGGCCGTCCCCGCCGCCCAGGATGCCGGGCTGTTCGGCTGGCTCACCACGCTCTATCCGATGTGGGCCCGCCTCACGCCGGACGACATCCGGCTCTCGACGCAGCTGGGGCTGGTTGAGCTGGCGTTGTCGGGCTGCACGACATCCAGCGACCACCTCTACCTCTTCCCCAACGGCTGCCGCCTCGACGATCAGATCGAGGCCGCGGCCGAGGTCGGGGTCCGGTTCCACGCCGCCCGCGGCTCGATGAGCCTCGGCGAGAGCGACGGCGGCCTGCCGCCCGACTCGGTGGTCGAGGACGAGCACGCCATCCTCGACGACTGCCGGCGGGTCATCGACGAGTACCACGACCCGGAGCCGGGAGCCATGCTGCGGGTGATCGTGGCGCCGTGCTCGCCTTTCTCGGTCACGACCGACCTGATGCGGGAGTCGGCGGAGCTGGCCCGGAGCTACGGAGTCACGCTCCACACCCACCTCGCCGAGACCGCAGACGAGGAGGAGTTCTGTCTCGAGAGGTTCGGCCGCCGGCCGTTCCCGTATGCCGAGTCGGTGGGATGGGCGGGGCCCGACGTGTGGTACGCCCACGCCGTGTTCCCCGGCCCCGGCGGCGCCGGCTGGCTGGGTGCCACCTCCACCGGCGTCGCCCACTGCCCGTCGTCGAACATGCGCCTGGCATCGGGCATCGCCCCGGTGCGCGACTATCTCGGCGCCGGGGTGCGGGTCGGCCTGGGCGTCGACGGATCGGCATCCAACGACGGGGGCCACCTGCTCGGCGAGGCCCGTCAGGCGATGCTGCTGGCTCGGCTGGCCGTCGCCCCGGGTATCGGCGGCGAACCCGGCGCCGGGCTCATGTCCGCCCGGACCGCCCTCGAGCTCGCCACCCGGGGAGGGGCGGCCGTGCTGGGCCGCGACGACATCGGGTCGCTGGAGCCGGGGAAGTGCGCCGACTTCGCCGCCGTCTCCCTCGACAGGGTCGAGTATGCCGGCGCGCTCCACGACCCGGTGGCGGCGCTCCTCCTGTGCGCGCCCGTCCGGGTGGACCACACCTTTGTGCACGGCCGCCCCGTGGTGCGCGGCGGGCGCCCGGCGACCGTCGAGCTGGAGCCGCTGCTCGAGCGCCACAATGCCGCCGCCGCCCGCTTGGTGGGCGGCTGATCCCGGGCCCGATTTTCGCGATGTTGGTCGGTTCTCGGCGGCGCCGTAGGCTTCGCGCCTGCTGAGCCAGCCGGAGCCGCAAGCCGGCTTCTGGGAAACGGGCCGAGGAGGAACGAAGCATGAAAGTGGGAGCGAAGTGGTTGGCCGCTCTGGCGGTCCTGCTGCTGGTGGCGGCAGCCTGTGGCGACTCGGGTGACGAGCCGGCGTCCACCACCGTCCCCGGCGCAACGCCCACGACCACCACGGCGCCGCCGTCGACCGACGCCGGCGAGCCGTTCAAGATCGCCTTCGTGCACGTGGGCCCCACCGCCGACAAGGGCTGGTCGTGGGCCCACGACCAGGGCGCCAAGCACATCGAAGCCAACATGGACAACGTCGAGATCACGACGCTGGAGAGCATCCCGGAGGGCCCCGACTCGCAGCGGGTGTTCGAGGACCTGGCCGCCGACGGCAACAAGCTGATCTTCGGCACGTCGTTCGGCTACATGGACCCGATGCTGGCCGCGGCCGAGAACTGGCCGGACACCGTGTTCATGCACGCCACCGGGTTCAAGACCTCCGACAACATGGGCAACTACTTCGGGGCTGCGGAGGAGGGCCGCTACCTCAGCGGCATGGCCGCCGGAGCCGCGACCGAGTCGAACCTCATCGGCTACGTGGCCGCCTTCCCGATCCCCGAGGTGCTGCGCGGCATCAACGCCTTCACGCTCGGCGCCCGGGAGATCAACCCCGACGCCCAGGTGCAGGTGGTGTGGACGTCGACCTGGTTCGACCCGCCGGTGGAGGGTGACGCTGCCCAGGCGCTGCTCGACGCCGGAGCCGACGTCATCGCCATGCACCAGGACTCCTCGGCGCCCGGCCAGGCCGCCGAGGCGGCCGGGGCCAAGTGGGTCGGCTACAACACCGACATGACCGAGTTCGCGCCGAACGCCTGGCTGACGGCCGCCATCTGGGACTGGGGTCCCTATTACCTCGAGGTTGCCGAGGAGGTGCGCGACGGCACGTGGACCTCGGAGGCGTTCTACGGCGACATGGCGGGTGGCATGGTGGACATCGCCCCGTTCGGGCCCGACGTCAGCTCCGAGCTGCAGGCCCAGATCGAGGAGCGCAAGCAGCAGATCATCGACGGCAGCTTCGCGGTGTTCCCGGACCCGATCGTCGACCAGGACGGCAACGAGCGGCCGCTCGGCGACATCTTCTCGATGGACTACTTCGTCGAGGGCGTGATCGGCAGCCCGACGGGCTGATCGACTCGTCGCGCCTCGACCGGCGGGGACCTCGGCAGGCCCGGGGTCCCCGTTCTAGTGTGTGCGCCATGTCGGGCGACGACAGCGGGGCAGCGGTTGGCGCAGCGCTGGAGATGCGCTCAATCGACAAGTCGTTCTACGGCGTCAAGGCCAACGACGCCGTCGACTTCGACCTTCGCGCCGGCGAGGTGCACGCGCTGCTGGGCGAGAACGGCGCCGGCAAGTCCACCCTCTGCTCGATCCTGGCCGGCCTGTACCGGCCCGACGGCGGCGAGGTGCTGCTCGACGGCGCGCCGGTGGCCTTCCGCTCGCCGAAGGACGCCCTGGCGGCGGGCATCGGCATGGTGTACCAGCACTTCCGGCTGGTTCCCAACCTCACCGTCGCCGAGAACCTGGCGCTCGGCCACCCCGACCTCGGGTGGCGGGTCTCCGACCGCGCCATCGAACAGGCCGGCCGCGACCTGGGGGAGCGCTACGGCCTCGGCGTCGAGCCCTCGGCGCGGGTGTGGCAGCTCTCGGTGGGCGAGCAGCAGCGCGTGGAGATCCTCAAGGTGCTCTACCGCGACGCCCGCATCCTGATCCTCGACGAGCCCACCGCGGTGCTGACGCCGCAGGAGACCGAGGCGCTGTTCCGCACGATGCGGCTGATGGCGTCTGAGGGGCGGTCGGTGATCTTCGTGTCCCACAAGCTCCATGAGGTCAAGGCCGTGTCCGACCGGGTGACGGTGCTGCGGGACGGCCGCAACGTGGGCACGGTGGCGACCTCCGACGCTGAGCCCCACGACCTGGCCCGCATGATGGTGGGAAGGGAGCTGGAGCTCTCCCGGCGCACCGACGCCTCCGGACCCGGCGAGGTCGTGCTGTCGGTGCGGCGGCTGCGGGTGGAGGGCGATCGGGGTCTGGAAGCGGTGCGGGGCGTCGACTTCGACGTGCGGGCGGGCGAGATCGTCGGCATCGCCGGTGTCGCCGGCAACGGACAGCGGGAGTTGGCGTTCGGCGTGGTCGGCCTGCGCCGGGCGGCTGAGGGCTCCGTCGAGCTGGCCGGGGAGGACGTCACCAACACCAGCGTGTTGGGTCGCATCAGGCGGGGCCTCGCCTACGTGCCACAGAGCCGGCTCGGCGTCGGGCTGGCACCCGGGCTCACCACCGAGGACAACTTGGCCCTCAAGCGCTTCCGGCTACCGCCGTTCTCTCGCGGGCCGCTGCTGGCGCCGGCCGTGTTCCGGGAGCGGGGCGCCGAGCTGATCCAGGGCTACGACATCCGCGGAGTTCGGCCCGGCCTGCCGATCCGGCTGCTCTCGGGGGGCAACCTCCAGAAGGCGCTGATCGCCCGCGAGGTCACCCAGGAGCCCAAGGTGCTCGTCGCCAGCTCGCCCACCCGAGGCCTCGACGTCGGCGCCACCGACGCCGTCCGCCGCCTGGTGCTGACCGAGCGGGAGCGCGGCGTCGGGGTGGTCCTGATCTCGGAGGACCTCGACGAGCTGCTCGCCCTCTCGGACCGGATTCTCGTGCTGTACGAGGGCGAGGTCGTCGGGGAGCTCGACGCCGCCGCCGCCGACCCCGAGCACCTGGGCCTGCTGATGGCCGGGCACAGGGAGGCGGCATCGTGATGGGCCGGCGAGCGTGACGGCGCGCCGCTTCGCGGTCGAGCCCCGCGGCCTCGCCCCGCTGACCGTGATCCTCCTGGTCCCGGTCCTCTCGGTGCTGGCGGCAGTGCTGGTGGGGGCGGTGTTCCTGGCGGTGACCGGCAACAGTCCGATGTCGGTCTACACGAAGATGCTCGACACCGCGTTCGGGTCCCGGCGCGGCGTCAGCGAGACGCTGATCTCGGCCACGCCGCTGATCCTCACCGGCGTGGCGGCGGCCGTCGCCTTCAAGATGCTCGTGTGGAACATCGGCGGCGAGGGCCAGCTGCTGATGGGGGCGATCTTCGCCGCCGGCGCCGGGATCGCCCTCGGCGACGGCGCTCCTGCGGTCGTCGCGTTGCTGCTGGTGATCGTGGCCGGCGCCATCGGCGGGGCGCTGTGGGCGGCGGTGTCGGCGGTGCCCCGGGTCTACCTGGGGACCAACGAGATCATCACCACGCTGATGCTCAACTTCATAGCGCTCAACCTGATGAACTACCTCGTCCTCGGCAGCTTCAGCCCCTGGCGCGACCCCGAGTCGACCCAGTTCCCCCAGGGGCGGCCGATCCCGGACTCGGCCCGCCTCCCCGAGTTCTTCGAACGCCTCGACTACGGGTTCTTCATCGCGGTGGCGGTGGGCATCTTCGCCTGGTTCATGATCGGCAAGACCCGCTGGGGCTTCGAGGTCCGGGTGGTGGGCGACTCGTTCGACACGGCGCGCTACGCCGGCATCAGCGTGCCGCGCAAGATCCTCGGCGTGTTCCTGATGTCGGGGGCGTTCGCCGGGCTGGCGGGGGCGGTGCTGGTGGCCGGCGTGCTCGGCAAGATGGACCCAAGGTCGCTCGACCTCGGCCTCGGGTTCATCGGCATCATCGTCGCCGCCCTGGCGCGCCTCAACCCGGTGGCCGTGATTCCGGTGGGGATCCTGATGGGGGCGCTCAACAACGCCGGGCCGGCGCTGCAGTCGATCCAGGTGCCGACGGCCACCGTTCGGATGCTGCAGGGGGCGATTCTGATCTTCGCCGTAGCGGGCGAGTTCTTCATCGCCAACCGGATCCGGAGGGTGGGCGAGGCCCCGGCGGGGCTCGAGCCGGCGGAGGCACCGACGTGAACGACACCGCCCTCGTCCTCACCGTCTTCGCCGCCATCGGGTTGGGCACCCCGATCGTGTACGCCACGGTCGGGGAGATCCTCACCGAGCGGTCGGGGATCCTCAACCTGGGTGTGCAGGGCACGATGCTCGTGGGAGCGGTGTCCGGCTTCTGGGCGACGTTCAAGACCGGGAACCTGTGGCTCGGCGTGCTGGCGGCGATCGCGGCCGGGGCGGCGATCTCGGTCATCCACGCCTACGCGTCGGTGACGCTGCGGGTGAGTCAGATCGTGTCGGGGTTGGCGCTCACCCTGTTCGGGGCCGGGTTGGCGACGTTCATCGGCCGCGCCGGCACCCCCCAGCTCGTCGGCCAGCCGCCGCGCGCCGCCTTCGAGCCCATCCTCGAGAGCGGTATCGCGGAGTGGCCGGTGGTCGGCCCGCTGATCTTCGGGCACGACATCCTCGTGTACCTGTCGTGGGTGGTGGTGGCGGCGGCGAGCTTCTACCTGTTCCACACCAAGATGGGGCTGGCGCTGCGCGCGGTCGGGGAGGACCCTGCGAGCGCCGACGCCGCCGGCGTCAACGTGGGCCGTATCCGCTATGCCCACGTCATGCTGGGCGGGGCGCTGTCCGGCATGGGCGGCGCCTATTTCTCGCTGGCATTGGTGCCTTCGTGGCAGGACGACCTCATCGGTGCAGCCGGGTGGATCGCCATCGCCCTGGTGATCCTGGCGAGTTGGCGGCCGTGGCGGGCGCTGTTCGTCGCCTACCTGTTCGGGGCCGCCGGCCGCGTCAACTTCACGCTGCAGACGCTGGAGATCTCCGTGCCGTCCAACCTGCTGGCGATGATCCCGTTCGCCCTGGCGATCGTGGCGATGATCGTGCTCACCAGCGGCAAGCGGGCCCGGTTC
>JABAOD010004065.1_pt2 | contig 13766 bp, 18 predicted proteins | sample 7062151 | NCBI WGS metagenome assembly JABAOD01 (sample SAMN14538626, study PRJNA623070) | marine sediment metagenome | biome: marine biome [ENVO:00000428]; feature: marine pelagic biome [ENVO:01000023]; material: deep marine sediment [ENVO:00002113] | place: India: Gulf of Khambhat ...
GACCCGTGGCCGAAGAAACGGCATCACAAGCGCCGCCTGGTCCAGCAACCGTTTATCGAGAAGCTGCACACCGCGCTGCGGCCGGGCGGTAGGCTGCACATCGCGACGGACTGGGCGAATTACGCAGAACACATCGACGAGGTAATCGGCGCCTCGGGGCTATTCAGGCTGGTCGAGCGACGGGAACACGCGGGCGACCGCCCGCTGGATCGCCCACGGACGAAGTTCGAACGGCGCGGCCTGACGCAAGGGCACCGCATCGTCGACTGGTGTTTCGAGAAACCCATCAGCAAATCCTGATGCACTTGCGATTCCCACCAAAAGGACTATAAATAAGGGGGCAGTTTAATTCCAACAGCCGGAGGCAAGAGCAGCATGTCTGAGCTATACCCGGCCATAGGTCAGTGGTTCCGCGAGCCGGGCGGTGTACTTTTCGAAGTGGTCGCCACTGACGAGGACGACGGCACCGTCGAGATCCAGCAGTTCGACGGCACCATCGACGAATACGAGATCGAGCGCTGGACTGACCTCGGCGTCACCGAGGTCGCTGCGCCCGAAGACTGGCTCGGCGCTGTCGACATGGATCCCGACGACTACGTCGGCCGCAAAGAGACCGACCCGTCCAACGGTTACCACGACCCGCTCGCCTTTCTCGATAAGCACTGAGCCCTTGCCCCGGGGCATCGGAGCTGCAGCCGGCCGACATTTTCGTTGGCGGACTGCTCGCGCCGCTCGCTTTATGTCTCGCCAACGAAAATCTCGTCCGCCCGCTCGCCGTGTGGGTAGCGATCCGTGTCGGAATCTCCCAAAGGGCCGTTCGGCGCGAGACAGCTATCCCGGATGGTCGTTTTGTTCTCGCACTCTTGTGGTCGCTTCGTGCCGGCCAGCGCGGGGAATCTCTCTTGCGACATTAGGCGCAAGAGAGCTATTCGCCGTGATGGCCGGCCTGCGGTTCGGACAAGCCCCTCTCCGAGGGTGATTACATGCTCACCGGGCCGGTGACGTAGATGGTGCCGTCGCGGATTTCGACGTCGACTTTTCGCAAAGCTCGCCCCTTCCCGGGCCCGGCGAAACACGTCCCGCTCTCTATTTCGTAGGTCGCGCCGTGCGACGCGCAGATGATCGCCGTCTTGTCTTTGGTCAGGAACTCGTCGGCCCGCCAGTTGAGCGGGTGGCCGACGTGCGCGCAGAAGTTCTGGTACGCGAAGACCTCCTCGCCTTTGCGGACGACGAATCCGCGAAAAGGCCAGTCGCCCTCGCCGATTGCAAACTCCCGGCAGCCGGGATCGTCGAGTTCGTCGAGGCGGCCGACGGTAATTTCCTGCTCCGCGGTCATCGCCTGCCGCTGACCAGCTCGTCGTGACGCCGCGCGACGACGAACGCGAGGATGATTGCCGGCAGCCCCAGCGCCGCCGCGTAGATAAAGAATCCGAACCAGCCCAGCGCCTCCTGCACGTTGCCGGAATAGCCGGCCGTGAACTTGCCGAGCAGGCTCATCAGCGAGCTCATCAGCGCGTACTGCGTCGCCGTGTAAGACGCGTTCACGAGGCTGGACAGGTAGGCGATGAATACGGTGCCGCCGAAGCCCATCGCGAAGTTGTCGGCGCTGATCGTGACGGTCAGCATCCAGATCTCGGCGCCGACCTCGACCATCATCGCGAAGAACAGGTTGGTGCTGGCGATCAGGACCGTCGCGATGATCAGGCAGCGCGCAACGCCGTATCGGACGACGGCCCAGCCGCCCGCGCCCGCGCCGATCAGCGACACGATGACGCCGTAGATCTTGGCGACGCTCGCGACCTCGGCCTTGGTGAAACCGATGTCGAGATAAAACGGGTTCGCCAGGATGCCGAGGACGTAGTCGCTCAGCCGGAAGAACAGGATGAACACGACGACGACGAAGGCGAAGCGCCCGAAGCGGGTGAAAAAATCGACGAACGGGTCCGCCACGGCATGCCGGAACCAGCGCGCCAGTCTCGTCGCCGCCGTGTCGCCGTAGTCGAAGCGCTCGATGTGTACCTCGGGTTCCCGGCACGAGAGCGTCGTCGTAATGCCGACCAGCATGCAGGCCGACATGATTGTGTAGGCCATCGACCATGAGCCGAACTGCGCGATGTACAGCGCGCCGGCGCCGGCGATCAGCATCGCGAGGCGGTAGCCATACTGGTAGGCCGCCGCGAGCACGCCCTGCAGCTCGTCGCCGGCGATCTCGATGCGGTAGGCGTCGATTACGATGTCCTGCGTCGCCGACGAGAACGCGACAATCAGCGCGACGGCTGCGAACACGCCGATCGCGTTGGCCGGATCCATGCTGGCCATGAGCAGCAGCGCAGCGCCGATGACGAGCTGCGCCAGCAACAGCCAGCTGCGGCGCCGGCCGAGCAACCGCGTCAGACCGGGCAGCGGCAGCGAGTCGATGAATGGCGCCCAGGCGAACTTCAGGCTGTAGGCGAACCCGAGCCAGGCAAACGTGCTGATCGTGCTCATCTGCAGCCCGGCGTCTTTCAGCCAGGCCGACAGCGTCGAGTAGACGAGCAGGAACGGCAGGCCGGCCGAGAAGCCGAGGAAGAAGATCACGACGACGCGCTGCTGCAGGTAGAAGCGCCAGCCCCGCGTTTCAGCGTCCATTGACCCACTCATAGTCCATGATCAATGGCGCATGATCGGAGAATCGCTGGTCCTTATAAATTTCCGTTCGCAACACACGATCCCTGAGGCCGGGCGTGACGACCTGGTAGTCGATGCGCCAGCCGACGTTCTTCTCCCAGGCGCGGCCGCGGTTCGACCACCAGGTGTACTGGTCGGGCGCCTGCTCCAGCACCCGGAACGCATCCACGTAACGATGCTTGCCGAACACCTCGTCCATCCACGCTCTCTCCTCGGGCAGGAAGCCGGAGTTCTTGCGGTTGCCGCGCCAGTTCTTGAGGTCGATCTCCCTGTGCGCGATGTTCCAGTCGCCGCAGATGATGTACTCGGCGCGGCGGCGCCTGAGTTTCTTCAGGTGTTCCGTGAACGATTCCATGCAGCGGTACTTGGCCTCCTGCCGTTCTTCGCTCGACGACCCTGACGGCAGGTACAGCGAGACGACGCTGATACCGTCGAGCTGCACTTCGAGATAGCGGCCCTCGACATCGAACTCCGGATCGCCGTAACCGCGCACGACCTTCTTCGGCTCATGGCGCGAATAGATCGCCGTGCCGCTGTAGCCTTTTCTCTCGGCGTCCTCGTAATAACAGTGGTAACCCTGCGGAGAGAACACGGGGTCGCTCAGCTGATGCGCCTGCGCCCTGGTTTCCTGGATGCAGATCACGTCCGCTTCCTGCGTCGCCATCCAGTCGAAAAAACCTTTGCGGGCTGCCGACCGAATGCCGTTCGCATTCAGCGTGATCACGCGAAACAAGTCGAGCCTCCTGTGTCATACTCCGTGCCGTCGCCGACATGATACAGAAGACAATCTTATGCGTGGCTACAAGAGAGAATTCATCGAGCTGGCGCTGGAACTCGGCGTGCTGCGCTTCGGCGAATTCACGCTCAAGTCCGGACGGGTCAGCCCCTACTTCTTCAACGCGGGCCTGTTCAGTACCGGCTATGCAGCCGCCAAGCTCGGCCGCTATTACGCGGCGGCTATCGCCGACTCCGAGGTTCGCTTCGACATGCTGTTCGGACCCGCTTACAAAGGCATACCGCTGGTAACGCTGGCTGCTGCGGCGCTCGCCGAGCACCATGACATCGACGTGCCGTATTCCTATAACCGCAAGGAGGCGAAAGCACACGGTGAGGGCGGCAGCGTCGTCGGCGCGCCGTTGACCGGCAACGTGCTGATCGTCGATGACGTCATCACGGCGGGCACGGCCGTGCGCGAGGCCTACCAGCTGATCGCGGCGGCCGGCGCGCAGATCGCCGGGCTGGTGATCTCGCTGGACCGCCAGGAGAGAGGCCAGGGGCCGTACTCGGCGGTCCAGGAGCTGAAACAGTCCCTCGGCATCCCGGTCGTCAGCATCGTCCAGCTGGACGACCTGATCGACATCCTCGAGGAGTCGAGCGAATACGAGCAGTATCTCGAGCCAGTATTGAACTATCGCAAGCAGTACGGCGTCATATCCTAAGTTATTGATTATTCGATCGGGTGGGCCGGTTTACAGGCGCCGGGAGGCCGATTAAGCTTGAATAACGAGAACCAGTCCCGGATGTCGGCCCCTTTTTGCTGGCATATTTCCACGATGCAGAGATTCACCCTCCTGATTTTGCTGGCCGTCGGCTTCGCCTCCGGCGCCCTCGCGCAGGAAGCGAAAGTCTATAAATGGGTCGACAAGGACGGCGTTACTCACTACGGCGACAGCATTCCCGCCGAGTACGCGGAGCTGCCGAAAGAGGTCATCAACCAGCACGGCGTAACCGTCGACAATCTCGCCGGTAAAAAGACGGCCGAAGAGATCGAGGCCGAGCGCCTCGAACAAGAACGCCAGGCCGCCGTCGAGTTGCAGCGACGCGCCGACCGTGCGCTACTGGCGACGTACCTGTCGGTCGACGAGATCGTCCTGCATCGCGATCGCCGCGTCGAGCTGTTCCAGGCGCAGGCGCGCGTGACCGAGCTGTATCTGCGCAACCTCGAGCGGCGCCTCAGGGAGCTCCAGGCCGAGGCCGCGAACTTCCAGCCCTACAGCGACAACCCGGAAGCGCCGATGATCGACGAGTCGCTTGCCGAAGACCTGCGCAAGACCAAAGCGATCATCGCGCGGCACGAGAACAACCTCGAGAAGTTCCGCACCGACGAGCAGCAGATCATCGCGCGCTTCGACGGCGACATCTCACGTTTCAAGGCGCTAAAAGGTCTCGACTGAAGGCTCAGGCCGACCCGGAGTGACCGAAGCCGCCGGCGCCGCGGTCGCTCGATTCGAATTCCTCGACGACGTCGAACCGGACCTGCTCGACCGGCACGAACACCATCTGGGCGATGCGCTCTCCGGGCGTGACCTCGTAGGGCACAGAGCCGCGATTCCAGCACGAGATGAACACCTGGCCCTGGTAATCCGAGTCGATCAGGCCGGTCAGGTTGCCGAGCACGAGGCCGTGCTTGTGCCCGAGCCCCGAGCGCGGCAGCAGCACCGCGGCCAGCCCGGGATCCTCGATGTGGATGGCGATGCCCGTGGGCACCAGGTGCGTGTCGCCGGGCTGCACCTGGAGCGGCGCGTCCAGGCAGGCCCGCATGTCGATGCCGGCGGCACCGTCGGTGGCGTAGTCGGGCATGGCGAACTCGCTGCCGATGCGGGCATCCAGGATTTTAAGCTGGATGCTTTGCACGAAATCGCTCTGCCACCAGTGCCACCAGGCGCGCCGCCAGCTCGGTCTTGGCGGCCTCGCCGAGATCCCGCTCGCCGTCGCGCCAGAACACCCGCAGCCGGTTGACGTCTGCGCCGAAACCGACGTTGGCACCGGCCACTGGATTGGCGGCGATCAGGTCCAGGGCCTTGCGCTCGAGCTTCTCGCGGGCGTGCGCCTCGAGCTTCTCGGTCTCGGCCGCGAAGCCGACCGTGAAGGGCGGGTGGGCGCGCGCCGCCACCTCGGCGAGGATGTCGACGTTGCGCACCAGGGCGATGTCCATGCCCTTGCTCTTTTTCTTGATTTTCTGCCCGGCGGGCCGCGCCGGTCGGTAGTCGGCAACCGCAGCCGCGGCGATGAAGATGTCGGCGCCCTCGACCCGTGCCATCACCGCGTCGCGCATCTCGGCGGCGCTCTCCACCGACACCCGCTCGACGCCCGGCGGCGGCGGCAGCGCGCAGGGACCGCTCACCAGAATCACCGACGCGCCGGCAGCGCGCGCCGCGCTGGCAACGGCATAGCCCATCTTGCCCGAGCTGTGATTGCTGATGTAGCGCACCGGATCGATGGCCTCGCGGGTCGGACCGGCGGTGACCAGGACGCCGAGGCCGGCGAGCCCCCCATCGCCGGCGGCGCCGAAGCTCAGCGTGTCCAGCTCCGCCGCCAGCTCCAGCGGCTCCAGCATGCGCCCCTCGCCCACCTCGCCGCAGGCCTGATCGCCGGCAGCCGGCCCCAGCAGCCGCACGCCGCGCCCGCGCAGGGTGTCGACGTTGGCCTGGGTGGCCGGCGCCGCCCACATCTGGAGGTTCATGGCCGGCGCCACCACGATGGGCGCCTCGGTGGCCAGGCACAGGGTGCTCAGGAGGTCGTCGGCGAGCCCATGGGCGAGCCGGGCGATGATGTCGGCGCTGGCGGGCGCGATCAGAACCACATCCGCCCAGCGGGCCAGCTCGATGTGCCCCATGGCGGCTTCCGCCTGCGGGTCGAGAAGCGTGGTGTGCACCGCCTGCCCGGAGACCGCCTGCAGGCTCAGGGGCGTGATGAACTCCTGCGCCGCGCGCGTCATCACCACGCGCACCTCGTGACCGCGCTCGCGCAGGCGCCGCACCAGGTCGGGGCTCTTGTAGGCGGCGATGCCGCCGGAGACGCCCAGCAGCACACGCTTGTTGGTCCGATTCGACATATCGCGCGCTTTGATGAGGACTTTAACTTTACAGTTTATCAGCCGCTTACGGCTGCGCCACGGAGTTGCCCATGGGCGTCAAGGACTGGCCGGCGGCGGAGCGTCCTCGGGAGAAGCTCTTCGACCATGGTGCCGAGACGCTCTCCGATGCCGAGCTGCTCGCCCTGCTGCTGCGCAGCGGCAGCCGCCGCCGCTCGGCGCTGGAGGTATCGCGGACGCTGCTCGCGCGCTTCGGCGGCCTGCGTGGCGCCCTCGATGCCGACCGCGAGGCGCTCAGCGCCGTGCCGGGGCTCGGCGACGCGGGCTTTGCGGCGCTGCGCGCTGCCCTCGAGCTCGGCTGCCGCTACCTGGAGTCGCGCCTGCGCCGGGGCGATGCGTTCGGCTCCCCGGCCGACACGCGCCGGTTCCTGAGCGCGCGCCTGCGCGGCCACGAGCGCGAGGTGTTCGCCTGCCTGTTCCTCGACAACCGCCACCGCCTGATCCGCTTCGAGGAGCTGTTCCGCGGCACCGTCAACGGCGCCAGCGTGCATCCCCGGGAGATTGCCAAGCGCGCGCTGCACCACAACGCGGCCGCCGTCATCATCGCCCACAATCACCCCTCCGGGGTGGCGGAGCCGAGCCAGGCGGATCGCGCCATCACCGAACGCATCCGCGACGTCATGGGCCTCATCGACGTGCGCCTCATGGACCACCTGGTGGTCGGCGACGGCGAGATCGTGTCGTTCGCCGAGCGCGGCTGGATCTAGGCGCTCAGGGGAAAATCCCCGCAATTCCCGGCGCTTGCACCGCCGTCGTCTTGAAACGCCCGGCCCGCGCTGGTATAAAGCGCGCTTCCTCGAGCCAACGGTCCGACCCCCGATGTCCAAAGTCTGTCAAGTCACCGGCAAGCGTCCCGCCTCGGGGAATAACGTGTCCCACGCCAACAACAAGACGCGCCGGCGCTTCCTGCCCAATCTGCACACCCACCGCTTCTGGGTGCCGAGCGAGAAGCGCTTCGTCAAGCTGCGGGTGTCCGCCAAGGGCATGCGCATCATCGACAAGAAGGGCATCGAGACCGTCATCGCGGAGATGAAGGCTCGCGGTCAGCGCGTCTAGGAGGACTGGATACCATGCGCGACAAGATCAAGATGGTTTCAAGCGCCGGCACCGGCCACTTCTACACCACCGACAAGAACAAGCGCACCACGCCGGACAAGCTCGAGATGAAGAAGTTCGATCCGGTCGTGCGCAAGCACGTCATCTACAAGGAAGCGAAGATCAAGTAACGAAAAAGACCGCCGGCAGGCGGTCTTTCTTTTGCGCTTGGTTGAAGCTCGAACCCGCTCAGGCCGGCTTCACAGAATACGTCGGGAGCGTGCGGGCAAACTCCTGCAGCGCACGGATACCGCTCGCCTCGGCGCCGCGGCACCACTCCTGCAGCGACTGCAGCAGCCGCTCGTGGCTCGCCGTGCGCTCCTGCCAGATGGCCTGAAGCCGCATCTTGTACTGGTAGACCGTCTGCAGCGCGTGGCTGTGACTGAGCGCGGCGTCGAGGCGGTCGCGCGCCTCGAGGCTCAGGCGTGACTCCTCGCGAACCAGCAGCGTCTTCACGCGTCGCAGCAACGAGCGCTTGGCGTGGTCGGCACGCTCGAGCTCTTCGTGGTAGACCCTGGTGAGAACGATTTTCGCGTACTGGGACATGACCTGCAGCCGGTTGCCGATGACGCCCTTGACCGAATCCAGATCGGCGAGCACTTTTCCAGGCACGATGATCGGCTCGGGCGCGACCTTCTTGACCCGTGCAAGGCCGAGGGTTTCGAGCGTGCGAATGTAGAGCCAGCCGATATCGAATTCCCACCACTTGCTCGAGAGCTTCGCCGAGCTCGCAAAGGCGTGGTGATTGTTGTGCAGCTCCTCGCCGCCGATGACGATGCCGAACGGCACGATGTTGGTCGATGCGTCGGCGGTCTCGAAATTACGATAGCCCCACCAGTGGCCGACGCCGTTGATGACACCCGCGGCGGTTACCGGGATCCACAGCATCTGTACCGCCCATATGGTGAGGCCGATGGGCCCGAAGAGAATCACGTTGAGGGCGAGCGTGAGAAAATAACCCTTGTCCGAGTGCGGCGTGTAGACATGGCGCTCCAGCCAGTCGTCGGGCGCGCCGTGCCCGTAACGCTCGAGCGTCTCCTTGTCGCGCACGCCGATGCGATAGAGCTCGGCGCCCTCGAGAAGCAGCTTGCGGATACCGTAAACCTGCGGGCTGTGGGGATCTTCCTCGGTCTCCACCTTGGCGTGGTGCTTGCGATGCACGGCGATCCACTGACGGGTCACCTGGCCGGTGGTGAGCCAGAGCCACATGCGGAAGAAATGCGCGACCAGCGGATGCAGGTCCAGGGCCCGGTGGGCCATGGCGCGATGCAGATAGATGGTGACCGCCGCAATGGTGATGTGCGTCGCCACCAGGGTGACGGCGATGTAGCCCCACACGGGCAGTTCGAGTAATCCGGTCAGCATTTCTCCCCCTGAGGTCGGTGCCGAAAACTTTGCAGGCGCCTTCTCCGATTTCGGCCCGGCGAGTCTACCACCTGGCCACCGGAGGCGCATCCGATGGTGCCAATCCTGTCACCCTCGTTAATGTATGGCGTCACCGGGGCCGATTTTCCGGCGCCCCGCGGCCGAAGTTGTCGACTCGGCACGCCGACGGGCGCGCAGAACGTGATATCCGTCACTTTGGGGCGGAAAATGCCCCGATCAATGCCCCGCGCAGCCCCGCCGCCCGGCATCCGCGCTGGCAATCCACGCTGGCAATCCGCGCCGGCGCCGCAAATAATACCGCGCCATGGGCGAACGAAGCCTGGTCGAGGTCGCGAACCTGCATCGACGCTACGGCGACGTCCATGCCGTTCAGGGACTGAACTTTCGCCTCGATCGCGGCGAGGTGCTGGGCTTTCTCGGCCCCAACGGCGCCGGCAAGACCACCACCATGCAGATGATCTGCGGCGTGCTCGCGCCGAGCGAAGGCGCGGTGCACATCGGTGGCGTCGATCTGCTCGAAGATCCCATCGCCGCCAAGCGCCAGCTCGGTTATCTGCCCGAGCAGCCACCGCTGTACCGCGAGCTCACCGTCGACGAGTATCTGCGCTACTGCGCGCAGCTGCACGGGCTGCGCAACCGCGACGCGGCGGCGGCCATCGAGGAGACCAAGACGCGCTGCGGACTAGAGCACGTCGGCCGGCGACTGATCGGCAATCTCTCCAAGGGATACCGGCAAAGGGTCGGCATCGCCCAGGCGATCCTGCACCGTCCCCCGGTGGTGGTGCTGGACGAGCCGACGGTGGGTCTCGATCCGATCCAGATTCGCGAGATCCGCGAGCTCATGAGCGAGCTCGGCGACGATCACGGCGTCATCCTCTCGACCCACATTCTCGCCGAGGTGCAGGCGGTGTGTGACCGCGTGCAGATACTGCACGAGGGGCGTCTGGTGCTCGACGAAGATCTCGCCCAGCTGTCGAAAAAGCAGCAGCCGCGCAGCACGCGCGTGAGAATGCGCCGCCCGCCGGGCCGCGAGGTGCTGGCGGGCCTGGCCGCGGTAACGAGCGTCGAGGCGCTCGACGCGGAGACGTTTCGCCTCCATCACGGCGAGGACGAGACGCTCGGCGAGCGCATCGCGGCGGCTTCGGCCGCCGGTGACTGGGGGCTCTACGAGCTGGTCGGCGAGTCGCGATCGCTCGAGGAGATTTTCGTCGAGCTGACATTCGGCGAGGGACCGTGAACGTTTTCAACATCGCCGCGCGTGAGCTGCGCAGTCTTTTTCTCTCACCGCTCTCATGGGCGGTGCTCGCCGTCACCCAGGCGTTCGTCGCCTACGCGTTTCTCGTCAAGCTCGAGCTGTTTCTGCAGCTCAAACCCCACCTGCCCGGTCTTCCCGGAGCGCCCGGCCTCACCGCCATCGTCGTTGCGCCGGCCCTGAAGGCGGCCGGCATGGTCATGCTGCTGGCCGCGCCGCTGGTGACCATGCGCCTGGTGAGCGAGGAGCGCCGAAGCGGCTCGCTGACCCTGCTGCTGAGCGCGCCGATCTCCATGACCGAGATCGTCGCCGGCAAGTTTCTCGGCGTCATGGGCTTCTTCGCCATCACGGTGGCGGTGATCGTGCTGACGCCGCTGTCGCTGCTCGCGGGCGGCACCCTCGACTTCGGCCTGCTCGCCGCCGGCGCCCTCGGGCTGCTGCTGCTGATGGCGAGCTTCGCCGCCGTCGGGCTGTTCATGTCGACGCTGACCGCCCACCCCGCGGTTGCGGCCATCGCCACCTTCGGCGTTCTGCTCGCGCTCTGGAACATGGACTGGGCGGGCACCGGCGCCGCCGAGGGCGTGCGACCGCTGTTCACCTACATCGCCGTCACCTCCCACTTCAATGCCCTGCTGCAGGGCGTCGTCGACAGTGCGGATATCGTCTATTACCTGCTCGTCGTGGCCAGCTTTCTGGCGCTCGCGGTGCGCCGCATGGACGCCATGCGAGTCGGAAACTGAGTCGCGCCGATGCACATCACACCCCACACCCGGCTCGTGCTCGGCACCCAGACCGCGGTGTTCGTCGTGCTGCTGGTGTCGGCGGTGATCATGCTCGCGTGGCTGAGCGAGCACTACAAGGTGCGCTGGGACTGGACCGCGGCGGCCAGGAACACGCTCACCGAGCCCAGCCGCGAGCTGCTCGGGCGTCTCGACGGCGCCATCGAGATCACCGCCTACGTGCGCGAAGAGCCGGTCATCCGGCAGTCGGTACTGCAGCTTCTGGAACGTTACCGGCGCTACAAGCCGGACATACGGCTGCGCTTCGTCAATCCGGACCTGGTTCCGGACGAGGTGCGCGCGCGCAGCATCTCGGCCGAGGGCGAGATGGTGGTCAGCTACCGTGAACGCGAGGAGCGCGCCAAGACCGCCACCGAGGAAGCCCTGTCCACGGCCCTCGAGAAGCTCGCCCGCGCCGACACGCGCTGGGTGACCTACTTTTCCGGGCGCGGCGAGCGCGATCTGCTCGGCGGCGCGAGCTACGATCTCGGCAAGCTCGGCGCACAGCTGCAGCGCCAGGGCTTCAAGCTGCACCGCCTCGGCATCGACGAGGCCGGCGCGATCCCCGCCGAGTCGGCGCTGCTGGTGCTGGCGCCGGCACGCGAGGGCATGCCCGCGGAGCAGGCCGATGCCGTGCTGCGCTACGTGGAGGACGGCGGCAACCTGCTGTGGCTGGCCGAGCCGGGCGCCGCGGGCGGCCTGGAGGTGCTGGCGCAGGCGCTGGGCGTGCGCTTCGAGCCCGGCGTCGTGGTCGACCCGACGACCGGCGTGCTCGGCATCGCGCACCCGGCGTTCGTGCCGGTGAGCGCTTACCCGACCCACCCGGTAACCGCCAACCTCAAGCTCGTGACGGTCTTTCCCCATGCGGTCGGCATCGCGTGGAGCCAGCCCGAGGGCTGGCAGACGCGCGGCATCCTCAGCACCGGGCTGCGCGCCTGGTCGGAGACCGGACCGTTGCAGGGCGAGCTCGGCTTCGACGACGCCCGTGACGTGTCCGGCCCGCTCGACATCGGCATCGCCATGCAGCGTACCCTCGGCGACGGCGAGGACAGACAGCAGCGGGTCATCGTCATCGGTGACGGCGACTTTCTCTCCAACGCCTACCTCGGCAACGGCTCGAACCTGGACCTCGCCTCGAACGCCTTCAACTGGCTCGCCGAGGACGAGGCGCTCATCGACATCCCGGTGCGCAGCGCGCCCGATGTCGCCTTCGAGATGTCACGCACCGGCGCCGTGCTGCTGCGCATCGGCGTCATGTTCGCGCTGCCGGTGCTGCTGCTCGGCAGCGGTCTGCTCGTCTGGCACCGGCGCCGACGCCTGTAACGCCCGGTGAGCCGACGCACGCTCATCAACCTCGCGCTGCTGGTCGTCGTCGCCGCGCTCGCGGCGCTCATCGTGCTGGCTCCCGAGCGTGCGACGCGCGTCGAGCGCGAGCCGCTCAGCGGCGAGAATCCCCGCGCCATCTCGCGCATCCGCCTGGTACCCGTCGAAGGCCCTGCCATCGATCTGCGCCGCATCGACGGCAGCTGGCAGCTGGTCGAGCCGATCCGCATCGCCGCCAACGACTTCCGCGTCAACGCGCTGGTGGGCGTGCTGGCGGTGCCGGTGCACGTGCGGATCGATGCGCCGGCAACCGAGCTCGCCCGCTACGGGCTCGCACCTCCCCGCGGGCGCGTGCGCCTCGACGACATCGAGATCCTGTTCGGCGACACCGAGCCGCTCAACGGGCGCCGTTACCTTCTCTACGACGGCCGGGTCGCGCTGGTCGACGACGCGTATTTCTCGCACCTGAGCTCGAGCGCCGCGAACTACGTCGAACCGACCGTGCTCGGCCGCGATGCAAACCCGCGAGAAATCGAGCTGCCCGATCGGCGCGTAATGCGTGAACAAGACACGTGGCGCCTGGATGGCACCGACAAGCAGGCAAGCGCCGAAGAGATCGCCAACCTGGTCAACACCTGGCGCAACGCCCAAGCCACCGCCGTGCGCCCGTATGAACATTCACTCGACTGGAAAGGCACTGTCCGCGTCGAGCTGCCAGATCAAACCCTGCACTTCGACCTCGCCCGCACCGAGTACGAGGTCATCCTCGGTCGCCGCGACCTGGGCATCCAATACCACCTGACCAGAAGCAGCGGCGCGCGCCTGCTGAGCGGCGCAGCCGGTTAGAGCCGGGAGCGCGGGCGCTCAGACCTGCGCGGCTTCGTCTTCGCCGGCGCGTTTGCCGACATAAATCTTGCTAAACAGAATACCCAGCTCGAACAAGAGCCACATGGGAAGTGCTAACAACGTCTGGGAAATAATATCGGGCGGTGTCAGCATCATGCCGAGCACGAAGGCGCCGACGATGATGTAGGGGCGCTTGGCCGTCAGCGCGGCCGGCGTCGTGAATCCGGTCCACACCAGCAGGATGGTGGCGACCGGCACCTTCGAAGGCGAGCCCGAAGGCGAAGAAGATCTTCAGCACGAAATCCAGGTATGCGGTGATGTCGGTCATGATGGCGACACCCTCGGGCGCCACCGCCTGGAAGAACGCGAACATCAGCGGGAACACGACGAAGTACGCAAACGCCATGCCCAGATAGAAGAGCACCGAGCTGGTCACCATGAGGGGGAACACCAGCCGGCGCTCGTGCTTGTAGAGCCCGGGCGCGACGAACGCCCACACCTGGTAGAGCACCACCGGCATGGCGAGAAAGATCGACAGCACCAG
>JABAOD010017864.1_pt1 | contig 13754 bp, 11 predicted proteins | sample 7062151 | NCBI WGS metagenome assembly JABAOD01 (sample SAMN14538626, study PRJNA623070) | marine sediment metagenome | biome: marine biome [ENVO:00000428]; feature: marine pelagic biome [ENVO:01000023]; material: deep marine sediment [ENVO:00002113] | place: India: Gulf of Khambhat ...
CCGTAGCCGTCGTGGATGGCCTTGGATTCGTGCTCGATGATGCTTGGCCAGTTGTCGAGCTCAATACCCTGCTCCTCCAGGGATCTTACGGCTTGATGGATATCGATATCCTCCAAGGCAGAGAGATCGGGCCCCGTAGCCCTGTGCAGTTCAGGTATCATGGGCTTGCTGACGGACAGCACACCGGGGAGGGAAGAGATTTCCGCCAGCGCAACATCTGGCACCCATACTCGATGCATAACGNNCCCTTTCCACCGGCCAGCGCGGCTTCGCGCAGATCCGGATCGAGTTTCCACAAAGCTGGAGTAAGCGTCTCCTCCATGACGGAGGGATTTGTAGCTCCGGAGGTAACGACCTCACCCAGGTCCGTAGCTTCCTCCACTTCGGGAGGCACACTTGCGAGGATCCCGGGCACGACAGCCAACGCAGACAGAGCCATCAAAGACGCCAATAATCCACTAACCCAAACAACACGTCGCTTTCCTATCACACTTATCCTCCCCAGGTGATAAGCGGGTTCCGGAAGGTGTGTCTATATTTAAATCTTGCTTAGCCAGAGAAAATGCCATGCTAGCAAGTCTCCTGCCCAGCGCAGCCCTCTTAAGGGCATCGCAGGGGGAGCAATCTCCCGGCTTACTCCTCCGGCGAGAGGGTACGCGGGCGGCGGGAGGACGCCTTTAAACCCTCTCCAAGAAGGCGCCCTAAGACGCTCCCGAGGAGGCTGAGGGGGATGAGAAAGATAGCGGTGACTGGGGACGCTCGGGCGGCCTCCAGCCCTTCCAGGACGAACAGGTCTGGGGCGACCCCCGCGAGGACAGGGGCGTAGACGGTGAGCTGCACGAAGATGAAAGCTGTCAGGGAGACGGCAAAGGCCTTGAGGACAACCAGGTGAATCTCGTCCCCCGAGAGGGCTAACCCGAGCAAGAACCCCACGCCCAGGGAGACAGCGAGGATTGTCTCCCCAATCCCCAGGAGGCCGATAGGTTGGAGAGCCTGGAGGTTAGCAAGGGACACGAAGACGCCGATGGACCAGGCAGCGGCCGCTATCCAGAGGACATCGAGAAGGCGGGCGGCCCATACTCCCCGGAGATCACTCAGAGGGCACCACCCCCCGGAAGCTAGAGTACATTAGGCCTCTCACCACCCACACGCCTGGGACCCCTGGAAAGCGGTAGTGCATGCTCCCAAGGAGGATTGGATAGAACCTGCCGTTGAAAGAGGTGTTGAGGCGCTGTAGCGCCTGGGGCTGCGTCTCCGCGTAGACCGTCAGGTTTGCCCACAGCTCCCTAGTCGTCCTCGCCGGAATCACGTAGCCCCCCACCGCGTCGTAGAAACCGCCGATCGCCACATAGATGTCTCCTTCTTTCTCCCAGAAAGTGCGAGTGTCGGTGAGGTTGTCCATGTAAAATCGGTAGGTGATGGCGAAGACCTCGATGGCGATGTTGGAGGGGTTCCCAACCTGCACGAGGACGGTCACGCTGGTTATCCCCTCCGCCCGAGGCATTTCAGGCATCATCACGTCCGTGATTGCCACGTGTCTTGGTATCTGTAGCTGGGCCTCGCTGATGGCGACGTAGGCTGAAACTCCCTGATACCAGGGCACCGTCCCCAGGATGGCGATGACCAGCAGCAGGAGGCCTGCTACCTTCCGTACGTCAATCATCCTGCCCTGGGCTCCTCCACGCGCGTCTCCAGGGCTAGCTCGCCGGCAAAGTGGCACTCGGCGAAGTGCCCCGGGGTGATCTCTCGTAGCTCTGGCTTCTTCTCTCTGCAGATATCCTCAGCGAAGGGGCACCGAGGATGGAAGGCGCAGCCGGGTGGTAGGTCGATGGGGCTGGGGATCTCCCCAGGGATCTTCACGCGCCCGTGCTTGTGCTTCGGGTCCGGTACGGGGACCGACGAGAGGAGGGCGTGGGTGTAGGGGTGCAGCGGTGTCTTGATGACCTTCTCGGTTTCGGCCATCTCGACGATGCGACCCAGGTACATCACGGCGATGCGGTCACTCATGTACCGAGTGACGGCGACGTCGTGGCTGATAAAGAGGAAGGTCAGGTTGAACTCGTCCCGCAGGTTCAGCATGAGGTTCATGACTCCGGCGCGAATGGAAACGTCCAACATGGACACAGGCTCGTCCGCCGCGATGAAGTCAGGCCGCAGGACGATGGCCCGGGCTACGGCGACGCGCTGCCGCTGTCCCCCGCTCAGCTCGTGTGGGTATCGGTGAAAGAGCTCAGACGCGGGCTTGAGCTCCGCGTGCTCCAAGGCCCGAGCCACCATGTCCTCCCGCTCCTCCAAGGAGTCGGTGACGCGGTGGACTACGAGGGGCTCCGCCACGGTGTCTAGGACGGTGAAGCGAGGGTTAAGAGACTCGTATGGGTCTTGAAAGATCATCTGTACGCGGCGGCGGAAGGCCTTCATGTCCTCCCCCTTCAGCCCTGTGATGTCGGTGCCCTCGAAGCGCATCACGCCCTCCGTCGGCGTCTCGAGGCCCACCAGAAGGCGTCCCGTGGTGGTCTTCCCGCACCCGGATTCGCCTACGACCCCGAGGATCTCCCCCTGCCGGATCTGGAAGTCGATTCCATTCACGGCGTGGACGAACCGCTCCTGTCCCAGGAGGGACTGGAGGATACCGGCCTTGAGGGGGAAGAGCTTGCGCAGCCCCTTCACGTCCCAGACGTACCCGTCCTCGGCCACCATTATGCCAGCTCCCCCGAGTAGATATCTTCAGCGAAGTGGCAGGCGGCGTAGTGCTTCGACTCGACCTCCACGAGCGGGGGCGAGGCCCTCTTGCAGATGTCCTGGGCAAAACGACACCTTGGGTGGAACCTACACCCCTCCGGAGGGCTCACGAGGTCCGGTGGGGAGCCGGGAATGGCCCTCAGCCGCTTCTTCTCACCCTTGATGCTGGGGAAGGCCTCCATGAGCCCGAGGGTGTAGGGATGGGAGGGGCGATCGAAGACCCCGGTGATGGGCCCCTTCTCCGCAATCTCCCCAGCATACATGATGGCGATCTCATCCGAGACTTCGGCAACGACGGAGATGTCGTGGGTTATGATCATCATGGATAGGTTCAGCTCGTTCTGGAGGGACCGAATCTTGGCGAGGATGCGATCCTGCATGATGACGTCCAAGGCAGTAGTGGGCTCGTCGGCGATGATGAGGTCCGGATTGAGCGCCAGGGACATGGCGATCATGGCCCGCTGCTTCATACCACCGCTGAACTCGTGGGGGTAGCTCGACATGAGGTCGGGGTCGAGGCCCACCAGGGAGAAGAGGTCCGCCACCTTCTCGTCCGCCTCCTCGGAGGTCAATTCCAAGTGGGCCTGCAGAGCCTCCCTGATCTGGTTTCCCACCTTGTAGACGGGGTTAAAGGCGTTCATGGCGCCCTGGAAGATCATGGAGATCCGGGCCCAGCGCAGCTCACGAATCGCCTCCTCCTCCTTGACGACGTTGGAGCGGCGTTTTAAGTCCCGGTAGAGGCGACGCTCCTGCCTGCTGACTACCTCCTGGAGCTTCTCCCTGACAACCCCCGGTTCGGCGCCATCTTCTGCTCGCATAGCCTCTTCTACGCGATTCACGAGGTCCTTCTCCCGCGCCGTCAACGGTGCCCCCGCCTCGCCCGGGCCTAAGGAGGTCGGGTGTGCAGCCTCCGCCTTCCTCTCACTCAGGATGGCTTGGACTCTTGCTTCCCAATCGTCCTGCCCCAAGTAGTATTTCAGCTCCGAGATGAGGGGGGCTCGGACGATGGTCTCCCCATCGAACCGCACTTTCCCTGTGACAATCTTCCCGTTCCGGGGCAGAAGCTTCATGATGGCGAAGGCAGCAGTGGTCTTCCCGCATCCAGATTCTCCCACTAACCCCAGCGTCTTCCCCCGGTCGAGTGTGAGGTCGACGCCATCGACCGCCTTCACCTCGCCTTGAATGACGTCGTAATAGATGCGGAGGTCCTCAACGTTCAGCAGGCTCACACTATCACCTTGCCCGCAATCTTGGGTTGATGATCTCCTCTACCGCCCGTCCCGTGAGGAAGAAGGCGAGGGACAGGAAGGTGATGCCCAGGCCGGGGGGTAGGAGCCACCAGTAGGCTCGGAGAAGGTCCGACTGTTGGACAGTGGAGAGCATGGTGCCCCAGCTGGGGGTGTTGATGTCGCCCAGGCCCAAGAAGCTGAGAGCCGCCTCAAAGAGGATGGCGCCGCTGACGGCGAAGGTCATGTAGAGGAACACGAGGGGCAGGACGTTGGGGGTAATATGCCTGAACATGATTCGTATGTGGCTGGCCCCCGTAACACGGGCAGACTGGATGTAGGGCCTCTCCCTGAGTGAGAGGACCTGCGACCTGATCACACGAGCGGTCCCGGGCCACGCCAGGATCGCGATGACCAGGATGATATTCGTTATGCTGGCTCCCAGGACGGCGGCCAGGATGATGAGAAGGGGCAGGACTGGAAGGACCAAAATAACGTCTGTGAAGCGCATCAGGACGACGTCCGTCTTCCGCCCCACGTAGGCAGCCACGAGGCCGACGACCGTTCCAATCCCCACGGCAAGGAGGGCGGAGGCGAAGCCCACTACGAGGGCGATTCGAGAACCCCAGATGAACTGGCTGAAGATGTCCCTACCCTGGTTGTCGGTCCCCCAGAAGTAAAGATTGCCCGAGGGGTACGTGCCTGGCGACAAGGGAGCCAAGTAGCGCCCCGTTGTAGATATGGAGTGAACGACACCGTCAGCGGTGCCCACCCAGAGGGATGCAGCCAGCTGCTCGCCTAGGGCGGTCCAAAAGGCTGGGTGAGCCGCCATGAGGCTGTCGAACTCCTTGCGCCACAGCAGGCTGCCATCCTCCGCGAGGGCATGGAGCACTCCCAGGTCATCATCGGATCCAGCATCTAGTCCGGGATCAATCCCTACGGTGAATAGGAGCCTCTGAGCAAGGAAGTGGACGGGAGAAGCTAGCAACCGGAACCCTCGCTCGACCAGGATGGTCTCAAAGTAGCGCCATCGAATGCTCCCCGCTGGATTGGTGGCGACAGCGTCCCGGGCAATGGAGTACACGTAGCCAGACTCGGACGTGATATAGATGGTCCTCAGATCGACAAGGGGCGAATGCAGTGGGCCTGGGTCGCGCTCGATCGACGTCTGCATGACGGGGATGGTCTGCACTCCTGAGGGGTGAAGCGCGGAGTTGGGAGACGTCTCCCATGCACTGTAGGGAAGGCCGCTCACGGCTCCCCGCGCGAAGAGCCATCCATCGTCGGATGTGGCGTACACAAGCTCGCCGAAGGCGGCTCCTATCTGGGTCGGAAGGGCTACCACGGGCGCGGACGTCCAGGGAACTCCCACGTCGAAGGGTTGGGTCCAGGCCAACGTACCGTTTTCCGTATACAGGCCGTACCACTGTCCGGCGTTGAGGAAGAGGCGGTCCCCCGCCTGGTTCAGGGCGGGAGAATAGCTGGGGTTCGTCGACGGGTTCAAGGGAGTGCTGGCCATGCGGACTCGCGTTCCCGGCCCGAAGTCCCGCTCCCACAGGAGTGTTAAGTTAGAGGACGCGAAGGCGTATAGAAGGCCCTCGTCGGTGCCCACGAAAACTCTCTCCGACGAGGCGCGCCCTATTACTTGATCCGTGTAGACGGCGATGGAGCTGATGGCCCCCGTCAGCTGGCGATTGATGATGTTGCCGCCTCCGGGCGCCCCGACTTCTCCTCCCTGCGGCGTGTCGTTGAGGGCATGGAAGGTTCCGGTCTCGGTCCCGATGTACACAACTTCGTCCCGCTGAAAGGGGTCAATCTTGCTGCCGAAGTTCACCGCCACAGGCCCGGCGGTGATGGTCGAGGGGGCCTCGAAGGGATTCCGCCACCCTCGAGTCCCTGTCTCGGGATCGATGGCGACGAGCTTGTTCCCTGAGGCGGCAAAGACCCGGTCGGTCCTCGGGTCAGCAATGCGAGGAATGACGCGGAACGCGATGGGCTGCTCGATAGGGTCTCCGGCCCTGAATAAGAACGTAGAGGTATCGGCCTCCCAGAAGGTTTGCAGCTCGATGACATCCTCTGAGGGTGCGCGCCAATGGATGGGGTCGCGCAGTCCCATGAGGGGGGCAGCAGCTCCAAGGATGCCGAAGACGATCATGATCACCACGCCCGCGACGCCGATGCGGCTCTGCTTGAAAAGAGACCAAGCGTTCCGCAAGCTTCGCTGGTATGTGCGGATGCGCTCCGAGATCAGGCCCCAATCTACCATTATAGCCGCACCCTCGGGTCAAGATAGGCGTAAGCGACGTCTGCCACAACGTTGGCTATGATGGTGAGGAGAGCGAGGATGAAGAAGGCGGCCTGAACTGCCGGGAAGTCCTGGTTCAACGTCCGTTGTACGAGGTAGAACCCCATCCCCGGCCATGAGAATATGGTCTCTGTAAGGACACCACCGCTGATCACCGTCGCCATGGCGATGGCCGCAACAGTCGTCACCGGTAGCAGGGCGTTGCGAGCTGCGTGCTTATACATCACCGTCCGCTCTCGGAGACCCTTGGCACGGGCCACGGTGATGAAGTCCTCTCCCAGAACCTCCAGGAGGGAGTTCCGCATCAGGAGGACGTAGCCAGCTAAGCTCACCACCACGAGGGTAATCAGGGGCAGCGCCATGTGCCAAAGGATATCGCCGGTGCAAGCCAAACCCTCGAGGGCTTGCCCCGTCTCCACGTTGATACACCCAATCCCTCCGAGGGGAAAGAGCGCGAGGTTGGCGGCGAAGGCGAAGAGCAGGACCAGTCCAAACCAGAATATGGGCATGGAGTAGAAGAATAGACCTGCAACTATGCCTAGGACCTCTCCCTTTGAACCCCTGAACCACGCAAGGAGCACTCCACCACCGATCCCGAGGACGATAGAGATAATCGTCGCCGAGCCGAAGAGCAGCAGGGTCGGCCCGATGCGCTCCCCAATCTCCGCTGTGATGGGTCGGCCGGAAAAGAAGGAGGTGCCGAAGTTGCCGGTGAGCATCCCGGCCATGTAGAACCAAAACTCCTCGTAGTCGGGCCTGTCCACGGCTATGATGGGATGGTCCACCTCGAAGGTCTCCGACGTGTCTCGGGGGGTGACTACCGTTCCGAGGAGGATCTCCTCCATATCCGCCTCCGAGGAGAGGACGATGACAGTCACCTCGGCCAGGGTGGGGGTGAAGGCGGAGGGACCGGTGAAGATGGGCTCCGGGCCCTCATCCTCAACGTAGTAGAAGGGGGCAATCGATTCAGCAGGGAGGTTCGTCGCAAACCCGAAAGGGGCAGAGGCAAAGTCGCCTGTGGCGGGATCCAGTATCCCGATGTCGACGCGGTAGACCCCTGGGTCGGCCGGCGTGACGGTGCCTGCAAACCCATTCGCCTCTGGGCTGAGGGTCACGTTGAGCGTGGTCGTGTCAGGCTCCTCGACGATGGCCCAAGCCATTAGGCTGGAGAGTTCCACTAACGGGTCCGAGGTGACGACCTGGCTGAAGATACGGACCTCCGTCCCCGTGATGACATGCATGGACGGTTCTGCAATGGTCCTCACGACGATGATGGGGCTGCCCGAGGGAAATATCTTAGGGCGGACGTAAGCCGCATAGAGGGTCTCTTCGTTACCTGATGTGTCCACGATATTGATGTCCACTGCGTAGAGCCCTGGGTCGGCCACAGTGAACCCGCCCCGCTTGAAGACGCCTGGGGCGCTCTCCCACCGGGCGAAGCCCAGTGCGACACGTTGCTCCTCCCGCTGAATGGGCGTCAACCCAGGTGATATGGCGAGCGAAACGGGGTCCCCCGGCATGAGTCGAAAGAGCACGAACATGAGGGCGAGTACGACGATGATCGTGACAAAGGTCTGGGCGGCGCGCTTGACCAGGTAGTCTCTCAGACCCATCAGTCTCGCCCAATCCTGACCATTCTACCCTCGTCCTTAAACCTTCGGATTCCTCCTGGCTGTGCAAGGAAAGAAAGAAAGAAAGGGGTCGGGGGAAGGCGTAGCCACGGCTACTTCTTTCTACGCCTTAGCCCGACGTACAGTCCCCCAGCGGCACCGACGCCTATAACGGCGCCGATGATGAGTAGCAGGGTTCCACTAATGCCCGCTGCCGGCGGCGCCGGAACGTCGAGCACCGTGATGGTCACCTGCGTCTCACCCTCGACTCCAGCCCTGTCTGCGGAGATCGTAATGGCGTACGCGGCGTCCGCAGTGACCGAAGGTGCTTCAAAGACTACAGACCGCTCACCCGTGGCATCCGTGGTGTACGATGCCGGAGTCAAGGTCACGGCTGGTGTAGGCGTGAGCAACACGTCCGCGCCGCCAGCCGACAACCCGTTTTCATCCGTTACGGCGATGTCGATGACCGTGGTGCCTCCTTCATCTACGGCGTTTCCGAAGGGTGTCTCCACGACGATGCTCAGGAACTGCGCTCCCGGTGGGAAGGTGGTGATGACGATGGTTATGGTGCGAGCGGCTCCAAGCGTGGGATGAGATACTGCGATGTCGATGAATGTTGAGAGCGCTGTGTCATCCGCGGCGAGCGTTGGTGCCGAGAACGTAGACGTCAACTCGCCGTTAGCGCCCGTGGTTCCGCTTGTCGGGGAGACACTACCTGGACCGGATGCCACCGTCAGCTGGACGTCGGCACCTGACAGGCGGTTGCCATCGGGGTCCCGAACCGTAACTGCGATGCTCGCAGAGCCACCAGAGGCCACGGCGGAAGGCGCCGAGGCTGAGGTACGGATGGCTCCCGGCGGCGCTGGGTCCAGCATGATCAGAGACCAGTAGTAGTAGACGTCTCCACCGATGTCGATGCTCCAACTAGCCGGGTCGATCCGGTCCTGACGGAAGGCGAAGATGTTCGTACGGTAGTACAGCGGGTCGTACGCCACATCCCCTGCGATGATGCCCTGGGCCTGCTTCCAGAGCCGCACGGCCTCATCTGGGTCAGTCGCACCCTCCGCGGAGTCGATGATGGCATCAAGACTCGCGTTGTTGTAACCCTCAGGGTTATCTCCGTCCAGCACGGTGTTCCGGCTGTGGAAGAAGTCCTCAATGTAGGACGGCACGATGAAGCCCGTCAGGGACCATCCGAGGATCCACATGTCGAAGTCCTGCTCCTCAAACACTCGGACGACGATCTGCCCGAAGGCCGTGGGCTTCGAGTCCACGTTTATGCCTATGCTCCGCAGGTTCTGGGCGATAAGGGCACCTGCAGCTGCACGGATCGGGTCGTAGTCCGCCTGTGGCGTCAGGATCTCGAAGAGGGCTGTCCCCTTGCCTGGCAAGCTGCGACATCCGGAACCGTCGCGCTGGCAGGCTCCCGCAGGATCGGTCCAACCCGCGTTGTCGAGGATGGATGCGGCGAGGGCCAAGTCAAAGTCGTACCGCGGGGCAGACGCGTTGTAGTACAGCGTGTTGGTCGGGCTGACCACAGTGTGCCCGGCCACCCCGAAGTTTTGCAGCAGCTGGGTTACGATGGTTCGCTTGTCTATCGCATGCGCTACAGCCGTTCGGAAGGGCTTCCCGATATCGTTGCCAGGCACATTGCTGCCCAACGCGGGATCTGTATAGCCGAAGGGTAGTCGCCGGAAGTTGAAGCTGATGTAGAAGAAGCCTGCATCAGCGCTCGTGATGATGCCAACGTTCGGGTCAGCGATCAGGGGCGGCACGAACTCCGGTGGCACGAACCAGTCAAGGAAGTCCACCTCTCCACTCTGGAGGGCGAAGATTCCAGCCTGGACGTTACGGAACAGGCGATATACGATAGCATCTAGGGCAGGCACCCGGTGTCCAGCGTTGACAGCGGTCTGCCGGATCAACGGGTCCGTAGGCTGCCAGACGTCTGGGTTGCGCTCAACCCGAGCGATTACACCAGGATCCCATGTGTCGAATATGTATTCGCCGATGCCGATAACATCCTCGTCCTGGGCGTCCCACTCCGAGGCAGCCACGATGTCGAAGGGCCTCAGGGCGCCGCCCACAGGAACGCCGTTCATGGTCGCGGGGTCGATCACGTATCCAAAGTCAGGGTGGATGTTCGTCGCTACGACCTGTCCATCCTGCTTTCGAACCCCTGTTCCCTCCCAGAAGTACTTCGGAAGGACGACCGTCTGGAGGCTGGTCCTGTCGAACTGTGCGTTGGGCCCTGTCTGCTTGAATTGGAAGGCGAACTGGTAATCTGCGTCCGCCACGGGTCCGTCATGCCAGCCAGTCAGCGTCACGGGGTTGACCCAGAGCCATCGGGTCGAGGTGTGGTTTGAACCCGCACCACCCGTGAGGTCCTTCAGGAACCGGTCCCCGCCGGGACCAAGGCCCTCTAGGTGGTACCCCATGAGCACGTCCTCCATCTCCACCTGCGTCCCGTCGTGGAACCGCATTCCACGGATGTCGTAGAAGGCAGTCCAGAATTCAGGGTTCCCGGGCTCCGCAGCGAAGACTCCGATCTCGTTGGCGTCCAGTGCGCGGTCTCCATCCTGGTCAGTGCCCACCATAGCCCAAGGCATGCGGGCCAGCGTGTCAGGATGCTCGATGATGGTGCCAGCGTGTACTGGGTTCAGCACGTCGGCGGTCCACACGTCTCCAGTGAAGAAGTTGAAGCGAATCGAGTTCCGCGTCTTTGTCTCGTCCTGGACGCCGACCCGTAGAATGAACTCTTCCTGGGCAGCCGCCTCCTGAACGAACATAGCGGCCGGCAGGAATGAGGCCAGCATAGCCACGACGAGAATTCCTATCAACAGGGTATTTCGCGACATTCCGATGTTCCTCCTCGCCCCCGCGGCTGGCTCACTAGAGCCCGTCGCGGTAGAGGGGGGAGCGGACCATGTATATAAAACTAGTTTGGTACACGCTTTTGTGTAACTACTTAGGCTCTCTGGTACACCTCTTGTGGGTGCCAGTAAATTTAGGGGATTCCGATGTGTCTGTACCACAGGGCTACCTATGGCCTAGGTCCCCACAACACGATAAACGACCCGCCGGCCCCATCTCTCCCTCTCCAGTAGCCCCTCCTTGCACATCAGCCGCAGGTTGTAGCTGATGCACTGCTGCGTAACGTCCATCTCAGCTGCCAGCTGTCCCTGGACGATGTTCTCGTCACGCTTGAGGTGACTCAGCAGTTTCACCTGGAGGTCGCTGAGGCGAATGCCCTCGGTCTTGGGCTTCAATTTAACGTCCTCAGGATAGAACAGTCTGTAGATTCCCTGTCGCATGGATGTGATGAACCCTTGCACCTCAAGTGTCTGCAGATGGTGGGAGAGGGTGCCGTTGGCCACCTGCAGAGTATCTCGAATCTCACTGTAGTGCGTCCCGGGGTTGGACCGGATGAATCCGTAGATCTGCCCCCTGACGAAGTGGTCCAACACCTCCTCCTTCTTCAGTCGAACGTACAGCGGGAAGGTGAGGACGTGAAGAAGGGCGTACTTCCCTGCCTCCGTCTTGGCGAAGATGCCCAGCAGAAGGGAGGCTATCCCTAGCGACAAGACTTCGGTACGGGCATAGATGGGGGGCGGCGGGAGATGCATGACGCGTACCTGGAACTCCTCGTAGCCCTTCACGAAACCTGCCGTCTCAACCCAGGCCGAAAGGACCACCACCTCTCCATCCACATCGGCGGCGTAGAAGGTGAAGGGGACCCGACCCGCCTCGTTGGTGATGGCGACTTCCGGCTCTACGCGGCCCGCGCTAGATGCGAGATGGATGGCCACGTTTGCCAGGGGGACTCTATGGGTATCCCACACTTCCGCCACGACGGGGATGGCCCGACCAGCCTCCACGAGGTCGAAGTCGGAGCGTAGGGTGACGAATAGCTCCGCGGCATCTCCCATCTCAATGCTCACTACGGAGGTGTCGGCGGCTTGCCCGGACGAGGCCAATAGCAGGAAGGCGAAGAGGGGCAGGACGGGAACGAGGAGACGACTCAGCCGCACGGAGTTCTTCCCCATTAAACATCTAGAGAAGCGTATATAAGGACACCGCCTGGCGACGGGGCGGTCCCTTATCGCCCTTCCATCCGCCGGGTTAGGGCCTGAAGCAGACGCGTCTCCACTCTGCGGGAGTGCAGAGCCTTGGAAACGTCCTCAAGAAGGCTCTGCGAGGCGAAGGGCTGGAAGGGGAACGCGTAGCGGACATCCATGAGCCACAGGTTCTCCGGTGGGGCAAGCCGGCCCCGGATTGGGTCACCCTCTAGCGCCTCGGCAACCTGCTTCTGGGACAGCACGCCCTCAGAGACCATCTCCAGGCAGCCAGCCATCCTTCGGATTACGTACCGAAGGAAGCGATCGGCTCGCACGTCCAAGTATAGTCCTTCGGGGTTGTCATGGACTTCCACATGACTAACGTGGCAGTTGCCTCCCTCCCCGGGCGGCGCCAGAGACCCGAAGCCATGTCTTCCCTCAAAGAGCCTGGCAGTGGCCCTCACCTTCTCCGTGTCAAGCCTGCCCGGGAACCAATAGCGATACCATCGCTCCTCCGCGAACCGCGGGTTGAAGTCACCCGACACGCGGGCATATGCATAGCACCAGACACCTTCCAGTGAGGTGCTGAAAACAGAGGCCACTGCTCGAGGATCGGCATCGCAGTCGAGGGCAAAGACGTTGCCCAGGGCACTGACACCCCGATCAGTACGGCTGGCAACCTGAAATCGGCTGCCACGAGGACTCGCAATGAAGCCCTGGCCCTGGAGGACCTGAAGGACCTCCCCTTCCACCGTCCTCACTTCCGGCTGGCGCTGAGAACCGTGAAAGTGGGTGCCCAGATAGGCGAGCTTGAAGGCCCAACGCATGCCAAGTGTGATTAGCCCAAGCTGATTACATAAAGGGATGCCCGACATCACAGTCGTCCTGGTCGAGCCCAAAATCGCGGGGAACGTCGGTGCCGTGGCCAGGTCCATGTCCAACTTCGGTTTCAGGGAATTGGCTCTCGTGAATCCCTGCCCCCTCGACGACGAAGCCTACAAGCGCGCCAAGCATGGTCGTCCTGTCCTTGAGGGGGCAAGGGTCTTCTCGCGCCTTGATGAGGCCTTATCTGCCGCAGATCTAAGCGTGGGGACCACGGGCATCTCCACCAAGAGGGAGAAAGCTTTCCACCGTCAGTCCATGCCGCCGAGGGAACTGGCCGCCTCTGTCGTGGAAGTCTCCGGTTCAGTGGCCATTCTGCTGGGGAGGGAGGACTACGGACTCTATAACGAAGAGCTCGACCTTGTAGACCTTCTGGTGAGCGTCCCCTGCGATCCTGACCACCCGGTGATGAACATCTCCCACGCTGCGACAATCATCCTCTACGAGCTTTACATGGCCCTCTCGCAACCTCAGGCTAGTCGACCGCGACAGGCCTCTGGGTTTGAGAAGGAGCGTCTTCTCAGCGCCTTCGACGAACTCCTCACAGACATCAGCTACCCCTCCCACAAGCGGCGAAGGACCGAGGTGATGTTTCGCAGGCTCGTTGGCAGGGCTACACCATCGAAGTGGGAGTTTCACGCCCTGATGGGCGTACTCCGGGGCGCCTCCAAGACCATCAGAAGGGTGAAGGGATTCCCAACGACAGGTCGGTCTTCCTGATGCTTTCCCTCTTGCTCCTCTCTAGTTCCATCATGGCCCTGATAGCGTCCACGTTCTCAGGGACGACGTCCGCCTCCTGGTGGACGGCCTGGAAGTAGTAGAGGGAGCTGCCCTCAACGTTCACACCGTCCTCCCAGACTACGATCTCAAACAGGTCGGAGCGGGGCCTGCCCAGGTCCCGTGCCATCTCCATCACCTGGGCCGTGGACGC
>JABAOD010010701.1_pt5 | contig 13752 bp, 13 predicted proteins | sample 7062151 | NCBI WGS metagenome assembly JABAOD01 (sample SAMN14538626, study PRJNA623070) | marine sediment metagenome | biome: marine biome [ENVO:00000428]; feature: marine pelagic biome [ENVO:01000023]; material: deep marine sediment [ENVO:00002113] | place: India: Gulf of Khambhat ...
CCAGATGTTGGGGTCGTGCAAGAACCGGTCGAACACACGCAGCGGCCGGTGTTGGCGGATCCTGCTCAGCTCCGGAAGGTATCGCCTGATAAGTTTTCTTGCCATGCTTTCCCGGCCGTATGGGCCATCGCGTGCGTAGTGTATAGTTTCACCGTTCCTACGACCACCGAAGTCATGCAGGAGGCGTGCCATTCGCATCTGCGCGCTCGCCTTTCTCCTGGGCATCCTGATCGTCCACCAGCTGGCCGATCTACCATCGCCGTGGTGGGGCATGTTGTTGCTTCCAGTGGGCATCGCCGCCTGGCGCAGACCTATCTGGTTGCCGCTCGCCTTTCTCGTCGCCGGTGTCTTCTGGACCACACTTCGGGCCGACTGGGTCTTAAGCGATGCCCTGCCCAGCGAGCTTGACCGACGCGACGTGCGGCTACAGGGTGTCGTCGCCGATATTCCGCAGCCCACCGAACGCGGGACGCGTCTGCTCTTCGATGTCAACGAGGCACGGTTCCGGGGTGACGCCGTCGCCGTGCCGCGCCGGATCATATTGAACAGTTACGGCGAACAGTCCTTCAACGTCGGCGAGCGTTGGCAAGTGGTCGCTCGACTCAAACGCCCGCATGGCTTTCAAAACCCAGGGGGCTTTGATTACGAACGCTACCTCTTTCAGAGCCGTATTCGCGCAACCGGGTACATACGTACCCAGACAGCACCGCAACGGTTGCCGGGGTGGTCGCTGCGCTATGCCGTCGACCGTTGGCGGCAGTACCTCGGCGGGCGCATACGTGCCGTGCTTGGGACAGAGCCGCTAACCGGTATCGTGGTGGCGTTGGCCAATGGCGACAAACGCGGTATCAGCGACGTGCAATGGAATGTGTTCCGCCGCACCGGTACCAATCACCTGATGGCCATCTCGGGCTTGCATATTGGTCTGGTGGCGGGCTTCGCCTTCTTGGTAGTGCGTTGGCTATGGGCGTGGCCAGGGTACACGGTCCTGCGTTGGCCTGCACCCAAGGTGGCGGCCATCGGGGCCATCGGCGCGGCAACCGTATATGCCGCCCTGGCAGGATTTTCGATCCCGACCCAGCGGGCGCTGATCATGATTGCTATCGCTATGGCAGCGGTGCTGATCGAGCGGCGTGTAGCGACAACTCAGTTGCTCGCCATCGCCCTACTGCTGGTGTTGCTCTACGATCCTCTGGCCGCCCTGAGCGCGGGTTTCTGGTTGTCGTTCACCGCGGTGGCGGTAATCGTGCTTTTTCTTAATGCCAGACAGCGCAGCCGAATCGACTGGCGCAACCTCGGGCGACTGCAATGGGGAATCGCTATCGGTTTGCTGCCGTTGTTGTTACTGTTCTTCCAACAAGTCTCACTCGTTGGTCCGCTGGCCAATCTTTTTGCGGTGCCACTCTTCGGTCTGCTGGTGGTGCCGTTCACCCTGGCCGGCACGATGGCGACGATGCTGCTGCCTGATGTGCTGACGGCGTGGCTGTTTCAGTTTGCCTTGTGGGCATTGAAGCTTGTCTGGGTGCTACTCGAATATCTCGCAGGCCTCAGGTACAGCGTGTGGGTGCAACACAGTCCCGGCCTGTGGGCGCTCGCCTTCGCTGTGGTCGGTGTGTCTCTGTTGTTGGCGCCGCGCGGCTGGCCAGCGCGCTGGGTGGGCGCGGTGTGGCTCTTGCCTATGCTGACGTTGAAACCAGCCGCCCCGGCGTCGGGGACAGTCTGGTTCACCCTGCTTGACGTGGGGCAGGGTCTGGCAGCGGTCGTACGCACACATTCGCACACCTTGGTCTATGACACGGGTGCACGATTCAGCGCGCGTTTTGATGCCGGTCGGGCGGTCGTTGTGCCATACCTGCGTCATCAAGGCGTCGCAGGCATTGATACACTGATTGTGAGTCATGGCGATAACGATCATATCGGTGGCGCTGCTTCAGTTTTGGCGGATGTCAGCGTGCGCCAGACGATCAGTAGCGTCCCTCAGCTATTGCCGGGTGCCGAGGCGTGTATCGCCGGCCTGCAGTGGCGCTGGGACGATGTGCAGTTCAAGATTTTGCACCCACCTGCTGGAAGCGATTTGCGGGGCAACAACGCTTCGTGCGTGCTTAAGGTCAGCGGACACTACGGTAGCATATTGTTGACGGGAGATATCGAGGCAAGAGCGGAGAAAGAGTTGGTCAAACGAGAGCGCGAGGCGCTCGCTTCGCAGGTATTGGTGGTGCCGCATCAGGGAAGCAAGACGTCATCGACACCCGCCTTCGTCGCGGCCGTCGCGCCGCGGCTCGCGCTTTTCTCTATCGGCTATCGCAATCCGTTCAACCATCCCCACGCGCAGGTAAAGGCGCGGTACGAGCAGCGTCAGGTGCGCTTGTACGAGTCACCCACACACGGGGCCATCGAGGTGCGCTTGAGAGAAGAGGGCGCCGAAGTGCGCTCGTACCGCCAACACAGCCGACGTTACTGGTTCAATCAGCCTGCTCCGTAGCATGGCTTTCAGACTCAAGCAGCGTCTGATAAATTACGCGCACCTTAAACTAAGCGGCAGCATACTCAATGTTTGAGCTCGTGCGAGCAGGTGGCTGGGTCATGTGGCCCATCATCGCGTGTTCGATCGCGGCACTGGCGATTATTGGCGAACGGCTGTGGTCGCTGCAGCGAAAGTATGTCGCGCCACCGAATCTGGTCTCGCAAATCCAGCAGTGGCTTGAACGCAGGCAGCTTGATGAGACACGAATACAGCTGCTGCGCGAGAGCTCACCGCTCGGGCGTATCCTGGCGGCCGGGCTCGTGAACCGCAGTCACGATCGCGAGATCGTCAAGGAATCCATCGAGGATGCCGGCCGGCATGTAGTGCCGGATCTCGACCGCTACCTCAACAGCCTAGGCACCATTGCAGCGATCTCGCCGTTCCTCGGTCTGCTGGGCACGGTATTGGGCATGATCGAGATGTTCGCGGGCATAAGTGCCCACGGTGTGGGCGATCCGGCCGTGGTGGCAGGCGGCATTGCCCAAGCACTGATCACCACTGCCGCGGGTCTGGGTGTAGCCATCCCGAGCGTCATGTTTTACCGTTACTTTCGCGGGCGTGTGAACGAGCTGCTCGTCGATATGGAGCAGCAGGCCGTTAGGCTAGTAGAGCTCATTCATGGCGAACGCGAAGCGGACTGAATACAGAATGAGGTAGGGATCGATGAAATTCCGCCCACCTCACAGTGAAGATCCGGAGCTCAATCTGGTGCCTCTGATCGACGTGCTTCTGATGACGTTGATCTTTCTGGTCGTGACTACCAGCTTTTCCAAGGAGGCGCATCTGCGCATCAAGCTGCCGGAGGCATCGGTGCAGAAGACCGTGGAGGGAAAGACCCTGCGCGTTGCCATAGATGCCCAGGGACGCTACTACATCAACGAGCGCCAGTTACTCAAAACCACACCGCAGGTGCTCGAGAACGCCATGCTTCTGGCAGCGGGCGGGCGCAAGGATCCTGTAATTATCGTGCACGCAGATGGCAAGGCACCGCATGAGGCGGTGGTGCGCGTTATGGATACCGCGCGACGCCTGGGTTACACACATCTCACCTTTGCAACACAGCAGCCGGCACCAGGGAGCGGTGCTCAGTGAGTCAACAAAGCCGTGAGAACGGCATAGCAACCTATCGCCGCTTGCTGCGTTACACGTGGCGCTACAAGTGGGCGTTAGCGCTGGCTGTTTTGGGCATGCTTGGCCTGGCCGGTACTGCCACCGCCTTTGTGGCGTTGATGAAACCGTTGGTCGACGGCGGTTTTGTCGCCCGCGATCCTGAGGTCATCCAGCTAATTCCGATCTATATCGTCGGCCTGTTCGTGGTGCGTGGGGTTTCGAGCTTTCTCGCCGAGTACATGCTCAAGTGGACTGGCCAAAAGGTCATCTTTGATGTTCGCAATGCGATGTTCACGCATTTGATGCACTTGCCGTGTGGCTTTTACGACATTAATGCATCCGGCAAGTTGATAGCGAAGTTGATATTCGATGTTGAACAGCTAGCGCGGGCGACGACCAATGCCGTGCTGGTACTTCTGCGAGATGGGTTCACCGTTATCGGCATCTTTGGCTGGATGCTCTATGTTAACTGGAAGATGACGCTGCTACTGGCTGCCTTAACGCCGCTTGCGCTGCTGATAGTGCGAATGATGAGCTATCGTATGCGCAAGCTGAGCCGCTCCATTCAGCAGACGATCGGCGAGATCTCGCGCGTCGCGCAGGAAGCCACGGAAGGACAAAAAGTCGTGAAGGCATTCGCTGGACAACAAGCGGAAATCGACAGCTTCACTCGCGTAAACAATAAGAACCGAAAACAAATCATGCGCCGTGTGGCGGTCTCGGTAGCGGGTGTTTCGATCACGTTGGTGTTGGCCGCGGCGGCGATCGCGCTGGTCCTGTATATTGCCATGAGTGGCGGCCACGCGAGCGCTGGCCAGTTTGTCTCCTATTTGACGGCCATGGCGTGGCTGATGCCACCGATGCGTCGTGTGGTGCAGGTCAATGAAGTCGTGCAGACTGGGATTGCTGCCGCTCAGAGTGCTTTTAGCCTGCTCGATGAGCGGCCGGAGACTGACCCTGGCACGCGCGTTCTTGAATCCGTACACGGGCGGGTAGAGTATCGGAACGTGCGCTTCCGTTACCCTTCTGCGGACAGCGATGCACTGAGCGATGTGTCGTTTCGAATGGAGCCCGGCAAAACCGTCGCCTTGGTCGGCGCATCGGGCAGTGGCAAGACCACGATCGCCAATCTGCTGCCACGTTTTTACGCCGTCACTGGGGGCACGATATTGATAGATAACGTAAACATCGACGAGCTCACCTTAGCCAGCTTGCGCCATCATATTGCGATTGTCGGGCAGGAAACGCTGCTATTCGACGATACGGTCCGTAACAATATCGCCTACGGGACGACGTCCCCGATCGATGATGAGAAACTCGAGCGCGCCGTGCAAGCAGCGCACGTGACCGAGTTCGTGAGGGAGTTGCCGGAAGGACTCGAAACGATGGTCGGCGAGAAGGGGCTACGCTTGTCCGGCGGTCAACGACAGCGCATCGCCATTGCCCGTGCCCTTTATAAGAACGCACCGATACTGATTCTCGATGAAGCGACATCGGCGCTGGACAGCGAGTCCGAACGCATCGTCCAGGCAGCCCTCGACGCCTTGTTACAAAACCGCACGACGCTCGTTATTGCGCACCGTTTAACAACGATAGAGAACGCGGACCAGATCGTCGTGCTGTCGCGTGGCCACGTCGCAGAGCAGGGAACTCACACCGAGTTACTAGCCGCGAACGGCGTGTATGCGGAGCTACATCGATTGCAATTCAGCGAGCGACAGAATTAGATATCTTGCCAGAGCGTGGGTTGGCTACAAGCACATTGGTACCGCAAGACAATCGTGAGCCTGGTGCTGCTGCCCCTCAGCTGGCTTTACCTCGCGCTCGTAACGCTGCGTCGCGCTTTGTATCGTGCCGGTCTCATTCGCGCCGAGCGCGTACCGGCACCCGTTATCGTCATCGGCAACATCACGGTTGGCGGCACCGGCAAAACGCCTTTGGTCTTGTGGCTTGCGCGACGCTTGCAGGCTTTAGGCTACAAGCCGGGTATCGTTTCGCGCGGTTACGGTGGCCGGGCGGGAAATTATCCCGTCTACGTGACCGCGCGCTCGGACCCAGCCGAGGTCGGCGACGAGCCGTTGCTGTTGGCACGGCATGGCGTCTGCCCGGTCATGGTAGGCCCCAAGCGCATCCTGGCGGCGCGTAGGCTGGTCGATGAACACCACTGCACTGTCATCATCAGTGACGATGGTCTGCAGCACTATCCGATGGCGCGCGATCTTGAAATCGCCGTGATTGACGGAGAGCGGCGTTTTGGCAATGGTTACTGTCTGCCCGCCGGTCCATTGCGGGAGTCGTTGGCACGGCTGCGCGCGGTGCAGGCGCGTGTCACCAACGGTACACCAAGGACCGGCGAGCTTGGCATGCAGTTGCGGGCCGTATGTTTCAAATCGGTCAGTACGCCCGAGAAAGAGCGGGACGTAAACAGCTTTGCCGGTCAGCGTGTGCACGGGCTCGCCGGTATTGGTCATCCGGCGCGATTCTTCCGCCAACTGCGCCAGCTCGATATCGACGTCGTCGAGCACGCCTACCCGGATCATTACCGCTATCGGCGTGAGGACATCGACTTCGGCGACGCCGCACCCGTGATCATGACAGAAAAGGACGCGGTAAAATGCGAACGTTTTGCTGATCAGCGGCATTGGTACCTGGCGGTCGAGGCCGACCCCGACCCGGCGCTGGCCGAGGAGGTCGTGCGACTCTTACAAACGAAAGGACTAAGGACTGAGCACTGAGGGCCGAGGACCGAGGACCGAGGACATGCATCACGATTTGGTCTTGCGACTCACGATTAACGACTAACGATTCACGAATGTAATGCACATAATCATTCCGGCGCGTTTCGGGTCCACCCGTTTGCCTGGTAAGCCATTGCTGCGCATCGCTGACAAGCCGTTGATACAACATGTGTACCAGTGTGCCCAGGCAAGCGGCGCGGCGCGTATTACGATCGCGACCGACGATAGCCGCGTCGCCAAGGCGGCGGCGGTGTTCGGCGCCGAGGCGTGCCTGACAGCGACTACACATCGTTCGGGCACCGAGCGCATCGCCGAAGTGGTGCAAAAACTTGCTGTGCCTGACGATACGATCGTTGTCAATCTACAGGGTGACGAGCCGCTCATGCCACCGGCGCTGATCCGGGCCGTGGCCGAGGCGCTCGCGGCCGCGCCGCAGGCGGCGGTCGCGACAGCGATGCATGAGCTCACGGACCCGGTGATGTTGGATAACCCTAACGTCGTCAAGGTAGTGTGCGATCAAAACGGATTTGCGTTGTACTTCAGTCGCGCGCCAATTCCGTGGGAGGCCCGGCATGGAGAGAGTCCGCCGCGATCGTCGCAGGCGTTTCGCCATATTGGGCTCTACGCTTACCGGGCCGGATTCGTTACGCGTTATGCGTCCTGGCCGACATGTCCCCTGGAAGAAATTGAACGCCTGGAACAACTACGGGTCTTATGGCACGGGGAGCGCATCGTCGTCTGGAAAAGCAAAGAAGCGCCGGCAGCCGGTGTAGACACGCCCGAAGATTTGGAGCGAGTGAGGCAGATATTTGAAAGCAGATCCAAGCCCTAAGATCCAAGGTCCAAGTTTATTTCTATTGGCAGGGCAGGCCCGGTGATGAGCTTCATCGAGTTTGCTATCGTATAGACGAGCGCTTAATCTTCGGAAACTTGGATCTTGAAACTTGATACTTGTCGCTGAGTCCTTATGGTAAGAGTCCTTTTCGTTTGTTTAGGTAATATTTGTCGCTCGCCGACGGCCGAAGGTGTCTTTAGACATCTCGTTCGTAGCGCCCGCCTGGAGCGCCAGATCGAAGTCGATTCCGCCGGGACGCATGCTTATCACATCGGTGAACCACCTGACCCGCGCGCGCAGGCGGCCGCGGCGCGGCGCGGTATCGACCTACGCGATCTGCGCGGACGCCGAGCGACGACCGTGGATTTCCATGAATTCGATTACGTCATTGCCATGGACAGAGAGAACTACGCGGTTCTGCAGTCACGCTGTCCGCCCGCACTCCACTACAAGATTCGATTGTTCATGGAATTCGCGCCGCAATACGGACACGACGAGGTGCCCGATCCTTACTTCGGCGGGACTGCCGGATTTGATCGCGTGCTGGATATGATTGAGGATGCCGCCACCGGCCTGCTGCGCGAGATTCGCTCGCAGTGGCATGCGGCAGAAAGCGGCGCGCGTTAGCAGCGTTACCGCAACCTTTACTCGTTGGCGTCGGCGCGCCGTCGAGTTTCAACCTGGATCAGTTCTTCGCTGCCGTCGTCGGCCTGCAGCGGCGGCGCAGGCGGGGCCGCTGGGCTTTCGCTGGGCAGCGGCGCCGTGGCTTCAACCCTATCCTGGCTTTCACGTTGTTCGCGAACAAGCGTGCCTGCGCGCGCAGTGGGCTCCTCATCCGTAACGGGTGCCGTCGGGGGGTAATCGCCCGACGGCGGCGCCTCTATCGGCGTCGCGAATTCTGCATCAGCACCGGCGATGACTCTGTCTGTCGATGCCGAAGGCTTGGCGCTGTCGGCGGCCTCAGCGGTCGCTGCCGCCTTGGGCGGCATCCGGCTCGGCTTGCCCTGCTGCGCGCGTCCACGCCGGCCGCGCCGCCGGCCGCGCGCGCCCCGCGCCGTCTCCGCCTTCTGCGGCTTCTCGCCGGCTTCAGGCCGCATCGGTTCCTTGCGTGCGGGTGGCGCAGCTCCACGCTCGGGAGCGGGTCGCATGGCACCTCGGGGTGGAACCGCCTGACGCCCGCGACCGCGGCGCTGACCACGATGACGTTCTCGCGATGGCCGGGCGTGAACGGCCGGCTTGGGTTTTCCGGCGAAGAGTCTGGCGATGAACGACCTTAAGGCGCCGAACAGCGGCCGGCGCTGCGGTGGGGCAATCATGATCGGCGGCGCGATCGGTCCGACCACGGCCTTCTCCGGTAACGGCTGTGCGACTCGCGGCACTGCTTCTTCCTCATGTTCCTCGAGCAGCTCGATGTCATAGCTTGGCAACTGTCCTTCGGCCTCGAGCTCTTCGCTACGCAGACGCCGGATGTTGTAATGCGGGGTGTCCAGCTCGCTCGTCGGTACGATCAGGATCGGCGTTCCCACACGCGACTCGATCGCGCTTATCTCAAAGCGTTTCTCATTGAGCAAATAAGTCGCCGTCTCAAGCGGCAGATGCACATGCAGCGCAGCGGTATTCTCCTTCAACGCTTCTTCTTGAATCATGCGCAACACCGCCAGGGCTGAAGACTGCACGCTGCGGATGTGGCCGGTCCCGTTACAACGCGGACAGGAGAGGCTGCTGGCTTCACCCAGCGACGGGCGCAGGCGCTGACGCGACATTTCGAGCAAGCCGAAGCGCGAAATCCGCCCGACCTGAACACGTGCACGGTCAGCCCGCAACGCCTCGATCAATCGGTTCTCGACCGCGCGCTGGTTGCGTACGGGCGTCATGTCGATAAAGTCGATAACAATCAAGCCGCCGATGTCACGCAAGCGCAACTGGCGGGCGATTTCAACCGCCGCCTCGAGGTTGGTGTTAAGCGCCGTTTCTTCGATATCGGCGCCTTTGGTGGCTCGTGCCGAATTGACGTCGATCGTAACCAGTGCCTCTGTGCGATCGAACACAAGCGAACCGCCGGATTCCAGTTGCACCTCCTGCGAGAACGCAGAATCAATCTGATGTTCGATCTGAAAGCGTGAGAACAGTGGCGTCTCGTCCTTGTACAATTTAAGCTTCGACAGATTCTGCGGCGAGACTTGTTCCATGAACTTCCTGATGCGTTCATAGACTTCGTTGCTGTCGACGAGTATTTCGCCGACGTCGGCATGCAGGTAATCCCGTATCGCCCGCACGACGAGGTTGCTCTCCTGATAGATCAGAAACGGCGCCGAGCGCTCGGCGGAAGCTTTGCTGATGGCATCCCACAAGTGCACCAGGTAGTCGAGGTCCCATTGCAGCTCTTCAGCGCTCTTGCCGATACCGGCGGTACGGGCGATCAACGCGTAGTCCTCCGGGACTTCCAGCTTCGCCATGACCTCGCGCATCTCGGCGCGGTCTTCGCCCTCGATGCGCCGCGAGATACCACCACCCTTTGGATTGTTAGGCATCAGCACCAGATAGCGTCCCGCGAGGCTAACAAAGGTGGTGAGCGCCGCACCCTTAGTACCGCGCTCTTCCTTCTCTACCTGGACGATAAGTTCCTGACCTTCCTTGATGACATCCTTAATGCGGACCTGCGCCATCGGAACCGATTCGGGAAGGTTGGTGAAGTAAATGCGAGAGATTTCCTTCAGCGGCAAGAACCCTTGCCGTTCGGCACCGTAATCGACGAACGCGGCCTCGAGGCTGGGTTCGACGCGGGTGACTCGAGCCTTGTAGATGTTTCCCTTGCGCTGCTGGTACGACGTGGACTCGATATCGAGCTCCAGCAGTTTTTGACCGTCAACGACCGAGAGACGCAACTCCTCACGGTGAGTTGCGTTTAACAGCATCCTTTTCATCAGATTACCCCCGGACGTACCGACAGCAGGGTCGTAGACACAACCCGTCTTCGACGCGCGTACGTGCCGTCACCAGGCGCCTGCGGACTGTAGGCGAGCTAACGGACTGTGGACGATAGACAGTCCTGGCGCGGCACGGGGGTTATGGGGCCGGACCGCGAAGCAACCGTTCTCAATGCCCTGCACAACTGCAGGGTCAGGCCAAAAAAGGCACTAGCTGGCTTTCTCAGCGCCGCATTACGCACGATGGGCTCGTTCCTTGCTTGTCGAAACGTCCTGTTGTCAGGCGCCCTTCCGATGGGTGAGGGGCGCGAAACCCATAGTTTTTACCTGGCCCGGGCTGCCGAAAGACCCGCCTTTGCGATGTGCCGTCTTGCAGTGTCGCCAGGCGGCCAGAGCCAAAAAAGCTTTAAAAATCTTTCTATGATATTCAGTTATAGGCGGTTCTTCATGTAAAACCTCCGCTCCGCCTACAATCAAACTATAACAGCCCGGCCACCCTCCAGCAATCTGTTATAGTCGCCCCCGAAATGAAGCCAGCCCGCAGTGAGCCCAGCGCTCGCGTGCAGTACCTCGAGGTCGACGCGAATCATGCCGGTCAGCGCCTGGACAATTACCTCTTTGCAAGCTGCAAAGGGGTGCCGAAAAGCCACCTCTATCGCCTGGTGAGGCAAGGCCAGATACGTATCAATCGCGGCCGGCGCCGGGTCGATTACCGCTTGCGGCTCGGCGATGTGGTGCGGATTCCGCCGCTGCGCATGGCGCGGCGGCCGACAATAATCGGCGAGCCTCGCGCGCTCGAGGGGCGTATCGTCTATGAGGACGACGATCTGCTGGTCGTCGACAAACCGTCTGGCCTGGCTGTACACGGGGGCAGCGGCGTCAAGCTCGGGCTCATCGAGGCCTTGCGGGCGCGAGCTTCCCGCCCACGCTTTCTCGAGCTCGTGCACCGCCTGGACCGTGACACCTCGGGATTGCTAATGGTGGCGAAACGGCGTTCGGCGCTGCTCGCATTACATGCCGATCTGCGCGCCGGGCGTGTAGAAAAACGTTACATCGCCCTCGTGCGGGATCGTTGGACCGGGCGGTCCCATCAGGTCAGGGCATCGCTGCAAAAATTTCGACTGCGTTCAGGGGAGCGGATGGTTGAGGTGTCCGGTGGCGGCAAAGAAGCACAGACACGCTTTATCCCCAAGCGCCAGTTTGCCGACAGCACCCTCTGCGAGATTCAATTGCTAACCGGTCGTACGCATCAGGTGCGCGTGCACGCCGCCTACGCCGGTCATCCGGTGGCGGGCGACCACAAATACGGCGACCGCGAGTTCAATCAAAAGATGCGTGAGCGCGGGCTCAGGCGCTTGTTCTTGCACGCTCAGGGGCTGCGTTTCAGGCATCCACGCAGCGGGGAGCGAATGGACGTGACCGCGCCGCTTCCTTCTGAACTAAACGACCTGCTCCAACGTCTGGAACACGATGAAGCGGCATTATGAGCTGATCGTCTTCGACCTAGACGGCACCTTGATAGACTCGGAGGCGAAAATTCTGCGCTGTCTCACTGCCGCTGCCGCCGACCTCGGCATCGCGGAACCGAGGGCAGACGCAGCGCGTAACATCATCGGCCTGGGCATGCAAGAGGCGTTAACCGCCTTGTTGCCCGACATCACGGCACCGCAGCGTGAGCAGTTCTTGGCCCGTTTTCGTGAGCACTATCTCTATCTCGACGATACGCGTCCTGACTTCTTTCCGGGTGTATCACACGGCCTGACCGAGCTGGCACAGGCCGGCTATCTGCTCGCTATTGCGACCGGGCGACCGCGTCGCGGGCTTGACCGCGTGCTGAGTGAGGCGGGCTTGCAACAGCTTTTCGTGGCTACTCGCTGTGCAGACGAAACAACGTCCAAACCGCATCCGCGCATGCTTGTCGAGATATTAGCGAACACCGACACAACGCCGCAGCAGGCCATCATGGTCGGAGATACGGTGTACGACCTGCAAATGGCACGCGGTGCCGGCGTCGACGCTTTGGCGGTAAGCTACGGTGTGCACGAGCGTGAACGCCTGCTGGACGAGGGGCCTGTGGGGTGCTGCGATTCCTTTGACGAAGTTTGCGCGTGGCTCAGATAGTGCAGAACGCGGAGGTCATTTGTCCGAGCAAAGCGCTCACGAACGGCGACAAAGGTGTGCGTTTCCGCGTCCGTCTTGACGGACAGATCCTGAGCGCCTTCGCCATTCGGCACGGCGGCCGCGTATACGCCTACCTTAACCAGTGCGCGCATCAAAGAATTGAACTCGACTGGAAAGAGGGCTATTTCTTCGATAGGGAACGGCGTTTGCTGATCTGCGCGACCCATGGCGCGCTTTATCATCCCGACACGGGCCGCTGTGCGGGTGGCCCATGCCACGGCGGTGCGCTCGTGCCACTGGAGGTCGTGGAAAAAGATGATGTCGTGCGTCTGCAGGCAGATGACGTAAGACTGGTTACCTAACTGAGAATGGAAGCAGACAGATGAATGAGACAACCACTGAGTCGTCAAGCCCGCGCGAGCAGGAAGAGCCGCGGCAGCAATGGGAGCAAAGCTTGCTCGAGCGCCTTGCCTTTGCTTCGCTGGCCGAGCAACGCAAAGCCCGCCGCTGGGGGATCTTCTTTAAGGCCTTCTTCGCGATCTATCTCTTGGTATTGCTACTGCTGATCGTAACGGCGGGTATCGCTGAGAAGCCGCTGACCGGCAAGTACACTGCGCTGGTGGATCTAGACGGCGTTATTGGCGCCGAGAGTGTCGCCAGCGCCGACAATGTCATCTCGGGGTTGCGCGGGGCCTTCAAGAGCGGCGCCAAAGGTGTCATCTTGCGGACCAACAGCCCCGGCGGCAGTCCGGTGCAAGCGAGCTACATCAACAACGAGATTAAGCGATTGCGCAGCGCCCATCCCAACAAACCGATCTATGCGGTCGTCGAGGACGTCTGCGCCTCGGGGTGCTATTACGCCGTGGCCTCCGCCGACAAAATTTATGCGAATAAGTCTAGCGTGGTGGGCTCTATCGGCGTGTTGATGAATGGGTTTGGTTTCGTCGATACCCTGAAGAAGCTAGGTATCGAGCGCCGCCTGCTCACGGCCGGGGAGGACAAGAGTTTCCTGGATCCCTTCTCACCGATGCTGCCTCGTCATCGCGCGCATGCGCAAGAGCTGCTGAACCAGATGCATCAACAGTTCATCGATGTGGTCAAGCAAGGTCGTGGCGATGCGCTCAAGGAAGACGAAGATTTGTTTACCGGACTGTTTTGGACCGGCGATGAGGCGTTGGCGCTAGGCCTCGTCGATGAGTTGGGTAGTGCCGGCTATGTTGCACGCGAGGTCATCGGTGCGGAGGAGATCGTCGATTTTACGCGCAGAGAAAGCGTCTTCGATCGCTTTGCCAAGCGTGTGGGTGTGGCCATGGCCAAGACTTTCGCCACCCTGCTGATGACACATATGCCTGATTTGCGTTAAATCATGCCTCACACGACCTCAACCCCTTCCTTCTCCAGCATTTGCACCAGACGGATTAAGGGCAACCCGATCAAGGCGCTGGGGTCGTCTCCCTCCATGCGCTCGAGCAGGGCGATGCCTAGGCCTTCGGCCTT
>JABAOD010047777.1_pt3 | contig 13742 bp, 12 predicted proteins | sample 7062151 | NCBI WGS metagenome assembly JABAOD01 (sample SAMN14538626, study PRJNA623070) | marine sediment metagenome | biome: marine biome [ENVO:00000428]; feature: marine pelagic biome [ENVO:01000023]; material: deep marine sediment [ENVO:00002113] | place: India: Gulf of Khambhat ...
CAAGCCTTCGAGATCATTGAGCAAGACATGGCCAGGCAACTGGAATCGGTGAATGAGATGGCAGGCAATGGTCAGCTGAAAATACCTGAAGCCATTGCCGCACTTGACGCTCAGGCTGAGATCCAGTCCGACCAAACTCAGTAATTTTGGGTTGGATTCGGCCGTGTTTCGGTCGGGTACTAACATTCGGGCAGATGTATACTCCAAACTCTTGAGCGTTCCCGAGGGGGTCGGGTTGAGCCAGCTTTTTGAAGAGCTAAAACGGCGAAACGTATTCCGGGTCGCAGTCGCCTACCTGGTGTCCGGGTGGCTGNNGAAAGTCCTGTTGCTGCTCGGCTTGCTCGGCTTCCCTATCGTCCTGGTCTTTTCCTGGGCCTACGAACTCACGCCTGAAGGCCTGAAGAAAGAAAAGGACGTCGATCGTTCCGCGTCAATTACCCCCGAAACCGGCCGCAAACTGAACATCATCACGATCGGCATGCTCGTGGCCGTGCTGGCCGTCGTTGTCATCGACCGTACGGTTATGCGCCAGGAACCGGCACCCGTGACTACTGCGCCGGTCGCAGAGGCCGCCGAGAAATCCATTGCGGTACTCGCATTCGAGGATCTCTCGGCCGAGGGCGACCAGGAGTACTTCGCCGACGGACTCTCCGAGGAGTTGCTGAATGTTCTCGCCAAGGTGTCCGAGCTCAAGGTCGCCGGACGGACGTCGTCGTTCGCGTTCAAGGGTTCGAACAAGGACCTTCGTGAGATCGGCGAACTGTTGAATGTTGCGCATATCCTCGAGGGGTCGGTTCGCAAGGCGGGCAATCGCATTCGCGTCACGGCGCAGCTGATCAAGGCCGACGACGGCTTCCACCTGTTCTCCGAAACCTACGACCGCGACCTGAAGGACATCTTCGCGGTGCAGGACGAAATCGCGCGGGAAATCAGTAAGGCGCTTTTGACCGAAATCGTCGGCACGGAGATAGATGCCCAATTACAGATTGACACCGAGGCTTACGACCTGTATTTGCTGGCGCGCCAGCGCATCCACACCCGCGACATATTCAATTTGCGAGAAGCCAACGCGATGTTGGACCGGGTGCTGGAGATTGACCCGCTTTTTGCGCCGGCGCTCGCACAAAAAGCGCTTGTAATGCACCTTATGTCCGACTCGTTGGGTTCCTACGGCGATATTCCGATGGCGGAGACGATGCTGATTTCGCGCAGAGCCGTCGATCAGGCGCTGGCGCTCGACGCAACATTGGCGGAGGCGCACGCCATCAACGGGCTGTTGCTCGACAACCTCAACCAGTTCGATGAAGCGATCGTTGCGCTCGAGCGTGCTCGGGACCTGAATCCTACACTCAGCGATGCCGCCAATTGGCTCTCGGGGAGTTACGAGGCGGTCGGTCGCCGGGACGATGCTTTATCCGTGCTCGAAGAGGTCGTCGAAAGGGATCCAACCTACGGGCCGGCGTTTGGCAACCTGGTCGCCGCATACCTACGTACCAGCCGGTTCGATGAGATCGATGCGTTGTTGTCGCGCGTGGAGCGCATTGTTGGAGACAACGACGATATCCAGTTGGGGCGCGGATTTATGGCCTTGANNAACCGGCCGCGGCGGCGCGTTACCTCAAGAGTTCGCTGGAGCAGAATCCAAATTCATCGGTCGACAAACTGTGGTACGGCTTTGCCCTGATGATGCTCGGGGATTTCGAGACGCTCGCCGACGTTGGACTGAGTGAACATCGAATTATCGCGTACGCAGAACTGGGCTACCTGGAAAAAGCGCTGCGGGAAGTCGAGAAGTTCGACTTCTCGATTACTTTCGCTCCACGGGCAATTGGCGAGATCGGCCGTGCGTTGATCGGTAATGGCGAGGTCGATACCTTCCTCAGGCTCATTGAGGACGAATTCGGCACCGCGGCCGATCTGCTTGCCAAGCATCCCCTNNCCGAGTACCTTGCCGAGCTGGTTTGGGCGTACCGACAGGTGGGCGATGAGGAGACGGCCGGGATGCTCGTCAAAGAATCGGCCAGGATCGTCGAGACATTCGGCGACGACGTGCAGGGCAACTGGGCCTATTCGGATGCCGTGGCGCGTCACGGCGCCATGACGGGTGACGATGAACTTGCACTGCGTGCGCTGCGACAGTCGCTGGACAACGGGATGCTGTTGCTTATCGAGATTGATTCGCCCTTGTTCGCTCACCTGCGGGAAGATGAGCGCTTCCAGGCGATACGCGCGGATATGCTGGGACAGATCAACGAGCAGCGCGCCATCCTCGGCATGCCGCCCTATCGTCCCGTGCGGCCGACCGAGGAACGGCCTACCTTCGTCAATTAATGCCCGGACTCGTTGGCGCGCCACGAGAGCTTGCCGGCAGGCTGCTCGACCATCGGCGGGCTACGACGATTCGGGGTGGCAGGGGAAGAAAGACTCTACCTGGTTGGGCTGCAGATACAGGCTGCGCGGCAGGTACGGCCCCATCGTTTTTTGCAGGTGTTCCTGTTCATCCACGCGCTGAACAGCATGAGAGAAATCCGGGGATGCCAGCATGTTGCGAATCTGCACGATTGTCACGTCGTCGTCGAACATGCCATCGCCGTCCTCGGCCATCGGCAGCCAGGCGATTCCGCAGTCCTTCCTGGCATTTCTCGGACGGTCGGCCTCACGGCTGATGACGATCGTGTAAAAACCGTTACGGTCGAGCGGCACTTCTTCGTCGAACAGGCACGCGTTAACACGCGTGTTGGCGAAACCCTGGTTGGAACACAGCGACCAGTAACGCAGTTCCGCGTCCGCCATCGTGTCATCGCGGTGATATGTGCGGGGCGTGACCGGCATCTTCCCGCGCAGGACAAAAACCTTGCCGTGCTTGCGGTTGACGNNCCTCGCTGCGGCGCGGGTTTTCCGACATCTGGCCCGTGTAGATCCCGAGAAGGCTTTGCCGGTCGAGCTGGATGTACCATTTTGCCGGCACCTGCGCAGGCCAGGTGTCGGGCTTGCCAGGCTGATGCAACAGTTCGCGATACACCGGCGGCGGGATGCCGGCGGCATCCGGGCTGATCTGCAGCGGCTGCCGTGTACGCAACGCCGCGCATGCCGCCTGGCCCTCCAGCACATCGCCGCTGGCCAGAGTCAGTATGGGCGCCGGGAGCGGGACGCCGCCGTCGGGCCAGCGGCCCTCGTCGGGCAGGTAGATGCGGTAGATGATGACCTGCTGCCCTTCCCCGTATGCGGGGGTGTGCAGCACATTCGAGTATTGATCTCGCCGGAATTCACCGATCGCGCGGTCGGCTTGCGGGGCACGGTCGAGAATCTCGACGCTGTAACTGCGGCTCTCCGCGTTGCGATTTGCCCCCGGACGGTAGGGGTTGGTCGAGCCGTCATCGGCCTGCATCAGGTAGTCCGCCAGCGATTCGATCGGCCGGCCGCGCGCGTCATAGCTGATGAACGACTGGTAGCGGGCATGCGCGAAGTCGCCGCGAATTTCGAGCGAGGACCCTTCGGGCGCCGAAAACACCGCTGCCCAATAGAAGACCGAAGCATCCGGGTAGGCAAGGTTGATATAAGGGTCTGCACTGTGGGGGCCGCGCAGCCAGAAGCAGGAACGGGGTCCGGGGATGGGCCCGTCACGTTCGACGTCGTGAGCCAACGGCGAGCCGTCTCGCAGGCGCTGCACGTCGGGGCTATCAGTGCCGGCCGCGACGTCGGCCGCAGGCTTGCCCGCACGGTCATCGCAGGCTGCCAGCGCCAGGCTGGCGAGAAGCGTGATCAGCGGCAGGGCGCACGCCGATGCTGATACTCGCTGCGGCCCTGGCACGATCATGGCGACATCGCGCTACGCTGCCGGCCTGAATTCCGACATATTGGCCCAGGTGCCGTGGAAACCCAGCGGGATCCGCTGCGGGATATGCACCTGGGCAACCGGCTCATCGGCGAGGTTCCGGGCATCGAGAATCAGGGCGCGCGACTCGCCTGTCCTGGCGTTGCTGACAAAGGTGATGACATAGCCGTCGTCTTCGTCAGCGGCATCCAGGCGCGGCGCGAACGCCGGTTCCGAGCCGTAGAAGTGTTCCTCGAAACGGTGCATGACGTGCGAGCCGTCGGTCAGGTCGTATTTGAGGATGCCGTCGAACACCTGGGTCTCCGTGTCCGGGATGGATGCATGATAGGCATACCGGGTCTTGCGGCCCACGAGGCCGAGGTTGACGGCGGGGAATTCGCTGATGGAGTCATCGACCTGTTCCTCCCTGGACTCACCCGTTCGCAGGTTCATGGTCCACTTCGTGAGCACCGCGCGCAGCGCCAGCACATTGACCATGGGTGCATAGGGGCCGTAATGCCGTGGCAGGTCGCGGCCGTTGTCAATCATCTTGCAGCAGTACAGCACGACGTTGTCGCCCTCCTCCCAGGCATTGACGACGTGATAGATATAGCAGCCGGGAAATTCGAACCAGCGGATATCCGCGCCTTCGCCATGCCGCGGCAGGACACCGAAACGCGTCGGCAGGCCGGGATCCTGGTGAATCGTCCACAGCTTGTTGCGCAGCCCCTGCTCGGTGAATACCACCGGCAGGTCCATCAGGATGGCGTAATTCTCGGTAATCGCCATGTCGTGAGGAAGGCGCGGCCCCGGCATTTCTATCTGGGTGAAATGCGCCAGCCGGTTGTCTTTATCGACGATGCCGAAGCTGTACCAGGGCTCGTAGAGTGCGTAGTCGAAAAACAGGAACTCACCCGTGCTCTGATCCACCTTGGAGTGCGCCGAGACGTTGTTCGGCAGCTTGCCGTCGAAGGTTTCCGTGCGAATCGTCTCGAGCGTGCGGGGATCGAGCCGCACAGGCTGGCCGCTGATGTACCACAGCGCGAGCAGCTCGCCATCGTGCATCACGATGTCGGTATTCGCGGTGTCCTTGTAAACGGTCCTGCGTTCGTCAACTACTGCGGGGTCGAAAATGCCGGGCTTGTTCAGCGTGCCATTTTTTTCGGCAAGAAAGTCGGCGGTCTGTATGTAACGGTTGCGGTATTCGGCCTTGCCGTCTTCGAAGTGAATCGCGTGCAGCATGCCGTCGCCGTCGAACCAGTGATGCATTCCCGTCGGCTCATGTAACGGGTTGGGGCCGTTTCGATAATAAGCACCGGCGAAGTCCCTGGGGATCTCGCCAGTCACCTCGAGATCGACGGCGGTAATTTCGTTTTCTACATGGGCATACGGCCCCAGCAGATAAGGGTTCAGCTGATTGAGTCCGTCTGTGTCAGGCAACATCTTGGTCGGTCTCCTCGGGTAAATTGCGGTCGCTGCTCCGCGCCAGGTTGTACTCGGCGATGAGCTGGCCGACGATATCCGCCATCGGGGCGATTTCGGTGACGCTGCCGACACCGTGACCCGCCGACCAGGCGTCCCGCCAGGCCTTGATCCGCTCCTGCGAATTCGCGAGGTTGAAATCGGTTCCCGATTCGAGATTGTCCGGATCATAGCCCATTCTCTGCAACGACTGGCGCAGGTAATAGGCTTTTGCACCCGTGAGCGCGTCACTCAGAACGAGGTCCTCGAAAGTCGCCGCTACGACCATCTGCTTGTACTCGTCGCTGGCGAGGCTTTCTTCCGCGGCGATGAACCGCGTCCCCATGTAACACAGGTCGGCGCCGGCGACTTCCGCTGCGCGGATGGCCGCGCCGTTGCCGATACCGCCTGCCAGGACGACGATGCCGTCGAAAAAGCTGCGCACCTCGGTCAGGAAGGGCACGCCGGCCATGTCACCCGTGTGCCCGCCCGCGCCCGCAGCGACGAGAGCGAGGCCGTCAACGCCTGTCGCAGCGGCTTTCCTGGCGTATTGCACGGAGTTGACATCGGCGATGACGATGCCGCCGTAACGGTGAACGACGTCGACGACCGGCGCGGGGCTGCCCAGCGCCGTGATGACGATGCCCGGTTTATGTGCGGCGATCAGCGCAATTTCGTCGGCCAGGCGGTCATAGCTTCTGTGGGTCGTGAGATTGACCGCAAAGGGTGCGGCGGCAGGCGAGTCGCGAACGGCCGCGCCGATATCGTCCAGCCACTGGTCCAGCGTTGCTATCGTGCGGGCGTTCGGAAAGGGAAACGCACCGATGACGCCGGCGCGGCAGCTTGCCTTGACGAGCTCCGGTCCGGACACCAGGAACATCGGGGCAACCACCACGGGTAATGCCAAGTTTTGTTTAAAATTCAATAGCCTAGTAAAATTTTTATATGACAAACTATACTAATCCTGGCAACAGGCCGTTGCAATGCGGCGAAGGTAGCGGCGGGAAACGCATATGACGCAAAAAATTTACCTGCTCGGCGGTGCGCAGACGGATTTTGCCGAAAACTGGAGCCGGTCCAACAAATCGCTGTTCGATTTGTTTTCCGACGTCGTCCTGGCGGCGCTCGAAAACACGCGCCTGGAGCCGAAGGACATCGACGTCGGCCACGTCGGCAATTTCGTCAGCGAGCTGTTCACCGGGCAGGGCATGCTGGGCGGTTATTTCGGGCACGTCCATGCTGATTTTTCCGGCATGCCGGCCGCGCGCCACGAAGGCGCCTGCGCGTCGGGCTCACTGGCGGCTTTGGCGGCAATGGCCGACCTGGAGAGCGGCCGCTACGAAATGGCTTGCGTTGCCGGTATCGAGCTGATGCGCAACGTGCCCGGCGAAGTTGCCACGCAGTACCTCGGAGCCGCCGCGTGGGTCGGGCGCGAGGCGCTCGGCGCCAAGTACCTGTGGCCGGCGATGTTCTCGGAATTATGCGACGTCTACGACGAACGCTACGGGCTCGAATATGCGCACCTGGCCGAGATTTCGAAGATCAATTTCGCCAATGCGAGGAACAACCCGAACGCGCAGACGAGGAAGTGGCAGTTCACCGAGGCAAGTTTCACGCAGGATGACGACGCCAATCCGGTGATCGAGGGCTGGATGCGCAAGCAGGACTGCGGCCAGGTCACCGACGGCGCGGCCGTGCTCATGCTCGCGACCGAGCCGAAGGCGGCGGAGTACGCCCGCGAGCGAGGACTCGTCCTGGAGCAGTTGCCCTACATCAAGGGCTGGGGTCACAGGACGGCGCCGATNNACCAAGCTCGAGGAAAGCCGCGATGGCGGTTATGTGTTGCCCTGGACGCGGCGGGCGATTACCGATGCCTATGCGCGCGCCGGAATCGCGGGGCCCGGGGATCTCGACGCGATCGAAACCCACGACTGTTTTTCGATCACGGAATACATGGCCATAGAGCATTTCGGACTGACCGCGCCGGGCGAGGCGTGGCAAGCGATCGAGTCCGGCCGCATCGCGATGGGCGGTGAGCTGCCGATCAATCCGTCCGGCGGGCTCATAGGCCAGGGTCATCCCGTCGGCGCGACCGGGGTGCGGATGCTGCTGGATGCGGCACGCCAGACGACCGGGCAGGCGGGCGACATGCAGGTCGAGGGCGCAAAGACCGTTGCGACCTACAACGTCGGCGGCTCGGGCACGACCAACGTGTCCTTCGTCGTTGGTGTCGCGTGAGCCTGCCCGACGTATTCATATTCGATGCCCTGCGCACGCCGCGCGGCAAGGGAAGGCCGCCAAAAGACGATAAGCCCGGCGGGGCCCTGTCGGCAGTGCGCCCCCACCAGCTGGTCGCCGGCCTGATCGAGGCCCTGGAAGGACGCAATCCGGGCATGGCCGATCGTGTTGCCTGCCTGACGCTGGGCTGTGTCGGCCAGGTCGGCGCGCAGGGCGGACACATCGCGCTGGTCAGCCGGCTGGCCTCGAGGCTGTCCGACGGCGTGCCGGCCAAGAGCCTGAACAACTTCTGCGTGTCGGGACTGACCGCCGTGGCGGATGCAGCGATGCGGATCAGGTCGGGTGAGACCGGGCTGCAACTTGCCGGCGGCGTCGAGAGCCTGTCGCAGGTGGGTTTCCTGGCGGACAAGGCCGACTACTACAGCGACGTCGAGCTCATGCGGGCCATCAGGTGGGCGCCGCCCGTCATGGGGGCCGAACTGATCGCGACGCTGGAAGGTTTTTCCAAGCCGGATCTCGATGCAGTGACCCTGCTGTCGCACCAGCGCGCGCACGGCGCATGGCAAAACGGCGCCTACGCGGCGAGTGTCGAACCCGTGCTTGATGCCGCAGGGGACGTGCTGCTCGACAGGGACGAGCTGGTCCGCGGAGAGTTGACGGCCGACGCCCTGGCGGCGATGCCGCCGGCGTTCGCGGAACAGGGTGCGATGGGTTTCGATGCGGCGATGCTCGCCGAGCATCGGGGTCTCGAGGCGATCAACCACGTGCACTCCATCGCCAACTGCCCGGGCATGGCCGACGGCGCGGCGCTGCTTCTGCTCGGCCCTCGCGAGGCTGGCGAGGCGGCGGGGCTCGAGCCGCGGGCAAAGATTGTTGCGATGGCGGAAACGGCGGACGACCCGGTGTTGCAGCTGACCGCCGGGTTCAAGGCGATGGAGCGGCTGATGGCGGAGGCCGGCGTGCAGATCGGCGATTTCGATCGCATCGAATTCATGGAGGCGTTCGCGGCGGTGCCGCTGAAATTCGGGCGCGACTACGGGCCCGATCCCGACAAAGTGAACGTCAACGGCGGTCACCTCGCGATGGGGCACCCGATGGGCGCAACCGGTGCGATCCTGCTGACCACGCTGGTGCATGGACTGGCGCAGTGCGATGGCGAGCTCGGTCTCGTCGTCGCGCAGGCCGGTGGCGGCATCGGCTCCGCGATGATCGTCGAGCGGGTCTGAACCGATGTTCTACGAAAAACACCAGGCGACACTCGACGCGGCGCTCGACGCCTGCGCAACGCGCAAATACTGGAGCCCGTTTACCGAGTCGCCGAGCCGCGCCCTTCACGCCGAGGGCGCGCACGAGGCCGGCAAGGCGGCCTTCGAGGCGCTGCTGGGGAAACCGTTCGAGCTGGTCCAGCCCGGCGAGGTCGGCCGCACCGGCCAGGAAATATCGCCGTACACGCAGCAGGCCCTCGGCATCGATTACCCGAAGGTCGACGTCGATGCCGTGATGGCCGCGGCAGGGCAAGCCATGCAGAGCTGGAAAAAAGTACCGCCCGGCGAGCGCGTGGGCCTTTGCCTCGAGATGGCGTTTGCGCTGGAGCAGCAGTGCTTCGTTAACGCTTACGCGACGATGCACACGGCCGGCCAGGCGTTCCTGATGGCGTACTCGGGCAGCGGCCCGAACGCGCTCGACCGCGGCGTCGAGGCGCTGGCTTATGCGCACAAGGCGATGGCGGACGTACCCGAATCGGCAAGCTGGTCCAAAGCTTTCGGCAAGGCCGGCGACGTGACATTGAATAAATCGTATCGGCTGATGCCGCGCGGCGTAGCGGTCGTGGTCTGCTGCGCGACGTTCCCGATGTGGAACGCCTACCCCGCGATCTTCGCCAATCTCGCCACGGGCAACCCGGTGATCGTAAAGCCGCACCCGAACGGCATCCTGCCCGTGGCCATCGCCGCCAGAACCATGCGGCAGGTATTGCAGGACAACGGCCAAAACCCCGACGTGCTCATCATGGCGGCAGATACCCGCGAGGAGCCGGTCACGGTCGAACTGCTGCAGCATGCCGATACGGCGATCGTCGACTACACGGGCAGCCAGCAGTTTGGTCGCTGGATAGAGCAAAACTGTGCCGGCAGGCAGGTCTTCACCGAGACGGCAGGCTGCAACGCCGTCGTCGTGCATTCCACCGACAATCTTGACGGGCTGATTGCGGGCCTTGCCAACTCCCTGTGCGGGTTTTCGGCGCAAATGTGCACCAGCCCGCAGAACATCCATATTCCAGCAGACGGCATCGAAAGCGACGAGGGGCATTTGAGTTTCGATGCCTTTTGCGAGCGCCTGACTGCGACGATCAGCGCCCGGGTGGCGGACCCGAACCGGGCTGCGGCCATGTGCGGCGCCATCCAGGCGGAGCAGTCGCTCGATATTCTTGCGCGGTTGCGGTCCGACCCGAGGGTGCGGGTCGCACTCGATACGCATGGCTACGAACATCCGGACTTTCCGCAAGCCCGCACCGCCACGCCGCTGGTACTCGTTGCCGGGGCCGCGGACCGCGAGCTGTATGCGGAAGAGCACTTCGCGCCCGTGTCGTTCCTGATCAAGGAAGAAAGCGCGGATGCGGCGCTCGACAACGCCACGCAGCTTGCCAGGACCCGCGGGGCGATTTCGTCTTACCTCTACAGCGCGGATGGGGAATTTTCACAACGGGCACGCGAAGCCTTTGCCGATGCCGGCGCATCGCTCTGGTGCAACATGACCGTGCCGATGCCGATCAACTTTGCGGCGGCATATAGCGACTACCACGTAACCGGACTCAACCCGGCGGGCAATGCCTGTCTCGCCGACCTTGCGTTCGTGGCCAACCGCTTTCGCATCGTCCAGTTCCGCGAGCCGGCATGAACGGGCTCGCGGAAAAACTCGTCGGCGCCTGGACGCTCGTCGATTGGCGCATCGAGTACGGCGACGGCCGGGTCACGCGGCCATTCGGCGCCGATGCCGCCGGACAGTTGCTCTACGACGCCGATGGCTGCATGTCGGCAACCGTATCTGCGGTGGCGCGGCCGCGGCTCGACCAACCAAACGCCCGCGATGCGAGCGATGAGCAGAAAGCGCGCGCGTTCGACGGTTACTTTCACTATGCCGGCAACTGGCATGTTGAGGGCGAGTTTGTTATTCACACGATAAGCCTGGCACTGAATCCGGATATGACAGGAACGAAACAGAGGCGGCACGCAAGGTTCGAAGACGCGAAGCATCTCGAACTGTTCGCAGAAGAGACGCTGGACGAAGCGGTGACCCGCCGCCACGTCCTGGCATGGCGCAGGGTGGACGATGAATAAAGGCGGCATTTTGCTCGCAGGGATAGGGGCGTTATTGGTCGGGATGACCGTGTTCGGGAAGACGGACATCCGTCCGCGCTGTGCCGGCCTTGCCGAAACTGCGCTGCACGCGAGCATCCTGATCGAGAGCTCGGAAACTGTAGAGCAAACCGATAGCCTGCCGGCGTTCTGCCGCATCCGTGGCACGATCGATCCCGATATCGGTTTCGAGGCCCGCTTCCCGCTGGACGGCTGGAACGGCAATTACTTCCAGGCTGGCTGCGGTGGTTTCTGCGGCCGGATCGAGCCCGATCGCGAAACGCATTCCAATGCCATCAACCATGCATTGCGGCGCGGGCACGCCACGATCACGACGAACGGTGGCCACGAGGGCGAGAGTCTCGGCGACGGCCGCTGGGCCCTCGACAACCCGGCCGCCGAGGAGGTCTATGCGCATCGCGTGTTGCCGCTGACGCGCGCGGCAGGTCATCGGCTGGTCGAGGCCGTTTACGAGGCCGAGCCGGCGTATTCATATTTTTCGGGTTGTTCCAACGGCGGCCGACTCGGCGCGCAGGCGGCGCAGCGCTACCCCGATCTTTTCGACGGGATCGTTATTGGCTGTCCCGTGCTCAAGCTGTCCGTCAACGGCGGTGCGTTCGGCGCCTGGGTGCTGCAGTCCAACTCGGACGGTGACGGCGGGCGCATCCTCGATTACAGGTTCATCCCGAAACTGGCAATGCTCGAGCGGAATGCGCTTGCGCAGTGCGACGCGCTCGATGGCCAGGCAGACGGCGCGATCGCCGAGCCGGGCTTGTGCCAGGTCAGCCTCGACGCGATACCGGTTTGCGAAGGCGAGCCGCGCAATGACTGCCTCACGGCAGCGGAAAAACGCGTCGTTGGCCTCTGGTACCAGGGTCCGGTAAACAGCAGGGGCGAAAGCGTTTTTCCCGGCATGCCGGCCGGCAGCGAGCGTTTCTGGGGGCACTGGTACCTCGGCGACGAAACCTTCCAGGGTATCGGCACGTTGCTCGCCGACGGCTACGGAACGTATCTCGGCTTCGCGGAAGATCCGCCGGGCTACAGCGCGCTGCAATTCGATTTCGACACGGACGTCGCGAAGCTTGCCGCGCAGGGCGAGCTGTTCGACGCGCTGGATCCCGACCTGGCCGCGTTCCGCGATGCTGGCGGAAAGATAATCATGTGGCACGGCATGGCCGACCCGCTGGTGCTGCCGGGCCAGAGCCGCGACTATTACGAGGCGGTCATGAGCGAGCTGGGCGAGTCGCAGACGACGGCCTTCTTTCGCCTGTTCGAAGCGCCGGGGCTCGGGCATTGCTGGGATTTGCCCGCCAGCCTGCCGGACGGAATGGACCTGCTCGGCGCACTCGAACAATGGGTAGAGGCCGATATCGCGCCCGACGAGATCCCCGTAACGCAGCGTGGGGCGGAGGGTTATGTTGCTGCAAGCGGCATGCTGCGCCCATACCCGCAGTTCGCCCAGTACGCCGATAAGAGCCCATAAAAAAACCGGGGCCAGTGGCCCCGGTTATTATGGCGGCAATCTCTCCAATCAGAAGTTGTAATCGAACTTCAGGGTGATATTCCGCGGGCGGGCATAGATCGCGTCATACGCCGTGCCGTCCAATGTAAAGCCGGATGCAAGCCGGATAAAAGTTCTCGCGAGCGGCAGGGTGCCGCCGATAATACGGATCCGCTCGTCGGTGAGGTTATCGCCGATCAGGGACAGGCGCCATTTGCCCTCGCCACCGCCGATGCCGATGACTGCACCTAGCTTCGTGTAACCGTTCTCCTTGATATTGGGATCGAGGTTGGTTGCCAGGAAGTAGTCCGACGCATGATCGACGTTGATGGTGAAGTCCAGGGCCAGGTTGTCCGTCAGCTGCCTCTCGACGTCGAGTCTCAGGTTGCCCGTGAACTCCGGCGCGAAAGGCGCGGTGAACCCGGAGCGGTCGCAATAGATTCCGCTCGTGGGCGGTTCCTGGTAAGCGCACTGGCTCTGCTGAAAGTCCGTGTACTTGTAGTCCAGGGTCGCGGCAGAGGCAGACAGGCGGACGTTGTCCGACAGCAGGAAACGCCCGTTCAACTCTATGCCATCGGTTTCGGCCGCGGATGCATTCTGCACCAGGAAGCTCAGCGTGCCGTCGAAGATGTTGGTCTGCAGGTCGTCGTAATCCGTCTGGAAGAACGTTAAGTCGAGCTGCGCGCGGTCCCAGTTCATCTTGGCGCCGAGTTCGATATTGGTGGCTTCTTCGCCTTCGAACTCGAACGTGCCGGGCACGGCCACGAGCGGCGTGCCGGGGATGGAATTGCCGCGGATGTCGAAGCCGCCGGCTTTGGATCCCTCGGTATACGAGACGTGGAAGGCGACCTGCTCGTTTGCGTGGTATTGCAGCCGAACGAGCGGGTCAAACGAGTCTTCGTCTCGCGTGCCGGCGATCTGGTGCTCGCCCACGTTCAGTACCGCGGCCCAGAGGAAGTTCAGCAAGCTGATGCCGGGAACCGGCGACGGCAGCGTGTCGGCGATATTCGTCGGCCCGGGCAGGATGTCCAGTTGTCGTGACCCCTTCTTGTCCTCGCTGGAGTAGCGTGCGCCGATGGTCAGGTCGACTTTCTCGCCGAGCTCGAAGTCGGCCTGGGCGAATATCGACCAGAGGTCCGAGCTCTGTGCGTACACGCGCGACCACTGCGAGTCGACCAAAAAACTTATGGGAGCGCCGGCCAGAGCGAGGAACGAACCGAGGAATACATCGTCGGTGACGTCGACGTCGCCGTTCTGGAAGTACATGCCGGCAATGTAATCGACCCTGGAGTCACCCGGCGACGACAGCCGGAATTCCTGCGAAAACTGACTGTACTTTTCCGACTGGTTCGTGCCGTCCAGGATGAGCAGGTTG
>JABAOD010000359.1_pt1 | contig 13735 bp, 15 predicted proteins | sample 7062151 | NCBI WGS metagenome assembly JABAOD01 (sample SAMN14538626, study PRJNA623070) | marine sediment metagenome | biome: marine biome [ENVO:00000428]; feature: marine pelagic biome [ENVO:01000023]; material: deep marine sediment [ENVO:00002113] | place: India: Gulf of Khambhat ...
AAATGGCTCGAATATTCTGAGAGCCCAAAGGGTCGTCTCCGACATGAACTAACCTGGCACAATCTGAAGCGTCATCTTAAGCATAGAGACGGGAAATTGAGGGTACTGGATGTGGGGTGTGGCCTAGGCGAAATGGCGCTCTTTCTTTCCCGTAAAGTCAGAACACTGGTGCTTCTCGATTTCTCAGATAAGATGCTGGAGAAAGCCAAAAAACGGCTAATGCAAAAGCGTCCAGGCCTGAAGGGAGATCGCATCACCTTTGTTCATGGTCGCGTGGAAACACTGGAGGCATGCCTCCCGAAAGACCGTTTCGATTTGATCCTTTGTCATACCCTTCTCGAGTATGTCGACGACCCCCGAGGAATTGTCGCATCTCTTGCCCGGCGACTCGCCCCTGGAGGGCTCCTTTCCCTTGTCGTCGTCACTTGGATCAGCGAGGTGCTCAAACTCGCCATACTCAAAAATGACCTGGTGGGAGCCCGCGAGGCACTTCACAAAAGAGACTTCCCGGCCACCATCTTCGGGGATGTGGCAAAGCGCACGTTTTCCCCGGACAATCTAGACGAGTTAGTTAAGGGGTCGAATCTCAAAGTTTTGGGCCGTTACGGAATCCGTATCTTCACGGACTATTTGCACCGAGAGGGGGAGAAGGATTCGACAACATACCGTCAGCTTCTTGATCTGGAAAAAGAAGCATCGAAGTTGTTACCATATCTGTATTTTGGGCGTTACCTCCACCTGATTTGTACACAAAAGGATAATTGAAGGGAACACGTCATGGGTACTTCTGTCGGGTTAGGCCTCACCAATGACTGCGATCTCAACTGCCCTCATTGTTACCGCCCCCTCGGAAAAATCCACAATTTGACTCTGAACGATGTAAAAACGATCTGTGAGAACCTAGAGGTGGATTCTGTGGGCCTGGGAACAGGCGAGAACGGATTGAACCCTGACTATTTTCAGATTCTTGAGTACTTTCGCGACAAGGGGATCCCTGTAACTCTCGCGTCTAACGGCTACACCATCGAAAACACGCCGGATGAGATTCTCAAGACATTCCGAGATGTCGAGTTCTCAATTGATTTTCCCACAGAAGAGGAACAGGACGATTTTCGCGGTCCAGGAAACTGGAAACGTATCCACGCCAGTATCCAACGGTGCAAGAAGCTCGATCTCGAGGCTTCGATACTTGCCGTTCTCATGAGTCTGAACTACAAAAAGCTCGGGCAATTGGCAAAGGTGGCAGCCTCACTCGACTGCAACTTTCGGGTAAATGTCTTTCAGCCAGTCCAGAACCGGACCTATCTGCTCACCTATGACGCGTATTGGGAGGCCTTCCGGATTCTCTTCGGTGAAACCGCCCTGATCAGCTGCACGGAGCCTCTTGTCAACACTTTTTCTGGGCTGAATTCCCTCCAGGGTGCCCCCTGCGGTCGGAAAAGCATCCGGATTACCCCGCTTAGACAGGTGCTACCATGCGTTTACTGGCCGGATAAGAAGATCGCATTGAGAGACCTACTCAGACTCAATGGGGATGTTTGGAACACTCCGCCGTTCCGCAATGCGAGAAAGGTCCCTGAGGCATGCAAGAGGTGTGGGCATCTCGACAACTGTCAGGGAGGTTGCAGGAGTCGGAATCTCCTTCTCGGGAAAGACAATGAACCTGACCACTACTGTCCCTTGTGGCGGGGGGATTTCAGAAGTCTCAGCCCCACACTCGTCCCCGATAAGAGACTTCTCAGGGCAAAGAGCATTTGTACCACAATTGTCAGAGGATGAAATAATCCTAGACAATCTCGTCGTTCTGAAGTCGGAACGATTTCTGTATATTTCAATTCGGACATCGAAACTGGAGACAAGCCTGAAATTCAAATCCGGAGTATTCAAGGCCCGGGATTTCTTAGCGGAATGGACTGGAAAACTCAGTAACCTATGCCCCCTAGCATCGTGTTCTCTCGGATTTTGAATTTCTGTCATGTGTTGTTTCGTTTTTCGTGCTTCGAATTTAGGCTTTTCCTGTTTCTCGGCTCTGGCGACATGTTATTTTAGAAGCTGGAAGAACGCAAGAATCGATTCCAAGGAAAAATTGGATGTCACCGAGAGAAAGTTGGAGAATACCCCTGCCTCGATCGCTCTATCTTGAAGTGACGAATCGTTGCAATCTCAAATGTCGGACCTGCTTGCGGTATCGTGGCATGAAGGAAGAACCCCGGGACCTTTCCCTCGATGAGATAAAGCACGTTGCCGATCAGGTACCGGAGCTCAACCGGGCTGCCCTCCACGGCATTGGTGAACCCCTTCTGAATACGGAATTGGCCGATATCATCCGCTATCTGAAAGGCAAGGGCGTTTACGTGTTTTTCAATTCGAACGGTCTTCTTTTGAATCAGAAATGGGTTCACGCCCTTCTTGAGAGTGGACTCGATGAACTGCGTGTCTCCCTCGACGCTGCCACGCCGTCCACGTACGCCCGAGTCCGCGGTTCCAAGGATTTTGCGAGAGTCGTGAGAAACATCGAGGTCCTTGCTCAGGTCCGAAATGCGAACCATGGATCAAACCCAAAGATCTCTGCCTGGATGGTGGCTACGGAAGACAACGTGGAAGATCTGCCGGAGATGGTTGAGTTAGCAGCTCGCGTTGGCATCGATGAGGTCTACCTCCAGAGGCTCGTCTTTCCAACTGATGGGGCAGGAGAGGGCCTGGCGGTGAGACAGAAAGCCATAACCGGTCCGCCACAACCGATTGCCGATATTCTTCAGAAGAGCATGTCCCTTAGCCGTCAACTTGGCGTCGCTCTAATGGCCTCGGGACTTGTCTCACCCACTGAGAGCCTCAGCAATGGATCGAGAGAGCCCGCCCCATGGCGTCAATGCAGAAGGCCCCGGGAGGTCGCTTACGTAACGGCGTGGGGCAATGTACTGCCCTGTTGCATTGCTCCCTTTTCCAGTGTGGATTACGATTCTCTCATCCTGGGCAATGTGTTTGCGGAACCTTTCGATCAGATTTGGCGAGGTCAAAAATATCGCGCTTTTCGTGAGATGCACCAGTCCTTCAGCCCTCCTGGATGCTGCTCCGGTTGCGGTGCAGAATGGAGCCTTTGAGAAGAAGAAGGCATGAAAACGATTCTCATTATCGTAGCCAAAGAACCGGTTCCTGGCAGGGTCAAGACGCGGCTCTCCTCCCGTCTCGGCGCAAAGCAGGCCTCTGAATTATATCGGCTGTCGATTCAGGATATGATCGAAGAGATGTCCAACCTCTCCGAAAATGCCCTGGCCATCGCCTACACCCCGAGAGAGGCAGAAAGGGTATTTAGGAAGATCTTTCCCTCCCCCATCCACCTCTTTCCGCAGGAGGGCGAGAATCTCGGGGAGAGACTATCTAACATTTTCAAGAGAATGTTTTCCGAGGGTTACCACCAGGTTCACATTATCAACAGCGATAGCCCCGATTTATCTCATCGCCTAATTGAGCGATCGATCAGGTTGCTCGAGGAACCCAAAATTGACGTTGTGCTCGGCCCATGTGCCGATGGGGGTTACTACCTTGTGGGCCTGAAGAGGCTCATTCCAGAGCTTTTTGCCCGGATCCCTTGGAGCACGGACCAGGTCCTGAAGAGGACCCTGGAAAATTCACAAAAACTCGGCCTTCATTGTGCACTGCTCAGTCCCTGGTATGACATCGATACCTACGATGATATGCTTGAGTTCCTCGCACGGAACGAAAAAGGAGTCGATACGGAAAGACTACCCGGTTGGCGAACGCTGAAGTACCTCAGAACCAGAATAAAGCCGGGATGAGACTTTCTATACCTCCCATGCGACACTTTCCTTTTGCCTATCCTCATGAGGGAGGCCCTGATGCAAGTCATTCAGAGTAATGGCAAAGAGATCGCCTACGCGACCGGACTGGGGGGTGTTCAAAGACGGCGAAAGACGCTGCTGTTTGTGCACGGATCAGGGGGGAGTCATCATCACTGGAATTACCAGAGGCAGTACTTTCAGAAGTCCTATAACGTTGTCACGGTCGATCTGCCGGGTCATGGCCAGGGGAGCACCACGGGAGAGAACTCGGTGGAGGCCTATGCAAGCCACCTCCTCCATCTAGTACAAGCATTGCCTGTGGATTGGGTTTGCCTCTTCGGTCACTCCCTCGGGGGAGCAATTGCACAAAAGTTCGCTCTCCTCTATCCGAAACACGTGGAAGCCCTGGTTTTAGTGGGGACGGGGGCACGGCTACGCGTCCTGCCCGAGGTTCTTACGGGGATTCGGGAACGCTTTGAGGCAACAGTAAGACTCATCAATGATTATGCCTTCTCGAAGAAAACTTCCCGGGAGTTGGTTCAAAAGGGCATCGAGGCCATGCTGAAGACCAGTCCAGATGTTCTGCACGGTGATTTCACTTCCTGCGATCGCTTCGATATCATGGAGCAGGTGACGGACATCGAAGTTCCGACTTTGGCCGTTTGCGGCAGAGATGATTTATTGACCCCCCCGAAGTATTCCCACTATTTGGCCGAGAGGATCCAAAATGCCCATGTGGAGATCATCGATGGGGCTGGTCATATGGTCATGATCGAAAAGCCTGGCGAATTCAATCGGAGGGTCGGAGAATTTCTGAATTCCTTGGGATGAAACAAGGTGCAATCAGCCGTCATCGGTGAGGATTCGGTCTTTTGACAAGTGAAAACTCGATGCCGCAGATTCCATAGAAACGACGACATGACCGAGATTGTCGTCGTCGTCCCATGTCAGGCCAGTGAGGCAGTCGAGAATTTCCTCGGCGAATTGGGGGCCATGGGCGCTTCCATCGAGAGGTTTGACATGGAAGGACCCGCGGAGACCGTCCGCGGATACTTTGCACACGACAAAGAAACAGATCAGCTCAAACGATCGGTCGAGGCCTATCTAAAAGAGATCGAACACTTCTTTCCATCGACAACCCCGTGGCAGTCTGCTATCCGCGTTCTCTCACCGTCGGATTGGCAGGAGAAATGGAAGACCTTCTTTAGACCGACTGGCGTCACCCGCCGGCTCGTCATCAAACCCACATGGGAGTCTTACGAGGCGAGGGACAACGGAATCGTCATCGAGATCGACCCAGGATTGGCCTTCGGAACAGGTCTCCATCCAACAACCCGGCTCTGCCTAGCCTTTCTTGAAAATGAAATCGAGCACAGAATCAAGGAGAGCAAGGGACTCTCCCTGTTGGATGTTGGGACAGGGTCTGGTATCCTGGCCATTGCGGCGGCCAGACTGGGGGCCAGACCTGTAGTGGGAATCGAAATCGATGATACAGCCAGGGAAGTGGCACGTCAGAACGTCAAGCACAATCACGTTGAAGGGGTTGTGAGCATCGATTCCAAGAAACTACAGGCGATCGATGAAACTTTCGACCTCGTGCTCGCCAACATCGATGCCAAGACCCTGGCCGAACTGAGAGATCCTTTGATCCGACACGTCTCTGTGGACGGGCGTCTGGCACTTTCTGGAATTCTCAGAGAACAAAAACAGGGTTTCAAGGGAATGTTTCGGGGAGATCAATTTCATTGTGTTGGTGAAAACAGTCGGGAAGGATGGAGTTGTCTCGTATTTGAACGATCATAATCTTCTTACAGGGGTCGGTGACTGATCTCCAGTCTTCAGCTTTCACAAAGGACATCCGGATCCATTTGGAAGTGTTGGAATCCCGGGGGATCATTTTCCCTTTCTGAATTTGTTGACAGCGATCCTCGACCTCTGAAACCTGTTGTTTGCGGGGATATTCATGCCCAGATTCTTTGTCTCGAACCCCACAGTCTCGAAACAAGAAATTGTTGTCTCGGGCCGAGAAGCCCGACACATGCAGCGTGTTCTGCGCTTAAAGCCGGGAGACAAAGTTGACATCTTTGACGGAACGGGCAAGGAATATCGGAGTGAGATCTTGCGACAGGATCATCAAACCCTGAAGCTGAGAATTCTCGAGACGACAATGCCCAACCGTGAGTCGCCTCTCACTATCATCATGGGCCAGAGTCTCGTCAAGGGAAACAAGATGGATTTTATCATTCAGAAAGCAACAGAACTAGGCGTTTCGGAGGTCTTCCCTTTCGTCTCTTCCCGCTCCATCACTTATCTCGATAAGAGAAGAATCGAGCACCGCGTCAACCGTTGGAAGCGAATCGCTGTGGAATCATCGAAACAATGCGGTCGTCTGATCCCGCTAAGGATCGAGACGGTAGCGGAATTTGACGACGTCCTCGAGCGAGGATCTCGTGCGACGAAAAGAATTATCCTCTGGGAAAAAGGGACAAGGAACCTCACATCTCTATTTCGGGAAAGGAACGGTACGGCCAGCCCATCCCAGAGCGTCTATTTCCTCGTGGGGCCGGAGGGTGGATTTTCAGAGGAGGAGATCAAGCGAGCCGAGAGGGCGCATTTTGTGCCCGTGGGTCTCGGCTCTAGGATCCTGCGGGTTGAGACAGCGGGACTGAGTTTTGTGAGCATCCTCCAATACGAATGGGGGGATTTGAGATAATTCAGGCCGCCTGCACTTCCTCACCCGTACCTCCGTGAGGAGACACAGTGGGGGCATGACGGTCCATGTCCAAAGAAGACTCCTCTTCGAGCGCGTGGGCTTCCAAGTATCTTCCGTAGGATGTGCACGCCTCCATAAATTGGCACTTTCTTCGACAAACTTCGACGTTCACCTTGGGGTTTCCTCTTCGTTTCTCACAGACGATGTAAGGCATGGCGCAATCACTCCGATATATTGATATTAGCCTATATATACCCACAATATGTGGGCATGTCAAGCGGTAAAAATCGCTTTTTTGAAAAAGATTTATATTATTTATTCAGACATTATACACGAATTCGCAGAAAGAGTCTATAACCTTTGAACTTATCTCACCAATATAATGATCATTTTCAATCCGCGAGATTCCGTCTAACCAACCGGGTGGACGGGTTTAACGGATGCATTGATCCTCAGTGCTTCCCTCGCCTTTCTTCTCTTAAAGAGGGTGATCAGTGCAACTCCAGCTGCGATACCGACCGTTCCAAAAAATATGCCCAGTCCACCAACTATGGTTCTAATGATTCTCTTTGTAAAACCGTACCCGATAGCGAGGACGATCTCCGGCCCTTCTTTTCCCTCTGGATACCATGCCGAGAACTCGTAACTTCCAGGTCGCTCAACATTGAAATCCAAAACCGACACCCCCGCCCGACTCCCCAAAGAATATGTGGTGTTCATTGAGGCACCGGAAAGTCTTACCCTGACGCCTGTTTCTTTGGACTGAAGTTCACATCGAAGGCCGGACAAATCCCGTCGTGTTGCGTATATTCGGTTACCGATAACGCTCTCGTATTCATAGAAAATCGTGTACTTTCCCGTATCCGAGAAGGTTAGATCATACGCTCCTGGCACGGTGAGTTGGACAAGACTACTTGTCAGCCCAATCAGATTCTTAAACAGAAAGAGACCAAACAGAGAGAGGCCGACGAGGAACAAAAGAATCGCAAGTCCGTAGTACCAGCGGCTGGGCTTAATCCTAATACCGTCCATCTTTTGCCCCCTCCGATTAGCGTCCCATCACGCCTCGGACCCGGGCTCCTTGATTTTCTCGAGTCCTTGCGCTCTGAATCTCTGCGGTTCTTCGGGGAACTCTTCCTGACAGTTAGCCTTCACGCCGTAGAAAAGATAGGCCATGGCGATAACGAAACACCATATTCCCCAAAATGGAACTGCTATTTTTTTGAGACTCATAATGGTGTCGATGATCAGCACGGGCGTGATGGCCATGATGGCAATACTGATGAGAGCCTGGAAACTCAGATTCGTCTTTTTTGCTTTTGCAAACAGGAGTCCAATTGCTGCGTAGATCAGGACTTGAATGGTTCTGTAGACAAAGGAGAACAAAAGCGCGATCGGAAACGAGATAATGGTAAACCACTTTTCGAAAAAAACCGCCCATCTGTTCATCAAATCCTGGTTGAGTGTGAAGCTCTCAATGTCTGACAGGTCAAAGGTTCTCGTTTCTCTCCGACTCTTTCTGAGTATCACTTTCTTCTTGGTCACCAAGATATTTGCCGTTGTGTCATTCAGAGAGGTATATTGCCCTGTCGTATCAATAATCGCAAAAATCTCATCACTCTCCGGGTCCTCGATAAAGTAAGGCTCCTTTTCGTCTATCGATATCTCACCATGGAAAATCGTGATTTCTGGAACTTGAACGATGAATTCTCTGGCTGATGTCATCATGAAGTCGGAGATTTGGCGCTGAAGGGCAATCATCGTTGGTATCCAACACAAAAAGAGGAGCAACATCAGGTAGACGAATGAAAACCCTTTCCAATTTCTACCCGCATCTTGATAGAAATCCTTTGAAAAGAATGACATGAAAAGGGGATGGACGATTGAATAGCGTCTCTTGCTCGATTTTCGCGACCGCGATTGTGGTTTGTAAAATCCTGTCGTCATGACTCCCTCCACAATGCAAAACGGACAGAATTCTTATTCCGACGTCGGACACAACAATGGGGACTAAAGAATCGAAAGGTATGAGATAAGATCGTATTGGTCCTGTGTCAAAAATGCACGTGCAACTTCTATGCCCGTCTCGCATAACCGGGTCTCGGCCAGGTGACCCATCATACCGAATCGATCATTTGATTTCCTGGAAGAATGTCTATTCAGGTTGCGATACCAAGTCGTTACCGTCACTTCGGGAAGCGGAGTTTCCTCAGTCAGTTCCTGCTTGATTCACGGTGAAAAGTTTGATATAATTAAAATAGATTTTAGTTTAATGAAATTTTTTCCGATATTGCCTACAGTGGATAGGGGGGCCGTACTTCAGCGGCATCGTGTCCGCGGAGGCAGATTTGAGAAACCACATCGCGCCTATCTTAGCGGATGAGGGCGTCAAGGCCTTTAACATCGGCCGCAAGATCCGAGATCTTCGAAAGGGTAAGGCGCTCACCTTACAGGACCTCTCGACAGCCACCGGCCTTTCGAAACCTTTACTCTCCCAGATCGAAAACGAAATTGTCGTCCCTCCCATCTCCACCCTGCTGAAAATATCGAGGGCTTTGGATAAAGACATCGCTTTCTTCTTCCAGGAACCCAACGATGACCGAAAGATCGTTGTTGTGCGCCCTTTTGAGAGAGAACGTCTGGACACGAGGAAACTCGGACGGACCGACGGAGGCTATTCTTACGAATCACTCGCCTACAAAAAAAGCCGCAAGAACATGGAGCCTTTTCTGGTGGAGTTTGAGAGAAAGGACGAGACGGAGATGTCCTTTTACAGTCACGAAGGAGAGGAGTTTCTCTTTGTCCTTGAGGGCGATCTGGAGTTTCGGACAAAGGACGAGGTGCATGGGCTCAAAAAGGGGGACAGTCTCTATTTTGAATCCGATGTTCCCCACAGTTACCGAGCACTTGGAAAAAAGAACGCCAAAGCAATCGTTGTAATCTTTTCGATACCCTGAGGGGGAAAGCATGATCGAGATTCGATTTCACGGCCGGGGGGGTCAAGGAGCCGTAGTGGCTTCAAAGCTTCTGGCCTCAGCCCTTTTTGCAGAAGGGAAGTCCGTACAGTCTTTTCCATCTTTCGGTGTGGAGAGACGGGGAGCTCCGGTCATGGCTTTTCTGCGAATCGACGATCATCCCATCAAGTTGCGGACCAATGTCTACAATCCGGATCACATCATCGTTCTCGATGCAACACTCCTCGAGGCCGTTGATGTCACGAGTGGCCTCAAGCCGAGGGGCTGGATAATACTGAACTCCGACCACCGTCCGGAAGAATTCACGGGGTTTGCCTCCTTTCGAATCGCTACCGTGGACGCGACAAAAATCGCTGTGGAGAACCATCTGGGGTCGAGGACTCATCCCATTGTGAATACGGCTATCCTCGGTGCTTTCTCTAAAGTCACCGGCCTCGTCGGCATTGAGGCGGTAGCCCAGTCGATACGGGAGGCAGTTCCCGCAAAGACAGAGGAAAACGCTCGGGCTGCCGTGGAGGCCTTTGATAAGACGGTTCTTCCAGGTAACGATCGTCCGGCGAAAGGTTGAAGCTATGACACCCAGCCGGCAAATCGACCCAACGTGAGGAGTCACTATGCCACGCGTTCTCGATTACACAAAAGAGTCAGAAATGCCCAGTGTACCAGTCTCCCTGGGAGACATGAAGTGGAGTAAAACCGGCAGTTGGCGTTACATGAGGCCGAAATACGAGGACAAAACGCCTCCGTGTAACCAGGCATGTCCTGCCGGGAATGATATTGTCAGATTCGTCATGCTTGTCGAAGAGGGAAAGACCAAGAGTGGTTGGTTAAAAATAAAAGAGGAGAGCCCCTTTCCGGGAGTGTGCGGGAGAGTTTGCTTCCATCCTTGCGAAACCCAATGTAACCGGGACCAATATGACCAGCCTGTCTCCATCCATCGTCTCGAGAGGTTTGTCGCCGACGCATGTGCACGTTCCAGATCGCGCAATCTTGATCGATGGGGAGATCGATCCGAAAGAGTCGCCATCGTCGGTTCAGGACCAGCTGGGTTGAGTTGTGCCTATCATCTCGCCTTACTGGGTTACCATCCAGAGGTCTTTGAAGCGCTCCCGGTTCCGGGCGGCATCTTACGGGTCGGTATTCCGGAATACCGTCTCCCGGAAGGAGTCCTGAATAGAGAAATCTCTGACCTCGAAGCCCTGGGCGTCAAGATTCGGACAAATAAAAAGGTGGACAAGGACTTTTTTGATGGCCGCGGACAGGAATATCAGGCGGTCTTTATCGCCACTGGAGCTCACAAGAGTCAGCGTTTGGGTATCGCGGGAGAAGACGGACCGGGAGTGATTCCCGGGCTAACGTTTCTGAGAGAAGTCAGAATGGTCCGAAAAGTTCGACCGGGAAAGCGAGTCGCAGTGGTCGGCGGTGGCAACACGGCTTTAGATGCGGCTCGCTCTGCTCTCCGACTTAAGTCACAACCGGTCATCATCTATCGGAGAAGTCAAGATGAAATGCCCGCCTTTACCGGAGAAATCGAAGAAGCAATGGAGGAGGGCATCGAAATCGAATTCCTGACCCAGCCAGTGCGGGTCATACGAGAAAACGGCAGAGTGGCCGGATTGGAGTGTATCCGGATGAGCCTCGGTGAGGTTGACGAGACCGGACGGAAGCGACCAGTTCCGATCAAAGGCTCCAACTTCACCTTGGATGTGGATGCGATTCTCGTGGCAATCGGAGAGGCTCCTGATGCGAGGCTGTTGCCTCCAGACGCCGAGTTGGATTGGAGGTCTCTCACCCTTCAGGACGTGTCTCAAGCTGAATCGAGGGGAGTTTTCTTCGGTGGAGATCTGGTTTCGCCTTTTCGAACGGTGGCACACGCCATCGGATCTGGAAAGAAGGGCGCCATCTCAATCGATGCCTTTCTCAGGGGAGACAATCCATTGGAAGCCCTGGAAATGACTCGGATCGGTGAAAATGGCGGCGTCTCCATGAGAAAATACATCGACACGGGCTACAGGACCTTGAGTCGCCATGTGGTTAATTTTGACGAACTCAACACTGCGTATTTCAAGCCCATGTCAAAAACGGACCGGAGGTGCCTCTCCGCTTCTTCAAGGATCAGGGATTTCAGAGAGGTCAACCGGGGGTTGATCCGGCGAGAGGCCCGATACGAAGCGGAGCGATGTTTCAAATGTGGCACCTGCAACGAGTGTGAGAACTGTTATGTTTTCTGCCCTGACGTTTCTATCTTGCGAAACATGAGAAAACTCAAACACGAAATCAATTACGACCAATGCAAGGGATGCGGAATTTGCTTCACCGAATGTCCAAGGACTGCCATCTCCATGGAGGAGGAACAGAGATGAAGAAAGTCATGACAGGCAATGAGGCGGTGGCTCAGGGGGTGAAGCTCTCCCGGGTTCAGGTGATCTCAGCCTATCCCATTACTCCCCAAACGACCATCGTTGAGGAACTGTCAGAGATGTGCGCAGATGGGAGGTTGAACGCAAAATTCCTCAAAGTTGAGTCTGAGCATTCAGCCATGGCCAGTATCATCGCCTCATGTAGTACCGGGGCCAGATCCTTCACGGCAACCTCCTCCCATGGATTGGTGCTCATGCATGAAATGCTCCATTGGGCAGCCGGTGCGAGGCTCCCGGTGGTTATGGTCAACGTCAATCGCGCATTGGGATCGCCGTGGAACATCGGAAACGAACAGAGTGATAGCCTATCTCAAAGGGATACAGGATGGATCCAGCTTTACTGCGAAAACAATCAAGAGGTGGTGGACACGATTCCGCAGGCATACCGTATTGCAGAAACCGTGAAACTCCCTGTTATGGTGGTTATGGATGCCTTTGTTTTGTCTCATACGGCCGAACCGACCGAAATTCCCGATCAGGAACGAATCGATGAGTTCTTGCCTCCATTCAAGGGCGATTTCACATTGACCGGACGCCGCCACCAGTCTTTCAATCCGATTACGAGTCCAGACTACTACATGGAGTTTCGTTACAAAGTTCAAAAAGCCATGGATCAAACCAAAGAAGTGGCGAGATCGCTTGATGAGGAATATGAGAGCTTGCTTGGCAGGGGTTATGGGATCATGGAAAAATACAACTGGGATGGGGCTGACACGGTGCTGGTCACGTCAGGAGCGGTTACCAGCACATCACGCTTCGTCACTGACGAATTGGCTAAGGAGGGGAAACGAGTCGGGCTTCTGAAGATGAAGATGTTCAGACCTTTTCCAACCGAAGCGATTCGGGAAGTCCTCGGTGGTACTCGAAAGGTGGCCGTCCTGGACCGAGGGCTTTCGTTCGGGCAGTCCGGCTTTTTCGCACAGGAGATCCGATCGACCTTCTGCAACGAGGATGAACAACCGATGATCTTTGGTTTCGTGGCAGGACTCGGCGGGAGGGATGTCACTCCCGAGCACATTCGGCAGATGATCTCCTACACGCTCGAGAACGACCGCCCAAGACACGACATAATTTGGATAGGCCTTAAACAGTAGAGTGCAAGACGAGGAGACCATGAAGAACTACACAATTCCTGACAAAGAGCTTTTGAGTGGGGGACACCTTGCCTGCCCAGGATGTGGGGCTGCCTTGGGAATGCGGTTGGCACTGAAAGCCTTGGGTGAAAAGACAATACTCGTCATTCCTGCCAGCTGCTGGTCGATCGCGCCAGGAGCTTTCCCTCATTCCGCTATTGATGTCCCCGTCTATAACACGGCCTTCGAAACCGGAGGGTCTGCGGCAGCAGGAATCACTGCGGCGCTCGAGGTATTGGGAGACAAAGATTTCACCGTCGTCACCTGGGCCGGAGATGGGGGAACTTTCGACATCGGTCTTCAGGCGCTCTCCGGTGCTGCTGAGCGGAACGACAACTTTATCTACATCTGCAACGACAACGAGGCCTACATGAACACCGGCATTCAGCGAAGCTCAGCAACGCCTTACGGTGCGTGGACGACAACAACACCCGCCACAACCCCTAAGGACAGACCAAAGAAGAACATGCTCGAGATCATGGCGGACCATCGGATTCCCTATGTTGCCAGCGTTACCATCGCTTACCCTGAGGACATGATTCGGAAGATAGAGAAGGCCAAGGGGATCTACGGAACGAAATTCATCCATCTCCTCTCGCCGTGTCCCCCGGGCTGGCGAATTCCCCAGGAGAAAGTCGTGGAGCTTTCACGACTCGCCGTACAAGCCCGCGTCTTTCCGCTTCTGGAGATCGAA
>JABAOD010012043.1_pt5 | contig 13734 bp, 14 predicted proteins | sample 7062151 | NCBI WGS metagenome assembly JABAOD01 (sample SAMN14538626, study PRJNA623070) | marine sediment metagenome | biome: marine biome [ENVO:00000428]; feature: marine pelagic biome [ENVO:01000023]; material: deep marine sediment [ENVO:00002113] | place: India: Gulf of Khambhat ...
CGCACGGTGCAATTCCCGAGCGGCGGCGCGAAGCGTCATCCCGCGGACGTCGGGCACCGGCCGCGGGCTGACCGAGTCGGCCGCCGCCCCGACCGGCCACGCGACCACCCACGGAACCGATCCGACCCCGACGGCCGGCGCGGGCTCGTCGGGGGCGGCGCGCACCGACAAGCGACCGCGATCGAGCGCGCCGCTCTCGGCCGCCAGGAGCTGTTCCAGCATCTCTCGGGTCACTGGGGCCGCCGTCAGACGCGCATACACCCCCTTCGGGTCGTCCAGCTTGACGACCATCACGAGTTGGGGGTCGTCCGCCGGAAACACCGAGGCGAAGCTCGCCGTGTGCGACCCCGGGACGTAGCCCTGCGGGCCCGCCCGGCGCGCGGTCCCCGTCTTGCCCGCCACCTCGTAGCTCGCCAGCGCGGCGGTCTCGCCGGTGCCGCCCAGATAGACCACCCCGCGCAGCATGTCGCGGAGCTCGCGCGCGACCTCCGGCGCGACGACCCGCCGCACCGGCTCGACCGCGTGCCGGTATACCAGCGAGCCATTCGCCGCGCGGACCTCCTTGATGAGGGTGGGCCGGACCAGGACCCCGTCATTGGCCACGGCGGCATAGGCCTGGGCGAGCTGCAGGACGGTGAGCGCGACCTCGTACCCCATCGCGAGGCTGGCCGCCGTCGTGCCGCTCCACTGGTCCGGGCGCCTGAGGATGCCTCCCGATTCGNNAGTCGCGCAGCATGGTGAACTGTGCCTGGGGCGACAACCCCTCGCTCAGCTTCACGATGCCGATGTTGCTGGAGCGCTGAATCACCTCGCGGAACGTCAGCCATCCGCTGGGGTGCTCGTCGCGAATGGTGCGCCGGCCCAGCTGATAGACGCCCTGCTCGGCCCATACGGTGTCGGTTGGCCGGCGGAGGCGGGCGGTCAGGATCGCCGCGGCAGCGAACAGCTTTGCCGTCGACCCCGGCTCGAACACCCCGGTGAACGCGTTGGCATCCGCTCCTTCGGCGTGGAGCGAACTGACCGCGAGCACCTCGCCGCTGGCGGGGCGCAAGACCACCACGTCCCCGCCGACCGCGTCATAGCGCTCCATGGCGTCGGCCAGCGCGTGCTCCACGATCTCTTGCAGATTGGCATCGAGCGTCAAGTACACGTCGTGTCCGGGAACGGGAAACGCGTCCCGGCGGGCGGGCGACTCGTAGCGGCGTCCTTGTCGATCGCGCAGCACCACCGCGCTGCCGGGCCGGCCCGCCAGGACCGAGTCCAGGACACGTTCCAGACCGCTGGCCGGGCGGCCGTCCGACGCCGGCCCTCCGAGGAGCGCGCGGGCCAGGTCCGGATCCGGGTAGAAGCGCACCAGCTCATCCGTCAGATGAATCCCGCGCACTCCTCGAAGCGGCTGCACCGTCACCGAGGTATACGGGCCGTGGAAGTACGCGTACCGCTCCCGCAGGCGCCGTCGCACGCGCGACGTCGGCACGCTCAGCTGCCGGGCGAGCAAGGCGACGGCCGCACTCGTATCCCGCAGTTCGTTCGGGGCGACGCCGACATGGAACACCTGCTGGCTGAGGGCCAGCGGGAGGCCGCGGCGATCGTAGATCGTGCCGCGTCGGGCGGGCCACGTGACCCGCTCGGTGCGCTGCATCGCGGCGGTCTCCGCGTGTCGACCGCCCTGCACGAGCTGCACCTGCGCCGCACGACCCAGCACCAGCAGCACGCCGACCGCGAACGTCAGCTGGAGCGCGCCGACCCGGACGCGAAGCTTGGCCACGCTACCGCTCCCGTTCCTCGGACGACCGCAGGATGACGATCTCGCTGTCGGCGGGCAAGCGGAGCCCCAGCGATTCCGCGCGCGGCATGAGCACGGCGCGGCTCTCGGCCTCGCGGATGCGCCGGAGCGCCGCTGCGCGCCTGCCCTCCAGCACCGACCGCTCCGTGCGCAGCTCCTCGAGGTCCGACGCGGCCACCACGGCCGACGTCTGCCGTGCCACGACCCATAGCAGCACGGCGAGCACGGCCACGAGCCACAGGCTCACCCAGAGACGGCCTCTAGGCCTCGGCATGGGACCGGAAGACGCGGAGCTTGGCGCTGCGCGCTCGAGGGTTCGCCGCGATCTCGCCGGCCGACGGGACGACGGGGTGGCGCGGGTCGAGCCGCCCCAGGGCCCGACCGCGACAGGTGCACACCGGTTGGCCCGGCGGGCAAATGCAGGCTCGCGCCCATTCCCTGAACTGTCGCTTCACGATGCGGTCTTCGCCGGAATGATAGGTGATCACGGCCAGGCGACCGTCAGGGGCCAGCCAGCGCCTCACGCAGCGCGGGAAGCGCCCGCTCGAGCTCGCCGAGCTCGTCGTTGACGGCGATCCGGACCGCCTGAAACAGGCGGGCAAACACGGACGGCCCGGTTCGCGGGCCGAGGGCCGACCGAATGGCACCCACCAAGTCGTCGCTCGTGGCGAGGGGGGACCGCTCCCGCCGCCGGACCAGGAGACGGGCGAGACGGCGTGCGCGGGGCTCGTCGCCGTACGTCCGGAACAGCGCTGCCAACTCGGGCTCGGGCAGGCGGTTGAGCACCTCGCCCGCCGTGCGGTCCGCCGCCCCCATCCGCATGTCCAGCGGCACGCCGGGTCGAAAGGAGAACCCGCGCGGATCGTGCTCGAGCTGGTGCGACGAGACCCCGAGGTCCAGCAAGACGAGATCCGGGTGGAACCGAGCGACGGCGTCGAGCACCTCGGGGTCGCCGAACCGGCCCTCGAGCCAGGTGATGCGCTCGTCGCCCAGCCGCGCGCGCGCCCGGGCGATGGCCTCCGGGTCGCGATCGACGGCGAGCAGCGTGGCGCCGTCGGCGCGCAGTCGCCCGGCGTGGCCGCCGTCGCCCACGGTGGCGTCCACCACGCGGGCCGCACCCGCCGCCGCCCGGCACACCGCGTCGAGCAACACCGGCACATGGTAGTCGCTCACGGGCGGGCAAAAACGACGGCCCCGCGGTGACGACGCGCGGGGCCGGGTGTTTCGGCTACGTCCATGGTGCAAGCGGGGCTGACGGGACTCGAACCCGCGGCCTCCGGTGTGACANNCTAGGCCGAATTCAAGCGCCTCCTACTGGCAGTTGTAGGCCCGCCGGAGTGTCGGGATGCGCTCCTCGAACGTCCGGTACTGCTGGAGGAACTGCTGCGCGGACCCCGGCGAGAGCGAAGCGCCCAGCTCCAGGGCCGCCTTGCCCCGGGCGACCATCGAGGCCTCCTCCTGGACCAACTCGCACGACTCCGTCTCGGTCACCTGCGGGTCGAACTCGAAGATCCGGNNAGAAGTTCGTCTGGGTCGTGAGTCGATTGAGCACGTCGGTCTGGAGCGACCGCTCCAGCCAGTCGACGGCGGTGGCGATCATCTGCCGCGTCCGCACCAACTCCGAGCCCCGCTGGTAGTAGAGCACGGCGGCGTTCATCAGCACCGACGTGTCCTGACTCGCCGCCACGGCGGCATCCAGGAACGCGCCGCCTTTGACCAGCCGCGCGGTATCGAGCGGCGTCGCCGTATCGATTACCACTCCTTCGAGCAGAATGCGGGCCGCGGCCAAGGCACTGCGCACGTCGGTCGAGTCGAGCCCCAACAGCCGGTCGTAGACCACCACCACGGAATCCGTCATCTCCGCCGCGGCTAGCGCGCTGGCGTGGGCGCGCAGCAGCGAGACGGACTGCGGCACGTGCTGCACTCCCAGGGCGGACCAGCGGAGCTGCTCGTCGATGTTTCCCAGCGCCTGGGCGGCGCCGATGATCTGCTGGTAGAACACCGAATCGCCGACCAGGGACGAGTCCAACCCGTACTCCTGGCTCAGCGCCTCGAGCGCGCACTGCCAGAGGCCGCCTTCCACGCAGGCCGCCGCTTTGATTTGCAGGAACTCGAGGTCTTGCGGATTCGCCTCCAGCCAGCTGTCGGCGAGGTCGCGCGCCTGGGCGTATTCGCCCAACAGCCTGGCCCCCGCGATCACGCCGAGGCGCAGGTCGCGGTCGCCGGCGTTCACGGCGCTCTGCCGCGCGAACGCCTCCAGCGCTTTGGCCGAGTCACCGCGCTGGTTATACGCCCGCCCGAGCCGTTCCCATGCCCGGGCAAACAGCGAGTCGCCGGCCACGGCGCGCTCCAGCATGGCGATCTGGCTGTCCACCGGCTCCTGCATCGCTTCCGACACGACCCACGCACACAAGGCGGAGGACGGGTGGTTCGGGTAGAGGCGGAACGCCCGTTGCGCGCGCTGCTTGGCGTCGGTGAAGTCGCCGCGGTCGCGTCGTTCCGAGCATTCCCGCGAGTACTCGGCGGCCCTGACCTGGTTCTCCATCGAGTCCACGACCGTCTCGGCGAATTGCCGTGGTGGGTCGCCGGGCGTCCCCCGCACCGTCATCCATCCGGAGAGCCCCGATCGGCCGATATCGATCAGGTGGAACCGCGCCACCGGCGTTCCGCGCTCCCGCCACATGCGGCCGACCATATAGGCATCCGCCCGCACAGCCCGCGCGAGCCGCTCGGCGTCCGCCCGGCCCAGGACGACGTCACACTGGTAGGCCGACTCCTCGAGCACCTTGCACACGTCCTCGGAGGAGACCACCACCAGCTTGTGCCGCATCTTGGAGCGCATGCGGCGGCGGATCTCGTCGGCCAACTGCACCACGTAATCGCGATCGGCGGCGCTGTCGGGCGCCGGTATCAAGACGAGCACTCGCTCGTTGGACTGCCGCACCGCGAGCTGTGCCACCGCCGGCGACGCGACGGCCGCCATCGCGCAGGCGACACCGAGACTCGCGAAGAAGTTCAGGGCTTGTGAGCGTGTGCACCGCACGGCTGCGTCTCCTCCGAAGGTGTCCGACCCGACCGTCATCCCGACCCGGTCAGTGCCATCCGCATGGGCGAAGAGGGATTCGAACCCCCGACTTCCTGCTTGTAAGGCAGGCGCTCTGGACCCCTGAGCTATTCGCCCCTAGCCCGTCGTCTAGAGCGCCAGCCCCAGTGGAAACAGTACGCAATAACCCAGCACCAACAGCACCGGAGCCAGCGTGGTCGACCCCTGGGCGAGCAACAAATAGCCGATTCCCAGTGACACGAGTGCGGCGGCGAGCAGGACGTAGTTGCGCCGACGAAACCGCAGTCGCGCGGGCGACCCTAATCTATTGGTCATAGACACTCAGCGTAACCGGAGGTTCCCAGAGCGTCAAGCACGCGTGTTCCACTCATCGTCGGGTACGACCCAGCCCTCATCCAGCGCCGCCCGGCGCTCTCGATCGCGCACCCGGCGGCGGGCCCAGAGGGCCGTCAGCAGCAGCGCCACGAACGCCCAAAACACGGTGAGCGACGTGAAGAGCAGGAGCCATCCGTACCGCTTGCGAAGCTCGCGCCGCCACAGCTCCTCGAATTGCCCCAGCGTGAGCTGGTGCGTGGCCCGCAGCGCGAGATCGAAGTCGGTGGTGCGCGACAGGGTGGAGAGCAGCGGCTCGAGCCCCACATCTCCACCCAAGCGTTCCAGCAGCAACACCGCCGTGGTGGCGAGCGCGTAGGACGCTTCCGCCTCCGCCGCCGGGCCTCGGCGTATCGACCGATCCAGATCATCCAGGCTGGGCAGGACGCCGCGCAGCAAGGCCCAGTTGACGCGCAGCGCCTCGAGGCGATCCCACTCGCCCGCCGCGCGCGCCGCATAGCCTTCGTCGAACCAGCGCGGGACCCGGCGCACCACGCTGTGGAGCGCCACATGCGCCAACTCGTGGCGCAGCACGCGGCGGACATCGCCGGAGCGCTGCAGCACGATGGTCCGGGATGCCGGCAGCGTCACCGCCGCGCTCCACGCCGGCACCCGCCCCCCGGTCAGCGAGTCGAACTGCGCCGCCGTCGAGGCGAGGATCAGCCGAATGGGCACCGGGGGAGCATGCGCGATGCCGGGCCACGGCCCCGCGCGATCGGCGTATTCCGCCAACGCCGTCGCGGTGGCCTCCGCGCCCGGCCAATAGATGGCGGTCACCCGCCCCACGCGCACCATGGCGGGCTCCTGCCCCCACACGACCAGGAGCAACAGGGTCGCTACCGTGTCGGCTCCTGGCCCTGCTCGATGAGTTCGAGCGTCTCCTTACAGCGCTTGCCCCAGGGATTGAACTTGCTGGCGTCGTACCCCTGCTGCCACGTCTGCTTGGCCTCGTCCCGATTCTCGGCGTACCATTGCGCCCGGCCGAGCTCGTAGTAGGCCTCGATGAGATTGGGGCCCAGCTTGAGGGTCTTCTCGAAGAAGGTTTGCGCGTCCTCGTACATCTCCCGCTCGAGATAGACCAGCCCCAGGTAGAAGTGCGCGTACAGGGTGGCTTTCGGATCGTTGTCGAGACGGATCGCCTTGGAGAGGTGCTCGATGGCCTCGCCGAAGATGCGCTTCTTGAGGCAGATGTAGCCCACGTTGATGCGCGCCAGCGAGTTGGCCGGCTCCGCCGTGAGCACCGTTTGGAACGTGTTGAGCGCGGCGTCGTAGTCTTCGTTGAGCATCTGCGCCCATCCCAACAGGGACTCCGCGCGCAGGTCCCCGGGCGACAGCTGCAGCGCCCTGGTGAGCGCCTCGATGGCGGCGGGATAGTCGCCCAGCGAGATGAAGCTCCACCCCTTCTCGATGAAGGTCGACGCCCCGATGTGATCGGCGTGAATCGCGGGAGCCGTGCCGGTGAATTGCGGGGCCTGATCGCCGGTCTCGCTCGCGACGAGCTGCTTGTACTGGTCCACCAGGCCCCGGATCTCCTCTTTGAGCGCGCCCAAATCCGCGATCGCCTGATCGACCGTCTTGAACAACCCGATGATCTCGCGCTTCACGGCCTCGCGGTCCTCGTGTCCCCGTACCGCCCCGAGTCGCTCCGCAATGGCATCGTACGTCCCGCGCAGCGGCGCGACGACCGAATCACTCATGAGCCGCCTCCACCATCAACTGGTCCAACGCCACACGCTCGTTGGATGAGAGCAGCTTGCCGACGGCGAGCACCACGACCGTGCGCTCGTCCAGCACCGCAATGCCCGTGATGTACTCGGCCGCGAGCCCCTGCACGATCGGCGGCGGCGGCGTGATGCGCGCAGCCGACACCTTCATCACCTCGAGCACCGCGTCCACCACGACCCCGATCCGACCGCCGTCCCATTCCAGAATCATGATCCGGGTGTCGTCGCGGACCGGCGCCTCGGTTTCGACGCGCTTCCGCAGGTCGACGATCGGCACCACGGTCTCGCCATACTGCACCACCCCTTCCAGAAACGCCGGGGCCTCCGGAAGCGCGGTGGGCGCTTGATAGCGCAGGATCCGTTCCACCTGGAAGACATTGACGGCGAAATCCCGCCCACCCAGACGGAACGTCACCAGCTGGACTTCGTCGCCCGCGCTCATCGCTCGTCGGCCGCCTCCTCCGCGAGACGGTCGGCCACCAGTCGCATGTCCACGATCGGCACCAAGTCTCCTCCCTCGCGANNCTCGCGCGCGACGGCGCACGCCCACGGCAGGTCCCACCCCTCGGGCACCGCCTGCGTCTCGGCTCGGACGACCTCGTCGGCATCCTCGACCATGAACGCGACGAGCACCTCGGCGCAGTCTCCGACGACCGCTGTGTGGGTCAGGTGCGGCCCCACCTCCTCGCCGGTGAGCAGTCGCCCAAGGTGCACCAGCGGCATCACTCTTCCGCCAGTGCGTATCACGCCGCACACGGCGGGGTGCCGGCTGGGCGCCGCATGCACCTCGTCGATGTCAATCACCTGGCGGATATGGGTGAGCGGCATGCCGCACCGAACACCGCCGATCACGACCGAAAGATAGCCCGTCACGTCTCGGCCCGCCGCCGCAACTCGTCGGCGATTCGCCCCGCGAGGTCCGCCAGCGGCACGACCTCGGCCGCCCCCCCGGCGGCGATCGCCGCCTGCGGCATGCCGGGGATCACCGCCGAATCTCGATCCTGGACCAAACCGTATCCTCCGGCATCGCGGATGGCGCGCAACCCCTGTGCCCCGTCGCGCCCCATCCCGGTGAGCACCACGCCCACCGCCCGGGGCCCGAAGGTGTCCGCCACCGAGGTGAACAGGGGGTCCGCGGCCGGCCGCACGCCCCACACGGGTGCGGCCCGGCTCAGGCGCAGCACCACCCCACCGCGGCTGCGAGCCACGAGCAAGTGATGATCGCCCGGCGCCACGTAGGCGGTGTCGGCCAGCACCGTCTCGCCCGGCTCCGCCTCCACCACGTCCACCTGACTGGCCGCATCGAGACGTTCCGCGAGACTCCGCGTGAAGTGGGGCGGCATGTGCTGCACCACCAACACGGCCGCTGCCGTACCCCGGGGCAGCGCGGGCACCAGCGTGGCCAGCGCGCGCGGTCCCCCGGTGCTGGCGGCGATCGCGACGGCACACCGGGCCGCGCGCTTGTCGGCCGGCGGAGGACGCGGGGCGGCCCGTACGGGTTCGGGGATCCGCGGCAGCACCGGCACGCGACTCAGATCGGCAGCCAATGCTGCGTCGAGCGCGGCGAGCAGCGGTCCCTCCAACACCGCCGTGGCCGCTACCGACTCCGCGCTTGGCTTGGCCACGATCTCCACCGCCCCTAGCTCGAGCGCGCGGATGGCGGCCTCCGATCCGGGTCCGGCATAGGCGCTCACCACCACGATCGGACGCGGCACCTCACTCATGATGTAGCCGATGGCGCCGAGACCGTCGAGCTCGGGCATCTCGAGATCCATGGTGATCAGGTCCGGTTCGTACCGATGGGCCTTGGCCACCGCGTCCAGCCCGCTCCGCGCTTTGGCGACCACGCGGAACCGGCCTGACCGGTCGAGGACATCGGTGAGCAGCTGGCGCATCAGGGCGCTGTCGTCCACGACCAGGACCGTGGCGGGCTTGCCGGCCGGGGTCCGAGGAGCACGGTGGCGGGGCGTCATGGCTCGAGGGGGCCGATCCGCCGTCGCTAGAGGGACGCGGGTTCGGACCCCGCGACCCGAACGGTCACGGCCCCGGAACTCACGTCGAGCCACACCGACCGGGACACGGTGCCGCCCACCGCTTCGCCCACAATCGGCACCCCGGCTTGGCGGAGCGCGAAGCGACAGGCCTGCACGTTTCGCTCGCCGATGTGCATGGTGCCCGACGGGAGCAGGTCGGCGAACATGGTGCACCCGCCCACCAGACGGGCCACCACGTGCTCCACCGCGGCCCCGGCATCGCGCATGCCGTCGAGCAGCCACGGGACGGCCGTATCGGCGGTGCGGGTCGGCTGATCCCGCAGCCGCGAAAGCGACAGCGAGGGCAGCAGCACGTGGACCATCCCGCCGATGCGTGAGGTAGGCTCGTGGAGGACCACGGCCACACAGCTGCCGAGGGCGAGCGCCGCGAGCGCGCCGTTGGAACGGGCCACGGCACCTTCGCCCAGCCGCACCAGGGCGGCGCGCGGGTCGGCGGTCATGGCCGCCGATACACCCGCTCGCGGGGGTCCTCGAGCGTGAGCCGGTCGCGCGCGACGCCGACCAGGGTCTCCACCCGGCCCAGGATCAGAAAGCCTCCTGGGCGGAGCGCCTCCACGAAGCGGTTGAACAGCCGTTCCTGGCGATCCCGATCGAAGTAGATCACCACGTTCCGGCACAAGATGAGATCGTACGGCGGTTGCGGCGGAGGATCACGCAACAGATCGTGCTGGCGCAGGCGCACCAATGCCGTCACTTCCGGCGCGAGTCGCGCGGGATCGGCGCCGTCCGTGTACCGTCCGCGCAGCGTGGCGGGCATCTCCTCGAACGCCGGCGCGCGGTAGGACGCCTCGGCGGCGCGACGCAGGCTCTCGCGATCCAGGTCGGTCGCGTCGATGGCCCACCCCTCGATCCTCCCGTGCAGCCGCCGCGCCACCTCGAGCAGCAGGATGGCGAGCGTGTAGGGCTCCTCACCACCCGCGCACCCGGCCGACCAGCAGCGGATGCTTCCCCCGCCCTGCTGCCACAGGACCGGGAGGACCCGGTGCTCCAACACTTCCCACGTCTCGGCGTTGCGGAAGAACTTGCTGACGTTGATGGTGAGGGCGTCCAGCAGCCGATCGTACTCCCCGGTGTCACCTGAGAGGATTCGCCGGTATTCCTCGTAGGTGTGCGCCCCGCGCGCCCGCATACGCACCGCCACGCGCCGCCGGAGGCAGCTCTGTTTGTACGCCTCGCAGTCGAAGCCACGCGCGTGATGTATCTGGTGCAGAAGGGCCGAGAACTCGACGCCCCCGTCGTCCTCCCTCACGCGAGCGCACTCACCGTCTCGAGATTGGCGCGCGCCAGCTCGTGCTGGGGATTCAGCTCGAGGGCCTTCTTCCAGAACTCGGCGGCCACGTCCTTTTCCATCAGCTTGTAGGCGATGTTGCCGAGCTTGAAGTAGACGTCGTCGCCCAGATTGGGCTGCAGCTTGACGGCACGCTGATACGCATCCCACGCCTCGTCGTAGCGAGCCGCGCGATAGTGCAGGTCCCCCAGGTTCTTGCTGAGCTGCGGAAGGGAGGGGTCCGTCGCCAGTCCGGTGCGCAACATCTCCTCGGCCTGCTCCACGTCGCCCACGATCTCGAGCAGCACCGCCAGGTTGTTGCGCAACACGACGTGGTCGGCGTAGTGCTCCAGCCCTTCGCGCAGCACCATCTCCACCGTTTCGAGATCCTCCATCCCCGCCGCCGCCAGTGCGCGTGCCCAGTACCACACCGCGCTGAGGGTTGACCCCTCCGAGACTTCACGCGCCCGGTCCAGCCTCCCGGCCGCCACTTCGAAGTCTCCGCGCCGGAGCGCGACGATGCCCCACCCGGTGAGGACGCCGGGGTGCCGCCGCGCCTGGGCCGCGGCCTCGGCGTACNNGAGGTTGCCCACCACCGCGACGCCCGACCGACCACGGTCCGCGGCCTCCTTGAAGTGGGTGACGGCCTCCTCCCAATGGGCCTGTCGCAGCGCGATGAGACCCATGTGGAAGTACGTGGCGCCGTCCGACGGCCGCAGCTCGACGACCCGCCGGAACTCCCGCATGGCCTCGTCGAACATGCCCGTGCGGTAGAACGCGATGCCGAGGTTGCGGTGTTCATCGACGCGCGCGTCGGTGATCTCGACGAGCCCGGTGGTGCGACTCCGGCCGGCGCGGCGGGCGAAGCCCGCAGTGATGAGCCCGTAGAGCGCCTTTCCCACCTCGAACTCGACCATCCCGGCGTCCTCGACCAACCGCGTGACGTCGCGGGTGCCGTCCAACAGCGGGATGAGTCGCTGCTGCTCCGGCGTGAGCGTCACGTCCGACGCGGCCAGCCGATCCTCGACTGCGGTGAACAGGAGATCGAACGATGGGATCTTCTTCTCAATGAGGCTCCACTCGTCGATGCGGCGCGCTCCCTCGAGCAACAGGGACTCGGGATTGATCGAGACCAAGAAGTCCTGCTGTTCGGGCGTCACGTCGCTCTCGAAGTTGAACTGGCCGGTGCTCCACGTGAACAGGAAGAACACCGCCTCCTCGATCTGCACCCGCATGTAGTGTTCCAGCTCCTGTCGAGACAGCGCGCCCTGCTCGACCAGGATCTCCCCCACCCGTTTCTGTCGATCCCGCCCTTGGGCCTGAATGGCCGCGTCCAGCTGTGCCTGGGTGACCTCTCCGTTCTTGACGAGGATGTCGCCGAGGCGGTCCCGCCGGTTGACCAGCGACGCGTATGTGATGCGCCCGCGTTCGAAGTAGATGTACCCGAGGTTGGCGCGGTCGGTCACGGTGAGGCAGCCGGTCTTCTGCCCCAATGCCAGGAGCTGCAGCACGTCGGCGAGTGACGCCTCTTTGAGGCTGCCCTTGATCGCCACTACGTCATCTCCTCAACCATACGGTCCACGGAGTCGGGCCAATGCCACACCACCTTCTCGCGGCTGCGGAGCCCGGCCACGGGCGACACCAAGACGCCACTGGTGCGCGCGCCGACCGAGGGCCGAGGTCGCGGCGGCGGCGCGCCCTCGATGAGCTCGCGGGCGAGCCCGGCCGTAAGCGGGGTTTCGCGTTCCTCGGCTCCGCTGAGCACGCGCTGCAGCATTCCCAGCACCGCCCGCACCGAATCCGCGGGACGCGCCGCCAGGTAGTCGGCCAGTTCCTCCTCCACCGTCACCGCCTGTTCTTCGAGCTTCCGCACGATCAGGGCGCGACGCAGGTCACGCCCCGGCCGTCCGATGCGGGTCACCAACCCTCCCTCGAGCCGCGACACCAAGCGGTCTTCCAGGCCCGGCACCTCGTGGGGCGGCGCGCTGCTGGTGAAGACGATCTGCCGCTGCCGCTCCACCAGGGCATTGAACAGGTGGAACAGCTCCTCCTGTGCCCGCTCCCGCCCAGCGAGCAACTGCACGTCGTCCAGCAGCAGGGCCGTGGCCTGCCGATAGCGGGCCCGCCAGACTTCGATCTTCGCGCCGTCGATCGCCTCCGCCAGCTCATCGAGCCATTGCTGCGCCGAGAGGCACGCCACCACCGCGCCGGGCTCGAAGGCGAACCCGTGCCCCATGGCGTGCAGCAGGTGCGTCTTGCCCACGCCGGCGGCGCCGACGATCACCAGCGGGTTGTACTGCGTAGCGGGCCCCTCCAGCACGGAGTGCACCGCGCTCATGGTCACGTCGTCGGGATCGGTCCACAGGTAGTTGTCGAAGGTCAAGGCATCGGAGGGGGACGGCGGCGGCGCGACCTCACGAATGGCCGTCTGCACCAGCTGATCGGCGTCGTCCGCTCGATCCGGATCCAGGAACACGGTGTCTTCCGCGCGCGCGGCGTCCACCCGCGCCATGGAGCGCTGCGCCGTCTGCAAGCGCTCCACGTCCCGCTCGAACTGGCGTACCACCTGCTCGACGCCGGCCGGCACTCCGCCTTCGAGCATGGCCTCCAGCCTCGCCGTCCGATAGCCCTCTCTGCTCCACCGCTTGATGGCGTCCTCCAGGCGCGAGCGCCACGCNNGCCACGCCTCCACCTGCACGTGAACCCGATGGCTCACGTCCGACAGGAAATCGGCGAATTCATCGGCCGACGGCGCGGCGGGCCCGGACGCGCGGGCCGCCGGAGTGGCCGATGCCACGGCGATCGGCATCTCGCCGGCCAGGAGCTGCTGTATGTCGTCCGCCGCGAGCACCGCGTCACTCACCGCCTGGTAGGCGACGATTCGGTTGAGGAAGCCCAGCAACTCGCGGACGTTCTGGACCTCCAGCCGGGCCACCGCGGCCAGCACAGACGCGTCGAACGCGGCGCCGCGCTCGGTGGCGTGGCGGGTCAGGATCGCCAGTCGCGTGTCGTACTCCGGCGCATCGATGTCGACGACCAAGCCCCCGTCGANNCCGTCGAAACGCGACAGCAGGCGCTGGTCCAGGTTCTCGATCTCCGACGGGGGCCGATCGCTGGTCAGCACGATCTGCGCCCCGGTGGCCTGCAGCTGCTCGGCGATCCGGACCAGCTCCTCTTGCATCTCGCGCCGGAGCGACAGGAACTGCACGTCGTCGACGAGGAGCATCTCGGTGCGGGCGTACCGACTGCGCAGCGCGTCGCTCTGTCCGGCCGCCACGGCCGCCTGGTGCGCCTCGATGAACTCGTCGACCGTCAGGTACTCGATCTGCAGCTGGGGCGCGAGCTCGCCGGCGAGCTGCCCGATCGCCATGAGCACATGTGTCTTCCCCAGCCCGCTCGCACCGTAGATGAACAGCGGGTTGTACGTCGAGCCGGGAGACTCGGCCACGGTGCGCGCGGCGGTCGCC
>JABAOD010002964.1_pt7 | contig 13715 bp, 16 predicted proteins | sample 7062151 | NCBI WGS metagenome assembly JABAOD01 (sample SAMN14538626, study PRJNA623070) | marine sediment metagenome | biome: marine biome [ENVO:00000428]; feature: marine pelagic biome [ENVO:01000023]; material: deep marine sediment [ENVO:00002113] | place: India: Gulf of Khambhat ...
GGCGGTCGAGACCGTGATGGATGCGCGGCCGGAGATCTTCAGCCACAATCTCGAGACGGTGCCGCGACTGTATCGTTTCGTCCGGCCGGGCGGCCGATACGATCGGGCGCTGAGCGTACTGGATCACGCCCATCGTTATGACGGCGGCGTTCTGATGAAATCGGGGATCATCTGTGGAATGGGGGAGACGAGGGAGGAGCTGGTCGAGTCGATGAGAGACCTGGCGGACGTAGGGATCGAGATCCTTACGCTGGGCCAGTATCTCCGCCCATCGCCTCGGCACCTCCCGATCGATCGGTACTATACGCCGGACGAGTTCGCCGAGCTCAAACGCATCGGCGAAGGCGAGATCGGGTTCAAGCACGTTGAGGCCGGGCCCCTCGTCCGGAGTTCCTACCACGCTCGCGAGCAGGTGGAGTCCATCGGCGGCGGCTCCTTCTCGGAACGCGCGGCGCAGTTGGCCGGGCGGTCGTGAGCCGCGACGCCGCGGAGGGCGTTACCGGGTCCTAAACACAAGTGTCGTTGGGAGGTACGGCGCGACCGCCAACGCCGGTGTTGACGCCGTGCACCCAGTCGTGAATCAGCGAGGGAGGAGAAGTCTGCGTGGCTACGAAAGCGACCCAAACCGACGAGCTTCTCGATCTGGATCGTGAGACGCTGATCGAGATGCTGCGCTGGATGATTCTCGGCCGCCGCTTCGAGGAGAGGTCGGGCGAGATGTATCAGCTCGGCGCGATCGGGGGATTCTGCCATCTGTATATCGGCCAGGAAGCGGTGGCCGTGGGAGCGCTGAACCCGCTGAGAAGCGACGACTACGTCATCGCCGCGTATCGCGACCACGTGCAAGCTCTGATCCGCGGCATGAGCCCCAAGGCGATCATGGCCGAACTTTTCGGTCGCGTGGACGGCTGCTCGCGCGGCAAGGGCGGCTCCATGCATCTGTTCGACCGCGAGAACAACTTCATGGGCGGCCACGCCATCGTGGGCGGCCACCTTCCGCTCGCCGTGGGCATCGGATACGCGATCCGCTACCGTGAGAGTGACGCGGTCTGCGTTTGCTTCCTGGGTGACTCGGTCGCCAACATCGGCGCCTTCAACGAGTCGCTGAATATGTCGGCGCTGTTCCAGCTGCCGATCATCTTCGTGATCGAGAACAACCGCTACGGCATGGGCACCGCCGTGCATCGCGCCGCGGCTATCCGCAACCTGGCCGATCGCGCCTGCGCCTACGAAGGCATGCACGGCTGGACGATCGACGGCATGGACGTCTTGGAGGTTCGCAGAGTCGTCCAGGCCGCTGTTGAGAGGGCGCGGACGCAAAAACTGCCGACGCTGATCGAGGCCAACTGCTACCGCTTCGTGGGCCACTCGATGTCGGATCCGAACTACGGTCACTACCGCAGCAAGGAAGAGGTGCGCCATTACAAGCTGAAAGAAGACCCGATCAAGCGGTATCTCGACACCTTGAAGAAGCACTCGGTGCTCGACGACTCCGACCTGAAGCGCATCGAGGAAGAAGTGAAACAGTTGGTCGACGATGCCGTCGAGTTCGCGAAGGCCAGCCCCGTACCGGAGCCGAAGGAGCTGTACACGGACATCTACGCCGGGGATTATCCCGACATCAAGCGGAGGGACCCATGGCGCTGATCACTTATCGTGAGGCGCTGAACCAAGCGCTGCGCGAGGAGATGCTGCGCGATCCCGACATCTTCCTCATGGGTGAGGAGGTCGGCGCCTATCAGGGTGCCTACAAGGTCAGCCGCGGGTTGCTCGAGGAATTCGGCGAGTGGCGAGTTCGTGACGTTCCCATCGCCGAGCTGGGCTTCACCGGACTCGGCGTCGGGGCGGCGATGGTGGGCCTCCGCCCGGTCATCGAGTTCATGACCTGGAGCTTCGCCCTCCTCGCCATCGACGGGATCGTGAACGCGGCGGCCAAGATGCTCTACATGTCCGGCGGCCAGTTCAAGATTCCCATCACCTTCCGGGGGCCGAGTGGAGCCGCCAATCAGGTGGCCGCTTCCCATTCACAGGCGCTGGATTCGTGGTATGCGCACGTGCCGGGCCTGAAGGTCGTGTCGCCGGCGACGGCCCGAGATGCCAAGGGTCTTCTGAAGACGTCGATCCGCGATGACGATCCGGTCGTCTTTCTGGAAGGCGAGCTGTTGTACGCGACGAAGGACGATGTGCCGGAAGACAACGACTTCCTCATCCCACTGGGCGTCGCCGAAGTGAAGCGGCCGGGAAAGGACCTGACCATCATCGCTCACTCGCGGCCGCTNNGATTCTCGAGTCGGTGCGCAAGACGAATCGCTGCGTCATCGTCGAAGAGGGCTGGCCGGTCTGCGGCATCGGATCGCAGATCGTTGACGACATCCAGCGCGAGGCATTCGACTATCTCGACGCGCCCGTAACCCGTGTCACCGGGGCCGATGCGCCGCAGCCTTACGCGAAGGAGCTGGAGCAACTGGCGTTCCCGCGGACGGAATTCATCGTGACGGCGGCCCGTCGCGTTTGCTACAGGGAGTAGCGAATGGCCACCCGTATCGTGATGTCGAAGCTGTCACCGACCATGGAAGAGGGGCGCGTCCTTCACTGGCTCAAGAAGGAGGGCGAGCCCGTCGAATCCGGCGACGTCGTGGTCGAGGTCGAGACCGACAAGGCGAACATGGAAGTCGAGGCGATGGGCTCGGGGATCCTGCGCAAGGTGCTGGTGGCGGAGAACGAGACCGTGCCGACGGGGACCGTCCTCGGCGTGATCGCCGGCGCCGACGAGGACATCTCCACCATCCTCTCGGAGTCCGAAGACGCCAGCGCGGTGGCCGAGGCGACAGCCCCGGCGGCGGCCGCAGCGGCGCCGGCCGGCGGCTCGAAACGTCCCGAGGCGAAGGCGCCAGCGGCAGAGTCGGGGCCGCCGGCAGCGGTGGCGCCCGAGCCTGGCGCCGCGGCCCCGCGCGCGCCGCAAGCGGAGACGGCGCCCGACCACGACGGCCGCAGGATCAAGGCGTCGCCGCTGGCGCGCCGCATGGCGGAGGAACGCGGGATCCGGCTCGACGCGGTTCGCGGCTCCGGCCCCGGCGGCCGGATCGTCAAGCGCGACATCGAGGCGGCGGCCGCAGCCGGCCCGGCTCGCGCCGCCATCGCGGTCGGGCCCGAGGTCCCGTTCGAGCGCGTGGAGCTGTCGCAGATCCGTAAGGCGATCGCGCGCAATCTGGTTCAGAGTCTCGGTCCGGTTCCTCACTTCTACCTGACGCGCGAGATCGACATGGGCCGCGTAATGGCGCTGCGCGAAGAGATCAACAGATCGTTGGCCGAGACCGGGACCAAGATCGGCGTCAATGAGATCTTGTTGAAGACCGCCGCACAGGCCCTGGTGCAACACCCGAACGTCAACGTCGCCTTTGGCGGCGATCATATCCAGAGGTTCACGCGCGTCGACATCGGCGTCGCTGTGGCCGTGAGCGACGGGCTGATCACGCCGGTCCTGCGAGACGTCGCAGCCAAGGGTCTCCGGCAAATCTCGCAGGAGCTGCGCGACCTGGTCGCCCGCGCCCGCGAACGAAAGCTGACGCCCGAGGAGTATCAGGGCGCCACCTTCACGATCTCCAATCTCGGGATGTACGGGATCGACGAGTTCACCGCGGTGATCAACCCGCCGGCGGCAACCATCCTGGCCGTGGGCGCGACCCACGAGAAGGCCGTGGTCGTGGACGGAGCCGTGGAGATCCGCGCCCGCATGCGGGTCACGCTTTCCTGCGATCACCGGGCGGTGGACGGAGCGATGGGCGCCGAATTTCTGGCGACCTTCGCGGAGATGCTGGAGAACCCGCTGCGGCTGGTGCTGTAGCCCGGCGCGGCGCGGCTCCGATACGGTCACCGCCGCGCCCGGCCGGCGCGTTCGCTCCAGGCCGTCGCCTCGGCCCGCCTGCGGTGGATTCGGTCCGCCCCGCCCGACGCCGTCCGTTGCGCCATCATCGCCATCGTCTAGTTTTCGGCTGCGACATCCCCAACAAAACAGAGCGCGGGCAAACTCGAACAGCGGGGTGAGCTTTGGCGAAGAAAACGGCGAGCATCAAGGATTCCTACGATCTGGTTCTGATCGGAGCCGGACCCGGTGGCTACGTCGCCGCCATCCGCGCCGCGCAGCTCGGAATGGACGTCGCCTGCGTCGAGTCGGAATCGCGCGAGGGTGGTCTCGGTGGGGTCTGCCTCAACTGGGGCTGCATTCCCGCCAAGGCGATGCTGGAAAGCGCCGACTGGGCGAGGCACGTTCGCGAGGACGCCGCCGACTTCGGCATCAAGATCAAGAAATACGAGCTGGACATCGGCGCGGCGGTCAACCGCAGCCGCCAGGTGAGCGACCGGCTGACCAAGGGAATCAAGTTTCTCTTCGACAAGAACGGGGTCACGCCGATCATGGGCCGTGGCCGACTGACGAAAGACAAGACCGTCGAAGTCGAGCTGAAAAGCGGGGGCGGCGCGACCGTAAAGGCCAAGAACATCATCATCGCCACCGGTTCCCGCCCGAAGACGTTCGACGGATTCGAGTTTGACGGCGAGCGGGTGATATCGAGTCGCGAGGCGCTCGAGCTGAAGAAGTTGCCCGCGGACATCATCGTGGTTGGTGCCGGGTCAACAGGAATGGAGTTCGCCGACATCTTCAACGCGTTCGGGGCCAGCGTCACGATCGTCGAAGCGTTGCCCCAGATCCTGCCCCTGGAAGATGGGGAGATCGCCGGCGTGGTCGGCCGCTCGTTCAAGAAGCGCAAGATCGATGTAAAGACGAACACGAAGGTCAAGTCGCTGGAAAAGCTCAAGACCCGGCTGAAAGTCACCGTCGAGACCGCGAAGGGCGACGAGACCCTGGAATGTGATCTCCTGTTGATGGCGGTGGGCCGCGCGCCCAACATCGAGGAGCTAGGCCTCGAGGCGGCCGGCGTCGAGCTCGATGACAAAGGCTGGATCAAGATCAGCGAGTACGGCCAGACGGCGGCCGAAGGGGTGTACGCCATAGGTGACGTGGCCGGTCCGCCGATGCTGGCCCACAAGGCGTCGCACGAGGGGCTGGTCGCGGTCGAGCACATCGCCGGGCAGAAACCACACCCGCTGCGACGCGACAACATACCTTCCTGCACCTACTGTCACCCGGAGGTGGCCAGCGTCGGACGGACGGAGGAGCGTGCGCGCAAGGACGGTTACGACGTCAAGGTTGGCAAGTTCCCGTTCAGTGCCAACGGCCGTGCGCTGACGGCCGGGGCGCCGGACGGGATGGTGAAGATCGTGGCCGACGCCAAGTACGGCGAGGTGCTGGGTGTGCATATGGTAGGAAACCATGTCACGGAGCTGGTGGCCGAAGCCGGCCTGGGACGCGCGCTCGAAACGACCGTCGAGGAGCTGGCCAGCACCATACACGCCCACCCGACGCTTGCCGAGAGCGTGATGGAGGCGGCGCTCGCGACCCTCGGCCGGGCGATCCACATCTGACCCGGTGGCCCGGTTCGCCGCGACGCCGAGAACGGGAAACTCGTACCGTGTCCGCCGAGCGTAGCTGCCGTTGGCTCACGTTGCCGGGCCTGACCGACTACGGCGAAGCCTTGAAGCTTCAGCGCAGCCTGGCGCGGGCGCGCGTCGACGGTGGACTCTCCGAGGACCTGCTCATCCTGCTCGAGCATCCCCGCGTCATCACGCTGGGCCGCGGAGCGCGCGCGCTGAACATCGTCGCCACGACCGAGGAGCTTCGTCAGCGGGGCGTCGAGGTTCACGAGGTCGAGCGGGGCGGCGACGTCACCTATCACGGACCCGGGCAGCTGGTGGGCTATCCGATCATCGACCTGCGCCGGCACAAGCAGGACCTGCACTGGTACCTGCGCCGTCTGGAGGAGGTTCTGATCCGGATTCTCGACGGATACGGGGTCGTGGGCCGACGCGTGCCCGGCTACACGGGGGTCTGGGTGGAGGACCGCAAGATCGCATCGATCGGCGTGCACGTGACTCGCTGGGTCACGTTTCACGGCTTCGCTCTCAACGTCAACACGCGCCTCGAGGACTTCGCCCTGATCGTCCCCTGCGGCATCGAGGCCGTGCAGATGACATCGCTGGAGCGTGAGACCGGATCGCCGCTCAGTGTGGCCGAGGTTGGCGAGCGGACGGCGCGCGGCTTCGGAGACGTTTTCGGCCTGACGGTCGAGCCGATCACGCTCGAGCGTCTGCGTGAGACTACCTGCCTTTGAGCGCTCTGAGCACGAACAGCAAGTTGGCCGGCCGCTCCGCCATCCGCCTCATGAAGTAGGGATACCACTCCGTTCCATAAGGCACGTACACGCGCATCCGGTAACCTTCGGCGACCAGCTGGGCCTGCACGTCGCGGCGCACACCGTAGAGCATCTGGAACTCTACCGGCGCCCTGCGTTTAGAGTTGGTACGCATCAAGCGCTTGGCGGCTTCGATCATTCGCGAGTCGTGCGTGGCAACCGCCAGGGGAGAATTCGAGTTCATCAAGATCTCGAGCAGCTGCTCGTAGTTTGCATCGACCTCCCTCTTCTTCTGGAAGGCGGCCTCTTCAGGTTCCTTATAGGCGCCCTTGCAAAGCCGCACCGACGCGCCGCGTAAGCTGAGCTCCTCCACGTCGCTTTTGCCGCGGCGGAGATACGACTGAATTACCGCGCCAACGTTACGGAACTGATCGCTCAACTCGTAAAACAGCTGCAGGGTGGGCTCGACGTACTCGGAGGCTTCCATGTCGATGCGGACGAAGTTGCCGTACCGTTCGGCGGCCTCGACGATGTTCCGCAGGTGCCTGCGACAAAGCTCCAGGTCGATCGCCAGTCCGATCTGCGTCAACTTGATCGAGATGCCCGTCTTGACCTGCTCTCTGTGGACCCGCTCGAGTATCGCGATGTAGGCCTCGGCGGCGCGCGCCGCTTGGTCTTCCCGCTCGACACTCTCGCCCAGATGGTCGAGCGTGACCAACATGCCACGCGCGTTGAGCTCTCTCGTGACCCGAATCGCGTCGTCCAGAGTCTCACCCGCCACGAACCGGCGCGCGACTCCCCGAGCGAACTTCCGGCTCAGGATGACATCCTGCAGTTTCTTCCGCTCGCTGAGGTACAGGAGTAGGCTGCGCAGCATACGCCCGCTTTCGTATCTGTATTGAAGTGTCGAGTGGGGCTAACGAAACCGCGGCTCGCCAAACTTAGAAGCGAGCGAGGAGGATGGCCAGCGGGCCGCCAATCCTCGTGACACCAGCGTCAGTCTCGGTCGCCGACCCGCTCGCGAAGCTCCGACAGCCGGGCCAGGCTGATCACCCGAAAACCCTCCACCTCCAGAGCCTCCCGGCCCCCTTCCTCACGGTCGACCAGGCCGAGGATCGCCAGAACGCGGCCACCCGCCTCGATCACGGCGCGGCACGCCTTCAGGGCCGAAGCGCCCGTCGTGATGGTGTCCTCGATGACCACAACGTCCTGACCCGCCTGGAAGCAGCCCTCGATCTGACGTCCGGCCCCATGTCCTTTGTGCTCCTTCCGCACGCTGAACGCCTCGATTGGTCGCCCGTCGAGAAAGCTGCGATGCGCGATGGCGTACGCGATCGGATCGGCCCCCATCGTCAAACCGCCGATGGCCTGCGGTTGCAGACCGGCCGAATCCAAAGCGTTGAGGCCAAGCGCGCCGATCAGGGCTTGCCCCTCCGCAGACAGGGTGGTGGTCCGAGCGTCGACGTAGAAGCGGCTCCGGGCGCCGCTGGCGAGGGTGAAATCACCGATGCGGAAGGAACGTTCGGCCAGCAGATCTAAGAGTCGTTCACGCGTGCCCATCATCACCCGCTGAAGTTAGGATCAAGAAAAGGGCGCCGCCGTAGATCTCACGATCGTTGGACGGCGCCAGATCGCTGCTGCCGTCGGACTCGTAATGCCGGCTCAACCGCGGCCACCACCCGCGGCGGCTTCGGCCTGCGCACCCGCCGCCTCGCGCCGGCCCTGAGCGACGCCGCTCGCGGCCGCGGCCTGACACTCCCGGCAGAGGCCGAAAATCTTGAGCCGCCGGCTCTGCGCCGCAAAGCCCGCCTCCGCGGCGATGCGTTCCTGCAAGTCGTCGAGTGCCTGGCGGGTGAAACGAGTCACCTTGCCGCAGCCGGTGCAGATCAGGTGATCGTGCTTGGCCTCGCCCGCCTGGTGCTCGTAGCGCTTGAACCCCTCGCTGAAATCGAGCTCCCTCGCCAGATCAGCCTGAACGAGCAGGCTCAGGGTCCGATAGATCGTGGCTTTGCCTACATGCTCGCCCCGTTCCCGCAGCCGCTCCGCCAGGTCGTCGACCGAGAGCTGGTGCTCGCTCTCGAAGAGGGCCATGGCGATCGCTTCGCGCTGGTGGGTGACGGGCAGACGGTGCTGGTGCAGGTAGCTGCGAAACAGATCCATCAGCAGCATCGCGCACCCGAATGGCGGTTTCGTCGTGACGAGCGGTGCTGAGGATTGCGAGCCGGTGGCTGGCGACATGCTGCTGCTGCTCGAGGCTGAGGGGGCCGGTTGGAGGCGGTCGTCGCTCGTTATCATCGTTGAAAATACACCCCCCTACCACTCCACGCAATCCGACGCTCCCTTCTTCAGCCGCCCGCTTCACACCCTATCTCCCGCGCGAACCCGCCCCATCATCCAGCCCGAGCCAGCCGTGACGGCACCCGCAGCGACAACAACAGGCCCAGACCCGCACACACGCTTCCGTAGACCAGCAGCGGCCACAGCCCGCGGAGTGCCAGGCCCAGGCCCTCCGCCGCCGGCGCCGCGTCCAGGGCCGCACCGATCGGGGGCAGCGCCAACGACAAAAGCTCGTAGACCGGACCCATTCTCAACGAATCGGTGAGACCCTGGAGCCCGAACGCCGCGAACAGGACCCCGTAGGCGAAAAGGCCGCCACCACCCAAACCGGAACCGAGAAAGCTCAGCACCACGAGCAACGGCGGGATCCAGCCGGAGCCGGCTAAGAGGTATTCGACCTGCCACAACGACCCTGTGAGCGCGTACCCAGGAGCGGCGACGAGACACACGGCGACCGACGCGATCAACGACCAGAGCAGAAGGGCGCTGAGGCGTGCGGCGTAGAAGCCGAGCGCCGTGATTGGCTTCTGCAGCCAGAGGCCGGCGTATCCCTGCCGCACATCTTCCTCCAGCCACGATCTGCAAAGCGGCGCCGCGATGGCCCAGTGACCGATGATGAAGATGAGCGGCGGCGTCTCAGATCCGTGACGCCCGGTCGCCGCCGCGACCGGGCCGAGCAGGGCCAGGACCGCGAGCAAGGAGATGAGGTAGGCCGACCGAGCGCGGATGACGTCGGCGGCCTCGAAACGGAACAGGGCCGTGACCAGGTGCAGTTTTCCGATCATCGATCCGCCTCCAGCGCTTCACGGCCCTGCTGAACCTGCAAATGAAAGAGGCACTCGAGATCGAAGGGCCGCCGCTCGACTCGCTCGACCGAGCCGCCTTCACGCTGAACCGCGTCCGCATACGCCCGCGCCGCCTCGCGACTCGGAAACGCCACCTCATCCGCCGCGAGCCTGAGGGCGCGCTGTTCTATCAGACTTGCCTCAGCTCCGGTCGTCGACGCTGACGGCTGCGACCGCACCAGCACGACCCAGATGTCCGGCCGCGCCGCGAGCTCCTCGCGCGAGATACGCCCCAGCAGCCGTCCCTCGCTCAGGATCAGCATGTCATCGCAGACACGCTCCAGCTCGAGGAGGTTGTGAGATGAGATGAACACGGTGCGTCCTGCGCGCCGAAGACGGCGCAGCAGCGACCGTAAGAGGCCGACCGAGGCCGGGTCCAATCCGTTGGCGGGCTCATCGAGGAGCAGCAGCCGCGGATCGCCAAGGAGCACCGCCAGCAGGCCGACCCGCTGGCGATACCCATGGGACAGCGTCGCGATCCGGGCATCGACCTTGTCCCCGAGGGCGAGGACCTCGACCAGCGCGGCGGTGGATGAACGCGCCTGTAACGCGTCGAGGCCCGCGAGACGCGCCATCAGCACCCCAAGCTCCGAGACACGGACGGCGCCCGGCAACCGCACCTGTTCGGGTAGATAACCGATGCCGCGCCGAGTCCGATAGGCGGCGGGCGGCTGTCCGTCGATGGCTAGCTGTCCGTCGGTTGGGGAGGTGAGTCCGAGCAGTAGGCGATACAGCGTCGTCTTGCCCGATCCGTTTGGACCGACGAGCCCGAGGACCCGGCCGGCCGGCACCTCGAACGAGATGCCGTCCAGCGCCCAGCCGCGCCGGGGCCCGTATCGATAGCGGACGTTGCGCACCTCGACCCACGCCCCGCCATCGGTCTGCGTCATGGAGCCGATGGCCGGGCATCGGAGCCGAGGGGGCGCGGCACGACGGCCACGCCCGCCACGTCCAGGCCCCCGCGCGCCAGCAGGTAAACCGACCCGGACGTCACAGCCAGATCCAGGGCTGGCACATCCACTCGGAAACTGCCCGCGAATCGCCCGTCAGGCCCGAAACAGTCGACCACGCTGGCGGAGTCGTTCCCCCGCTGCGTCAGGGCCCAGATCGTCCCGTCGGGCGCGGTGGCCAGTCGCGCCAGGTGCGGCCGGCCGGGGGCGACCGGGATCGCAGCCGGCGCCGCTCGACCCGCCGCCGCGAAGCCCTGGCGAACCCGCTGCCGGATCGCTTCGATCTCGGATTCGCTTCGCCGCAGTGGCGCCAGCTCTCTTCTTTCGATCGTCTCGCCGAGTTGGCCGTCCGGCCCCACTCGCACGATCCGGTAGTCGGGACCCGGTGGCGCGAGGAGCAGCACGCCGGCGCGCGTGGCGGCGACGGGGTAGGCGTGGTTACGAGTCAACTGACCTGGCACTTCCGTGCCCGGAAGCCCGCGATCTCGGAAGCGGGCTCGGGTCAAGACCGAATCTCGCGTCACGACGCGGAATTCCGCGACGTCCTCCGGCGGAAACAGATCGACCTTGACGTAGAAGGTATCCGCCCGCGCTTCGAGGATGTCGGTGGCCAGGCCGCTTCCCGCTTGCACGATCCCGGCCAGCGAACCGTCGGCAGCCCAGTAGGTCACGCGACCGCTCATGGACAAGACCGCCACCTCACCGGAGCGGCTCACCGCCAACGAGGTCGGGAAGCGGTACTCGCCGGGCCCCTCGCCCTCGCGGCCCAGCGACGTCAGGTAAGCGCCGTCCGCCAACGCGTAAACGCGCACGGCCGGCGGCTTCAACTCCAGCAGCAAGAGCCGGTCTCGCTCGCCATCCACCGCGATGTCCACGGGCGCCGTCAGGGGCGGCTCTTGAGAAGGCTCCGGTGCGATGAGCCAGCGAGCCGTCAGCGTGGGCGCCTCGGCCGTCGACGCCGGCTCAGCTCCCCGGCGGCCCTCCGCCGCCGGGTCGCAGCGAGCGAAGGCGAGCGTTGCGGCCAGAAGTCCGGCCGCAACGCTCCAGGATACGCGTCTTCCGGCGCGGGCCGGCGCGGGCCCGCCCGCTGAGCCGGGCAAGCTACTTCTCCTCTGGCTTTTCTTCCGCCGCCGCCGCCTGGCAACCGGCGACGCACCCCTCGTACATGGCATCGCACTTTTCCCGGCCGATGAACCAGCCCACCGTCGCGTAGCAGTACGAAGCGACGACGAGGCAATAAGCTTCGCAGGCGACCGAGGTCGCCGCCGCGGGCGTCGCCGTGCCCGTCATACCGAGAACCGCGAGCCAGAGCGATACAAACAGTCTTCTCATTTTCTCCAGCTCCTAAAAGAGTTCCGACGCGAGCTTCTCGACCGAGCAGCCGACCAGGCAGCCCATGATGTACATGGCGCACTTGAACGAGTCGATGTTGTCGCAGTTCTTGGCGGCCAGCTCGCCGCACAGGTCTTCGCAGCCCTTCGCTTCCTTCGCTGGGACGGCCTGCGGTTGCCCCAGCGCCAGCGTGGCGGTCGCCGCCAGCAGCATGAGCTTCTTCCCCATCGTCTTGTCCTTTCTATCGAGTTGAAGAGCCCGTCAGGGCCCCCAGCGCCTGCACCAATGTGGACACGCCCAGCGAGTCGAGGCTTCCCTGACGGGTGAAGCGAAGCGTGCCTGCGCGATCCAGGAGCGCCGTAAACGGCACGACCTGGATGCCCAGCGTCTCGGTGAATCGCCCGGGCCGCGACGGCACCGCCGGCACCACCCCCGGTAGGTACTGCGCCGCGTAGGCGGCCACCGCCGACCTGCTGCGTTCCAGACCCACGGCGACGACCAAGACGCTGTCGGCCGTGCGCTCGAGTGTGCGTCTCCACGCCGGTAGATTCGCGTAGCAGGCGGGACACCTCGAGCTGAAGACCAGCAGCAGCGCCGGACGACCCGCAGGCAAGCGAAGCTCCGCCGCGCCGCGGCTCGGGCCCTTGCCAGGCGCCAGCGCCTCGAAACGGAGCGGCTCTGACAACCTTTCACCCAGGCTCACCGGCACCGGATCGCCCTGCAGGGAGGGGATAATCCGTTCGGCCAGGACGAAGTAGATCGCCACGACCACTAGCAACGCGGTGACCAGGCTGAGAGCCCGGTCCAGCCACACCCTGTATCCCGACACGGTCACCACCCGCGCCGCGCGCCGCCGTCAAGCTCCCCGGCAGCCGTCGCCCGCGCCTCTTGACCTCGAGCCGACCAGCGGGACCAGTCTAGGCAGGGCGGATCAACAGATTCTCATCTCCTGGCCGCGCAGGCTGGCATCCCAAGGGTAATTTGCTTTTCTTTGTGTCCGCACCACGTTTCAACCTAACGTCGGAACAAGCCCTCAGCCCCAAGAGCCGAGCGGAGTAGTGGCCCTGAAACCGGTGAGGCGACGGAAGATACCGGCGCACACGACGGCGGCGCGTCCCGGCCAAGTCGGCGGACGCCGTCACGGTCGACGTGCGCCCTTAACCCGCGGTCTTTCAGGGCCACCGCGCTGGTGGTTCGGCGCCTTGATCGCGGCCCTGCCGCTCACCCCGGGCCTGTCGCCCGCGGACGCCGCCGCCCAGGAGCCTGGGAGCAACGGCGCCTTCTCGCGGGCGGCCCGTCCTGCGATCGTGGCGGCTCAGCGCCGGGGCGAGATCCGTCTGGACGGGCGGCCCGACGAGGCGGCTTGGCGCGCGGCGATCGCGGCCACCCGCTTCGTCCAGCGGCAGCCGGTGGAAAACGCGGCCGCCGAGCAGGCGACCGAGGTCCGGGTGATGTACGACGAGCGCGCGCTCTACGTCGCGGCGATCATGCGCGACCCGGAGGCCGACCGCATCGGCGACCAGCTGGTCCGCCGCGACGATCGCGGCCAGTACGACTACTTCGAGGTCGCCCTCGACCCGAACAACGACCGCCGCACCGGCTATCGCTTCCGAGTGAGCGCTGCCGGCGTCCAGCGCGACGTTTATCTGTATAACGACGTAGAAGAGGACGACGCGTGGGATGCGGTGTGGCAGTCGGCGGTTCACCGCGATTCCACCGGCTGGAGCACGGAGATCCGTATTCCGCTCTCGCAGCTCCGCTACAACGCCGCCGACAGCATGCAGTCGTGGGGCATCAACTTCTCACGCCGCCGCCTCGCCAGCAACGAGCTGACCGATTTCGCCCTCGAGTCGCGAGTTCGCCACGGCAAGGTCAGCGCCTTCGGCCGGCTCGATGGCCTCTGGCTGCCCCGCGGGGCGCGCCGATTAGAGGTGCGTCCCTACGCGCTGGCCCGCGCCCACACGGCGCCGTCCGAGCCGGGTAACCCGTTCTTCGATGGCTCG
>JABAOD010002564.1_pt2 | contig 13706 bp, 11 predicted proteins | sample 7062151 | NCBI WGS metagenome assembly JABAOD01 (sample SAMN14538626, study PRJNA623070) | marine sediment metagenome | biome: marine biome [ENVO:00000428]; feature: marine pelagic biome [ENVO:01000023]; material: deep marine sediment [ENVO:00002113] | place: India: Gulf of Khambhat ...
ACCCGAGGGTTCAGCAAGTCCAACACGAACGCAGCTCCGAGCGTGGCTGCTCCCCACAACACCCCCCAATCGGGTCGGTGCTGCCGCAGGGACAACCCAACAGCGACTGCCACGATGCCGGCTGCGAAGCCGACTTGGAACTGCTGTTCGAAGAACAGCTGCCACAGCGTGAGCGGATTCATGACGGCAATTGTGGCGCGGCGATGCTCACGATCGGTGGCCAGTCGGAGTGGCGCCGCCCGGGCATGGGTGGAACCGCCTCCATCCGACCCCGTAAGGTTCGGGCCTGAGCCGAAACCGCCTATCATCGTCTGGGTCGATCGACCCATTTAAGGACCCCTTTGCGTACTAGGCACATTGTGTTAAAGCCGCCTAGTCATACTGCCGATTGACGACGTAGCCAGCGGGAGACAACACATCGTGAATCGTAGGGAGTTCCTCCGGCGCACACTGAGCGTGGGAGCTGGTGCCACGGCGCTCGGGGCGCTGTCCCGACCGGCGTCGGCCTCACCCGGACTCGCAACCTCCCCGAACTTCGCGTCGATTGCCGCCGCCAAGAACTGGACCGATCCGTCCGCGTGGTCCACGGGCAGCGTCCCGGGCCCAAACGATGTTGCGACCGTCAGCGGCCCTGTGGTCCTCACTTCGTCCGTCTCCGTCGCCGGCATTCAGATCGTCGAAGGCGGTGAGCTCTACCTCGACCCTGCGACGTCCGTGACCATCGAGACCACCGGCAACATCGTGGTCCGGGGCGTCTTTTCGTTGCGGCCGTCTCCTTCGGCAGTACACAGGGTTCGTTTCGTCGGAGTCAACGAGGGTGCGTTCGTCGGCGGCGGCCACGACGTGTTGGAGAGTGATGTGGGGCTGTGGGTGGTGGAGAACGGCATCCTCGACGCCGTGGGCACGCCAAAGGTCGCCTGGAACCGCACCGGCAACGATGCGACATGGTCGAGCTCGGATCAACTCATCGTCACGCCCACCGCCGCCGGTGACTACGACGGGTTTCGGGCTTTCACGAAGGGTTCGGCTGTGCCGAGAGCCCTCGGCCAATTCCCTGCGGAGGTACTCAACCTCACCCGCAACGTCGTCATCGAAGGCACCGAGGGAGGTCGGGCGCATCTGGTGTTCTTGCACGCACTGCAGAGGCAGACCGTGCAGTATGTCGAGATTCGGCACATGGGGCCTCGCCGCGGTCCGGCCGGAGACAGTGACGGAGTCGTTGGACGGTATCCGCTTCACTTCCACCACTGCGGTGGTAGGTCTCGCGGCTCGCTGATCGAGGGCGTGGTCGTCCATCGGTCGGGAAACAGGGCCTTCGTACCGCACGGCTCTCACGGGATCACACTGCGGAATTGCGTCGCGTACGACGTGAAGGAGGATGCCTTCTGGTGGGATCTGCCCGAAGGGGGAAGCGACGCCAACAACTCACATGACAGCGTGTGGGATTCGTGTGTGGCCGCTTTGATCAAGCCGGAACCGTCGTTCCGTGGATTCGAACTGGCCGGCTTCGTTCTGGGCCATGGGAACAACAACGTGTGCGTCAACAGCGTGGCCGTGGGGATCCAGGGCAACAAGGCGGCGGCCGGATTTCGCTGGCCCCAGCGGGGCAACTCCTTCCGGGGAATCTGGAGGTTCAAGGACAACGTCTCCCACAACAACAAGCGCAACGGACTCGGCGTCTGGCAGAACAACACCACGGGCCATGTTGTCGAGGACACCCTGATCTACCACATGGGCTTCGCAGCAATCACCCATGGTGCCTACGTGAACGAGTACCACTACAGGAACATCACCGCCTATGACTGCGAGCACGTGGTGGACCTCCACGCAGTCGGCGACGATCTCCCGATGTTGTTCACGAACGTGATCGGCATCGACATTCGCTCCGAGGATGTCCTGATCAATGCTCACAACCTGCCCGGGATCGGCGCCTCGTTCTTCGGTGGCTCACTGACGAGCCTGAAACTCGACGACAATCCCAAGGGCAAGCCGGATGCAAATCCGGGTGTGTACGACTTCGTCGACACCGGCATCACGACCAATGACGTGACGCTTGCCTCGATGGCCAACGGCTCCCTGGTCCGCATTCAGACCGGCGGCTCCGCGTGGCGGATCGACTCGGACGGCGCCGTGACATCGATCCCTCGCTTCTGGGACGGAGACACGACAGCTCCCACCTCGACAACCACGACCAGCGCTCCGGCGACCACCACCACCAGCGCTCCGACGACCACCACCACCCAACCGGCTCCGACACCGACCACGACCGAGCCCACGACGACCACGACGACGGCCGCGGCCCCTGGAAACTCAGGCGGCAATCGGCAACGTCGCCGACGTCGCCGACCGGCCGGTCCCAACTCGGCCCCGAGCACTGAAGTCAGCACTGCGCTGACGTCGGAGGCTGCCGACACTGCAGTCCTCTACCCCAGCACTTCACCCTCTGCAGCCACCCCGGTTGCTCCCTCGCCTGCAGCCCAGGGCTCCCCACCTGTGCAGAACTCCATCGTTCCCGAAGCTCCGTATACGACAATCGAAGGTCGCTCGGTCACGCCGCCTGCTCTCGACATCGCGGGATCGGCCAGTGCTCACAGTTCGGTCAGTGCTCCCGGCTCGGCCAGTGCTCTGCGGCCGGCCTCTGACAAACCGATCGCCAAGCAGCTCGTGTCGAGGCCGGTCCCCGTCTCCCTCAACGTGCCTGCTGCGCTGGGCCCGGCTCAACCATCTCCCACGGATCCGACAACCTCGATCATCGTCGCGACTCCGCAAGGAGTGGCCCTGACGGCTGTCGCCGCTGCGGCAGTCGTTCTCTATAGGCGCCGCATCGCCACGACCGAGATTCCCGATTCGATTCAGGCGTACCGAGCTACATCCGTTGGAGATGCCGTGCGGCCCATCGAGGAAGATCCCCGATCTTGATCCTCGCGGGTCGACTGGATCCGCTTCTTTGACCCGGTAGTCTCTCCACCGCAAGGGTGGGGGGAAGCACCGTTCATGCTGGTTGAGGTCGACAACGTCTCGAAGGTCTACGAGCCTTCTCCACCGCTCATGCGGCTGTTGCTGCGAACGGCCATCCGGAGTCCGATTCGAGCACTGACCGACGTGTCACTCTCACTCGACCGTGGCGAGATTCTGGCTGTCGTCGGACCCAATGGAGCCGGCAAGTCCACGTTGTTTCGGGTCCTCACGGGACTGACCACTCCGACACGAGGTCGAGCGACCATCGCAGGCCTCGACGTCACGACCGCCTCGCATCGGGTTCGGCGCCTCATCGGATTCGCACCAGCCGAGGAGCGCACGTTGCTCCTCCGGCACACCTGCTTCGAGAATCTCCGCTTCCACGGGCAGATGCAAGGCATGGAACGCCAGGTGCTGGCCAGACGCATCGACGAAGTGTTGGAGTTCACGGGCTTGTCTGCCGCACGGAACCAGGTGGGCTTCGCGTTGTCCACCGGCATGCGGGCGAGACTGCAATTGGCCCGAGCCATGCTGCACAGCCCCCGAGTTCTCATCCTCGACGAGCCGACCGGAGCGATCGATCCCGTTGCAGCCTCCGAACTCCTCCAAGTGATCAAACAACTGGCGTCTGACGGCATCGCAATACTCATCAGCTCCCACCGGCTCGAGGAGATCCAGGCGCTCCACGACCGCGTGGTGCTCATCAACAGGGGTCAGATCATCTACGCAGGCGACCTGGATGCGCTGCGCGACCGATGGCAGAAACCCCGCCTTCTCCTGGAGTTCCACAACGGTGACAATGCTGCCGTCGTCGGTCGGCGACTGGCCTCCGCCCCCGACCTGAGAGTGGCCAGACAAGACGGTGCAGAGCTCGTGCTGGTCACCGACGTCGACACTGGTGGTGTGTTGGCCCGACTGGGGTCCGACATCGGCCTGCTGAAAGCCATCCGACCCGTGACGATGCCGTTGATGGAACTTCTCGCCGAGGTGCTGGCCGACGACAACGCCAGGAGTCGGACCGGAGCGCAACCGCCATCACATGAGGCGGGCCGTTGAGCCGTCTGCGGCGTGCCCTGGGCGTGATGTGGGCTTTCCTGCGGTTGGGCTGGCTGTCCGCCATCGCCTATCCGCTCAACTTCGCACTCTCATACGTCAGCGTCCTCCTTCCGGCCGTGATCTACTTCTTCGTAGCCAAGCTCGTCGACGACTCAGGACCACAGCTCGGCGGCGACTACTACACCTACGTGGTCGTTGGCCTCGTCGGAGCTCAAGTCCTCGATGCCGGCTTGCGGACGCTGAGCATCCAGGTGCAGTTGGCCATCAACCGAGGCTGGTTCGAGATGATCCTCGTTGAGCCGATACGGTGGCGCCTCATCCCGTTCGGCCTGGTCCAGTGGCCCATCGTCCGCATCCTGGTCGGAATCATGGTGCTCCTGACAGCTTCGGCCTTCCTCGGAGCCGAGTACCGGGCGGCCGGCATTCCTGCGGCGATCCTGATCGTCGTACTCGGGCTCTCAGCCGGGCTGACGATCGGGATACTCTCGACCGGCCTCAAGGTGCTTGCCAAGGCCGGCGATCCGCTGCTGACCCTGTACATGCTCGCCGCCCAACTACTCGCCGGTACGTTCTTTCCCATCGAAATCCTGCCGAGCTGGCTTCGGCCCGTGTCATGGATGTTGCCGCACACCCATGTCATCTCGTCACTTCGTAGGGCCCTGATGCCCCAGGGCGAGTCGCTGCCCGGACTCGAACTCGGACCCACGATCCTCATCCTCATCGGATTCAATGTGATCTTCATGCCTCTGGCGGTTTGGTTGTTCGGCCGAGGCCTCGAGTACGGCCGCAAGTTGGGAGTGCTGAGCGGCTATTGATGTCTCCGGAACGCCACACCGGACCGAGCCGGGAATCGACGATCACGTGAGCACGTCCTCACCGCACGAAGGCGAGGCTTCGGACACCGCAGTGCCGGTCCGACGTCGCTTGCTGGTGACGCTGTTCGGTGGCTCGGCACTGGGCACGGTTGCCTTCATACTGGCGATCACGGTCACTGCGATCGTGGCGGAGGACATCACGGGCTCGGCTCGGTGGTCAGGAGTTCCGGCTGCAGTAGCGACGCTCGGGGCCGCCGTAGGCGCCCCGGTCCTGAGCGGGCTGATGGAGCGGGCCGGACGGCGCTCCGGATTGGTGGGCGGCGTGGTGCTCGCTTCGGTCGGAGCCGCGATCATGACAGCCGCAACGGTGCTGGCCTCGTTTGCCGTCCTCCTCGTCGGAGGATTTGCACTCGGCTTCGGCAGAGCTGCCTATCAACTCGCCCGATATGCGGCGGCCGATCTCCAAGCCCCCAGCCGACGCGCCAGCGCCATCTCGTGGCTGGTCTGGGCCGGCACCATCGGATCGGTCGTCGGCCCACAGCTCCTGGCACCCACTGAGGGCCTCGGAGCATCGTTGCTCGACAACGGTCTCGCCGGCCCTTACCTGGCTGCGAGCGTGATCTTCGCACTCGCCGCTGCCGGGTGGTCGGCAACCCTGAGACCTGACCCATCCACAGTCGCACACTCGGTCCCTGCCGAGTCGCGCCACGACAACCGTTCGGTTGCCACACTGAGGCGACGACCCAACGTCAGGGTGGCCGTCGCTGCCATGTGGATCGGTCAATACGCAATGGTGCAGGTGATGGCGATGACACCGGTGTTTCTCTCATCGATCGGGGAAACCCTGGCGGTCGTGGGCGGCGTGATCAGCGTGCACACGCTCGGCATGTTCGCTCTGTCGCCCCTGACGGGCTGGCTGGCAGGACGGATCGGCCCCCGACGAGTGATCCTGGGAGGCGTCGGCTTACTTCTGGCGGCGGTGGTTCTCGGCTTCGTCGGATCCAGGGGCGATCTCCAGGTTCTCTACCCGGCTCTGTTCCTCCTGGGGCTTGGTTGGAACTTCACGTTCGTGGCCGGGAGCTCACTCCTCATCGAGGGCCTCGCCCCCGGGCAGGGGATCGCCCTGCAGGGGTGGGCCGACTCCGGGGTCTGGATCTCTGGTGGACTGGCCAACGTCGCTGCTGGGATCGTTCTCGAGAGCTCGGGGTTCGCCATCCTCAACGTGGTCGCCGGCTTCGTGGCGTTGATCCCGATGATTGCGCTGGCCTGGGAGTATCGGACACGTCGAGCGGTGGCGGTGTGATTGCAGGTCTGGGGCGCAAGTCGCCGGAGGCGCGGCGGGGGCCTGAAGCCGGGGGACGTGGTCAGGCGGGCGCCGGACGGAGCTCAAACACAGAGAGGCACGGGGGCCACCCGTGCCTCTCTGTTGTGGGGGCATCGAGGGAGCGTTCGGCGGGGGACACCAGGGAGCTACCCCCTCGATGGCATCGGACGCGAACCTTGGCTATCCACGTCCGAAGACAAGATCCTGAGCGTTCCTCAGAGACCTCCCTTCCCAACCGGTTGCGATCCTACTCAACTGGACCAGGCGATGTCGTCTCCGCGTCCGATCACCACGATCCCCTGCTCCGACACGTGAAACCTCTCACGATCGAACTCCGGGTCCACACCGATGCGGGCGCCTTCCGGCACCTTGACGTGCTTGTCGATGATGGCTCGCCGTACGATGGCGCCGCGTCCCACCTGGACACCCTCGAGCAGTACGGAATCGGAGATGCGTGAGTACGAGTTCACCCGCACCTGCGGCGATATGACACTCCGCACCACGCTTCCACCCGAGACGATGGCCCCCGGCGCAACCACGGAATTGATCGCCTCCCCGCGCCGGTCGTGAGCATCGTGGACGAACTTCGCCGGCGGGTGCGGGTAGTGCCACGTGAGCAGCGGCCACTCTGAGTTGTAGAGGTCGAACACCGGATCGATGTGAATCAGGTCCAGACACGAGTCGTAGTACTGGTCGAGCGTTCCGACGTCCCGCCAGTAGCCTCGCTCCCGTTCGTTCTGGCCCGGTACGACATTCCTGGCGAAGTCATAGACGAAAGCTTCTCCTTCTCGCACGAGGCGCGGAATGATGTTTCCACCGATGTCGCGTTTGGAGTCGGGATCCGCCTGATCCTTCTCCAGCACGTCCCGGAGGCACGCAGTCGAGAAGATGTAGTTGCCCATCGAGGCAAAGGCCCGGCTGGTGTCTCCCGGCATCGAGGGTGGCTCGGCAGGCTTCTCGACGAAGTCCCTGATCAACCCGGTGTCGTCGGCGTCGATGACACCGAACGCGCTCGCCTCCTCGATCGGAACCGGGATACCTGCGACGGTCACCCCGGCGCCCGAGGCGATGTGAGCATGGAGCATCTGTCGCGGATCCATGCGGTAGATGTGATCGGCTCCGAACACGACCACGTAGTCCGGGTCCTCGTCGTCGATGATGTTCATGTTCTGATACAACGCGTCGCCGGAACCTGCGTACCAATGGGGTCCCCGCCGCATCTGAGCAGGCACGGGGAACACGTAGTTGCCAAGAGTCGGTGACAGCCGCCACGTCTGGGCGAGATGCCGATCGAGGCTGTGACTCTTGTACTGAGTGAGGACGGCAATTCGCCGAAAGCCGCCGTTGACCAGGTTGGACAGCACGATGTCGATCAGTCGGTACTGGCCTCCCCAGGGCACGGCCGGTTTCGCTCGTGATCGAGTGAGGGGATAGAGCCTTCGACCCTCTCCCCCGGCCAACACCATGCAGATCGTATGAGGTCGTTCGGGCACGACCCCGACACTATCCGAGCGGGCTTCTACCGTGGTGTCATGCGTCTTCTTACAAGCTGTCTCGCCTTGCTCGTGCTGATCACGAGCTGTGCAAGCACCGGCGGTGACGACCCGGGCGATCTGCCTGTCACCGACGCCGACCACTTCGCTTGGGTCCTCGCCGCTCTCGACCGGCCCGCAGTTGTCAACGTCTGGGCTTCGTGGTGCGTGCCATGCCGCTCGGAGGCTCCGCTGCTCCGGGCTGCGCACGAGCAATTCGGGGATCAGATCTCTTTCATCGGCGTGGACGTGCAGGACGACCAGTCGTCGGCTCGAGCATTCGTCGCCGAATTCGGGCTGAGCTTCCCCAATTACTTCGATCGCGTCCGATCGGTACCTGCCCGACTTGGAGGAATCGGTGTGCCCATCACCTATTTCGTGGATTCGTCCGGACAGGTCGTCGATGTCCACCAGGGGATCATCGACGAAGCGACCCTGGCACTCGGCATCGACGAGCTCCTGAGCCGCTGATGGAGTTCACCCTGCTCGGCGCGGCGGCGGTGGGCGTGGCAGCCATGTGGCTCTGGACTCGACTCGACCGAGCGCTCGAATCCTCACGTGATCCCTTCGGGGTCTTGCTGGGAGCTGCGCTCGTCGGTCTGATGATCGGAAGGGTCACCGCCATGGTGGCAACCGGGACCAATCCCATTTCGTTTGATGTTGTGCTGGTTCGTGGAGGGGTGTCCACTGTCGGTGCGTCGGTCGGGGCACTGCTCTGGCTCGGGTGGAGGGTCCGAGACGACCTGGCTCAGGCCGATCTGCTCGCACCTGCCGGTCTGGCAGGTCTGGCCGGGTGGCACATGGGATGCGTGGTCCGCAGCTCTTGCCTGGGAGCCGCCACCGACCTCCCGTGGGGATGGAGCCTGCCCGGATCTCCGGTGGATCGCCATCCGGTCGAGATCTACGCAGGTCTGGCACTCTTGGCCGGAGCCGTCCTGGCGGCCGTGATCCGATCCAAGCGGCCAACCAGCGGTGTCACAGCCCTCGTCGCGATCGGGATGGCCGGATCAGCGCGACTCGCCACAGAGCCGCTACGTCTCACGCTCGGCGAGCTCCGGTGGTTCTACGTCTTGGCGGCCGCCGTCGGATACCTCGGTGCGTTGGCCGTCGGTCTCCACGACGCCCGCCACGACCGGTAGCTGCGTAGCGGCAAACACGAGACCGAACAGGACGAGGAACACCTGCGAGATCACCACGGCCACCCGGACCTCGCTCCGGGCTTCGTCGACGAGCCGCGCCGCCTCGCCGGTCGTGATTCGATATTCGCTCAGCAATTCCTCCGTGAGCTGGATGTCTTCGTCGAGCTCGGCAATGGAGCGGGCGATGTCCTGAGTGTTGTCGACCACACCCTCGATGCCGCTCGTGGCCACGGCCAGATTCGTCGATTGCTCGCGGAGCCGCTCGGGCACCCCTTCGAGCGAAGCTCCCAGCGCCGCCAACGCCTCGTCGAAAGGCCGCTCGGGGTCGTAGTCGACACCGAAGAAGGAGAGCGCCCTGAGGGTTCTGTCGATGGCTCCTCCCACGGAGATCAGAGCCGGCAGCGAGTCCTGAAAGGCCTCCAGCGATTCAGGAATCTCATTGGCGGTCAATTCTGACACCTCGGTGAGCACCTCCGTGCTCGCATCGATCGTCACTGCGAGCTCGTCGGCGGCTGCCGACACCGACGTGAGGCTCGCCCGCACCGTGCCGATCGAAGATGCAGCAACATCCACGGTGTCCGCAACGGCCACGAGGGCGTCACTCGTCACATCGAGGCTGTTCTCGGCGGCGGTCCCCATCCGCCCGACCACGATCGGGCCCCCGATGGCAACTGTGACTCCCACGGCGATCGCGGCGATCGCTATGAACCGCTGCACGCGACGGGTCATTGCCGTGTCGACCGTTCCGCGCGCCGGCGCAGGACGGCGAGAAAGCGGTCCATCTCGTCGATGAACGCCTTGCCGTCGTCACGTATCTCGTCATGGCGGCGACGCAGCGCAACGACGGCGAACCGCGCCCCGCGGAAATAGACATGGAGACTGTCCATGTTCACCGCCTTGAGGCTCGGCTCGGGAGCGCCAGGGTGTACCGGCTCCGCCTCGATCGGATCGAGCTCGAGGTGACGCGCCGCCGCCAGAATCTCGTCCTCATCGATGCGATCGGCATAGTCGCGTGAAACCCACCGCCACATCTCTTCGCCATCCGGCCCGATGATGACGACGGCCGGCCGGGCCAGGTTGCGAGGATCCCGCTCGTCGCGTAGACCGAGGGGGCCGATGAGGATCTCTCGATCCGGATCCGACAGGTACGGGAAGGGCAAACTCAACTTCTCGACCATCGCAGCATGCTGACCGGGAGAGTCGACATCGATCGCAACCAGCCGAACCCCTGCTGCGAGGAAGTCTTGGTATCGCTCAGCCAAGCTGACCAGCTGGCCGTGGCAGTATGGTCACCAATCTCCGCGAAGGAACACCATGCCCACTGCGTGACCGCGCTGATCAGCGAGGTTCCAGGGTCGGTCGGATTGGTCGTGGAGAGTGGCCGTTCGGGACATGGTGCGACGTTAGCGGTGACGGGGAGCAGCGCCGGCGGGTCCGGAAGCGCTGCGCAGGTGTATCGAATCGAGGAGCTGAGTGATCTACCTGTTCGTCATCAACTCGTTTGGAGCCGGCGGAGCGGAGCGATCGCTCGCCGACCTTCTTCCGACCCTTCGCGACAGCGGTGTGACGCCGGTCATTGCCTGCCTCGAAGCAAGAGAGGTCGGATTCGAGCGCGAAGTCCGGGATGCCGGGTTCGATGTCCGCATCATCTCCGGACGAACGCTCGCCGCAAAGATCCCCGAGCTGCGTCGCCTGATACGAGAACTGCAGCCCGCGCTCGTCTACACCGCCCTCTTCGACGCTGACATCGTCGGGCGTATGGCGGCAATCGGTCTCGATGTCCCAGTTGTCACCAATCTCACGAACACGGCGTACGACCCCGCTCGAAGACGCGACCCCAATGTCAACGCAGTGAAGCTGCAAGCGGTCAGATTCATCGACGGCATCACAGCTCGGAGATTGACAGATCACTTCCACGCCGTCAGCGAAGCGGTGAAGGACTCGACAGTCCAACAACTCCGGGTCGATCCGGCCAAGGTCACGGTCGTGTATCGAGGCCGTGATCCGGAACGCCTCGGCACCGCCTCGCCTGAGAGGAAAGCCGCAGCTCGGTCCGAACTGGGCCTGGATGCCGATGATCTGGTGATCGTCACCGTCGGTCGTCAGGAGTATCAGAAGGGCCATCGCCACTTGGTCGATGCTGCGGCTCAGCTGGCCGGCCGATTCCCCCGCCTGCGATTGTTGATCGCGGGACGTGAGGGACACGCCACTCTCGAGCTGCAACGCCAGATTTCCCGCCTGGGCGTCTCAGACACCGTGACGCTGCTCGGGCACCAGAGCGACGTATCCCACGTCCTCGCAGCTGCCGATGTGTTTGCATTCCCATCGGTGTACGAGGGACTGGGCGGAGCTCTCATCGAGGCCCTGGCTCTCTCCCTTCCCATCGTGGCCTCCGACATCCCTGCACTACGTGAGGTCGTTGAGGAGGGCGCCAATGCCTTGTTGGCTCAACCGGCGGATCCCGGCTCACTTGCTGAGTCGTTGGAAGTTCTTCTGAGTGATGCCGATCTGCGCGCCCGTTTCGGCCAGCGAAGTCGGGACCTCTTCGAGGCGCGTTTCCAAGCTGACGACGCGTCACGTCAGTTGCTCGAGTTCCTGGCCGGCGTGGCGGTCTGATCGGTTGTCACAGGCCATACATCTCGACGAGCTGATCAGCGATTCGAGCAGGTGTGAAACGCAAGGCCCGCTGTCTTCCGGCTGCTCCCAGCTTCGCCCTGAGCGGAGCATCATCGACGAGGCGTCGCAGACCGAACTCTGCAGCCGCCATGTCCTCAGTTGGGAAGATCAGACCGGCCTCGTCATCACCCAGGAGAGCTTGGAGCGGATCGATGTCGCTGCCGAGCACAGGCAGCCCGTTCAGCATCGCTTCCGCCGCCACCCGGCAGAACGATTCCGCCCGTGACGGGATGAACACGATGTCGAGATCTCCATACACCCTGCGGACGTCGGGCAGTTTCCCCATGGGCTGCACCCGGTCGCTGCTGAACTCACTCAGCTCATCCCACACGTGAGCGTTGCGGTCCGAGGGCTGAAGCCACACGTAGAGTTTCCACACGATCGGCAAGTCGAGCGTCGCCCGAATGAGTGACGGCAGCAGATCGAAGCCTTTGCGATCGGTGGCGCCGCCCACGTAGCCGATGTGCAGAGGGAGATCGCCCGCCCGGATCGAGGTTGCCTTGATCTCGGCAGGATCGATCGGATTCGGGATGATGGTGGCGTCTCCGGGGTCGCACAGACCGTTCTCCACCGCGACCGACTCGGCCGTCTCGGAAACTGCTGCGATCCTCAATGCCGGCAGGAGCCGTCGGAGCAGGGGACCGAGCCTCTTCCCCCACGATGACCCCACCGGATCGTGTACCCAGAGCACGGTGGGACGGCGACTCGACAAGGCGGCGATCACCGACAGATTGAGACCGGTCAGAGCGTTGGCATGGATTGCGGACAAGCGGCCTCGATGGCGCAGCGCCCACCATCCGATGCGAAACGCACCGAAGACTCGCAGCAGTCGGTCGACTACCCCGGTCTTGCGGCGAGGTAGATCGAGGTACTCGTCTGCGATGCTCTCGCTTCTCACCAGCTCGACGAAGGTCCCATCCAGCGGCGCTGCCAGTACCCGGACAGCCCGACCTTCGAGCTCCCGCAGGATCGTCACCAGACTGCGGTTCGAGCCCCCCAGCGCGGCCGGGGTGGCGACGAACAGGACTGTCGGCAGCTCGCTCACGTGGTACCCCCGCATCCCTGGCCGTCAGCCTGCGATGCTGCCCGGCGGATGTCAAACTCGCAACGGAAACCTGTGAAGGTTTCGGACGATCCACGGGGCTGACGACGAACGGTCCTGATACCCCTGCTGGGACGCCGCCGAAGACCCATCTGCGACCGACCACCCGTTTCGCGCCAGAGCGGATCGAGGCACTCACCAGAGCTCAGGCTGCTCGGTCGAGCTCCTCGAGCGGCTGGTATCGCCACGACATCGTGGATGACGGCGATCGTTCAGCGGCTACGCAGCCGCGGGTCGAGAGCGTCGCGGAGACCATCGCCGATGAAGTTCACCGAGATCACCGTCAACGAGATCAACATGCCGGGCCAGATGACGCGCATCGGTGTGATGTTGATGAAGTCCTTGGCATCGAACAGCAGACGTCCCCAGGTCGGGAAGTCCGACGGAAACCCCAAACCGAGGAAGGACAGCGCCGATTCGGTGATGATCGCAATCGCCACGCCGAGGGCGGCGGCGACCATGACAGGAGAGAGCACATTGGGGAAGATGTGCCGCAGCACGATGTACCGATTGCGGGTACCGATGCTGTTGGCGGCCAGCACGAACTCCTCTTCTTTGATGGCCAGCACTTCCCCTCGCACGATGCGAGCAGTCTGCATCCAGCTCGTCACGCCGATGATGAACACGACGAGCAGGAAGATGCCCGCCTCGGGACCGAAGATGTCCCGAAGCGTGTCCCGAAACAGCATGATGATCACGAGCAGCAGAGGCAGGATCGGTAGAGCCAGGAAGAGGTCGGTGCCTCGCATGAGCCAACCGTCGAGTCGCTTGAAGAATCCGGCCAGAATCCCCACAGCGGTACCGATGAACACACCGAGCAACATGGCGGTGATTCCGACTGCCAGGGAGATCCGTCCACCGATCATGACCCGGGCCAGCACGTCTCGACCGAGATTGTCGGTTCCGAAGGGATTGTCCAACGAAGGCGGCAGGTTGGCTTGAGTGGTGTCGATGTCGAAGGGATCGAGTGGATAGACCAGGGGGCCGAGGAACGAACCGAGCACGATGATCACGAGGAGGAACAGCCCGACCACGGCTCCCTTGTGCCTGCGAAACTGACGCCACACATCACCCCAGAGAGACCGGTGGTCCTCGGGCGCCGCC
>JABAOD010005941.1_pt3 | contig 13696 bp, 12 predicted proteins | sample 7062151 | NCBI WGS metagenome assembly JABAOD01 (sample SAMN14538626, study PRJNA623070) | marine sediment metagenome | biome: marine biome [ENVO:00000428]; feature: marine pelagic biome [ENVO:01000023]; material: deep marine sediment [ENVO:00002113] | place: India: Gulf of Khambhat ...
CACACCGAACCCTCCGCAACCAGGATCGGGTCGACCACGATGGTGAGGCCGGCGTCGAAGGTGATGTCGCTGCTGGTGGGCGACTTCTGGTGGATCTCGACGGCGAGGACGTTGTCCCCTGCGACCAGCAGTGACGGGTCGACACCGAACGTGAACCAGGTGGACTCCTGGGAGCCACCCACCGTCAGCGACGCGGTCGTCGACGACGTGATGAGACCACCGGGCATGTTGGATCGTGCGATCTCGGTGCCGTTGAGATAGGCAACGGCGCCGTCGTCTCGCTTGAGCCGCAGCTGGAGGCCGGTGACGGCTCCCGGGTCGTTCACGGTGAACGTCTGGCGGAAGTAGGTGGTGATGTGCTTGTCGCCGGTGGGTCCGGAGTCGACGAGCGTGGTCTCGTCGCCGTCTCCGTAGCCGAGTTCGGCGCGGCCGAGGAACCACGACGAGTCGTCGAAGCCGTTGGCGCGCCACGCGGTGCCCTGGTTGGAGCCGTTGTCGAGGAACCTCCACACCGAACCCTCCGCAACCAGGATCGGGCTCGTCGTCGCCTCGGGTGTGGTGGCATCGACAGGCCCGGCGTGCCCCGACACGTTCCCGGTCGGATCCACCGCCACGACGCTGAACGCATACGTGGTCTCGGGACTGAGACCGGTGGCCAGATGGCTGGTCCCTGCGAGTTGCTTGATCACGGCCCCGTCCTGCTTGACGCGGTAGAGCACGGATCCCGAGTCGTCGGTGGAAGGGAGCCACGACACGAGAACGCTCGTCGACGACTGCGGCACCGCCGTCAGACCGGTGGGTGTGGTGGGAGGAGTCGTGTCGGGATCGGTGGTTGCATCGATCGGGCTCGATGCCGTCTCGTTGCCCGACGGGTCGGCTGCCGTCACGACATAGGTGTATGTCGTGTCGGGATCCAGGCCGACGTCCGTGAACGACGTGGACGCCGTCGTGGCCACGAAGGCCCCGTCGCGCTCGATCCGGTAGTTGACGGATCCCGAGTCGTCGGTCGACGTGCTCCAGGACAGGTCGATCGTCGAGATCGTGGTTCCGTCGACCGTCACCGGGTTCGGCGACGTCGGCGGTGTGGTGTCCGGGTCGCCCGGTGCGGCGAGGCCGGTCAGCTCGAGATCGAAGCTGATGTCGGAGGACGTGCCGGATCGCTGGTGGATCTCGACGGCGATCGCATTCGTGCCGGTGACGAGAAGGCCCGCGGGCACCGTGAAGCCGAGCGGCGTCGACTCGCCGGATCCGCCGACCGTGCCGGTGGCGAGCGTCGTCGAGTCGATCGCTCCGCTCGGCAGGTTGTTGCGGAACACCTCGGTGCCGTTGACGTAGACGATGACGCCGTCGTCACGCACCACCTGCCCGTCGACACTCACGACTCTGGCTGCATCGGGAACCTGGAACGTGGTCCGGAAGTACGTCGTGATGTGCTTGTCGTTGGCAGGTCCGGAGTCGACGACCGTGGCCTCGTCGCCATCGCCGTATCCGAGCTGCGCCGGTCCGGATGCCCACGAGCCGTCGTTGAACGTGGGGTTGCGCCACGATGTCCCGAGACTGGACCCGTCGTCGCGGTACCGCCAGGTCGAGCCAAACCCGACGTAGGTGACAGGTTCAGCCGTGGGATCCGGCGGGGTTCCGTCGGTGAGCGCGATGTAGGCGACTCGCTCTCCGACATGGCCCATCTCGCTGTCGCCGAGCTGATCCTCTGCGATGTAGAGCGGCAAGCTGCTCGACGGGAACGTGGCGTCGTCGATGATCGCCCACCCGCCGTCACCGCCCGTTCGGCCCGTGTCGGAGACGACGGCCGTCAACGCAGTGGAGTCGAGCGCGTAGGAGCCTGCAGCTCCGGTCCCGCCGATGGTGGCCGGTCCGACGCCCGCTTCGAACACGGATCCGCCGTCGGCGAAGGTGCCGGCGTCCGTGACGATGTAGCCGATCATCTCGTTGGCCCGCACTCCGACCGGGTCCTCACCCACGTGCTTGCCGACACGCAGCGTCGAGGCCGAGGGTGGCGATGTTCGCGAAGAACCTCGTGACCAGAACACCGACCAGCGGGGGTCGTTCGACGTCATGACCTGCCCGAGGACGACCGGATCGGTGAAGGTGGTGCCGTAGGCCCGCGGCTCGCCGTTCCAGCTGCCGGCGTCGTCTGTGATGGTCGACGTGAAGCGGCGCGCTTCCAGAGCGAAGCCGAAGATCGAGGCGTCGTACACGCCCTCCTCGGCGACGAGGTAGCGGACCGTGACGGGCCCGGCCGCTGCACCAGATGGATTCTGCACGCGGAGGTCGAACGAAGTGCCCGTCACGTTGTCCAGCCGCGTCACCACCGGCGGGCTCCCGATCGGCTGATCGACAGAGGCGACGATGACCGGCGTCGAGTAGCTCTGGGGCAACGACACCGTCTGCCAGCTGTCGGTGACGCCCGGAACGACTCCGGTGGCCAGCAGCGGTCCGGGGTCAGGCTCGAACGTTGCCGTGAGAGTGGCGTCGCTCGACGGCGCCGAGATCTCGTGCGACTGGGCGCCGCCGTCGGACCACGATTCCCAGCGCCATGCCGCGCCGTTGGCGACCTGATCCTGGGCGGACACGCTCACCACCGAGTTGACGATCACCGTCTCGGTGAAGGGCGTCGTGCCCACCTCGACACCCGCTCCGAGCTGGAGCCCCGACGGGGACGACTCGAGTGTCAGCTCGATNNCTCGATGGTGTTCGGTTGCAGCTCGACGTTGGTGGTCGTCGTCTCGCCCTTGGAGTCGCTGACCCGCAGCACGAGCTCGAGGAACGACGGGTACTCGTGTGTCGGTGCGAAGAACGACCCGGACGAGCCGTTCGGCGATCCGATGAAGTGGACGTGGCATCCGCCGCCGGGCACGCAGTGATGCAGGTTGATGTCCCAGGCGTAGGCGCTCTCGGGCAGCGCCTCGTCGGCGTCGGTCGCCGTCGCCGAGAACACGATCTCGTCACCGACGTCCCAGGNNGGTCCCGGGCTCAGTGAGGTGATCACCGGTGGCGAGTTGCCCGGGTGGATCAAGACGGTGGCGACGTCGCTGGCGCCCTGGGTGTCGGTGACCCGCAGCGACACCGTGAGATCGTCGGCGACCGTGTACGTCGGGTTGGCGGTGATGCCGTTCGTCTCGAACGAACCGTTGCCATCGAGGTCCCACTCGTAGGTGAGGGCACCCGGCGGGTCTTCGAAGTCGCTGGAGCCGGAGGCGTCGAAGTTCGGCGAGAAGGGGAGCGGGCCGCTCGTGGCGTCGACGTCGATGACCGCATCGGGGTCGGCGTTGCCTGCGTCGAACGTCAGGCGGACGACGTTGCCGGCGAAGATGTCGACACCCCAGATGTCGCCGTCCGGCCCGGCCTTGAGGGAGACCGGCGACGTGTCGTCGAACATGCGGATCCACTGGTCAGGATCGGGCTCCCCATCGCCTCCCAGCGGAAACGCCACGACGCATTGGGCGGCGTAATTGGCGACGAAGAGCGCCCCGTCGAACAGTGGCGGGTAGTCGCCGCCCGGGTAGAAGGCGAGTCCGGTGACGGCTTCTCCGTTGCGCCCGCCGGGGCCACCGCACCCGACGAGTCCGTCGGTGTGGGGCCATGCGTAGAACGGCGGCGTCGGCGTGACGGTCGAGTTGCCTGTGTAGTGGTCGACGCAGATGTCGAGGTCGTTGTTCTCGTATCTGCTCTCGATCCTGTTGAAGCCGCCACCCGATGAGTTCCAGCCGCCTTCGTAGCAGGGCCATCCGTAGTTGCGGACCCTCGACAGGTCCGGGATGACGTTGACCTCTTCCCACGTGTTCCAACCGGTGTCGCCGACCCACACCTCGCTCGTGCCGGGTCGGTGTGTCATGGCGTACGGGTTGCGGAAGCCGTAGGCGACGACGGCATCGTCATTCGTGGTTNNGTGGTTGCGCCGCCGATGAGCGGGTTGCCGGGTGCGGGGTTGCCGGACCGATCCACGCGGATCACGGATCCGCTGAAGGTCACGGGATCTCCAGGCGTTTCGAGATCCTGCGCGCGCAATGCGCCGCCCTCGGCATCGGGAGGGCTCAACGCGGTGCCGACGCCGCCGGGCGGATCGCCGCACGGGTTGGCCGGAATATCTCCACCGGCGGAGCCGCCGTGCTGACCCCAGTCGGGCCCGAACGGCGTCGCCCCGTCACCGGCGCTGGCGTAGAGGTAGTCGCCGCGGAACAGGAGCTTGCCTATGGAGTGCGAGAAGAACTGCTGGCACCAGGCCCCGTCGACGAGCACGGACTCGCCACCCGACGTCATCGTCGGGTTGCCGCCGAGGTCGATGGTGAGACGGGAGAGGCGGCCCGTGCTGGGGCAGCCGTCGATGTCGCCGCTCACACCGTCGGGGCATCCGTCGTTCCAGGTCCCGGTCCACGGGTTCGAATCGTGCGCGTAGAGCACGTAGAGATATGGGGCCGCGGGCCAGTCCGGATCGATCTCCATGCCGAGCAGACCGTGATCGATGTAGTCGTACACGGCGCTGCGAAGATCGGCGACGAGGTGCTTCGTCGTGTCGTTCGGGCCGTCCCACACGTAGATCCGGCCGTTCTTCTCCGCAACGAAGATGTGACCCGTTGGAGCGAAGACGATCTCGGTCGGCCGGGTGAGCCCTGAGAAGACGGTCTCGATGTCGAAGCCCGCCGGCGCCGCGGCCGGGATCGGCTCCGAATGGTCGTGGACGCTGCCGTCGGCGTGGACGTGGATGTCGGCGGCCATGACGGCCTCTGCCTGTACTGCCGCCGCTGCCGGGTCAGCCGCCGCCGGCGCGATCAGCAGCGCCGCGAGTGTCGCGACCACCATGACGATCCTGGCCATGGACGTCTTCACCCCCACCTGGTCTAGCCCCGCGGCAACGCTAGAGGTCACGTGCGTTCGTGTAAAGACCGGTTCTCTGCCCGGCGTCGATGACCACACCAATCCGCATCGGATTGGGGCATGAATTCGGTCAGGTTCCGCCGCTACGACGTGCCGATGGCGGCGCCGATGGTCGGCTAACTTCACGTGATGCGCATCGTGGGCCTCGGAACGGATCTCGCCGAGATCGAGCGTGTTCGCCATCTCTACCGCAGGTACGGCGAATCCTTCAAGCGAAGGTGNNGAAGTGCCGAGGGTGCGCCGTCTGCTCCGCAAGTACGGTGAAGCGTTCAAGCGGCGCTGCTTCACCGACCACGAATGGGAGTACGCCCATCGCTACGCCGATCCTTCCGCCCGGCTGGCCGCTCGGTTCGCCGGCAAGGAAGCGGTGATGAAGAGCCTCGGCATGGGGTGGCGCAGGCTCCGGTGGAGGGACATCGAGGTCACCGGCGGGGGAGCTCCCCGGGTCAACCTCTCGGGGACGGCGCACCGCCGCGCCGAGCAGCTCGGTGTCGACCGGGTGCTCATCACGATCACGCACACCGATGACCGGGCGCTGGTCTTCGCCATGTCGATCGACGACGGGTGACCGGATGGAGCCGATCATCACGGCTGCGGAGTCCCGTCGCCTCGATGCCGAAGCCGGAACCGAGGTGAGTGTGTTGATGGAACGTGCCGGGCTGGCGGTGGCGCTCGCCGCCGTCGACATGGGCGTCGGGTACGGTGACCGGGTTGCCGTGCTGGCGGGCAGAGGAAACAACGGTGGCGACGGCTACGTGGCGGCGCGCCACCTGTGTGGCCGGGGGGTGGCAGTCACCGTCCATGCGCTCGGTGATCCCGAGCCCGGTTCGGTTGCAGGCCAGGCACGTGATCTCGCCGTCGCATCGGGGGTGCGTGTCGTTGCCCTCCAACCGCCGACCGCCGCAGATCTCGTGATCGACGCGATCTTCGGCGTCGGGTTTCGAGGTCGGCTGCCGGATCCAGTGGTTCCGTGGACGACCCACCCCGCCCCGGTGCTGGCTGTCGACGTCGTCTCGGGATGCCAGGCCGACACGGGTGACGTCGAGGGCCCTGCATTCACAGCAGCCCGCACCGTCACGTTTGGGGCCCGCAAGCCGGCGCATGTGCTTGGCGAAGGGGCACGGCGGTCCGGTCCGGTGACGGTCGTCGACATCGGCCTCCCACAGCCGCGCGCCGAACTGCACCTCGTGACCGATGACGACGCACTTCGCCCGGTGCGGGCACGGGACGCTCACAAGTGGTCGGCCGGTGCCGTGCTCGTGGTCGGCGGGGCTCCGGGGATGTCGGGTGCGCCGCTTCTCGCCGCCCGCGCCGCGCTCCGCTTCGGCGCCGGTGCGGTCCGGCTCGCCGTGCCGGGGTCGGTGGTGGAACGAGTGGCGGCCGCCGCCCCCGAGATCATGGTGACGGGGAGCAGGGCGGAGCGGTTCACGGTCGACGATGCCAACGACCTCGCCACCATGGGCAACCGATTCGACGTGCTGGTGATCGGGCCCGGTCTCGGCCGCGAGTCGGATCCCTTCGCTCGTTTGCTCCTCGATTCGTGGACCGGTGGCAAGGTCGTCGACGCCGACGCCCTGGCCGCCGCCGGTTCCTTGTCGAAACTCGACGATGAGAGCACCGTCATCACACCCCACAAGGGCGAATGGCAGCGGCTCACGAACCTGCCGGCGACGCTCGATGCGGTCCTCGAAGCATGCCGGAACCGGAGCCTGACGGTGCTCCTCAAGGGATCGCCGACGCTCGTCTTCGGCGAGGCCGCCGCAGTCGTCACGAGCGGTGGGCCCGAGCTCGCGACGATCGGGACGGGTGACGTGCTGGCCGGCATGATCGGAGCCCTGGTGGCACGAGGTCTGGACGTCGAGGAGGCCGCCCGCTCCGCGGCGTATTGGCATGGCGTGGCCGCGTCCGCCCTCGCTGCCGAGGGCACCGTGACCGCCGATCGACTCGCCGACGCCGTCGGGAGGTGGGCCTGGTGAGACCATCGTTCGTGGAGGTCGATCTCGACGCCATCGAGCACAACGTCCGAGCGATCGCCGCTGCGGTGGCTCCCGCCCGGATGTGCGCCGTCGTGAAAGCCGACGGGTACGGGCACGGCGACGCACCGGTGGCCGAGGCCGCCGTGCGCGCCGGTGCGACGTGGCTCGCCGTGGCACTCGTCGAGGAGGGAGTGCGGCTGCGCGAGGCGGGGATCCGGGTTCCGATCCTGCTGCTGTCCGAACCACCCGTCGACGCCTTCGAGTACCTCGCCAGGTGGGATCTGACCCCGACGCTGTACCGCCTGGAGTCCGTAGGCGCCCTCGGGAGCGCCGTGCAAGCGTCGGGTGCCGGCCCGCGGGCGGTCCACTGCAAGATCGACACCGGCATGCACCGTGTCGGCGCCTCGCCTCAGGACGCAGATGCGATCATCCATGCCATCGACGACCACCCGGCCCTGCGTCTCGAGGGTGTGTGGACCCATTTCGCCGTCGCCGAGTCCGACGACGAGTTCACGAGCGAGCAGCTCGGGCTCTTGCTGGCGTTCAAGGCGATGATGGAGGGAGCCGGGGTGGACGTCCCCATGTGGCATGCGGCCAACACCGCAGGCGCCCTGGCACGAACGGATGCGAGGCTCGACATGGTGAGGGTCGGCCTCGGTGTCTACGGGCTCCGGCCTGCACCGGAAGTGGCCGCCGACCTCGATCTCCGTCCTGCCTTGCGGGTGGTGTCCCGGGTGTCGCACGTACAACATCTCGCTGCCGGAGCGCGGCCCTCTTATGGCCGGGTCCGCCCGATGCCGGCGGAGGGCACGGTCGCCACCGTCCCCATCGGCTATGCAGACGGGTTTGCGAGAAGGCTCACCCAGACGGGGGGCGAGGTGCTGGTCAACGGGCATCGCCGACCTCTTGCCGGGATGGTGACGATGGACCAGATCGTCGTCGACATGGCCGGCGATGCCGTCGCAATCGGTGACGAGGTGGTCATCATCGGCTCGCAGGGGGATGACGCGGTGACGGCGGACGAATGGGCCGACCGGTTGGACACGATCAACTACGAGATCGTCTGTGACTGGGGACCCCGCCTGCCGCGGCGCTATCTCAGGAGTGACGCATGAACGACACCATCACCTCCGTTCCTGGGCTGCTCGTGGGTCACCACACGGACACGACAGGTGCGACCGGTGTCACGGTGGTGGTGCTGCCCGAGCCCAACGTCACGGCGGTGGATGTGCGGGGTCACGCGCCCGGGACCCGAGAGACCGCACTGCTCGCTCCCGGAATGAAGGTGGAGAACGTGCAGGCGATCTGTCTCGCCGGTGGCTCGGCGTTCGGTCTCTCGGCAGCCGACGGTGTCGTGGCGGCGCTGGAAGACGACGGCCGGGGCCATGTGACGCCTGCCGGCGTGGTGCCGATCGTGCCCGGGGCGATCATCTTCGATCTCCCCATCGGTGAGCCTGGGGTCCGCCCGGGACCCGCCGAAGGCCGGCTGGCCTACGCGGCGGCATCCGCCCGGCCCGTCGCCGAGGGGTCGGTGGGGGCGGGGACCGGCGCCACGGTCGCCGTGTGGCGTGGCTTCGAGCACGTACGCAAGGGGGGCATCGGATCGGCGATGCGAAAGGTGGGGGAGGCGACCCTCGGTGTCCTCGTCGTCACCAACGCCGCCGGTGACGTCTGGAGCGTCGATGGAACTGCTCTCACCGGGGGCGATGCCGTGCCGGGTCCACCTCGGTGGGAACCGCCGGTCGCAGCGAACACGACCCTTGCCGTGGTGGCGACGGATGCCTCGCTGTCACGGGCCGAGCTCCAGGTGCTCATGGTGCGCGCCCACGACGCCTATGCGGTCTGCGTGCGACCCGTCCACACCCGCTACGACGGCGACGTGGTGTTCGCGGCCTCCTGCGGCGATGTCGCGGCAGACGTCGATGCACTCGCCGAGGCGGCCTTCGACGCCGTTGCCGATGCGATCGTCCGCAGCGTGCGGCTCGCCACGGGCCTCGGTGGAGTACCGGCGGTGGGAGAGACGGAGTCATGACCCTGTCGACCGAGGTGCGACGGCTGAAGCTGTTCGATCTGCGTGACCGTGCCCTCGTCTGCACGAAGTGCCCGCTTGCGGAGCATCGCACCAACGTCGTCTTCGGCTACGGGGACCCGGATGCCGATCTGATGATCGTCGGCGAGGGTCCGGGGCAGCGTGAGGACGAGCAGGGCCTGCCCTTCGTGGGCAGATCGGGCCAGCTCCTCGATGATCTCCTCGGCGAGATCGGCCTCACCCGAGACGACAACACCTACATCGGCAACGTGGTGAAGTGCCGGCCCCCGGGGAACCGTGACCCGCGACCCGACGAGATCGATGCCTGCGCCGACTATCTGCGGGACCAGCTTCGCCTCGTCGATCCGAAGGTCGTGCTGACCCTGGGCAACTTCGCCAGCAAGCTCCTCCTGCGCACCGACACGGGAATCACGCGGCTGCGGGGCCAGGCGTACGAATGGTGGGGACGGTTTCTGGTTCCGACGTTCCATCCGGCAGCAGCCCTGCGCGGCTCGGCCCGGGTGCTGGAAGAGATGCGGCACGACTTCGGACTGGTGCGGCAGGTCGTCGAGGGTACACTCCGCAGGTCGGCGGAACCCGCCGACACCACGTCGACCGAGCCGGCGCCCCCGGACGCCTACGTCGACGAGCCCGACCAGCTCGACCTCTTTGGTTGAGGCCACATCACGATCGAACATGCTCGCTGTCACCACGACCTCCCCCGATGAGACCCGCGCCCTCGGCATGCGCCTCGCCGGCATGCTCCGGGCGGGTGACGTCGTGCTCCTCAACGGCCGTCTCGGCGCAGGGAAGACGCTCTTCACCTCGGGGATCGCCGATGGGCTGGGCGTGGATGTGCCCGTGACGAGTCCGACGTTCGTGATCGTGCGCCGCTACAAGGGCTTCTTGCCGCTCGTCCACGCCGACATGTATCGCATCGCGAGCACGGGCGAGTTCGACGACCTCGATCTCGTCGAGGAGGCGACCGATGGGGTCCTGGTCATCGAGTGGGGCGCTCCGGTGGCGGCGCAGATCGGAGCCGATCATCTCGGTGTGGAGATCGAACGTCTCGACGAGTCCTCGCGGCGCTTCGCCTTCCACCCGAGCGGTGTGTGGTGCGAGCGAAACCTGGGAGAGCTGACGGCATGAAGGTGCTCGCCATCGAGACGGCAACCCCGGCATCGTCGGTCGCGCTCGGCGCCGAAGGCGCACTCGTGGCCATGTCGCTGCAGGTCGATCGCAGGAACCACGTGGGCTTTCTGGTGCCGGCCATCGACTTCTGTTTCGAGCGCGCCGGCTGGAAGCCGGCGGATCTCGACGCCGTCGCCGTCGACATCGGGCCCGGCCCCTACACGGGTCTGCGGGCCGGGATCGCCACCGCACAAGCGATCGCCGCCGCAGTGGGCGTGCCGATCGTCGTGGCGAGCTCGCTCACCGTGCTGGCGCTGCGGGCTGCCACCGGTCGGAGAACCATCCATCCGATCGTCGACGTGCGGCGCGGCCAGGTGGCAACGGCCGCCTTCAAGCCGGTGCCGGGCGGCGTCGTGCGCGACTCGGCCCCCGAGGTCCTCGATCCCGAGGAGCTGTCGGCGATGCTCGACTCCTCTCCAGACGACGCGCTTCTCGTGGGTGATGTGCAGTGTCTACCCGAGGGCTTCGTTCGCGGACTCCACCGGGTGAAGGTGGGTCGACCCCGATTCCCGGGCGCCGATGTGTTGCTCGAGATCGCTGCTCTCAAGCTGGCCAACGACGACGTCGTGGATCCCGAGGACGTTCGCCCCATGTACATGCGTGAGCCGGATGCGCGAATCAACTGGACCGATTTTCGAGAGGAGGGCATGTGGCCGGGAGCTCCGTCGTGACCGCACCGACGGTCAGGTCGATGACACCGGGTGATCTCGGGCACGTGGTCGCGCTCGAACGCGAGATCTACCCACAGCCTTGGTCCGAGCACGTGTTCCGTGACGAACTGTCGCTGCAGAACCGCTCCTATCTGGTCGTCGAGCACGAAGGACGCCTCGTGGGATACGGCGGGATGCTCGTGGTCGACAAGGACGCCCACATCACCACGATCGCCGTCGACCCGGCCACTCGCCGTCATCGCATCGGGACGCGGCTGATGCTCGCGTTGGTGGATCAGGCGCTCGGTCACGATGCCCAGCACCTGACGCTCGAGGTGCGGGCCTCCAACGACGCAGCCCACCGCTTGTACGACCGCTTCGGGTTCGTCCCCGTCGGGGTCCGCAAGAACTACTACCTCACCGAGGATGCCGTCGTCATGTGGGCGATCGACATCCGCTCGGACGACTACCAGGCCCGGATCGCGGAGATTCGGGCCGGATTGGAGCAGTTGGAGTGAGCGGTCCTCTCATCCTCGGCATCGAGACGAGTTGCGACGAGACGGGCGTCGCCGTGCTCGAAGGGCTCGAGGTGCGCTCGTCGGTGCTCGGCACCCAGACGGACGAGCACGCCCGTTTCGGTGGCGTGGTTCCGGAGGTGGCGGCCCGTGCCCATGTCGAGGCCATTCGTCCGCTGGTCCACCTGGCGCTCGCCAGAGCAGGCATTCATTCGCGAGATCTCGACGCCATCGCGGTGACCGAGGGGCCGGGTCTCGTCGGTTCGCTCTCGGTCGGGTACTCGTTCGGCAAGGCTCTCGCCTGGAGTCTCGACGTCGCCTTCCTCGGCGTCGATCACATGGAGGGCCACCTGTTCGCACCCCGTCTCGATCACGACCGCTTCGAGCCGCCCGCCATCGTGTTGTTGGCGAGCGGCGGCCACAGCCAGATCGTCCACATGCGGGGCTGGGGCGACTACGAGACGATGGGATCCACCATCGACGACGCCGCCGGCGAGGCGTTCGACAAGCTGGCCCGGTTCATGGGTCTCGGCTACCCGGGTGGGCCCGCCATCGATGCCGCATCGGAAGGGGGAGACCCCGAGCGGATGAGCTTCCCCCGTGCGCTCCGCGACCGGCCGTACGACTTCTCCTTCTCCGGTCTCAAGACCTCGGTCATCACCCAACTCGAGAAGGCCAAGGCGGTAGGCACGGTGCCGCCGCTCCCCGATGTGGCGGCCTCCATCCAGGAGGCCATCGTCGACGTCCTCGTCGAGAAGACCTTCAATGCCGTGGAGGCGACCGGTGCGGAGATCGTCGCCGGTGGTGGCGGCGTGCTCGCCAACCGCCGCCTGCGCGAGCGGCTCGCCGAGGAGGCGGATCGTCGTGGTGTGCTGCTGGCCGTGCCGTCCAAGTCGCTGTGCACGGACAACGGAGCGATGATCGCGGCCGCCGCTCTCCACCACCTCGAGACGGGCATGGCGACACCCTGGAATCGCGACGTCGATCCGGGGCTCCGTCTGGCACCGTGAACCGTCCCCTCGTGCTCGGCCGCTTTCGCGGCGTCGAGATCGTGCTCGACATCTCGATGCTGCTCCTCACGTTCCTGCTCGTCGTGTCGCTCTATGCCGACCTCGCCGGCGGTGGGGGAGGGGGTCCCGGTACCGCGATCCTGGCGGCCCTGGGCGGCGTCCTCTTCCTGGGCGGTGTCGTGCTCCACGAGCTGAGTCACACGCAGCTCGCCCTGCAGCGGGGCCTCACCGTTGCCCGGATCCGGCTCTTCCTCCTCGGCGGCGTGTCGGAGATCCAGGAGGAGGCGACCACCCCGCGCGACGAACTGGCGATCGCAGTTGCGGGGCCGATCACGTCGGGCCTGCTCGGGGGTGCGCTCGTGCTGCTGGCGCTCACGCTGCCCGACACGTGGGAACAGGCCGCCCGTGTGGTGCTCGTCTCCGGCTGGGCACACCTCGCGCTCGCCGTGTTCAACATCCTGCCCGGCTTCCCGCTCGACGGGGGACGTGCGCTCCGTGCGGTGTTGTGGAGCCGGCGGGGCGACAAGACCGCTGCGACCATGACGGCGATCTGGTTCGGACGTCAGTTCGGTCTGGTCGTCATCGGTGTGGGGGCCTGGATGGCGTTTCGAGGCCTGCTGGTGGCGGGAATGTGGGCGGCTCTCGTCGGATGGTTCGTGAACCGGACGGCGGCGGCGGCGGCCGCTCGGGAGCAGTTTCTGGCGAGGATCAGAGGACACACGCTGCGTGATGTCATGCGGCCGATCACGGAGACGGTCGACAAGGACATCACCGTGGAACGGCTCGTCGAGCTCTACACCGTCGGCCCCCGACTGGCGACGCAGGCGGTCGAGGACGGAGGGCGCATCGTCGCCCTCGTCGGAGAGGGCGAGATCGCCGATCTCGAACCCGAGCAGCGCATGTCGAGCCGGGTCGCCGAGATCATGGTGCCGGTCGGGCCGGACGATGTCGCAGACGCGGACACGGATCTCGTCGAGGTGCTCCAGCGGGAGTCCAGCCCATCTCGCCGTCTCGTGGTGACCGAGGGCAACCGGGCCGTCGGGGTGGTCACGAGCGATGAGTTCGGGCGCTTTCTGCGTACTTCCTGAGAAGGCCGATCAAGGTGCTGGCAGTCGCCGAACGGTCTGCTAGCAGTCGTTTCCGAGAGTGCTAATATCTGGCAGTCATCACTAACGACTGCCAACGCACCTCGGAAGGAGGAGTGGATGAGTCTGAAGCCTCTGGGCGACCGCGTCGTGGTCAAGCCCACGGACGAAGACGAAGCCCGCACCGCAAGCGGGCTCGTGATCCCGGACACGGCCAAGGAGAAGCCCCAAGTGGGCGAGGTACTCGCCGTGGGCCCGGGCAACTGGAACGAAGACGGTGACGAGCGTATCCCGCTCGACGTCGCCGTCGGTGACCGGGTCGTCTACAGCAAGTACGGCGGCACCGA
>JABAOD010003819.1_pt2 | contig 13695 bp, 24 predicted proteins | sample 7062151 | NCBI WGS metagenome assembly JABAOD01 (sample SAMN14538626, study PRJNA623070) | marine sediment metagenome | biome: marine biome [ENVO:00000428]; feature: marine pelagic biome [ENVO:01000023]; material: deep marine sediment [ENVO:00002113] | place: India: Gulf of Khambhat ...
ACGGAACCCGACGATCTCGCGTACGAGGCTGGCGCAATTGACAGTCTGATGTATGCTAGCGCGCCCTACTTCGCCGGTCTATTCCGTCCCAGCAACCTGGTCATAGATGAGCAGCGAGTGCGAGGCGATCTTGATGGCGACGGTATCACAGAGGAATTTCGTGCGTGCACGAGCCACGAGGGGCTTCATATGTCGATCTGGACTGGGGAGCCTCTAGAGGGGGAGCGACGATGGCGCCGCTATTACTATCTCGGCTACGACGTCGAACCTTCGTGCGAAGACCGCGATTTCGGGTCGTGAGCGCGTGTCTCTTGCGTAAGGAGCGTTTCCAGATGAGCCAGACCTATGAGTACACATTTGTGCGCCTCGAGAAACGTGCGGCTAAAGACTACCAGCAGACTGTAACCGCATACGCTCGCGACGGTTGGCGTCTGGTTCAGATATTCGCACCTGGTGCAGGCGGACTATGGGCGAGCCCTCAGTATGTTGAGGTGATATTAGAGCGAGTCGCCGCCTAATACACGTTTGCATCTGACACGGGCGACGCTCGCCGTAAGGCTTTAGGTTTTCTTCACTGGTGGAACCTGGCGGCCTCGGTGCTCCCGAAGCCGGGTGTGTTGTAACCGCGCGTTTGAGACCCAGATGCGCTAGTCGGCTCCAGGCATTGTCAAATGAAGGTCAGAAACGTTCACGAGCGAACGCTGGGCGCGTCCCTGCCAGCCGTCGGTGGTTTGATCGATTCGCTGGCCTCCGATAACGATCTCCTGTGGCCGAGGGATCGTTGGCCAGCAATGCGGTTTGACCGAGCGCTGTCTGTGGGGGCAGCGGGAGGGCACGGTCCCGTGCGATACATCGTGGAGAGTTATGTGCCGGGGCGCTCGATTCGCTTCCGGTTTACGGCGCCGCGGGGACTTGATGGCTTTCATGGTTATGAGGCTTACGCCGTTGGCCCAGAGCAAACTCTCCTGAGGCACGCGCTTGAGGTTAGAGCAAGCGGTAGGGCGCTCTTGAACTGGCCGCTCGTGTTTCGTCCCTTGCATGATGCGCTGATCGAAGATTCGCTGGACCGTGCGCAGTTGTTCTGTGGTGAAGAGCTCGAAGGGGCTAAGTGGTCACCATGGGTGCGGGTGCTGCGTTGGGCTTTTGGTCGGGCGCAAAGAAGGGACCGAAAACCTCAAGCGTAGCGCCGCTTAACGAGCGCTTGCAACTGGCCCTGTCTTACAAGGCGACTGTCGCTGAAGGCACCGAGTTTAGGCGGTTGCGCCGGGGTCGCAGCCAGCAGCTCAAAGGTGGCTGGCAAGTGCCAACCGCCTCTGCTCCATGGCGACCGATGGCTCGGTCGGGGCGGAAAACAAGAAACGAATCTATAGGCTTATGGATCCTACCTCGTTCCCCACAGATGGTGTCGAGCTGACCCAGCTCTTGGTGGTCAGCGACATCGAGCGATCGAAGAGATTNNTGCGTCTTGGACTTTCAGGGGAACTGGTTGCTGCTGGTGACCGGCGGCGGACCGACGCAAGACAAGCCCACGGTGACGTTCGTCCCGCCGCAGGATCCGGACAGTGTCAGCCATCAGCTGACGATCCGGGTGCCGGACTGCCGTGCTGCCTACACGATCCTCCGAGCGCGCGGGGCGAAGTTCTTGACGCCACCTGTGGATCGAGGAGGTGAGATCCGCTGTTTCTTCCGCGATCCCGACGGGCATCTGTTGGAGATCAGCGAGGTCACATGACGGTGCTAGCTAACAGGTGCATGCAGCCGGCTAGGCCGCTTGTGCGAGCATTGATAAGATTGGGTGAATCCCATGAAGACTCTGTTTAGCCAGGCCCATCGTAGCGAGCTGCTGGAACGTCTTGCCAACTTGGACCCTGCTAGAAGACCGCTTTGGGGTCGGATGACTGCGTCCCAAATGGTCGCCCACGTGAGTACAGCGTTGCGTCTGAGTCTTGGTGAGTCTCTCGATCGGCGACCTAAGGGAGTTCTTGCTCATTGGCCTGTCAACTGGCTGACGATCTACGTCCTACCATGGCCTAAAGGAAAGGCGCAGAGTCCGCCGGAGCTGCTGCGGACCGAACCCGGTGATTGGGACGCCGACGTCGCCGGACTGAGGCGGTTGGTTGACGAGTTCGGTGAGAGGGATCCGCGAGGTCGCTGGCCAGAGAGCGTGGCCTTCGGCAAGATCTCAGGCAAGACCTGGGGTGTGCTGCAATATAAGCACCTGAATCACCACTTCTCCCAATTCGGGATCTAGGCTTGGGGACGCGGCTGAAACGTTGATCCTTTGGGGGGGCGTTACTGGGCCATCACGATGAACGCATCGGCGCTCTTCTCCCTCCGACGCTGGTTCCGTCCGTGTTTTCTCGCTGGATCGCTAGTTTTATCCACCTTAGCGGTCGAAGGGTACCGACCGTTGGTCGGCGACCATGCAGCGACCACCGACACGCTCCGGATTGTCGCCTACAACATCCGTCACGGCGAGGGTATGGATGAACGTGTGGATCTTACGCGGATTGCCAACCTGATATCCGGGTTGGCGCCGGACCTGGTCGCGCTTCAGGAAGTCGACCGGTTCGTTGAGCGCACCGGTTATGTTGACCAGCCAGCACTCCTTGGGAAGCTAACGGGAATGGAGGCGGTCTTCGGTGAGTTCATGCCCTATCAAGGCGGACAGTACGGGATGGCCATACTGTCTAGGTGGCCTGTCGTCACCTCACATAATCATCGCCTCCCGGACGGCGCCGAACCGAGGTCCGCGCTTGCTTTGAGAGTGCGGTCGCCGAAGACCGGTCGGGAGTTAGCGTTTGTAGGGATTCACTTTTATCGGACGGCGTCGGAGCGGTTGGCACAGGCGGCTCACTTAGCGGAAATCTTCGCCTCAGAAAAGATACCCGTGATCCTTGCAGGTGACTTCAATTCGCGGCCGGATTCAGAAGTGCTCGACCTGTTAGCCGAGTCGTGGCAGTTCATAGAGAAGGGTCGCGATCATTTCACGTTTCCCTCAACTGATCCTGATCGCGAGATCGACTTTGTGGCGTACCGGCCGGCGCAGGAGTTTGCAGTGCTCAGCCAGCGTCTGCATGACGAGCCGGTGGCGTCTGACCATCGGCCGCTTTTTGTTGAATTACTTTGGCACATGCAGTAAAGCCCCGCGCTTGGGCGGGGCGCGGATGAGACGCGTAACCGTCAGGCGGCAGCCGGCGGCTGCTTGATTCCCGTTGCCCCCAACAACTGTGACCGCTAAAGATCGAATTGTTGGCTGCCTAAAGGGCATCGCCACCGGCGATGCCATCGGTAAACAGACGGAGATGCTGTCGCGCGATAAGGTGGTCGACTGGTATCCGGACGGCGTTCGCGGTTTTGAGGGAGCGCCGGGCTCGACCATCCCCCGATACGTGGGCGATGCAAAGCACGAGTGGCGAATCGGCGAGACTACGGACGATACCGAACGCACCATCGCCGTTGCGCGAGCCGTGATCAAGGATCGCGGTGTTTCCCATACCACTGTCGGACGAGAGATGCTCGGCTGCAGGAANNGATACCGAACGCACCCTCGCCGTCGCGCGGGCCGTGCTCGAGGATCGCGGTGTCTCGCATACCACTGTCGGACGGGAGATGCTCGGCTGTAGGAAGAGCGTTCATCCCGGCGTCAAGTCGCTCTGGGAGTTTCACGAGGCCGGCGACCCCGCACGCATAGCGCGAGAGCATGACGGGTGCGGTGCTGCCATCCGGGTGGCGCCGGTCGGCATCATCTACCCATCGGCCGAGCTGGATCGGATCGTGGTCGGCGCCCGCGAGGCTTCGATCTCCACTCATGGCGGCACGCTGGCCGTCGCCGCGGCGGCGGCGACGGCGGCGGCGGTCTCCGCCGCGATTGACGGAGCGTCGGGACGTGAGGCGTTTGAATTCGCCGAGCGTGCGGCGGCACAAGCTGAAGCTCGGTGGGCGGGGTCGGCCGAACCTGCGTTAACCGCGGCGGTGCGCGCCATTCATGAGGATTTGGCGCGGCGCCCGGCACTTCGCCCGGCCGAGCTGGCCGAGCTCTACTTTCCGAACCGTCCGTTGACCATCGTGCCGTTGGCGCTCGGGCTCGGCACGGTGATGCACTCGGCGGAGGCGGCGATCCTGTTGGCCGCGAACATCGGTGGTGATAGCGACTCGGTGGCGTCGATTGCCGGCGGGATACTCGGCGCCCGGTATCCCGACACCGTAAACGAAGAATGGTACGCTGTTGTCGAGGCCGTGAACGGTCACAATCTGCTATCAATTGCCGAAGATCTATCCAAGCTCCGGAAGATTCCCTGATAGCACTGGCCTGCACTATATCGGCAGGGCTATGCTGTCGGGAACCGATCAACCTACCCTCGGCGAGCCCCCACCCTGCGAGACTGGCGCTATTAAAGGCGAATGATTCTTGCTTTAGCAGAGCAGGAGGCGAGCCATGGCTCAGAACGAGGAAGATGTCGGAGCTCCACCCAGGAGTGCTGATCTGAGTGGAAAGCTGGGTGCTGCGGGATGGGGACTATTCATAATCTGGATTGGCATATCATTCCTGGCGAGCCTGGACGCGTGGATAGCCCTCCTGGGTATCGGGGTTATCACGCTGGGAATTCAGCTAGCCCGAAAGTCAGTCGGCCTGAGTCTGGAAGGCTTTTGGGTCGTTATCGGATTCCTCTTCGTGCTGGGTGGTGTCTGGTCCCTGTTGGGCACGACGGTCCCACTGCTACCGATTCTGCTGATTGTGGCAGGTCTGGCGCTGGTAATCTCGATATTCAAGCGCTAGGGCGGCGGGACTCCCAGGACACGCTGGCACAAAGCAGCGATCCCGCCTGAGGAGGGGAACGACCATGAACAGTACTTTCGCAGCAGCCGTTGCGGCGGTTCTCGCCGTCGTCGGGCTCTTGGCTGGCTGTGCTACCGAGGCCGAGGTGCAGCAGCTGAGCGCCGAAGACCTCGCGGCCAATCAGGAGCTCGATCGCCAGTTCGTGGAAGCTATCAGTCAAAAGGACGTCGAGAAGGTGATGAGCCTTCTCTGGAACAGTCCACACTTCGTGCTGGTGACTCCCGACGGCACGGTCCATCTCGGCTGGGAGAATGCGCGGAAGGCGTTGCAGGAGATGCTGGCTGGCCTGGAGTCGGTCCGCTTGGAAATCAATGAGGTGACGCACGCGCGTTCGGGTGACTGCGTACTCGCTGTGGGGACGGCAACGTACCAGATGCAGCCAATGGATGGCCCGCCACTGCAGTTCACGGAGCGCTGGACCGATGTCCGGCGGAAGATCGGCGGGCGCTGGGTCTACGTACTCGATCACGCGCACGCGTTACCACCGTCGGGGCCCTAGCGGTCCGACGCGACCATCAGAGCGGGCATGCGATATGCCTGCTGGGACGCGCACAGCCAGCCCAGGTCAATGACTACGTTCGAATACATCGCCGTACTTGTCTCCATAATCGTGGGTCTCAGCTTGACTCACCTTCTTGGCGGGGTAGGTCGCATCATCGGCAACCCTGGCAAAGCCAGGGTTTACTGGGTGCATCTCGTCTGGTCGCTCTACGTCTTTGTATATCTCGTTGCCTTCTGGTGGTGGGAGTTCCAACTCAGCGAGGTGGAGGTGTGGACGGTTCAGCTGTATCTGTTCCTGGTCCTATATGCAACCTTGCTGTACTTGCTTTGTGTCATCCTCTATCCAAGGGAGTTCCCTTCAGAGTTTGGCGACTATTTTTACTTCCGTCGCAAGTGGTTCTTTGGTCTTTTGATAATCGTTTATCTGGTCGACATCGCTGATACGGCCCTTAAGGGTGGCGCTCACCTCGCCATTCTTGGCCTCGAGTATTGGCTGACCATTGTGGTGTTTGTTGCCTTGTTTCTCGTAGCGATGCGATCTAGGAATGAGCGATTTCACGGTGCCTTTGCCGTGGCCGCGTGTATCTTTCAGTTCTATCAGTTCACTTGGACCCCTCGACTGTTCAGCTAGCTGTCATCACGAACTGTTCGGTCGGTTCCGTTCTTAACTGACAAGCGTTTGCATCTGGCGGTGCGGCCTACCAGTCTACTGCTTCGTCCTGATATTGGTATGTCGAGCATGGTGAGGAGATCCACGAGGCTGCTCGGCGAGGGGCGAGTTAAAGCTGAGCGGGAGTTCTTGAGCGGTTCTTGAAGAGGCCCGCTGCGTAAGGATAACAGGGGCGGCTGGAGGGATTGCTGATGCGCGAAAGTGTCTACTGTGCAGTGTGCGGGAAGGAGATCAAGCACAATGTGGTGGAGCCCTTGTTATGGGATGTCTACGCGGTAGTCGAATACGAGGGACAGGCCTACTACTTGTGTTGTCCGGGTTGCAAAAAGGCGTTCGACGAGAATCCAACAGAGTATGTTGCGGAGCAAGATTCCTCCGATGACCCTGAGGCGTGAGAGCGGTGGGCACTTAGGGAGAGCAAACGATGTGCCTCGGGCCGTTCGCGAGTGTGTGTGGCTGGCGCTGCAGCCTTCCGGGCTAGGGCCCGAGGGGTCGCTGGTGCGGGCGAGCGAGACAAGCGGCTGGATATGTGAGGTGGTGCCACGGCTGAGGCCCACAAGTGGCAAGAGCCGTCGGCAGAGTCACCTAGCACTTGGACCTGAAGCGGGCACCAATGCTGGAGAGGCCTTATATTGCGCGGATTTAACTTCTACGGTTGGCCGCGCGAATTGCCCAGCCCGGCCCCAGCTGCGCGGCTAAAATGGTAATCCGTTAGAGCGATTGCACATGCGACGACGCAGCCAGCTGGTGTTCTTGTTACCCGTGCTCGTCCTCTGATGGCCCAGAAGCCTGAAACGGAAACTCAGATTCCACGTGTGGTCAGTACTATTCTTGCAGCATGGCTACTGGCGATCGGCTTCGACTTCATGCTGCACGCCGGCGTTCTTGCCCAGCTCTACACGCGTTCGAGCCCGTTCCTACTTGAGCCGGCCGAGGCTTTTCGGAGAATTCCAGCCGGATACTCAGCCTTCCTTCTACTCACCGCTGCTCTTTACTGGCTGTTTGTCCGACTCGATATCGGGAACTGGTTTGATGGGCTGCGCATTGGGCTTGTCTGCGGATTAGTCATCTGGGGTGCCGCCGTACTCGGCCTGTACTCGATCAGCACGGCGTCACCCGAACTGTTACTGGGTTGGTGGGTCGGTCAGGGCTTTGAGCTTGCTCTGTCGGGTTCGGTGATCGGCAGTTCACGTGGTGGCGCGTCACTCAAGTCGATTTGGCTGAAGGTGGCGGCGGCCATTGTGGTGCTCGGGGTAGCCACTGTGATACTCCAAACGACAGGCTGGGCGCCAGCGGTTACGAATCGCTAAGCGAGGCCTCCCCTCGGCCTAAGTGAGCTGCGCGCTTACGGTGTCGAGATTTTGTCTTCCCATCGCGGCGAAGGCAGGGGGGCATGCGGGAGTTCGGGACTCGAACCGTGAGGTGGCATGATCGTCGAAACATGATTGGAGGGTTAGCAGAAATGATCGAGCTCCAGCAGCGTGATGACGTTCGGCCCTTGTGTGCACACTGTTCAACCGAACTGCGAACGGTGTGGTTTCAGCAGCTGAAGGGTCTGTTTGGAAAGCGGTACATCTATTTCTGTGGCACTTGTCGCAAGGTGCTAGGCGTGTCGCACCGCAAGGGGTTCTGGATGGGCTAGCGCGGCGGTTTTCTTGGTGCAGGAAGGCGGGTAGATGCCGCCCCTACTTGGGTATCTCCTTCTGGTTGCTGGCCTCACAGCCCTGGCTGTCGTAGCTCTCAGGGTGGTCTCGAGACACCATCCGACAGCTTGTCCGGCCTGGCTGATATTTCTCCTTGAGAATCCTTACATGAATGCCGTAGCGGGAAGCCAGGTGTTGCTAAAGCGAGCTCGCGTGGGTGCGGGCATGAGCGTGCTGGATGTCGGCTGCGGCCCTGGTCGTCTGGCCGTGCCTGCGGCTCGCCAGGTCGCTCCTGGCGGTCGTGTGGTCGCGCTCGATTTGCAGCCCAAGATGATTGGCGCATTGCAGCGACGGATCGCCTCGCTGGCCATTCGGAATATCGAGACCATTCTCGGCGGAGCGGGTGAGGGGAAGGTGCCGGTTAACGCCTTCGATCGTGCCCTGCTTGTGACGGTGCTGGGGGAGATCGTTGACCAGATCGCGGCGCTACGTGAGATCCACGGGGCTCTGAAGCCAGGTGGCATCCTCTCGATCACGGAGGTGCTGCCAGATCCGCACTATCAATCACGCCGGCGAGTTCGTCGGCTTGCGGAGTCTGTGGGCTTCGAGTTTAACGAGCTACTGGGTCCGTGGTACGCGTTTACGATGAATTTCAGGAAGGCGTCGGAACGTAACACTGTCTAAAAGACGCCTGCGACTGGCGCTTCTAGTAATGCCCACACGCTTTTCTGCAACGCCGGCGGGTCCCGACGGAAATGCCCTGGATAGTGTGCGGGCTGTTGTGAACTGGATGGCCCACTCACCCGGGCGCGCTTTTCTAATCATTTTCATACTGTCGTTCGCGATTCGCCTCATCGTCTTCCTGACTTTGGTTCCGCTGGAGTACGTGCGCCCTCACACCCGTTGGGAGATGGAAGCCGTTTCGGTATCGCTGGCGCAAACCGGACGTTTCGCGGACCCGTACGCCCTTCCTACCGGCCCCACCGCGCATCTGCCACCGATCCTCCCATTCATCTACGGACTGATCTACCGAGTGTTGGGGTTCACGCTAACGGCGGGGTATGTGGTCTGGCTGCTGAGGTTCGCGAGCTACGCCGCGATGTACGCCATGCTCCCTTGGCTTGGCGGCAAGTTGGGCGCGGGTAGACAGGCCGGGGTGCTCGGGGGCATCGCCGGCGCCCTGGTCGTTCAGTGGCCCGGGCACGGCGAGGCGCTCACGGCCATCGTGCTCGGCCTGCTGCTGATCGCCTTCCTGCGGCGATGGACTGTTAGGCGCGGCTCGGCTGGCGGCTCGGTTCTGCTCGGGGTGGCAGCTGGCGCGGCTTTTCATCTACAACCCGTTCTTCTGCCTGTGGTGCTGGGCTGCGTGGCCTTCGAGCTGTGGTGGAGCCGCGGTCGCCGGAACTGGATCCTGTCGGCGATGGTGGCCCTGGGCATCGTCTTCGCCTGTGTGCCCTGGGGCTGGCGGAACTACACGACGTTCCACGAGGTCTTCTTCATCCGCAGCAATCTGGGCCTGGAGTTGCGCATGGCCTATCACGAGGGTGCCGCGGCGGCTATGGAGGTGATGGACCGGCAGCAGGAACCTCGCCATCCGCGCACACACCCGGAAGAAGCGGAGAAGCTTAGGGAGCTCGGCGAGCTGGAGTACATGCGGCGGGCGGGGCGTGAGGCCGTGGAGTGGATCCGGGCACATCCGACCCACTTCTTGCGGCTCAGCGTGCTACGCGTGATTCACTTCTGGTTCGGACCTCTGCACCGGCCGTGGACCGCCTTGGGTGTCACCGCGCTCACGATCCTGGCGGCATTGGGGGCGTGGCGAACCCTGCCGACGCTGGCGATTCCACAACGGGCAGCGCTGCTGATTCCACTAGTCACATATCCCCTCATTTACTACTTCGTCACCTACATGTCCCGGTATAGGGTACCGCTGAACTGGATTCTGCTCTTGTTCGCCGGCGCAGAGGTCTGGCACTGGATCAAGCGAAGATAACGGCGGCCGCGATGGTGCTGTGCAGCTGTTCGAGCTCGGTGGACGCAACGGCCGAAGGGTTCGTATACTTGGTTCAGTACGCTGTGCGATCCTAACGCGACTGGGCACGCCTACCGGTTAGCTGGCGCTCAGGGTAGGTGAGCGAGAAGTGAGTACGCATGGATTCTTTAGGATTGTTTGGCATTAGCGTCGCCGTAAGCACGGTATGCGCCGCCATTCTCGGTGCTTCTTATCTCTGGCCCAAGCTGCGAGTGCTTGACCGGACTGAGGCGCTGAAGCCACTGCTGCTGGTGCACGGCTTTCGGTTCATCGGGTTGGCGTTCTTGATACCTGGCGTGGTGTCGCCCGAGCTTCCCGCGGCTTTTGCTCGACCCGCGGCCTACGGTGATCTTCTTGCAGCCGTGCTGGCGTTGCTGGCGTTCGGTTTGCTGTCGGGGCGTATTACTGGCGCCTTGGCCGTGGTGTGGGTGTTCAACATCTGGGGCGCTGTAGATCTCGTGTTTGCGATCTATCAGGGTGTCGTGGGCGTTGGTGTCGAGCCGGGACAGCTCGGGGCGGCATTCTTCATCCCGACAGTGATTGTGCCGCTTCTGCTTATGACTCACGTCTTGATCTTCATGTTGCTGCTACGCCCGGTCAGATCAGGCGGCTCTGGCGGGAGTGCCCGCTAACCGGCGTTTGCAGCTAATGCGCAGGACGTAGGCATGCGTGATCTGCAATGGATTCGTTCTACTGGAGCACTCCGATGAGTCGAACGTCGGTGCCGCTTGTGCTGGCTGTCCTGATGAGTGGATGCAGCAGCGACCGGTCCGAGCAAATTGGCGAGAGGGAGCAGCAACCGACATCCACGTACGAGCTGCAGGCTGACGAAGTACCCCGGCAGTTGAGACATCTCGTTCCTTTCGCTCAGCGATGGGGAATCGGGGACGACGTGGGGCGGGCGGAGTTCATCGAGCGATCGTCAGCGGCAGAGCGGCAGGCCCTTATAAGAGCGATCACGCCTCATCAAAGAGAAATCACGGCGTGGCTCGACTCCTTTGGGACGCGCCCCATGACGGACGAGGCGGCTGCGTTCATGTACATGCAGCTCGCGGTGGAAGAGATGGTGATTCATTGAGGGCTGTCCGTGCGGCGTAAACAAGCGCGGCCGCAGCCGAGCGGCAAGCATCTGGTCCTTAAGCACACAGTAGGGTATGTCGAAGTTACTGTTCTGGACGGCCGCGATCGTCGTTGCGTTGTTTGCGCTCGATCGCTTGCTCCTCTGGCTGGAATCGAAGGGTTGGCTCTATTACCGTCGCAATAAGCCTCGTGGCGGTGCGTCGGTGTACCATCTGATGGAGTTGCACTCCAACTTCGAGCCTGGAATCCAAGAGGTAATCGAGATAAAGGTTCATGAAGAGCAAGATCAGGATGAGTCCGGTGATCCTCCAGCACCGGGACAACATGACGCTCGTGCTACGTAACAGGCCGGTCGCCCTGACACGGATCCCGATGGTGCCCGATCGGATTGACGGTTGAGACCTGTTCGAATACGCCCGGCGGTTCCCGGAGATGCTGTCCATATCTTGCGGACACACCAAGCGTCAATCGCTGAGCTGTGCAGTGGTCATTACACACCGGGCCAGATTGAGGCGTGGATAGGTCCCCGTACGGCGGACGATTATGTCAAGGCGCTCGAGGCGGCGAGGGTCTATGTAGCTGAGGAAGGTTCGCAGCTCGTCGGCTTCGCGATGGTCGATGTGAAGGCGGGGATTGTTCTCGCAACTTACGTCCATCCTGACCACGTGGGGCGCGGGGTAGGGTCCCTTCTCCTGGGTGCTGTAGAGGCGGAGGCGGAGTCGTCCGGGCTGACGAAGCTGTGGCTTAACGCGACGCTGAACTCCGTGCCGTTTTATCAAGCGCGGGGCTATGAATCGCTCGGTCCAGCCACGAACACGCTGCCGGGCGGAGTGAATCTTCCGTGTGTGCGGATGGAGAAGAAGCTGCAGAGGTCGCCGGCCGGCTGACGCCCCATGCCGGCTGGCGCCGCAGCCGGGTCCCTGGCGCCTTGACACCTGTGCGAGCCCGCTGGGGATGTCGTGCAGAGATCGGGCGTCTTATGAAAGCCTCGGCAGGTGTATGATGAAACCTTCGCTTCTGTCTATCGTGGTCATCTTCGTGTGCTCTTCGGAGTTGCTGGCCCAACACGATCATGCCGCTTACGCCCGTCACCAGGCCCGAGAAATCAAGGCATTGTCAGCCGAGCAGGTGGAAGGCTACCTGCGGGGAGAGGGTATGGGGCTGGCGCTCCCGGCCGAGCTGAACGGCTACCCCGGCCCGCGCCACGTTCTGGAGCTGGCCGAAGAGCTGCGGCTGAGCACGGCGCAGGTGGAAGCTACGCGCCGCATCCATGAGTCAATGCAGGCCGAAGCGATGGAGATCGGGGCTGAGATTGTGGAGCTGGAGCGGCAACTCGATGCCGGTTTTGCTCGGCGAACGATGACGGCAGAAGCCNNCGGCAGAAGCCCTGGATTCGACGACGTCGGACATCGCCCGGCTGCAGGGAAGATTACGGGCGGTTCATCTGCGGGCCCATCTGGAGGTTGCCGGGGTGCTGAGCGAGGCCCAGCGACAAGACTATGACCGGCTGAGGGGCTATACAGGTCACTGAGGAGGTCTGAAGGATTAGGGCAGCTGGAGAAGCGCGATGAGGGAATACCGGTTCTATCAGGTCGACGCGTTCACCACGGACAAGTTTCAGGGAAACCCCGCCGGGGTTGTGCCGAGTGCCGACGGGCTCACGGACTCCGAGATGCAGGCGCTGGCCCGAGAGCTCGGCAATCCGGAGACGGCCTTCGTTCTATCTCCCGACGCCCCCGACCACGACGTCAGGGTGCGATTCTTCACGCCGACCTGTGAGGTCCCTTCCTGTGGCCATGCGACGATCGCTGCCCATTACGTCCGCGCGATCGAGAACGCCTTGCCCACCTGTACCGTAGTCCAGAAGATCGGTGCCGGGGTTCTGCCTGTGGACGTGATTCGCGACGGCTCCGATTACCGGATCGTGATGACTCAGGGGGCGGTCGAGTTTAGTGAGCCGTTCGCCCCTGCGCAGGTCGAGGAGCTCAGCGCGGCGCTCCGCTTGCCTGCCAACTCTCTGGACGAACGGTGCCCGATCCAGATCGTATCGACGGGCCACTCCAAGGTTCTGATCGGCATCCGTTCGCGAGACACGCTCGACTTGCTTAAACCCGACTTGGCGCGACTCGTGGAGATCAGCCACCGCATCGGCTGCAACGGCTATTTTGTCTTCACGTTGGATTCGGAGATGAGCGATGTGCTCGCTCGTGGCCGCATGTTTGCGCCGGCGATCGGTATCCCGGAGGATCCGGTGACCGGTAACGCCAACGGGCCACTCGGTGCCTACCTGGTAAAGCATCGACTCGCCAGCCCCGTGGATGGAGTACTGCGCTTTTTCGCCCGTCAGGGTGAAGCGCTGGGCCGACCGGGGACCGTGGAGGTCATCGTCGAAGCGGAAGGCTCGACGCCGAGGCGGGTGCAGGTGGCGGGCCGGGCGGTCGTCGCGTTTCGATCGAAGGTCGAGTTGCAAGAGCCATGACCGTGGAGGAATTAAGACGCCGGCTGAAAAGCGATGGGATCGCAGCCCTGACGGTCGGTGAATGGAGCGAAATGGCCGAGGACTTCGAAGAGGTTGAGCGCCATTCGACATTTCTGGCCGGCGACCTCTTGATTGTGCCCGTTGAGCATGGTTTCGCTGCGGTGGAGCAGCCGTCGCCTGAGGAGCGGGTGGTCCGGCGGCTGCATGGGGATCAAGACGTCCGACAGTTCGTGCAGCAGAGGATGGACGAATACGAGCGCATGTGGGACGGCTGCGGTTGCAAGATAGACTATTATTCGTAAGGTGTGTGAGATCGGGTTTGCACCGCACCGCCTAACCAGGTAGCGACTTTCGACGGAGGTGGGGAGATCCTGGAAGTCTTCGAAGACCAAAGAGCGCTACCTCTGAGCGACCGAGTGGTTGCGTGCGGTGTTGATCTGGAGTTCCCCG
>JABAOD010015645.1_pt1 | contig 13681 bp, 14 predicted proteins | sample 7062151 | NCBI WGS metagenome assembly JABAOD01 (sample SAMN14538626, study PRJNA623070) | marine sediment metagenome | biome: marine biome [ENVO:00000428]; feature: marine pelagic biome [ENVO:01000023]; material: deep marine sediment [ENVO:00002113] | place: India: Gulf of Khambhat ...
GTGCTGTGACCGGTCCAGGTGGCAGGCCCGAGCCGACCATCTCGGGGGAGAGAGCCGCCCTCGGAAGCTCACCCCGCACCGCTGCCTCAAGATCCTGGGCGAACTCCTCGGCCGACCAGTAGCGGACCGTCAGGTCCTTGGCCGCCGCTTTGAGGATGACCTGCTCCACCTGCTCGGGCACTCGCGGATTGACCTCCCGAGGGGGCGTCAGAGGGACATTCACCTGATGCACCACCACAGCGAGCGCCGTGTCCGCTCGGTAGGCGCGAACTCCCGTAACCATCTCGTAGAGGATCAGGCCCAGGGCGTAGATGTCGCTCCGCCGGCTCCCTGGATCGCCCAGGACCACCTCGGGAGCCATGTACCCCGGGCTGCCGATAGGCCCGCCCGTGAGAGAGCCGTCCGGGCTGCCGAGGATCTTGGAGAGTCCGAAGTCGGTCACCACGACTCGGTCCCGATCTCCCAGCATCACGTTCTCGGGCTTGAGGTCGCGGTGCACCACGCGCCGACGGTGGGCGTAGTCCATGGCGTGGCAGATCTCCCCCATGATCCACTGCACTCGGTCCAGCGGGAAAACCCGTCCACGCGAGGCGGCACGCTCCAACTCGTCGCGCAGCGTCGCGCCGTCCAGGAACTCCATGAGGATGTATGGGTACTCATCGAAGACTTCGTATTCAAGGACCCGCACCACGTTCGGATGATCGAGGGCGGCTATGATCCGCGCCTCGCTTCGGAAGCGCTCGATGAACCCCATCTGCTCGGCCAACCAAGGCATCAAGATCTTGAGAGCTGCGACCTGTTTCGTCTCTTGGTGGATCGCCTTGTAGACCTCGGCCATCCCGCCGCGCCCCAGTCGCTCGACGACGCGGTACCGGCCGATAGTCTCTCCGACGAGAGTTCTTGCCATTCCTTCCGCCAAACCATTCTACCGCTCCGCCCAGTCCGAGACATTGGGAATTTCGTACCAGCCTGCCACCGCTGTCCGATCCGTGCTTCCGCTACTTGAATCGTGCGTTTCGCCTGTGATAGATTCCACACACGCCGGCACGCCGCAGGGCCGCGACCCTGGTCCGTTTCACCCAGTGCTCGGCTGATCGCGAAGCGACCGGATGCGGAGTCGGGAGGATCTTGATGGAATCCGAGGAGTTCTGGGCTACCCTATCCGAAGCCCACGGCAAGCACCTGGAGGCGCTCGACCTCATCCCGCAGTCCGAGTTCGTGGACTGCGAGCATGCCGCCGCAGGTGCCCTGCTGTGCGCCGCCTTTGACAACGACCCCTACGACATCCTCCACACAGCAGAGCGCGCCCTGGAAATCATCCTGGACACTGGAGGGGAATCGCTGGACGAGGAGGTTTCCGGCGGCGCGAATTACTCCCTCTTTGCTGTGCGTGGGGCGCTTCTGATGCTGGCCGAGACGTTTCAGCGCTACAAGGACGTCAGCCTCGAGCACGCTCGCGCCGTTGTCAGCCAGCAGATGNNCAGATGCTCGAGGACGCCCTGGACGACGAGGAGGACGGGTAACCCTCCTCGCCACCCATCCCTATACCCGTAGGCCAGGAACGCCACCCGGCCGTCGGTCCCTCTCCCCGGACGGACCGGTCCCCCACCGATAGCACGGTTGGAATGAGCGACTCCGCAGGGCCCGAATCCATTCCGTTGGGGCGCACTGACGTGCTGATCCCGCCGCTCGGCATGGGTACCTGGGCCTGGGGTGACCGACTGGTCTGGGGATACGGGAGGAGCCACGGACGCAAAGAGGTGGAGGCTGCCTTCTCGTCCAGCCTCGAGGCAGGGAATCCCGTTCTTCGACACCGCGGAGATCTACGGCCGCGGGACCTCAGAGCGACTCCTGGGCGAGTTTGGCGACAACGAGGAATCGCACATCATCCTGGCCACGAAGTTCCTCCCCTTCCCCTGGAGGCTACGCCGGGAGAACCTGCTGGTAGCTCTCAGGGGGAGCCTCGCCCGCCTGAGAGTCCCGCGCGTCGACCTGTACCAGCTCCATCACATCCTGCCCCCGATCCCCATGGAGCGGTGGTTGGACGCGATGGCGGACGCGAAGGACGCTGGCCTCATTCGCGCGATCGGGATCTCCAACTGCTCGCCGGATCAGTTGCGCCGGGCCCACGACACTCTCGAGCACCGCGGCATTCCTCTGGCGTCAGCTCAGGTCGAGTACAGCCTCCTGGAGCGCGGCCCGGAGCGAAACGGTCTGCTCGACGCCTGCCGAGCTGGGCGTGACTCTGATTGCCTACAGCCCCCTGGGCATGGGACTGCTCACGGGCAAGTACACCGAGGCGGCGCCTCCGCCTGGGTGGCGGCGGGTACGGTACGGCCGCTGGCTTTCGTGGATCCAGCTTCTCGTAGGGGTCCTCGATGAGATAGGGCAGGCGCACGGAGGACGATCGCCGGTCCAAGTCGCACTCAATTGGGTGATCTCGAAGGGCGCGGTCCCCATTCCCGGCATCAAGAACGCGCGTCAAGCAGAAGAGAACGCCGGCGCGCTCGGCTGGCGACTCAAGGACGACGAACAAGCGGCCCTCGATCGAGCCAGCGGGGCCTCCGCCCCTGCGCGCAGGTAGCTCCCCAGCCTTCGGCTCGGCGGGACGGCGTGGCTGACAACGCCGGGCCCCTCGACCCGGCCAATCCAGGCTCGCCCATTCTGCCCCGGATTCCCACTCGGCCCCACACTCATGCTCCCCTTGTTCGGCGACAGTGGATGTGTTGAACGAGCTTATGTCCAGTCCTTTCAGACGGGTCTTGGATTATGTCATCTTCGTACATGCACCCACGCCGAGCCCGCCTCGCGCCACCACCCAGGGCAACCCCCGCTCCCCCACCTCCGCAGGAGCGCGGCCTCAGAAGACTTGGGCTCCCCAGGGCTCCGCTTGACCGAGTCTCTCTTGGTTTCGTCCGGCCCTCCCCCATAATGTCTGTCTTCTGCTGGGAGTATGTGGGATGGCCGGGCGCGTTGAGGGGCAAGGAGGTGGCCGACCGGGTCCTCGAGCACGTCGCCGAGGAGGTCCATCGACTCCAAGTTGGGCATGGCACGCGGTCCCGACCCTCGCCTCCGTATCGGTCGGGGACGACCCGGCCGCCGCAGATTATGTTAGGCGCCAGGGAGCGGTCGCGGCAGAGCTCGGAATTCGGTTCCGCAAGACGGATCTCTCGAGCGATGTTGAAGCCGCCGCGGTTGCGACCGTGCTCGCCCAGCTCGGCACCGATCCATCCCTTCACGGCATCGTACTCCAACTGCCTCTGCCGCCTTACCTGGAAGAGGCGGCTGTCGTCGAGCATCTGCCTCCTGAGAAGGATGTGGACGGCGTCCACCCGGCAGACATCGCCCCATTTGGCCATGAAGGGCCGTCAACCCCTCTTTTCGCCCTCCACGGCTCTCGCCGTGATGGCCCTCCTGGACGAAGCAGGCGCAGAGGTACGTGGCGCTGAAGCTGTCGTGGTGGGCAGGAGCCGGCTCGCAGGGCTGCCGACCGCATTTCTGCTGTTGGCCGCTGACGCGACGGTCACTATCGCACACACCGGACCTCGGGATCTGGGGGCGGTGACCCGCCGAGGGGACATTCTGGTTTCAGCCGCGGGAAGCCCGGGGCTCATCAGGGGAAACATGATCAAGCCGGGGGCCATCGCCATAGACGTCGGAGTCACGGCGGTGGACGACCCGGCTGGCCGGAAGAGTTATCGAATGGCGGGCGACCTGGTGTTCGAAGAAGTCCGCGAGGTCGCGTCCGCGGTGACTCCGGTGCCGAGAGGCGTGGGACCGGTAGCCGTGGCGATGTTGATGCGCAACACGCTGACCGCGGGCCAGCGGCATACTTACGACGCCGGGATCTGACTCCGGCCCCAAAGCTGCCAGCCGCGACCTGACCGCCCGCTGCGATCCGACCCCCTTGACCCAGTCCTGGGCCGACCGGATAATCGCGTGAGGGAAGCCATCCCAAGACCTAGAGGTATGCATGGATCCTGAAGTTCTCTACGACGCCCTCATCGCCCACCTGCCCAGACTCGCGGCGGGGCTCTTTGCAGCCGTTGTCGTGTTCGTGGTTGCCGTGATCCTCAGAAGCCNNCGGATCCTCAGCTGGAGATTCTGCTGCTGCGGACCGTCTATGTCACCACTCTCGTCCTGGGGCTTGTCGTCGTGCTGGGCATCTGGGGGATCGACGTCCTGGGGCTGATTGCCGGGCTGGGGGTGATTGGCCTCGCCGTTGGATTCGCCCTCCGGGACATCCTTGAGAACTTCCTCGCAGGGATCCTCCTCCTGCTGCAACGCCCCTTCGGGCTGGGAGAACTCATCGAGGTGGCCGGTCAGACCGGCAGGGTCTCCGAGATCTCGCTGCGGGCCACCACCCTCCTGACCGACCAGGGCGAAGAGGTCATCATCCCGAACGCGATGGTCTACTCCGGCGTGATCATCCGTCGGCGGAGCGACGGGGGTACCTGAAACGTGAAGCACTGGACAGAGCCATGAGGCGCGCCTCTCGCGTGCGCTCCCGGTAGTCCTTCCCGAACCCCGACAGCCTCAGTCAGGCTGCGCGGAGCTCCCTCCGTCGTGCGGTCTGCGCGGTGAACTCCGCCCCAAGCAGCACGATCATCCCTGTGACGTACGACCAGACTAGCAGCGCGACAATCGCGCCCAGCGACCCGTACACCAGGTTGTATCGGGCGAAATTGGACAGGTACCAGGCAAACCCGTTCTTGGCCCCTTCCCAGAGCAAACTGGCCAGGAGTGCCCCCGGCCAAATGTCCGACCCCCGCACACGTGTGTTGGGGAAGAATCGGTACAGCCCCGCAAACAGCAGAAAAGTAACAGCTAGAGTCAGAAGCTGGGTCGCCCAACCCCAGAGCACATTGCTTTGGAGAGGCTGCCAGCCGAGCATGGGAATCTGAAGACTCCGGATGAGGCCGAAGAATCCCGTCAGCGCGATCGAGAGAAGGAGAAGGGCGCCCAGCGTCAGGACCGAGCCCACAGCCAGGAGCCGCTGACGCCAGAATGGTCTCGGCCGGTCCACCTCCCATGCGCGATTGATGGCGGCTCGGGCCACATTGAAGATGCCGGATGCGCCCCACAGCAAGCTGGCGCCCGCCGCCAGGCTGATAGCGCCTCGGGCCGCAACCACCCGCTGGATGTTGTCCTGCACCAGCTCCACGGCCGAAGCCGTGGGGAGGTAGACCGAGACGATGTCGACCACCCTGCTCTGGGCCTCTTCGGTGGCCAGGAACGTGCTGAGAGCCGCCGTCAGAAGCAGGAACAGCGGGAAGACCGAGAAGACGTTATAGAAGGCGAGCGAGGTGGCTGCGGTGGTGCCGCCGTGGAACTGGAACTGCTGGTATGCGCGGCGACCGGTCGAGAGCCAGCCCCCTGCTCTCCGATCGGCCGCGCCAAACCATTCTTCCAGCCGCGCCCGAACCAACTGTTCAAGCCTATTTAGATTGCTCAGCCCTGCGCCCTCGTCCTGCTCACCTTTCCGTCACTTCGGATTCTGGGCGCGCCGTATCCCACGGTCAAGAGTGCCGGCTTGAGGCTGCGCCGAACCGGAGGCTCACTCCTGACTCCGCCCGATCCCCAGAAAGGGATGACGGCCACCCGATGCACAGGAAGCTACGAACTCCCTGTCCCGCCTAGTGGCGCTTGACCGATGCCAGACAAAAGGGCGGAGCCAGTCCGACCTCCGCCCCGGAATCCTCAGAGGTCTAGGGACTAGACCCCGGAGGCGCCAGACGCGGCCTGAGCCACCTCAGCAGAGACCCGACCCAGCTCCTCCAGCAGGCGCTCGGCGATCTTTCGGAAGGCCTGTCCTGCGGCGGATTCGGGATCTTGGAACACGATGGGGCGCCCGCTGTCTCCGCTCGTGCGCACCGCCAGATCGAGAGGCACGGCGCCCAGAAACGGCACCCCGCGGTCTTCTGCAGCATGCTTCCCGCCGCCGTGGTCAAAGATGTCCGACGGCTCACCACAGTGCGGACAGACAAACGTGCTCATGTTCTCCACGACGCCGAGAATCGGGACCTCCAACTTCTGAAACATCGCGAGTCCCTTCATTGCGTCCTGAAGAGCCAGATCCTGCGGGGTGGTGACGATCACGGCGCCTGTCAACTGCACCTTCTGCACCATCGTGAGCTGTGCGTCGCCCGTGCCGGGCGGCAGGTCCACCACGAGATAATCCAGCTCGCCCCAGTCCACGTCGCGGAAGAACTGTTGCACGAGCCCTCCCACAATGGGGCCGCGCCATATGGCGGGCTCCTGCGGATCCAGGAAGAACCCCAGCGACATGATCTTGAGACCATTGGCCTCGAGAGGCAGGATCTTCCCCTCCGGGCTGGGACGAGGTCGGCCCTCTACACCAAGGAGGATCGGCACATCGGGGCCGTGCACGTCGGCATCGAGGATTCCCACACCTTCGCCCATCTGAAGGAGGGCAGCCGCCAGGTTGATCGCCACAGTGGACTTTCCAACTCCACCCTTGCCGCTTCCCACCGCAACGACGTGCCGGACGCCCGGGATGGGAGCACGCGTCCACAGCTCTTCCTGCGGCCGGTCGGGCGGGGCTCCGGGGAATCCGGCGGGCGCCTGCGCCGGCGGAGCAGTAGCAGGACCGGCCGTCGGAGCGGACGGGACCAGCCTGTGAATCTCTACGGTCTCGACCCCCGGAACCTTTGAGACAGCCTCATGAGCCTCGCGCACTATCTGAGCCTGCTTGTCCGGGTCGTCAGTACTGATGCTCAGATCAACGTGGACCGAGGCGCCTTCCACGGCCACGCTCTGGACCATCCCAAACGAAACGATATCCCGGCTGAAACCCGGGAATCTTACCGTCTTCAGGGCGTCCCGAATCGCCTCCTCTGTCAGCGCCGCGTCGGACACGCTTTTCTCCTGCGCCATCAAGAGAGGGAGCCAGCGACCCCTGCTCCCTCCTATTCAACCGCTACTCTGCAACCGTCAGGCCAGACCCAGCTCTAGCCTCGCATCCTCACTCATCATCTGAGGGTTCCAGGGCGGATCCCAGACGATGTTCACCACCACGCGTTCCGCGTCCGTGGCCTCCCGGACCTTCTGGGCCGTCTGCTCCTGCATGTAGGGGGCGACCGGACACCCGGGAGCCGTCAGGCTCATGTCCACGGTGATCTCGTTCTCGTTTATGACGACATTGTATATGAGCCCCAGATCGACCACGTTGATCGGGATCTCCGGGTCGTACACTTCCCGCAGGGCTCCCCAGACCTTCTCTTGCACTTCCTCTTGCTCACTCACTCGACGAAATCCCTGTGTAGAGTTTTGCTCAGCGCCATCATTATAACCGTGAGGAATGACCTGAGCAAGGTGAGGGTCTCTTTGGCTATACGAAGGCTCAGTGCGCTGGCTCCCTGACCCGCCGTCGGAAGCTCAGCCGAAGGGGCGTCCCTCGAAATCCGAAGCGCTTGCGGAGTTGGTTCTCCAGGTAGCGCCGATAGGAGAAGTGGATCCTGCGGGGATCGTTGACGTAGAAGGCGAAGGCCGGAGGATCGACCCCCTTCTGGGAGGCTCCAAAGAACCGGAGCGGACGTCCCCCTCCGGAGGGAGGATGCCTGGCCACTGCATCGTGGAGCAGCTCATTCAGCTCTGCTGGATCTACCTGGAGGAGACGTTCCCGGCAAACCGCCAGCCCCTCCTCGAGGACCCGGTCGACGCCCTGGGAGAGAAGCGCTGAGGTGAATACGATCGGCGCGTGCGGGAAGAACCGAAGGGTCCGCCTGATTGCCGCGCGCCAACCTTCCTGGTCGCGCGCTTCCACTGAGACGAGATCCCACTTGTTCACGACCAGCACCAGCCCGGTGCCGCCCTCCAGCGCGAATCCGGCAATGTGCGCGTCCTGCGCGGTGAGTCCTTCGGAGGCATCGATCACCAGCAGCGCAACGTTGGCCCGCCCAATGGCTCGCAGCGCGCGCAGCACACTGTACCGCTCCACCCCTGGAGCCACCCTTCCCCTTCTCCGGATCCCGGCAGTATCGATCAAGGTGAGGGCCTCGCCCTGCCAGACGAGTGGTGTGTCCAGCGCGTCTCGGGTCGTCCCCGGCACCTCGTCAACAATGGCCCGCTCTTCCCGCAGGAGCGCGTTCAGCAGAGTGGACTTGCCAACATTCGGCCGCCCCACAATCGCCAGCCGGGGGCCCTCCGGCCTTTCCTCGGCCGCCCCGGGAAGCATTTCGATCAATTGGTCCAGGAGATCGCCCGTTCCCGTGCCGTGCAGCGCCGAGATCGGCTGCGGGTCTCCGATCCCGAGACCGTAGAACTCGGCCGTGGCCTGTCGGAGTTCGCTGTTGTCGGCCTTGTTGGCGACCAAGATCACCGGCACTTCCGATCGTCTAAGCCTATCGGCAATGTCAGAGTCCTGGGCTCTCAGTCCCTCCTGCACATCCACCAGGAAGAGAATGACGTCGGCCTCGCTCATCGCCAGCTCTGCCTGTTCGCGAATGCGATCTGTGAGGTCATCGCCACCCCAAAGAACCAGGCCTCCCGTGTCCACGAAGGTCAGGACGCGACCCTGCCATTCACCCGTCCCGTAGACCCGATCCCGTGTCGTCCCCGGCTGCTCGGCCACAATCGCCGCGCGGCTCTCCACGAACCGATTGAAGAGAGTGGACTTCCCGACGTTTGGCCGGCCCACGAGGGCAACGAGCGGTGCGCTCATCCGGCGGTAATGACGACCTGAACCAACTGAGGGAGAATGCTCTCGACCTCCAAGGCCGCGGGCAGATCGACCACCGGCCGGATCTGGTAGGTCCCGGTATCCAAACCGGTGAGATCCAGCACCACCGCCACGTCCCCCTCCACGATGGCGAACAGGTCGGGCAGAGGGCCAGAGAGCAGAAGCTCAACAGTGCTCGGAGAGACATCCGCCTCGAGGCCTGCTCCCAGTCCTTCCACGGTGGGGGTCACGGTCACCCGCTGCGCTCCGAGAAGCGCAGAGATTCGCACCCGAATCACTACGGTCTCGTCAAGCGGCGAGACTCCTGCGGGCGTCACCAGTCCAACTCGACGCGCAACATCCCGCTGGGCCTCCGAGACATCGAGTGCATCGGTCTCTACCAGTCCGCCCATCGTCTCCAGGATCTCAGGCTCACCGGCCACCGTTACCGTAGTCGGATCGACGTCGATCCCGCTGATGTAGTACCCAGCGGCCGGCGCGCCGAGCACCTGGGGCTTTACCGCAAGCTCCTTGAACCCAAGAGCCGCCTCCACCGGGATCGTCACCAGCACCGTGTCTGGGGCCGCTGCAAGACCCTCGATGCTTTCCGCCATTTCGTTCTGCGACTGCGGCGCNNATTTCGGCCTGCGGCTGCGGCGCCAAGCGCACTTGGATCGTGTCGCGCGTGCCCTGAAGCGAGACCTCGATCACTACCTCCTGGACGGTCTCGAGGACGCTTACGGGGCCGCTGAGTCGCACCTCTCGCGGCAGGACGACGGCCTCCCCCACCGAGTAGCCGGCGGATGCCTCTCCGACCGTGACAACGTTCACCGGGAAGATCTCCTCTCCTAGCCGATCCAGGCTCACCGACAGAACGGCCGGCGATCGGTCCACGATGCCCGAGAATCGTTCCTCCCGGCATCCCTCAGCCTCCGCAGAAACGACCGCAACCCGGAGGTCGTGTCGGCCCAGCGCCAACCCACCAAGATCAACACAGGCGACCAGGGTACTCGGATCCAGATCTTGCCAGACGCTCTCGGGGCGTCGCATGGTCACCGAGAGTGCCTCCGTAATGGGCTGAGTAAGGACGAGCCCTGACTCAAGTCCGCGCGCCTCGATGGGCAGGGGACTAGGGAGCACCCTAGTCACGAAGGGATCGCCCTCTCTAACAGCGACCACCCACACGATGGCGCCCAGAGCGAGAGCTGTCAGGCCCGTGCCGAGGTTGGATAGGATCGCCCGTACCACGCTACTCTCTCCAGGGGAGCCGTACGGGTAGACCGGCCGGGACGGGAGGCCGATAGAACCGCTGCAGTAGCTTCCTCAGCCGCGCATCATCGAGGTGTCTGACCATCCGACCGGCCCGGGCAAGGGAGATGATGCCCGTCTCTTCCGAGACCACGATCGCGACGGCATCGCTCTGCTCGGTTACTCCCACGGCGGCTCGGTGCCGCAGACCTAGCGTTCGCTCACCCGCGAATCCACGGCTCAGAGGCAGAGCTGCGGCCGCAGCCACTACACGGTCACCGCGAATGATCACTGCCCCGTCGTGGAGGGTAGTCTGTGGATGGAAGATGGTGAGCAGCAACTCGGTCGTCAGCTCTGCATCGACCGAGATCCCTGTCTCGACGAACTCCTGTAGCCCCGCCTCCGCCTCCAACACGATGATCGCGCCGTGACGCTGCTCCGCGAGGATGCGCACCGCCCGAGACACCGTCCGCACCACGCGGAGCATGGTGGCCTCGGGGGCGGGACGGTTGATCAGGCCACCCCCGCGCCCCAAGCTGAGCAGGGCGCGCCGCAGCTCGGGCTGAAAGATGACAGGGACGGCAATCAGCAGCGCCGGGAGGCTGTTGCGGAGAAGCCAGTTGAAAGCGGACAGGGCCAGCAGGTTGCTGGCCAGGACCACCAACACCAGGAAGACCAGAATGCCCCGCATCAGTTGGATGGCGGGGGTCCCCCGCGTCAGCCAAAGGACTCCATAGAAGACGAGCGAGACAACCAGGATGTCCAATACGGAGAAGAGGTCGAGGTGTGTGATTGTCCAGACGAAATCCTCCATGGACTCTTCCTAGGTGCTCGAACCGGGTCTCATCCGTCCCCGGGGTAACCTCCGCCGCCGCCTGAGGATTTTTGGCGGCCATCCGTTTGCCGCGCGTTCAGCTCTGTCCTTCCAGTTGGCCCAGGAGCTTCTCGTAGGCGGCGCTGTCATCGGGACCCAATGAGATGATCTGCCGAATTGTGCCGGCGGCCCCCTTCGAGTCGCCCGCCGCCAACTGGGCCTCCCCCAAGGCGTCCAGGGCGGCGATCGCCCTATCGGGTCGACCCGCTGCGAGATGGGCGTCGCTCACCAGCCGCTTCAGCGCTTGGTTCTCCGGCCAGCGATCCTGGGCCTCCATCAACACCCGCACAATCTCGTCGGCCTCATCCTCGCTGGAGATTTGGGAGATCATCTCCGATATCGATGCCACCGCCTCGTCCGTCCGATCCAGCCGGAAGAGCAGTTCGGCCCGGGCCAACAGCGCCTCAGGGTCGTCAGGTTCGAGCGAAACCACCTGATCGTAGGCCTCAAGCGCGGCGCGATACTCTGCCCTCTGGACCGACAGATCGGCCTTCTGCCGGAGGATGCGGGCCCGCCACGTCTCCGGCGTGCGGCTCCTCTCAGCAAGAGCGAGCCCAGACTCCAACGTCCGCATGCTGTCGTCCGGTCTGGCCAGCCGGTAGTAGGCATCGGCTAGTTGCTGCTGCTCCTCCAGTGCCGCGTCCACGATCCCCTGAGCGGAGAGCAGATCCACGAGCTTGATCCGCATTCCCACCCCGAGGGGCGCCAGGTCGGAAGCTCTCCGGTAGGCATCCACGGCCCGGGCCAGTTCGCCTCGCACCAAGTAGGTGTCCCCGATGGTCTCGTACTTGGCGACGGCCTCCTCGATGTGATCGGTGCGGGCGAACATCTCGCCCACCAGGGCATGAAGGGGCAGGCAGCCGGGCATGACCTGGAGAGCCCGATAGGAAGTTTCCAGCGCGGTCCGCGGCCTGTCATTGCGGAAGCACCATGCGAGAAACCCGATCGTTTCCAGGAGGGCTTCTGCGTTCGGCAGCTCGAGGATCTCTGCGAGGGAGATAGCGAACCCATCGTCGGTCAGGGCATCCAATTGCCCGCGAAGTCCGGCGATTTCCTCCGCCCAGCTTTCCCTCTGGAAGAGTCTAGCAAGCACCAGCGCCCGCGGAGCCAGATCTTCCTCGGGGCCGGGCAGCCACCGCTCTCGGTCAGGCTCGATAAGAGGAGCGGTCCTGCCAGCCGGCGTTCCCGCCAACTCTGCCCAGAGCAGAGCCTCCAGGAGATACGGGTAGGCGGCCGCTTCATCCCGGGCCTTCAGATAGGCGCGCGCGACGCCGTACCGAGCCGCCAGCAGGTACTCGGGTGTCTCGAGTCCCTCCCAGACCGAAACAGCCTGATCCAGCTCTCCCCGCTCCACGAATACCGCCCCTATCACCAGACGAAGTTCATCGGGCGCGACCGCGGCCTCCATCGCCTCGCGGTACCAGGTGATGGCCCTCTCCAGGTCGGCACTGCTGTGAGCATCCAGAGCGTTGCGAAGCGGCTTGATGCCGGGGCCCTCCTCTCCTGACGCCATGGTCAGAACGTCCGCCAGCCGATCGAGGGCGGAGCGCAGTCCTGACTCCACCGGCCCGGACCCCTCCACATTGGGAATCGCGACCTTCGGCGCCGGCACAGGCCGTTCGGCGGGCTCGGCCACTTCAGGTTGGACCAGTACCGGCTCGGGGGTAACAGGCTCCACCTCCTCGACCGCGGTCGGGGGCTGTACTTCCGGCTCGTCTTCCACCGTTGGCGCCTCGACTTCTTCTTCCGGTGCGGCCTTTGGAACCTCGATCACCGGGATCGTCATGGTTGGGGGCGGCGTCGGTGCTTCCCCTCTGTCCAGGCGGGAGAGAAGCTGCTGCGCCTCGGCGTTCTCCGCGTCCAGATACAGTGCCCGCTCGGTGTACACTCGGGCGCGCTGTTCCTCGCCCGCGGAGTGAGCGTACCTTGCGAGTAGCAGGTACTCCCGGACTGCAGCACTCGGCGCCGACTCAGAGTAGGCCTCGGCCAAGCTGCGCCGAGCTTCTTCGTCTTCGGGAGCGAGCCGCACCAATTCCCTCCAGGCTTCCAGGGCGGCTTGTGTGGAATCGGCGGCCTGGTAGGCGCGCGCCAACTCACGGAAGGCCTCAACCGCTTCAGAGATCCGGCCCAGGTCACGGTAGATCTCGGCCAACCTCCGCTGGGTCGAGAGCTCCTCGGGCCGAAGCTCCATCACCGCCAGATATTCCTGGAGCGCCTCCTGCAACTGGCCGTCCTGGAATAGCGCGAGTGCCAGGCTGGTTCGGGCCACGGGATTCCGGGAGTCGATCTCCGCTGCCCGCCGGTAAGCCTCGATCGCCTCGGGCCAGCGCTCCTCCCAGGCGTGGTCGTGACCTGACTGCATGGCGGACTCGAAGGCCGCCGTGTCCTCTGCCATCTAGCCCGTCGCCCCGCTGGCGTTGCGCTGTATCTCTTCGCTCGACGAAAGCAATCTCACAAGAACAGCCTTCTGAGCGTGGCGCCTGTTCTCGGCCTGGTCCCAAACAATGGAGTGCGGACCGTCGATCACGTCGTCAGTGATCTCCTCGCCCCGGTGCGCAGGAAGGCAGTGCATCACGCGGACGTCGGGCACGGCCCTCTCCAGAAGACGCCGGTTGATCTGGTACGGACGGAACACCGCGTCTCGCTCAGCCGCCTCATCCTCCTGACCCATGCTGGCCCAAACGTCCGTGTAGAGCACCTCCGCCCCCTCTGCCGCCTCGGCGGGATCTTCCAGAACCCTGATGCGACCCCCTGAGCTCTCGGCAAACCCGGAAGCGGTCTCGACCACCTCTCCGTTGGGCCCGTACCCGGGCGGAGTTGCCGCGATCATGTCCATGCCGGTCAGTCCCGCGGCGAACAGGAGCGAATGGCACACGTTG